>Ga0180220_1000998_pt1 | contig 24046 bp, 26 predicted proteins | sample eDN5th37CBELigBY_FD_151335 | JGI IMG/M metagenome (GOLD analysis project Ga0180220, IMG submission 151335) | Enriched backyard soil microbial communities from Emeryville, California, USA - eDNA 5th pass 37_C BE-Lig BY (version 2) (version 2) | ecosystem: Environmental > Terrestrial > Soil >...
GTCACGAAAAGCAGATCGAGACCAAAACCGCTGCCACCACGAGCTCCTCCTCGCGCATGATGCGGGAATTCGAGGACCTCGTCGCAGAAGCCCGTGATCCGAAGCAGCCGCCCACATCGCAAACCGCAGCGCGTGCTCCCGTCCCCATTCCGATCCAGTTCGTGTACCGCGAGGCGGTGTTCACGGAAGATGGTCGCAGGGCGGCGGAGCTTTTGCTCGAATTTCTCAAATTGAAGAAGCCGGACAGCATCGTTCTGACGGGACATGCCGACGAACGTGGCACCGATGCGTTCAATCTGGAGCTTTCCCGCCAGCGGCTGGAAACGGTGGCGAATTTCCTTCGGCAGAACGGGTTCGAAGGACGGCTCGTGCTGATCCCCAAAGGCAGCTCGGAGCCTTATCGCGGCATCGACCGCGCTGACCTCGACCGCGAAACACTATGGCAGCTCGACCGCAGGGTCGAACTGGTGCTGGGCGAGGTCCCCCCGCCCCATAGATCTGTTCAGGTCAGAGAATAACGACTGAGATCGTCTCTCCGCTGCATTCCTCCGCTCCGTATACCCCCTTCGTCAGCGGAACTCCCGGGCTCTGATGACGTTTGAGTTGTAAGAGCGTCCGCAACCTGATTGTTGGTCATGGAGCGTACCAGGAGTTTCCCCCACCGCTGGTCCGATTACGGATTGCGAAAAACCTCTCGAGATCTCCGCTCGGTGTTCCTGATGCTGGCGTTTGCCGTCGGTCTCGCTGACCCGGTTTGCGGCATGGATGCGAGGAACCCGCCCATTCCGGAGAGTGACGCTCAGGAGCTCCCGGAAAAGCCGAAGGATCTTCCTCTCCAACGCTTCCTGGACCTGCTGATGCTGGCCGAGTCCGGGGGACGGCTGAGCGCCAAGAATCCGCGGTCCACGGCTCTCGGGCCATTTCAATTCATCGAGTCAACGTTTCTGGAGGTAGCCCGGCGTTACTTCCCCGACGAGGTCGCCGGCCTATCAGACAACGAAATTCTGGTGAAGCGGACCGATCCCGATTTCGCGCGCCGAGCTGCGCATGCCTATACCATGGACAACGCGACCTACCTTACCGCCCAGGGCGTTGCGGCGACCTCGGTTAATTTGCGGCTGGCATTCCTGGTGGGACCTGCCGGCGCGGTGCGGCTCCTGACAGCGGACGCAGATACGCCGGTTGCGAAGCTTCTGAGCAGCGAGGCGTTGGCCGCCAACCCCTTCATGGCCTCGATGACGGCCGCAGACCTCATTCGTAAGGCTGCCCTCGACCTCAGCGGCATTGTACGGGTCAGGAAGGTCGGCAGAGCGCCCGGCCTCGCGATCCGATGCAAGCTCAGCCTGCCGAGCTGCCGCCGCTGGGTAGCTTTGCGCAAGGGAAAGGTTGCAAGGCCGCGGAAGGACCGAACCCAGGAGCAGGTTACTCCTGCTCGCTACTGAGTGCCGGTGCTGATCGTTTTCACGACGCTCGACGTCGGCCGACCTGAACCCGTCGGCCCTTTGATCTCGGCCTGTGCGAGCTGGTCGTATTCCTCGAGCGTTTTCGCCGGATCCTTGGGTTTCATGTGCACGACCTTGAAGCCCTTTGCGGCCAGTTCCTCGAGTAGCATCGGCATGGCTTTGGCCGTCACCTTCTGGAAGTCGTGCATCAGGATGATGCCCTTGCCCTTCTTCTCGAGCTTGGCCACCAGAGCCTTCACCATCGCTTCCGGCTTCCGATACTTGAAATCGAAGCTGTCGACATCGTGAGAGAAGATGGCGATGTCGCGTGACCCCAGGTAGGTCACGAGCTCATTGGGATCCTGCAGATAAGGGAAACGGAAGAACGGTGCCGGGTTGGCGCCAAGAGCGAGCTTCACGGCGCTCAAGCCTTTCTCGATCTCCTCTTTCGCCTTGTCCTGCTTCATCTTGCCGAGATTGGCGTGAGACCAGGTATGGCTGCCCACCGTGTGACCGCGCCCGGCGATGTCCTTGAGAATATCGGGGTGCCAGAGGGCGTGCTTGCCGATGATGAAGAAGGTGGCCTTCACGCAATGCGCATCGAGGGCATCGAGCACCGCTCGCGTATTCTCCGGCCAAGGTCCGTCGTCGAACGTAAACACGACCTCCTTGTTCATGAGGAAATCATGCACCCGGTACTGCTCGAAGCCGAATCCAGGGCCGCCGGTCGTGTCGATCTCGACAGTTCTGGACAACTCGAGCGCCTTCGGATTGCCTGGGCACTCAGCCGATGCAGCGGTCGCCGCCAGCATGGCCGCGAGCGCCAGCACGATAGTTGCAGGGCGCATCGTATCCCCCGTTTCTGGGAGCCTCGGCGACTCCCGCTTCCATACTCCCCGAACAGACAATATAAGCCCAGAATGCAACAGATGGCGAGCACCGGCCGTAAAACCGCTGTGCGTCATGCCGCAAGATGCAAATCTCAGCTACCGTGCGGTTAACCGCGCACACAGGAAGGGAGGACAGTTGTGACAAATCCGGTCGTCGGATTCATCGGGCTTGGACTGATGGGTACCGGCTTCACACGTCGACTGATTGCGACCGGCCACCGCGTCATCGGTTACGACGTGGATCCCAAAAAGATCGAAGCCGCCGCGCAGTACGGCGTTGAGCGGGCCAATTCGCCGGCCGAGCTGGCGGGCGCAGCGGACGTGATTCTCACCTGCGTGACCACGACCGCCGCCGTTGCAGAGGTGGTGGAAGGCGAAGAGGGGCTGCTCAGCGCATCGAACACCCGTGGCAAGATCTTCGTCGACCACTCTACGACCGAAATCGAGACGACGCGCCGCCTCGCCGCTCTCCTCGCGGAGCGCGCCGGAATGAGCATGGTGGACGCGCCCGTTTCAGGCGGACCGGGTGCCGCCGAGGCCGGAACGCTCGCCATAATGGCGGGCGGCTCCGACGATGCCATCGCCAAGGTTGCCCCACTTATGGCCAAGCTTGGCACGTTCACACACATGGGCGGCCCGGGAGCTGGGCAGGCGACCAAGCTCGTCAATCAGACGCTGGTGCTGACGAACTACTGCGTGATCGCCGAAGCGCTGCGGCTCGCCGAAACCTACGGCATCGACGCGAGCAAGATCCCGCAGGCGCTCGGAGGCGGGTACGCCGGCTCGAACCTCCTGCCCGTGCTGCTGGAACGGATGATCCCGCGCGATTGGACGCCCAAGGGATACGCCAGGCAGGTCCTCAAGGATTTGGAAATGCTGAACGAGGCGGCCCGCAGCCGGCATCTGGCTATGCCGATGGCCAATCAGGCGCTCACCCTGTTCCGCATGCTCGTTGCACAAGGCAAAAGCGAACTCGACGGCGCCGCCGTCCTGGAGGTGCTGCCGCCGGGCGATCAGGGCTGAACCCGGCGGCCCTCACGATTCAGGTCCGGCTGGCCTCGATCTGCCTCACTGCTTCCGCAAGAAATTCCTGCATTTTGTTTCGCAGGTCTTGATCGCTCACGGACACACCCTTGGCATCGAAGTCACTGCGAACCTTACGGAAGACATCTTCGTCGCCAGCCTCTGCAAGATCGGCTTTGCGGACAGCTTTCACGTAGTCTTCGACCTCGGCACCGTTCAGCCCAAGCTTCTCCGCGGCCCATTCCGCCAGCATTTTATTACGCCTGGCCTCGGCCTTGAACCTGAGCTCCTGGTCATGGGCGAACTTTTTCTCGAATGCTCTTTCGCGATCGTCGAAGGTCGTCATCAATTCTTCTCCCTTTGGTCCGCTCTACTTCCAGGAACTTGCAGCAAGCTTACAGCCGACCGCTTACCAAACCGACGGCGAGGCATAGACGCTGGTTGCACTGAGATCAATGCCCGCTGCGTCGGTTTAGCCACGCGGCAACTGGCCCCGTCGTTAAGATTGTTTCTGTCCACGCGTTCGGCTAGTGTCCGGCGGAGAATTCAGTCGGGTTCCGGCCCTTGCCCCGCCGCGCCGGGGGCGGCGCGCTGCAGACAAAGAGAGCAGCCCGGACCCGGTCGGGATAGGTCCGTTCGCCAAAGGTTCCGGTCCCCTATATAAAAGAAAGAACATAATGTCTCACTTCAGAGGTCTCATACCCATGAACAGGCGCCGTCGCATCTATGAGGGCAAGGCCAAGGTGCTTTACGAGGGTCCGGAACCCGGCACCCTTATTCAGCACTTCAAGGACGATGCCACGGCCTTCAACAACAAGAAGCACGCGCTGATTGAAGGCAAAGGCGTGCTCAACAACCGGATCTCCGAGTACATTTTCCTGAAGCTCGGCGAGATCGGTGTACCGACGCATTTCATTCGCCGCCTCAACATGCGCGAGCAGCTCATCCGCGAGGTGGAGATCATCCCGCTCGAGGTCGTCGTGCGGAACGTGGCCGCCGGCTCGCTCGCCCAACGGCTGGGCCTCGAGGAGGGAATGCAGCTCCCCCGCTCAATCATCGAGTTTTACTACAAGGCGGACAATCTCAACGACCCGCTCGTCTCCGAGGAGCACATCACGGCCTTCGGCTGGGCGACGCCGCACGAGATCGACGAGATCATGCAGCTCGCGCTTCGGATCAACGACTTCCTCGTGGGCCTGTTCCTCGGCATCGGCATCCGGCTCGTCGACTTCAAGGTCGAGTTCGGCCGGCTGTGGGACAATGAGCAGATGCGGATCGTGCTGGCTGACGAAATCAGCCCCGACTGCTGCCGACTGTGGGACATCCAGACTTCCGACAAGCTCGACAAGGACCGCTTCCGCCGCGACATGGGCGGCCTGCTCGAAGCCTATCAGGAGGTTGCCCGCAGACTCGGCGTGTTCACCGAAAACCGCCCGACGAAAGGCGCGGTGCCGGTGTTGGTGGCTTCAAATCCTGGGGGAAAGCCGAATTAGGCAGTTCGTGAGGTCGCGAAGTCGTGAAATCGTGAAGTCGAGTTGTCGATCTCACGACTTCACGACCTGACGATTTCACGATTTCACGCGCCCCTATTCGCCATTCGCTACTCACTATTCGCTTGTGAAATGAAAGCACGCATCATCATCACCCTGAAAAACGGCGTTCTCGATCCGCAGGGGAAGGCCATCGAGAATGCCGTCGGCGCGCTGGGGATCGGCGGGGTTCAGTCCGTTCGGCAGGGCAAGTTTTTCGAGGTGGAGCTCGACGCAAGCAGCGACACTGCGGCGCGTGAGACGGTCGAGCGCATGTGCCGCGAGCTCCTCGCGAACACGGTTATCGAGAACTATACTTACGAGATCGAGGGCTGATCTCTCCTCGGTCACGCCGTCGGGGGCGCCGTAGCGATAATTCCGGTTGAACGCTAACCGGCGCGCCTTCCCTCTCCCGGCCAGAGGGTGCGGGAATTCGATTGAAGCCACAGCGGGGCACCATGAAAGCTTCCGTCATCATCTTTCCGGGAACCAATCGCGAACGGGATGTCGCGGCTGTGCTTGAGTCCGTCTCCGGCGTCGCGCCGCAAATGGTCTGGCACGGCGACAGCGAGGTGCCGGCCTCGGATCTGATCGTGCTTCCCGGCGGCTTCTCCTATGGGGATTACCTGCGCTGCGGCGCCATGGCCGCGCACTCGCCCATCATGCGCGACGTGATCGCCAAGGCGAAGGTCGGCACGCCCGTGCTCGGCATCTGCAACGGCTTCCAGATCCTCTGCGAGTCCGGCCTTCTCCCCGGCGTGCTGATGCGAAACGCGTCACTCAAGTTCGTCTGCAAGGACGTGTGGCTCAGGGTCGAGCAGACGGACACCATCTTCACGAGCCGCTTCGCCGAAGGCGATACCTTGCGAGCCATCGCGGCCCACGCAGAGGGCAATTACTTCGCCGATCCCGAGACGCTCGACCGTCTGGAGAGCGAAGGCCGCGTCGTGTTCCGCTACGCCGATCGGCACGGCAACGTCACGCCCGAAGCGAACCCCAACGGCGCGCAGCGGAACATCGCCGGCATCTGCGACGGGCGCCGCCGCGTGCTGGGTCTCATGCCCCATCCGGAAAACACCTCGGACCCGATGCTCGGCCCCACCGAGGGCCGCAGGCTGTTCGAAAGCATTGTGGATAGCCTGGTGAGCGCGTGAAATCGTAATTCGAGGTTCCACCGCGATTTCACGATTTCACACCTTTCACGAGCTAAAACCCGAGGAGATCCCCCATGCGCGCATCGCGCGTGATCACCGTAGTTGGCTGCCATGCCGAGGGCGAGGTGGGCGATGTCATCACGGGGGGCGTGCTTCCGCCCGCGGGCGCCACGATGCTCGAGAAAAAGCTCACCATGGAGCGCGAGCATGACCACATCCGCCGCATGCTCATCCAGGAGCCACGCGGGTCGGTGGCCCGGCACGTCAACCTGATCGTGCCGCCGACCCGGCCCGATGCGCAGGCCGGCGCGATCGTGATGGAGCCGACCGAGTACCCGCCCATGTCGGGCTCCAACACCATGTGCATCACCACCGTGCTGCTCGAGACGGGCATGGTGCCGATGCAGGAGCCGGAAACGCGGCTGCGCCTCGACATGCCGGGCGGCCCGGTGGACGTCGTGGCCGAATGCCGTGACGGCAAGTGCGTCTCCGTGACCATTTCCAACGTCCCCTCGTTCGCCGCGAAGCTGGATGCGCCGCTGGAGGTCCCCGGACATGGCACCATTCACGTCGATATTGCCTACGGCGGCATGTTCTACGCGATCGCTGACGCGCAGGCTCTGGGGTTCGCGGTCGAGCCGCACGAGGCCCGCGACCTCGCCACTCTCGGAGAGAAGATCCGCATCGCCGCCCGCGAGCAGCACGATGTGGTGCATCCCGAGTTCCCCGAAATCCGCGGTGTCTCTATCGTGCAGTTCGCCTGCCCGTTCACGGAGCCCAACGCCGTCATCCGCAACACCTGCATCGTCTCGCCCGGTCGCTCCGATCGCAGCCCGACGGGCACCGGCACGTCCGCCCGCATGGCGGCTCTCTATGCGCGTGGGCTGCTCAAGGTCGGGCAAGGGATTACGCACGAGTCGATCATCGGCTCCCGATTCGAGGGCCGGATCGTCGGGACGACCGTAGTCAATGGCGTCGAGGCCGTGCTGACCACCATCAAAGGCCGCGCCTGGATCACCGGCATCCACCAGTACTTCGTCGACCCGAGCGATCCGTGGCCGCAAGGCTACCTCGTCTCGGATACGTGGGGCGTGACCAACACCACGTTGCAGCCCGCGAATAGCGAGTAGCAAATAGCGAATAGGGTGGTGAACAGGGATTCAGGGACAGCGACGCCATGAGCGGCGACAACCGCGTCAGCCGCAGCTATAAGCAGGCCGACTGCAATTAGACCTGAGACAAGCCCCGGATATGGACGCCAGCGCCTCCGCCGCCGACACCACATTTCGCATCACGCCCGAGCTCGTTGCCGAGCACGGACTGAAGCCGGACGAGTATGCCCGCCTGCTCGAGATCCTGGGCCGCGAACCGACATTGACCGAGCTCGGCATCTTCTCCGTCATGTGGTCGGAGCACTGCTCCTATAAGTCCTCGCGCGTCTGGCTGAGGCAGCTACCGACGAGCGGGCCGCAGGTGATCCAAGGGCCGGGCGAGAACGCGGGAGTCGTCGACCTCGGTGACGGCTGGTGCGCCGTCTTCAAAATGGAGAGCCACAACCACCCGAGCTACATCGAGCCCTACCAGGGTGCGGCGACGGGCGTCGGCGGCATCATGCGCGACGTGTTCACCATGGGCGCGCGGCCGATCGCGAACCTCAACGCGCTGCGGTTCGGCGACCCCTCTCACCCGAAGACCCGCCATCTCGTGTCCGGCGTCATCGCCGGCATCGGCGGCTACGGAAACTGCGTTGGCGTGCCCACCGTCGGCGGCGAGACGAACTTCGACCCCGGCTACAACAACAACATCCTCGTCAACGCCATGTGTGTTGGCCTCGCCCGAAAGGACCGCATCTTCTACTCGGCCGCGAAGGGCGTCGGTCTGCCCGTGGTCTACGTCGGCTCGAAGACGGGGCGCGACGGCATCCACGGTGCCACGATGGCATCGGCCGAGTTCGACGAGAACTCCGAGGAGAAGCGGCCAACAGTCCAGGTCGGCGACCCATTCACTGAGAAGTTGCTGATCGAAGCCTGCCTCGAGCTGATGGCCGAGGACGCCATCATCGCCATCCAGGACATGGGTGCCGCCGGCCTTACCTCCTCCACGTCGGAGATGGCCGACAAAGGCGGTGTCGGCATCGAGCTCAACCTCGACAACGTCCCCCAGCGCGAAGCTGGCATGACGGCTTACGAGATGATGCTCTCCGAAAGTCAGGAGCGCATGCTCATGGTGCTGAAGCCCGGTGCGGAGGGCAAAGCCGAAGCAATATTCCGCAAATGGGGGCTGGACTTCGCGGTCATCGGCCAGACGACCAGCACCGGCCGCATGGTCGTCAAGCACAAAGGTCGGGTCGAGGCGGATATCCCGGTCGACAAGCTTGCGAACTCGGCACCCGTTTACGAACGGCCCTGGATACCGAGCGAGCCGCCGAAGCGTACCGCGGCGGAAGACGTCCCAGCGCCCAATGCCATCACGGGCGCACTGCGGACGATGATGGGTCATCCGCAGCTCTGCTCCCGCCGCTGGATCTGGGAGCAGTACGACCACATGGTCATGGGTCACACCGTGCAGCGGCCTGGCGGCGATGCTGCCATCGTCCGCATTCCTGGGACCACGAAGGGCATCGCCATGGCCTGCGATGTCACACCGCGTTACGTCGCCGCTGATCCCGACATGGGCACGCGGCAAGCGGTGGCCGAGAACTGGCGGAATCTGACTGCCGTCGGCGCCGACCCGCTCGCCATTACCGACAACATGAACTTCGGGAACCCTGAGCGGCCGGAGATCATGGGCCAGTTCGTCCAGTCCGTGAAAGGCATGGCCGAGGCCTGCCGGGTCCTCAATTATCCGGTCGTGTCCGGCAATGTCTCGCTCTACAACGAGACCAATGGCGTCGGCATCCCACCGACGCCGGCGATCGGTGGCGTGGGGCTCGTACCGGACCTCGCCAAGACCGCCAGCCTGGCTCTCAAGAAGGAGGGCAATCTCCTCATTCTCATCGGGCGGGAAGCGGGACACCTGGGGCAAAGCCTCTATCAGCAGATCATCGCTGGTCGTCTCGAAGGCGCACCACCGCCGGTTGATCTCGCGGACGAGATCAAGGCCGGCAAGCTGATCCGCTCGCTCATTCGGGACTCGGGCATCCGTACTGTCCACGATGTCAGCGACGGGGGCCTGCTCGTTGCGGTCGCGGAAATGGCTCTGGCCGGCGATTTAGGCGTCGAGCTCGTAGGCGACGAAGGCAAGCTGCCCGTCCATGCCATCTGGTTCGGCGAGGACCAGGGCCGGTACATCGTCGAAGTCTCGCCTGACGAGGCCGACGCCGTCGTGGAGCGTGCCCGTCTTCTCGCCCTGCCCGCACGCATCATCGGCAGGATCGGCGGCGCAGAGCTGCGCTTGCCGGGCGAAGAGCCGTTGCAGCTCGCCGAGTTGCGGGACATTCACGAGAGCTGGCTGCCGCGCTATATGAGCGGCACCTGATTTCCGTTGCGTTCTTGCAACATTCGCCGTGCTGCTATAATCCTCGGCCCAAAGCAAGCGGCAGGCATTGTGGCCGCCTCGTAACGCGCATATGTATCGGTCGCGAGTTTGGAAAGCGCACGGGTGGACGCGCTGGGACTTCACTGGCCACCTGGGGAGACGTTTTTCACATGCCGATGGACGCCAAAGAAATCGAACGCCTGATCAAGGCGAGCATTCCCGACGCCGAGGTGAGCATTCGCGATCTTGCAGGTGATGGCGATCACTATGCAGCGCACGTCGTCTCCTCGGCATTCGTCGGCAAGACGCGGGTCCAGCAGCATCAGATGGTTTACGAGGCGCTCGGCGGTCGCATGGGGGACGTTCTCCACGCGCTGGCGCTGACCACTTCGCCGCGCAAGGATTGAGTTCGCGAGGATTGACTTCGGCCGACACGCGCCCCCATGTTCAGGACACTAGGGCCAGGGCGCCTTTGACCCGCCTCATCGAGCCAAGAGGACTTCCATGACAGAACAGCAGGCCGTTCACGACTGGATTACGAAGACGATTGCGGCCAACGATGTCGTGCTTTTCATGAAGGGCACGTCGCAGTTTCCGCAGTGCGGATTCTCTGCCCAAGTCGCGCAGATCCTCAACCACCTGGGCGTCAACTACAAAGACGTGAACGTGCTCGAGGACATGGGCATTCGCGAAGGTATCAAGACCTACAGCAATTGGCCGACGATCCCGCAGCTCTACGTCAAGGGCGAGTTCATTGGCGGCTGTGACATCGTCCGTGAGATGTTCCAGCAGGGCGAGTTGCAGCAGCTCTTGGACGACAAGGGCATCAGCTACGATAAGCGCTCGGCGGTAGTCTAAGCCCAGCTTCGACTTCTCAGCATTGTAATCGTAGGATCAGTGATGAATGGCTCACGGAGAGCCGATCGCTGGTCCCTGCGTTCGTGCGCGGTGCAAAGCTGTTGCGCCGCGCATTGGTGCTTGCTGGCGCGATAGAGATCCCTCGCCGCTTCAGCCGCACGAACCTCCCAGTAGCCATACACAGCTGTGCTCAACTGGAGCGGGAGCCTTGCCCGAGTCCGGAACACCGCCCTAGTCTGTTGGCGTAGCGCTGGCCCCCAGATTGCGGGGCTCGCTGCAAGTCCAAGCAAACGGGAGGAAATCGATATGACGGACAAGCCGTGGTTTGCCGCGGTGATTTTTGCTGCCCTTGTGGCTGGACAAGGCGCGCTTGCGCAAACGACATCCCCAATCGCCTTGCCGATCGGCCCCACAGCAACGTCGAACGACGACACGATCGAGGGGCTCTCGAAAGAGCGTCTGGCAGCGCATCGTGCCCGTAATGCGTGAGCAGATTGAGAAGGGCATGTTCCCGGGCGCGGTCACGCTCGTGGCCCGCAATGGCGAGGTCGTGCACTTCGAGGCGACTGGCTATCTCGACGCCGCCAAGACCAAACCAATCCAAAAGGACTCGATTTTCCGCCTGGCGTCGATGACCAAGCCGATCGTCACCGTTGCGGCGATGATGCTCGTCGAGCAGGGCCGGATGAAGCTCAACGACCCGATCACGAACTGGCTTCCGGAGCTGAAGGATCTGAAGGTCGAAACGCCGGACGGCGACGTTCCGCTTCAGCGGCCGATCCAGGTTCATGACCTGATGCGCCACACCGCAGGGTTCGTCTATGCCGACAGCACGAAGTCGGAACGCATTAAAAAGATGTACCTCGAGGGCAACATCGAATCGCGCGAGGTCGACATCACTGGCGACGAGATGCTGAAGAAACTCGGCCAGATTCCGCTAGCTCATCAGCCGGGAACCTACTGGGAGTACTCGATCGCGGTCGATGTGCTTGGCCTGCTTCTGGAGCGCGTCACGGGGCAGACTCTCGACGTGCTGTTGAAGGAGATGCTCTTCGACCCCCTCGGCATGAAGGACACTGCCTTCTGGGTTCCACCGGAGAAGGTCGATCGGCTCGCTGACGCGCTGGATTCCGACCCGCAGAAAGAGAAGATGCTCAAGTCCTACCGAATTCTCGAGAACCCGGTTGGCAAGAGCTACCTGAAGGGTGGTGCAGGTCTCGTCGGCACCGCGGAAGACTATCTCCGCTTCGCCCAGATGATGGTCAACGGCGGCGAGCTCGACGGCAAACGGTACCTTTCCAAGAAGACGGTCGAGTTCATGCTTTCGCAACACACGGGGGGGATGGGCGGAAGCACCATCGGCACCACGGGCCCCGGTTATGGCTTCGGCCTCGGCTTCGGCGTGCGACTCGATGACGGTATGGGCTGGGTGCCTGGCTCGAAAGGCGACGCGATGTGGGCCGGCGCCTGGGGGACGAGCTTCTGGATCGACCCCGAGGAGAACCTGGTCGGTATCCTCATGGCACAGGGGCCGTCGAACCGGATCCACACGCGCATGCTGTTCAAGAATCTCGTCTACGGCGCACTAGTCGATTAACGCCGAGCCAACCTGCAGCCGCTCAAGGCCTGCAATCCAAAGCGCCACAAACGCAAAGAGCCGCCATCTCGGCGGCTCTTCTGTAACCTGGGTCCTGCTGGAATCAGCGCGAGTAGAACTCGACCACCAGGTTCGGCTCCATGATGACCGGATAGGGCACGTCGGCCAGCGCCGGCACCCTGACCAGCTTCGCCGTCATCTTGTTGTGGTCGACCTCGATGTAGTCAGGCACATCGCGCTCCGGGCTCTTGATGGCCTCGAGCACCATCGGGATCTGCCGCGCCCGCTCTCGCACCTCGATCACATCGCCCACCTTGCAGCGGTAGCTTGCGATGTTCACGCGGCGGCCGTTCACCAGCACGTGGCCGTGGCTGATGAACTGGCGCGCAGCGAACGGCGTCGGCACGAACTTCGCGCGGTAGACCACCGCGTCGAGCCGGCGCTCCAAGAGGCCGATCATAAGCTCCGAGGTGGAGCCCTTCATCCGGGTTGCGGCCTCGTAGATCCGGCGGAACTGCCTTTCGGTGATGTTGCCGTAGTAGCCCTTCAGCTTCTGCTTGGCGCGGAGCTGCTGGCCGAAGTCGGAAATTTTACCCACCCGGCGCTCGCCGTGCTGGCCAGGGCGGCTTTCCCGCTTGTTGATTGGGCTCTTCGGGCGGCCCCAGATGTTCTCTCCGAGGCGGCGATCGATCTTATGCTTGGCGCTGACGCGCTTCGTCATTTCGTGGCACTCCAGTCTTGAGCTTTGTCGCTGGTGGAGCGCCCCCTCCTCTGCCCGGCTCGCCGGGCCGACAGGCAGCGGCCGCTTCGGACCGGTGCCACGGGTGCGCAAATCGAACGCGGGCCATAAGGCCCGCGCGGTTTTCCCTTAGACTGATTGTGGTGGCCCGTCAACGGCCCGAGGCACCAGCGAAGGGGCCCGATGCCTCACTTTTTGACAGGACCGGGGGCCTGAGCCGCCTTCGACTGCTCGCGGTTCGGCTCCGTAGCGATATAGGCGGCGATCAGCTCCTTCACCTTCTTGCGTTGCTCGTCGGTGCAGGTGCTGGCGTCCTGCTTGTCCGGCTCGTCGATGACGACGTCCTTCTCGCCGTCCCGCTTTTCGACAAGCTTGATCTTGCCGGTCAGCAGCATCACCGTCGTCAGGTGAAGCTGATTGATGTAAATCAGCTGCTGTTCGGTCCACTTCTTCTTGGCGGTCTCACGCCGCATCAACGAGCGGTAGTTCTCGACCTGATCTTCCGGAAGCTCGCACATCTGCGCGTGCGCGGTCAGGCGGCCAACCTTGATGACCTCGCGCGCGGTGTCCATCGGGACCTCAACTTTGCTGCGGTCCTTCTTGTCGATTTCGATCGACACGCCGTCGGGCTTGGTAAACTTGGCCGGAGTCAGCGACCAGGCGTAGTCCATGAACGCCTTCACCGCGCGCTCGCTCAACTCCTGCGCGCCGGCGGACGAAACCATCAGCATCAGAGCACCGAGCCCGAGCCCCGCTGCCCGCATCCCCCCAGTCCAGATTTTGCCCATCGAATCAGCCCTTGCACCCGCTCGCTGTTACGGCTCTCAACACGTCCGTCCTCGCACAGCATTATGGGGTGGTTCGGCTCCAAAGTGGGCATAATCAAGGCACCTCATGTGGGCGACTTGCGGCCGGCGCCCTTGCCGTGACTCAGCGTGGCCACGATGCCACGCAGAGTCCTGACTTCCTGCTCACTGGCATTCATGCGGGAGAACATCGTTTTCACGTTGCGCATCACCGACTGGCGGCGGTGCGGCGGATTGAAAAAGCCGAGCCGGTCAAGCTCGCTCTCCAGATGGTCGAAAAAGCCCAGCAGCTCCTCTTTCGTCGCCGGCCGCGAGCCGCGCGTGTTGAGCCCCGGCTCGATTGCCGACTCGTAGGTGGTGACGCGCCCCAATGTGCCGCGCTGCGTTTCCTTCAGCCACTCGTAGCTGACAAGCAGCACGGCCTGCGCGAGGTTGAGTGAAGCGAACCGCGGATTGACCGGCGCCATGATGACCGCGTCCGCGACGGCTACCTCGTCCGTTTCGAGCCCCGAGCGCTCCGGCCCGAATAGGATGCCGCAGCGCTGCCCTGCCTCCGTCCGACGACGGATTTCCTGGGCCGCCTGCTCCGGCGTAAGCACCGGCTTGGCGAGATCCCGCTGACGAGCAGTCGTGGCGCAGATGAAGTTGAGGTCCGAAATGGCCTCGGCGAGCGTCGGAGAGGCCTTGGTCGCATCGATGATGAAGTTGGCGCCGGAAGCCGCTGCCCGCGCCTTCTCGTTGGGCCAGCCGTCGCGCGGCTCGACGAGGCGCAGGTCGTCAAGGCCGAAGTTCGCCATCGCGCGCGCGACCATGCCGATGTTATCCGCGAGCTGCGGCCTGACAAGGATCAGCGTTGGGCTCGGCAGGGCGTCCTCGTCGTCGATGCCGGCGAGGCGCTTCGGGCGCGGATCCTCGAGCTTCTTCAAGCGGCGGATCACACGCCGGGCCAGGAACCAATGCTCCTCGCCTGCCCAGGTCTTTGCGAGCGCATCGAGCGAAGGAAAGGTGGCCGGCGGCAGCGGCCCATTAGGCTTCAGCACGAGCCCGGTGTCGGCGAACGTGATCGACGAGAAACGCGCACAGAACTGGTCGAGCGTGGCGAGCCCTTCATGCTCCGTCCACTTGCGGCAGCCTTGGCAGTAGGCTTCAGCCGCAACGCAGGCTTCATCCGCGCAGAAGTTGATGACGGCGCGTACCTCCTCGCGGGTGAGCGGAGGATCTGCCAGCGCACCTGCGGCTTCGACCGTCTCGCGATAAGCCGCGCCCACGATCTCGGCCACGGTGAGCCGGGTGGTCTCGACCGTCGGAGCCTGGGTGTCAGGGTGCTTCGGGTTGACGGCACGCATCTGCCGCTGTCCTCACGTTTCGCGCGGCACTTGCGGCCGCACGGGCTGGCCTAACCAATGCCGGCCAGGGCCGCAACAGGCGGGCGGTCACACCGGTGTCGATACCGGGTCAATAGACGAGGAGGTCGACCTGGGAGGCGCGCCACGAGAGATCGGCCAGCGGGATCGACGCGTTGGAGCCGTCCTCTTCATCGGTGAGATCGAGAACACGATCATATTGGGGCGCGAGTAGATCCTTGAAACGCCGCAACCGACCGGGATCATCGCGATAGGCTGTGAGCTCGATCATGATAGGCACGCTGGCTTGCCGCACTTTGTGCATGCCTTCCAGAACTGCCAGCTCGTGCCCCTCGACGTCGATCTTGACCAGCGCGACGTCCACCGCGCTGATGCTCTGCCGAGCGAGAATGTCATCCAAGGAGAGCGCTGCGATGCTGACACTATCGGACGCATGCTTCACGAACGTCCCTTCGACCGAATGGGCACCGTGATTCCTGCGGTGCCGCATCAGCTGCAATTGCCCGCTGCAGGTGCTCGCGGCAGCCTGGATCGCGGCGATCCGCTGCTCGAGACCGTTCAGCCGGATGTTTCGTTCAAGCAGGGAGAAGTTGTTCGGCTCAGGCTCGATAGCCAACGCGCCGTCGAAGGCTCCTGAGCTCAGCGCGTAAATGGAATGAACGCCGATATTGGCGCCGACATCGACGAACAAGCCGCCTGCTTTGAGCGATCCGACGTGCTCCAGCGCCGAAATTGCCGCGTCTAGCTCACGCCGCTGCCAGCATCGTCCGGCCATCAGCTTCAAGGACATCTTGTCGTCGCGCGGGTTGACGTAGAGGGCGTGATCACCGAACGGAACGAGGCAGAGCGTACCCGGCGCGAGGTGCTGGTCCAGTAACGCGCGCAACGCGAGCCCGCGAAGGCGTGGATTCGCTCCGATCAGACCGGTGGCACGATCGATGGCACGCGCCGTAAAGCGGCGACGCCGCTTCCGCCAGAACTCGCGATCGAGAGCCAGACGACCCGTGGACAAGGAAACACTCGCAATTGCCGTATGCTAATGAAACTGCGGCAATCGCGGATGGTTCAGTTTCGCCGATTACCAAAGAAGGCAGTTCGCGAATTCCCTTAAAATGACTTCACGAGTTGGCGACCTCGCCTCTTCCGACGCGTTATCGCGACACGCTTTCTGTGATAACTTGCCGATATGAACGTGCACGCACCGCCGCTAATGACCGTTGAGCAGTTCATCGACTGGGCGATGGCTCAGCCGCGGGGGAAATTTGAGCTTTACGGGGGCCGCGTCGTCCAGATGTCGCCGGAGCGCGTGGAGCATATTGAAGTCAAAGGCGATGTATTTGTTGCGCTACGAGCTGCGGTTCGAGAGGCTCACGCGAACTGCCATGTCCTGACGGACGGCGCGACGCTCAAGATCGATGATCGAACGGCGTACAAGCCCGATGCCCTCGTCTACTGCGGGGAGAAGCTCCCCCGCGGCACGATCATCGTTCCGGAGCCGGTCATTGTCGTCGAGGTGACCTCGCCCACGTCAGAAGCACGCGATGCCGGTGCAAAATTGGCGGGCTATTTCCGTCTGAAAAGCCTTGTCCACTACCTTATCGTCGATCCAGACGATCGGCTCGTCGTGCACCACCTTCGCGGCGAAGATGGAGTCATCACGACGCGCGTCATCGAAAATGGCGAAATCCTCCTCGATCCGCCCGGGCTGAGACTGCCGCTAGCCGATCTCTTTTCGGCAGAGTGAGGCGGGCGCGAACGTGTCCTGGTGGGATCAAGTTTTCCGATACTGCGAGCGCGGATCGGACCCGTCGTTCTGGGCCGAGCCGCTGAATGCCATCTCGAATGCCGCGTTCATCCTTGCGGCGATCGCTGCTGGCGTATCGTTCGTCCGGAAGCCTCGGCTCGAACCGGCGCCCGGTGTAGTCGCCCTGATCGCCCTCGTCTTCGTCATTGGGCTCGGCAGCTTCCTGTTCCACACCTACGCCACGCGCTGGGCAGCGATGGCGGACGTGATCCCGATCGGCATCTTCATGTTGAGTTATCTCGGCTACGCGCTGCGCACGTATCTGAAGCTCAGCTGGCTCTGGGTCGCTGTGGGGCTCGTGATCTTCGTCGCCGCATTGCAGATCGCCGGCGCGATCGACTGCCGGCCCGGCTTCTTCAGTCCGGCATCAGCGCGCGGGGCCTGTCTCAACGGTACGGGCGGCTACGTGCCCGCCTTTCTCGCCATGATGGGCATCGGCGCGGTGCTTGCGCTCAAGAGTCACAAGGCTGGCGGCTACCTGCTTTGCGCCGGCCTCGTGTTCTTCGCGTCGATGCTGTTCCGGATCGTCGATCTGGAGCTCTGTTCTGAGACGCGCATCGCAGGCGGCGTTATAGGCACACACTTTATGTGGCACCTGCTCAACGCCGCGACGCTCTACCTGCTCTTGATGGCAGCAGTCCACCACGGCCAGCGCATCCGGCCGTGATGGAAGCTTCCGCGCGGCCAGATGCGCAGCCTGGAATTCACCGCCCCTTCAGCTTCTCCCGCAGCCGCTGCTCCTTCGCAGCCAGCTCCGGAGTGACCGCCTCGCCGAAGTCGGCCATTTCGTAGAACGGGCGGATCCGAAACTTTTTTGCGTGAGATGAAGTCCGTGTCAGGACCAGGCTGGCCACAGGCGAACTGGGCCTCGCATCTTGCAGGCTGCGGTCAGAGCTTCCTGAAATAGTGCATCGAGGGGATAGCCCTATCGAATCCAACCGCTTCGTATGCGGCCCGGGCCGGTGCGTGTGCGGAATCCGCACCGGTGCTGACGTAAGCGGCTTCGGCACCGCGCTTCTTCAGGTCGGTCAGCGCGAACTCATACATCGTCCGGCCGATACCCTTGTGCTGATGGTCGGGAGCCACGGCATTCAGACCGATCTCTCCGATTTTGGTCTTGTCGTTCATGATCGTGACGACGAACCCAACGACCTCGCCGTCGAGCTCGGCGACGTGAGTCTTCACGGCCGGATCGGAGCTCGGCAGCTTGCCAAGGTAATCTGCGTACTGCTCCCGCCAGTCATGGTATTGAAGGAGGAAAATTTCGCTGCCGAGCGTCTGTTCGAAAAGGCGATGATGCGGCGTAAACGCGTCAATGCAGATTTGCAGGACGCGCTCGTAGTCCTGCTTTTCGAAAGGACGCATCTGGCAGATCATTGCCCCATCCCTCTCATCTCGCGACACTGAAGCGGCGCAGCCCACCGCTTCAGTGTGCTGGCCGCCCTAGACGCAGCGTCCGCCATCCACCTCGAGCGCCACGCCGGTGATGAACTCGGAAGCCGGATCGGCAAGGAACAGAGCCGCATTGGCAATGTCCGACGGCTTCGACATGCGGCCGAGCGGAATGGTGGCCAGGAACTTCGCGCGGTTCTCCGGCGTGTCCGGCATGCCCATGAAGAGCTCGAGCATGCCCGTCTCGCCGATCACCGGGTTGATGGCACACACGCGGATCTTCTTCGGCGCAAGCTCCACGGCCATGGACTTCGTCAGCATAATGGCCGCGCCTTTCGAGCCGTTGTACCAGGTGAGACCCGGACGCGGGCGGACGCCGGCGGTCGACGCGGTGTTGATGATGACACCACCGCCGCGCTTCTCCATCTCCGGCACGCAGGCGAGCGTGGCCAAATAGATCGCCTTCACGTTCACGTCGAAGATGCGGTCGAACTCTTCCTCAGTAATGTTCAGCAGCCACTGGTTCTTGTGCGTATAGCCCGCATTGTTGACCATGATGTCGAGCCCGCCGAACTTGTTCACGGTCTCGGCGACCATGGCATCGACATCGGCCTTCTTCGAGACGTCGCACGCGATGTGAGCCGCTGCATCGCCGATTCCGCTGGCGACATCCCGCGCGCCCTGGCCGTTGATGTCGGCGACCATCACCTTGGCGCCTTCCTTGGCATAAAGCTCGGCAATCGCTTTGCCGAATCCTGATGCGCCGCCCGTGACGATCGCGACTTTGTCCTTGAGCTTCATTGCATTCTCCGCAGTTCAACCTGAATATCGGGCTACCGGTAGCCTTGCTTCTCGACGAGAGCCCGATAGGGACTCGCGCGATAGGTGCCCAGCACCTTGAGCTCCGACGAAAAGAAGGACAGCTCTTCGAGCGCCAGCCGCACGGGTCTGTCGGCCGGGTGGCCTTCGATGTCGGCATAGAACATCGTGGCGGTGAAGGCCCCATTGAGCTGATAAGATTCGAGCTTCGTCATGTTGACGCCGTTCGTGGCGAAGCCGCCGAGGGCTTTGTAGAGCGCCGCGGGTACGTTGCGGACCCGGAAGAGAAACGTCGTGACGAACGGCCCTTCGCCAGGGTCCGCATCGTCCGGCTCCTGCGCCAGGATAACGAAGCGCGTCGTATTATGTGCCTCGTCCTCGATGTCGCTCTTTAGGATTTTCAGACCGTAGATTTCAGCTGCGAGCGTCGAGGCAATCGCCGCAAGGCTCGGGTCCTTTCGCTCGCTGACGATTCTCGCGGAGCCTGCCGTGTCAGCCTCCGGCACCGGTTTGAGGCCGAGGCGACGGAGCGTGCTGCGGCACTGGCCCAGCGCCTGCGTATGGCTCATCACCGTTTTGATCGTGTCGAGAGATGCGCCTGGCACCGACATCAACTGATGGCGGACGCGCAGGAAGTGCTCGCCCACGATGAACAGCCCGGCATTGGGGAGCAGGTGGTGGATGTCCGCCACCCGGCCTGCGACCGAGTTCTCGATCGGGATCATCGCATAGCGCGCTTCGCCCGACTTCACGGCCGCGAGCGCATCCTCAAACGTCGGGCATGGCACCGCTTCGAGGTCGGGAAAGACCTCCGTGCAAGCCATATGGGAATTCGCGCCCGGTTCTCCCTGATAGGAGATGCGGTTCGATATGCCCTTGCGGGATCCGGAGCGGCTATCGCCGGCCGTCGTTCTCGTTCTGGAGTGCGGCATGAGGCTTTCGATCGAGGATGGCTCGGAGAAGACGAACTGTTGCCAGCGTCAGATCATTTCGGCGCAAGCAGCTTGCGAGCCCTCTCCAGATCGGCGGGAGTATCGACACCGAGCGGAACCGTGTCAACGAGCGCCACTTCGATGCGCATCCCGTTCTCGAGCGCACGCAGCTGCTCGAGCTTCTCACGTTGCTCGAGCGGCGATGGCGGGAGCGAGACGAACCGCTCCAGCGCGGACCGACGGAACGCGTAGATGCCGATGTGATGGTACAGCGGGCCCTCTCCGTACGGCGCCGTGGCGCGCGTGAAATACAACGCCCTCAGCCGCTTTTCTGAGTCGCTGCCGACAGGCGTTCCCACGACCTTCACGACGCTCGGCGCAGTTTTCTCCTCCGGATCGGTGATCTCGGCGGCGAGCGTGGCGATATCTGGCCCGGCCCCGGTGATCGGCGCCAGGCAATCTCGCACCAGACGGGGCTCCAGAGTCGGCAGATCGCCTTGAAGATTGACCACGTGACCGGCTGTCCCATCCGGGTCGACCTGGCGCACGGCTTCGAATACACGGTCGGACCCGGAGGCATGGTCGGCGCGGGTCATCACGGCTTCGCCTCCGGCAGAGCGGATGGCGGCGGCGATCTCTGCGGTGTCGGTTGCCACCACCACGCGGCCTAGATCCGCGGCACGGGCCCGCTCCCAGACGTGGACGATCATGGGTTTGCCGTGGATGTCCGCCAGGGGCTTACCGGGGAGGCGTGTGGCCTGCATGCGGGCCGGGATGATGATGAGCGTACGGGTCATTCGAGTTGCGTCTTTCGCTGCGGACTGAGTGAGTGACAATTGGTCTCGGGGCGAGCGGCTGGACCTGACTGCTCGCTCGGTTGCATGAAGATTGGGACTTTCTATAGTCGGCCGCCGATCAAGGCGCGAGTGTTTGCGGAAACGACGGGCTTCGGGCAAGAGGGCTGGGGAGTCGATGGATACCTGGGAGTTGAACAAGATCGCCGGGGCTGTGCTCACGGCACTTCTGCTCATGTTCGGAACGGCGACGTTCATCGAGATCCAGATGGGCCACAAGCCTGAGAAGGTTGGCTACACGCTGCCGGTCGATCTTTCAGCCACTCAGGAGTCCTCGCAGGCCGCCGCACCGGCCGGCGTGAATTTCGACGAGATCAAGGGCCTGCTTCAGAAGGCCAGCGCCGAGAATGGGCAAGCCGCCTTCAAGCGCTGCACGACCTGCCATACGCCGGACAAGGGTGGCCGCAACGGCACCGGCCCGAACCTCTGGGGCATCGTCGGGCGGCCGAGAGCGTCCCATGAGGGCTTCAACTACTCGGCTGCTATGAAATCAGCCGGGGGCGAGTGGACGTATGAGGAACTCGCCAACTTCATCCACAATCCCAAGAACGCGGTCCCCGGCAACAAGATGGCTTTCGCCGGCATCAAGGACAATGCTGAGCTGGCAGATCTGCTGGCTTACCTGCGGACACTCAACGACAATCCGCCGCCGCTGCCAGAGTGAGGTAGGGCCACGACGGTCATAGGACCTCGAAGTCTAGAGCGAGCGGTGATAGGCGGATGGCTTCGGCTCTCCGCCTTGCTTGCTTTTCAGGGCTTAAGCCCTTGTTGAGACGATCACTGTTACGACAGCCCCGGCCATGGCGTTTGCGGGGCCGCATTTGCTGCTATAAGGGCAGCAACAGTCGCCCTCCGACGCGGTGCCTTCCCTTTGGGACGAATAGCACTCAGGATAGCGAGCCAGGGCGCTCACCGTCATCCAACTGGGAGTAACGTGTGCAGGCACGGGTTAAGAGTATCGTAAGCAGAGGTATTTTGGCGTTGGCAGCGGCTGTTTTGGCGCTCGGCACAGCGGTCGAGGTCCCGCGGGCCGATCAGCAGAAGCGGCATCACGCCCTTTCGCTCGTCGGCGAGCCAGCATACGGACCGGATTTCAAACACTTCGACTGGGTCAATCCGGATGCGCCCAAGGGCGGCACAGTGCGCCAGTGGGCCATGGGCTCCTTCGACAGCCTCAATCCATTCTCCGTGCAAGGCAGCACGGCGGCGGGCGTCGGCCTCATCTATGATACATTGATGACCTCGAGCCCAGACGAACCCTCGACCGAATACGGTCTTGTGGCCGAATGGGTCTCCTTTCCCGACGACTTTTCGAGCGCCACCTTCGGCCTACGCCCGGAAGCCCGCTTTCACGACGGCGAGCCGATCAAGCCGGACGATGTCATCTTCTCGCTCGAAGCCCTCAAGAAGGCGCACCCGCACTACAACGCTTACTACCGTAATGTCGTCCGCGCCGAGAAAACCGGCGACCATGAGGTGACCTTCACCTTCGACCAGAAAGGGAATCGCGAGCTGCCGCAGATCGTCGGCCAGCTCCCCGTGTTGCCGAAGCACTTCTGGGAAGCGACCGGCGCCAATGGTCAGCCGCGCGACCTGTCACGTAGCACCCTGGAAATCCCGCTCGGCTCCGGACCCTACAAGATCAAGTCGTTCGATCCAGGTCGCAGCATCGTCTACGAGCGGGTGAAGGACTGGTGGGCGAAGGACCTGCCCGTTTCCAAGGGCCAGTGGAACTTCGACGAGTTCGTTTTCACCTATTTCCGGGACCGGGTGCCGGCATTCGAGGCCTTCAAAGTCGGCCAGATCGACTATTGGCAAGAGACGAGCGCCAAGGCCTGGGCGACTTCCTACGACTTCGAGGCCGTCCGCCGCGGGCTCGTAAAAAAGGAAGAGATTCCAATCCACCGCGTGACGCCCATGCAGGCGTTCGTCATGAACCTTCGCCGGCCGCAGTTCCAGGACGTGCGCGTCCGCAAGGCCTTCAATCTGGCCTTCGACTTCGAATGGATGAACAAGAACCTGTTTTTCGACCAGTACAAGCGAACGGAAAGCTTCTTCGGCAATTCGGAGTTGCAGGCAACTGGGCTGCCAACAGGGCGCGAGCTCGAGATCCTGAATGAGATCAAGGATGAAGTTCCGCCGGAAGTCTTCACGACGGAATGGAAGAATCCGGTGAACGCCACACCGCAGGACCAACGCAACAACTTGCGTAAGGCAGCGCAGCTCCTGGCAGAAGCCGGCTGGAAGCCCCAAAATGGGGTGCTGACCAACGCAAAGGGAGAGCAGCTCGCCGTCGAGATTCTGATCGTTCAGCCGGATTTCGAGCGCGTCGTCCTGCCGTTCAAGACGAACCTGGAGCGTTTGGGCGTACGGGTTTCCGTTCGCATCGTCGACACCTCGCAGTACCAGCGGCGCACCGACACCTTCGACTACGACATCATTGTCGACTCATTCCCGCAGTCGAACTCGCCTGGCAATGAGCAGCGCAATTTCTGGGGCTCGGCAGCTGCCGATACGCACGGCAGCATGAACTCCATCGGCATCAAGAACCCGGCCATCGATAAGCTGATCGACAAGATCATCTATGCCGCGGACCGTGAGGAGCTGGTGGCAGCCACCCGTGCGCTCGACCGCGTGCTGCTGTGGAACTACTACGTCATCCCGCAGTGGCATTCGCCGTTCGACCGCATCGCCGTCTGGGACATGTTTGGTCGGCCGGATAAGCTGCCGGAGCAGAGCCCCTCGTTCATGCGGGTCTGGTGGCTCGACGCTGAGAAGCAGAAGGAACTCAACGCGAAGCGGGGGCGGGGATGAGACGGGACCGCGAAGCCCTCTACGGCGGCACTCACAATCGGCTGTTGCGCGCCGCGGCGGGTCTTCTGTTCGGGCTCTTCGCCGCCGTGTCCGCGACATCGGCCGATGAGATAGAGAGCCACGGCCTATCAGCATTCGGCGAGCTGAAGTACGGCCCGGACTTTCAGCACTTCGACTACGTCAACCCGAACGCGCCAAAGGGCGGCCGCCTGGCGCACATCGGCCCGGCCGCAACCATCACCTTCGACAGCTTCAACCCATTCATTCTGCGCGGGGATGCTGCCCAGGGGCTCGACCTTCTTTTTGACAGCCTCATGGTCCGCGCCATGGATGAGCCGGACGCGGTTTACGGCCTCGTCGCCAAGACGGCCAAGCTAGCAGCCGACCGCCGCTCGGTGACCTTCCAGTTGCGCCCCGAGGCCAAGTTTTCGGACGGCTCGCCGGTAATGGCAGAGGATGTCGCCTTTTCCTTCGAGATTCTGAAGACCAAGGGTCATCCGCAGTACCGCATTTCCCTACGGGACGTCGTCCGCGCCGAGGTGCTCGGGCCGC
>Ga0180220_1001000_pt1 | contig 23989 bp, 20 predicted proteins | sample eDN5th37CBELigBY_FD_151335 | JGI IMG/M metagenome (GOLD analysis project Ga0180220, IMG submission 151335) | Enriched backyard soil microbial communities from Emeryville, California, USA - eDNA 5th pass 37_C BE-Lig BY (version 2) (version 2) | ecosystem: Environmental > Terrestrial > Soil >...
TGACGAGCCGGTCATACAGGATGACGTCGGCCTCGTTGAGCGCGCGCAGGGCTTTCAGCGTCAGCAGTCCGGGGTCGCCCGGGCCGGCGCCGACCAGCAGGACTTCACCCGCGGCGGTTTTTTCGGGTTTCGACAGCTCGTCGAGCAAGGCCCGCTCGGCGTCATCGAAGCGCTGGGCGCCGAGCGCGGAGGACACCGGACCGTCCAGCAGCCAATCATAAAACTCCCGGCGGCGCTGCAGGCCGGGCCGCAGCCGGCGTATGGCGCTGCGATGCCGGGCCGCCAGGGCGGCCAGCGCGCCCAGAGAATGGTCGAACATGGCTTCGATGCGTTCACGCAGCCGCCGCGCTAGCACGGGCGCAGCGCCCGATGACGAGATGGCGATCGTCAGCGGCGAGCGGTCGACGATGGACGGAACCTGAAAGGACGACAGTTCGGGATCGTCCACGACGTTGATGAATAGGCGCTTTTGTTCCGCCAGCTGCGCGATGCGGCCATTCAGGTCGCGGTCGTCGGTCGCAGCGACCGCAAGCCAGACGCCGTCCAGCCATTCGGGCCGGAAGGCCTCTTGCAGCAGGGTGATGCGCGCCTCGCGCGCCAGTTCCAGCAGTGCCGGCGCAAACGCCGGCGCGCCCGCCACGACGACCGCCCCCGCGGCCAGCAGGCTGCGGACTTTGCGCTCGGCGACCGCGCCGCCGCCCACCACCAGCACGCGGCGGCCTTTCAGGTCGGTGAAGATCGGAAACAGCTTCATGATGAATCCAGGGCCTGGTCTTCAGGCGGTCTCGAGCACGATGGGAATCAGGCGCTGTTCGGGCGCGGGCACCACGCCCGTGCGCACCAGAAAGTCGCCGAAATGCTCGCCGTCCAGGCCGCTGCCCGCATAGGCCGCAAACAGCTCGTCGAGCACCGCCAGGATCTCGGGTTCGGTGATGTTCTCGCGATGCAGGGTGTTGATCCGCTGGCCGGTGAAGTCGGCCGCCAGGCGCAGGTCGTAGCGTCCCGGGGCGCGGCCCACCAGCGCGATCTCGCCCAGATAGGGGCGCGAACAGCCGTTGGGGCAGCCCGATAGGCGCAGCAGGATGGGGGCATCCGTCAGGCCGTGGCGCGCCAGCAGCGCTTCGAGCTTGGGCAGCAGAATGGGCGCATAGCGTTCGCTCTCGGCCATGGCCAGGCCACAGGTGGGCAGGGCCACGCAGGCGATGCTGTGGCGGCGGATGCCGCTTTGGCTGGCATAGCCGTCCAGGCCGTACCGGCGTACGAGTTTGTCGATGCGAGCCTTGTCTTTCTTGTCGACATTGGCGATGACCAGGTTCTGATTGCAGGTCAGGTGGAATTCGCCGGTATGGACGCGGGCGATTTCACGCATGCCCGTCAGCAGGCTCAGGCCGTTCTCGTCCCACAGACGGCCCGCCTCGATATACAGGCCCAGATGCCATTTGCCGTCGTCGCCCTGCAGCCAGCCGTAGTGGTCGCCGTTGTTGTCGAAATGATAGTCGCGCACCGGCCCGAGTTCGAAGCCGATGCGCTTCTCGAGTTCGGCCTTGAACCACTCCAGGCCTAGGTGGTCGAGGGTGTGCTTCAGGCGGGCATGCTGGCGTTCGGAGCGATTGCCGTGGTCGCGCTGCATGGTGACGATGCCCTCGGCGGCGGGAATCAGTTGCTCGGGCGTGACGAAGCCGATGACACTGCCCAATCGCGGGTAGGTGGTCGGGTCGCCGTGGGTTGCTCCCATGCCGCCGCCGATCGCCACGTTGAAGCCCTGCAGTTCACCGTTCTCGATGACGGCGATCAGGCCCAGGTCCTGGGCGAAGACGTCGATGTCGTTCAAGGGCGGAATGGTGACGCCCATCTTGAACTTGCGCGGCAGATAGGTGGGGCCGTAGATCGGTTCTTGCTCGACGTCGCCGGTGATCTTCTCGCCATCGAGCCAGATTTCGTGATAGGCGCCGGTGCGGGGCAGGAAATGGTCGGACAGCTTCTGGGCCCATTCGTGAACCAGGCGGTGCCGGCTGGACAGATTGGGGTTTACGGCGCCGACCACCTGCCGGTTCACGTCGCCGCAGGCAGCCAGCGTCGTCGCCATCGCGTCGTGAATCGCCCGCATGGTGGCCTTCAGGTTGCGCTTGACGACGCCATGCCACTGAAAAGTCTGACGCGTGGTGATGCGCAGGCCGCGCGTCGCCCAGGTGGTGGCGATGCGGTCCAGCGCCAGCCATTGCTGCGGCGTCACCACGCCGCCGGGCAGCCGCGCCCGTATCATGAACGAATGGGCCGGTTCCAGCTTGCGCTTGCGCCTTTCGTCGCGCACGTCGCGGTCGTCCTGCTGGTAGCTGCCGTGAAACTTCAGCAGCTTGTTGTCGTCGTCGCTGATGGCGCCCGTGACGGGGTCGTTCAGGCCTTCTTCTATCGTGCCGCGCAGGTAGCGGCTGTCTATCTTGATCTGTTCCAGATGGGAAATCGGCGAGGTCATGCTGGTCCTGTTCTCTCAATACACGTCGCGGGCATAGCGGCCCTGGGCCGCCAGTTCGTCGAGCCAGTGTCTGGCCTGGGCGGGGTCGAGCCCGCCTTCCTGGCGTGCAATCTGCTGCAGCGTCCGGTGCACGTCCTTGGCCATGCGGTTGGCATCGCCGCAGACATAGACATGGGCGCCGCCCTGTATCCATGCGTACACGTCGGCCGCGTGCCCGAGCAAACGGTCCTGCACGTAGATCTTCTGCTCCTGGTCGCGCGAGAAGGCGAGGTCCAGGCGGTGCAGCTGGCCGTCGCGCAATGCCGCCTGCCATTCGGTCTGGTAGAGGAAGTCCGAATCGAAGCGGGGGTTGCCGAAGAACAGCCAGTTGCGGCCGTTGGCGCCTTGGGCGGCACGTTCCTGGACAAAGGCGCGGAAGGGCGCCACGCCTGTGCCGGGGCCGATCATGATCACGTCGCGCGATGGGTCGACCGGCAGGCGGAAGCGCGAGTTCTCTTCGATGAAGATGCGCAGCCGCTCTCCCTCGGCCAGCCGGCTGAGGTAGCCCGAGGCCGCGCCGCTGCGCGCATTGCCTTCGAACTCGTAGCCGACGTTGGCGACGGTGAGATGCACTTCTTCATCGACACAGCTTTGGCTGGAGGCGATGGAGTAGAGTCGAGGAGCAAGGGGCCGCAGCGCCTTCACCAATGCTTCCGCTGTCCAGGCGGCCGGGTGCTTGCGCAGCACGTCGATCAATTGATGGGTGGAAACCAGGTCGCGGAAGGCGTCGGATCGATCCGGCTGTAGCAGGGCGGCCAGTTCTTCGCTTTGCGACAGCTCGGCGTGGGCCTGCAGGAAGGGCCGTGTCAGTTGCGTGAGCTCGCGGTGTTCGCCCAGCCATTCCTTCAGGGGCCGCTCCACGTCGGCCAGCAACACATGCGCTTCGCCGTCGAGTCCGAGCGTCTGCAGCACTTCGGTCACCAGGGATTCGGACTGCACCGGCCAGACGCCCAGCGCGTCGCCGGGCTGATAAGTCAGTTGGCTGCCCTCGAGCGAAAGCTCGAGGTGGCGTACGTCCTTGTCGCTTTCCGGCGCGGTGATGGGCTGGTTCAGCAGCAGCTCGGCCGCGAAGGGCGCTTCTCGCGAGTAGCGGCCGGCCTTGGGATGCAGCGGCGTGATGCTGGCGCTGGGCGGCGTATCGGCCTGCTTGAGGACCGCCTGCGCTTGCGCCAGCGCTTTTTGGGTCCAGGGCCTGGCGATGGTGTCGATGTCCAGGTCGGCCAGGCCGGTCTCGTGTACGCGTGTCGCGCCCAGTTCGGAAAGCCGCTCGTCCAGCTGGCGGGCGATACCGCAGAAGGAGGGATAACTGGAATCGCCCAGCCCCAGGACGGCATAGCTGAGCGAAGGCAGCTTGGGCGCCCGCCGGCTGCCCAGGAACTCGACGAAGCCGATGGCGTCATCGGGCGGTTCGCCGTCGCCCTGGGTGCTGATGACGATGTACAGCAGCTGTTCGTCCTTCAGTTCGCGGGTCGTATAGCGGTCGGCGCGCAAGAGCCTCGCGTTCAGCCCCGTCGCGCGGACCTGCTCGAAGAGCGCCTCGGCGACGCGCTTGGCGTTGCCGGTCTGGCTGCCGTAGAGAATGGTCAAGGGCCGGGGCGCGGCGGCCGGCGTGGCCGCCAGCGCCGCGAGCTTCTGGGCGGGCGCGGCGGCGGGGCCATGGCTGGCAAGCCCCGCAAAATACCCGGACAGCCAGCTCAAGGATTGCGTGTCCAGGTCTTCGGCAAGCTGCCTGAGCAGCACGTGCTTGGATTCGGGTAGGTGTGACAGGGCCAACATAGCAAGCTTCATGAACGAATAAGCATTCATTCTATGAAGCCCCGCCCGTCATGCGAACGACAACATTCTTATTACTTTATGCGCTTTTAGTCGATATCTGCCGCGAGGCCCGGTGATTTGGACGAAGCGGGGCAGCGGCTGCCCTTTAGTGCCAACAGGGCTGATCAGGCGCCGGGCAGAAAGTGCAGCCATCCCTGGGCCAGCCAGTCGCCCAGCATATCCAGTTCGTCGGGCTTGAGCCGCCGGCCGTGACGGCCCCGGCAATCCAGCCGCCTGTCATCGGCCAGCGCACGCAAGGCGGGGCCGGCAGGCAGTTCGGCCAGTTCTCCGTTGATGTAAAGATCGCTGCCCCGATACATCAGGCGCGTGCACCGATCCGGCACGAGCGCTCCCTCGAGCGGCCAATCCTGGACCAGGTCCAACTCCGCGGAAGCGGGTTCGAACCAGGCGGCGGGCGAAGGCTCCGTCAGCCATTGGCCCAGAAAGCGGGAGGCCAGCGCCTCGTCAAACCTTACTTGTTGCGCTGCTTCGAGCGCGGCTCGCACGAGTTCGTCGGGCAGGCGGGCGGGATGGGAAGCAGCCTTCAGCCCGCGGTCGCCATAGCGCTTGTCCAGCTTCGGCCCCGGAGCCGGCCGGTCGCCGTAAAGACCGGCATCTTCGCCGATGCGGGCCATCAGCTGGTCGCCCGCCGTCTCGAGCACGCCTCGCGCCAGCGTGGCAAGAGTCGGGGCCCGGAAGCCGATGGAGACGGTCATGCACTCGCCTTCGGCAATGCCGTCGTGGGCGACGTGGGGTGGCAGATACAGCATGTCGCCCGGTTCGAGCACATACTCTTGTTCGGGCTGGAAATGCTTGAGTATCTTGAGCGGCAGGCCTTCTTCGAGGGCGAGGTCGCGCTGCGCGCTGATGCGCCAGCGCCTTCGGCCGTGCGCCTGCAGCAAAAAGACATCGTAGCTGTCGAAATGAGGTCCCACTCCGCCGCCGTCCGACGCGACGCTGACCATGGCGTCGTCCAGGCGCGCATCGGGAATGAAGCGAAAGCGGTGCAGCAGCTCGGCCATGCCGTCGTCGTGCGCATCGGTATTCTGGGCGAGCACCGTCCAGCCGCCGCGGCGCATGGCGGGCAGACGCGCAAAGGGTCCCGGCTTCATCTTCCACTCGCCGCCGTCCTGCCAGATCAGGCGCGACTCCACTTCATCGCGGCGCACCAGCTCGCGGACATCGGCAATCGAAAGGGGAGGCCGAAAACCCGGAATGGCCTGGCGCACCAGCAGGGGTTTGCGCTGCCAGTGTTTCTTCATGAAAGCCGCGGGGCTGAGGCCGCCAAGCAGCTCGAGCGGGGTCTCGGGTTTCATAAGTGTTGGGTGCGCAGCTGGTACAGCGCATCGAGCGCTTCGCGCGGGCTCATGTGGTCGGGATCGAGTTCGGTCAATGCGTTGATCAGCGCTTCGAAGCGCTCGCTGTGGACTGTCTCGCCGGCGGTCATGTCGCCCCCAGCCTCGGCCGAGGGCGAGGCGCCCGCCGCGGCTTCGGCGAAGAGATCGAGTTGCGGCGTGGGCGCGCCCAGCGCCTCCAGACGGGAGAGCTCGCGGCTTGCGTGGCGGATGACGGGCGGCGGAATGCCCGCTCGCTGCGCCACCTGTATGCCGTAGCTGCGGCTGGCCGGTCCGGGCCGGACCTCGTGCAGAAAGACGATGCCCGAGGCTGAATCCGCGGCCGCCAGGTGCACGTTGGCGGCGCCGGGGGCCTCGGCGGGCAGGCGCGTCATTTCGAAATAATGCGTGGCGAACAGCGTCAGCGCCTGATTGTGGGTCAGCAGCCGATGGGCGATGGACCAGGCCAGGGCCAAGCCGTCGTAGGTCGAGGTGCCGCGGCCTATTTCGTCCATCAGCACCAGGCTGTGCGTCGTGCTGGCGGCGAGGATGGCGGCTGCCTCGGTCATCTCCATCATGAAAGTGGAGCGCCCGCCCGCCAGGTCGTCGGCCGCGCCGATGCGGGTGAAGATGCGGTCGATCTGCCCCACGCGGGCGCTGTGCGCGGGAACGAAGCTGCCCACGCGCGCCAGCAGCGCAATCAGCGCGATCTGGCGCATATAGGTGGACTTGCCCCCCATGTTCGGGCCGGTAATGAGCAGCATGCGCCGCGCGGCGTCCAATTCGCAATCGTTGGGCGTAAAGCGTTCGATGCTGCGCTCGACCACCGGATGGCGGCCCGCCTCGATGACCACCTCGGGGACGTCCGTGAGCTGCGGCGCCACCCAGTCGTTCGCGCGGGCGTGATCGGCCAGCGCGGCCAGCACATCGATCTCGGCCAGGGCCGAGGCGCAGGAAGACAACTGGGCCGCATACGGCGCCAAGCTGTCCAGCACCTGTTCGAACAGCCATTTTTCGCGTGACAGGCTGCGATCTTTGGCAGACAGGACTTTGTCTTCCCAGGTCTTGAGTTCGGGCGTGATGTAGCGCTCGGCGTTCTTCAGGGTCTGCCGGCGCCGGTAGTCGGCCGGCACCTTGTCCGCCTGGCCCCGCGTGACCTCGATGAAGAAGCCATGCACGCGGTTGTATTCCACGCGCAGATTGGCGATGCCGGTGCGTTCCCGTTCACGCGCCTCGAGCTCGACGAGAAATTCGCCGCTGTCGCTGGCCAGGCGCCGCAATTCGTCCAGTTCGGCGTCATATCCCGGGGCGATGACGCCGCCGTCCCGTACCATCAGCGCCGGCTCGGCGTCGATGGCGTCCTGCAGCAGCCTGGCCAGTTCGCCCGGCACGTTCAGGCGCCGCAGCAATTCGTCCAGTTCGGGCGTGGCTTCGAAGGCGCTGCCGATGTGCTCGCGCACGGAAGGCAGCAGCGCCAGGGCGTCGCGCAAGCTGGCCAGTTCGCGCGGCCGTACCGACCGCAAGGCGATGCGTGTGGCGATGCGCTCGATGTCGGGGTAGCGGTCCAGCGTGTCGCGCAGCGTATCCAGGCCGGCCGTCGCATCCAGTCCGTCGTCGCCCGGCCCGGCCAGAAAGGCCTTGATCACGTTCAGGCGCGCCTGGGCCGGTCGATTGTCGCGCAAGGGGTGGTGCAGCCACCGGCGCAGCAACCGACTGCCCATGGGCGTGCGGCAGTGATCCAGGGTCGAGAACAGCGACGGGCCGTCGTCGCTGCCCAGCGGCTGGCTCAGTTCCAGGTTTCTGCGCGTCACAGGGTCCAGCACCACGTAGGCGCCCGGCCGCTCGACGCGAATGGACTGGATGTGACTCAGCGTCTGGGCCTGCGTCTGGTTGACATAGTGCAGCAGGGCGCCGGCCGCGCATACGGCGGCCGGCGCATCGTCCAGATCGAAGCTGGATAGCGAGTCGACCGCGAAATGAGCCTGCAGCACCCGCCGGGCATTGTCCGCCTCGAAGTGCCAGTTGGGCATCGTGCTGACCGCCACTGGACCGTCCAGGCGCATGCGCTTGCTTTCGGCGCACAGCAGCTCTGCCGGCGAGATCCGATGAAGCTCGGAATCGAGCATTTCCGGCGAGCATTCCGTGACGCAGAAATCGCCATTGGCCAGGTTCATCCATGCGATGCCGCTGCGCTCGGCGCGATTGATGCGGGCCGTCCAGAGCGCGGCGATCTGCCTGTCGGCCTTGGCCGGAAGCAGCGCGTCGTCGGTGAGCGTGCCGGGCGTGACGATGCGCACGATCTTGCGCTCGACCGGCCCCTTGCTTGCGGCCGGATCGCCGATCTGCTCGCAGATCGCGACCGACTCCCCCAGCGCCACCAGCCGCGCCAGATACCCTTCCATTGCATGGAAGGGCACGCCGGCCATGGGAATGGGCGCCCCGTTGGACACGCCCCGCTTGGTCAGCGTGAGATTGAGCAGGCGCGCCGCCCGCTCGGCGTCTTCGTAGAACATCTCGTAGAAGTCGCCCATGCGGTAGAACAGCAGATGCGCGCCGGCCTCGGCCTTCAGCGCGAGATACTGGCGCATCATTGGAGTGTGTGCACTGTTTTCCTGTTTTTCCATTAAATTTCAACAGACTGTATGCATTTGGAACTCTGGATCGACGCAAATCCCCGACGTCTCAGGCTCGGACCTGCTCTGGACAAGAAAGGGATTCGATGCGCGACAAGATAGCATTGTAGTAGGGGCATGCGATATAAGTTGTGGCGGCGAGCAGACTCGTATCCGTGGCGCTTTATACTGTGCACCAGCACAACTTCAATCATCGACCCGCCTCCATGCCCAACACCGTCCCTCAGCCGCAAGCCGTCGTTGAACCGATCACACGCAGCGCGATCTTCATGGTTGCCACCGTCGCGGCCGGAGCCGAGCATGCCGATGCCGTCCGGGCCCTGTGCGGCAACTTGGCCGCCCTGGTCCGTTCCGTCGGACATCGTGTGCAGTCCGGCAGGCTGTCCTGTATCTGCGGGTTCGGCTCCGACGCCTGGGACAGGCTGTTCGGCCAGCCCCGGCCGGCCGAGCTGCATCCCTTCCGCGAGTTCAGCGCCGGCGACCGCCACGCCATGGCCACGCCGGGCGACATCATGTTCCACATCCGCGCCGAAAGCATGGATCTGTGCTTCGAGCTGGCGGCGCAGATAATGGACCAGTTGAAAGGCGCGGTGACGGTGGTGGACGAGGTGCACGGCTTTCGCTACTTCGATATGCGCAGCATGGTCGGCTTCGTCGACGGCACCGAAAACCCCTCGGGCCAAGAGGCCGTGGACTTCACCCTGGTGGGCGACGAAGACGCAGACTTTGCCGGCGGAAGCTATGTGATGGTGCAGAAATACCTGCACGACATGGAGGGCTGGAATGCCCTGCCGGTTGAAACCCAGGAGCGCATCATCGGGCGCACCAAGCTGTCGGACATCGAGCTGGACGAGTCGGTCAAGCCTTCGTCGTCGCACAGCTCGCTGACGACTCTTGCCGAAAATGGCGAGGAAGTAAAGATATTGCGCGACAACATGCCGTTCGGACGCCCGGGCGTCGGCGAGTTCGGCACGTATTTCATAGGCTATGCCCGTTCGCCTGCGCCCATCGAGCAGATGCTGGAGAACATGGTGGTCGGGCGTCCTCCCGGCAACTACGATCGCCTGCTCGACTTCAGCCGTGCCGTGACGGGCGGTCTGTTCTTCGTTCCCTCGGCCGATCTGCTCGAAGCACTGGCGGACCGAGATCCCGGGGAGAGCATCGACGGGCGGGATGCCGCGCAGTCCGCCGCCGAACAAAGCAATACCGGTTCCCTCAATATAGGTTCTTTAAAAGGAGTTCCCCAGCATGAATAATCTGCATCGCGAACTTGCGCCCATCTCCGGCGCCGCCTGGGCCCAGATCGAAGAGGAGGTCGCGCGCACCTTCAAGCGCACCGTCGCCGGCCGTCGGGTGGTCGATGTCGAGAGCGCCGGCGGCGCGGATCGATCCGGAGTGGGAACAGGGCACCAGCGGGGCATCGCCGCGCCGCACGAAGGGGTCAACGCCAAACTGCGCGAGGTCAAGGCGCTGGTGGAACTCACCGTGCCGTTCGAACTGCGGCGAGAGGAGATCGACAACGTCGAGCGCGGCGCCGATGATTCCGACTGGCAGCCGGCAAAGGACGCCGCCACCCGGCTCGCCTATGCAGAAGACAGGGCGATTTTCGACGGCTACGAGGCCGCAAGCATCGTGGGCGTCCGGCAAGGGTCGTCCAACGAAAAACTGGCTTTGCCGGCCAACGTGGCGGACTATCCCTTCACCATCGGCCAGGCGCTGGAAAAGCTGCGGCTCGCCGGCGTGGACGGCCCTTATTCCGTTCTGCTGGGCGCCGACGCCTATACGGCGCTCACCGAAGGCAGCGATGGCGGATACCCGGTCATCGAACACATCAAGCGCATCGTCAGCGGCGAGATCATATGGGCGCCCGCGATCAACGGCGGCTGCGTGCTGTCCACGCGCGGGGGCGACTACCGGCTCCATCTCGGACAGGACCTGTCCATAGGCTACCAAAGCCATACCGATGAGGTGGTGCGTCTTTATCTGCGCGAAACCCTGACCTTCCTGATGCTGACCAGCGAGGCGTCTGTTTCGGTGACGCTCAACACGTAGCGCCGCAACCGCGCATCACGTGTCCCGCAGCCGGTCGATCAGCCTGCGATCACGCTTGGTGGGCCGGCCCTGTTCGATCTGACGGGCGGGTTCGGGCGCCAGCCGGCGCATTTCGGCCGCTTTCTCGCGCTTGGCGATGCTTTCGGGCGTTTCGGCGTAGAGTTGCTGTGCGACCGGGGCGGGGCCGCGGATGGCGCTCAGCGCCTGGATGACCACGGTGATGGTCGTGTCGCCCCGTTTTATCCAGACAGTGTCGCCCGGCTTGATGTCGCGTGCGGGCTTGACCAGTTGCTGATCGACCTGCACCCGGCCCTTGGTGATTTCCTGGGAGGCCAGGCTGCGCGTCTTGAAAAAGCGCGCGGCCCACAGCCATTTGTCCAGGCGCATGGTGTCCGGCATGTCGTTCTTGAGATTCTCTGATGGGGGCAAAGCTTGATTGTAGGCCTTCGGCAAGGGCGGCGGAAACAGCCGGACGTCCTATGACGTTTATCTCGCGTCCGGCATGCTGGCCACATGCTGGTTGGCATGCAGGACAGTGCCGTCGAACAGCGGCAGCACCCACCTGGCGTAGTGCGCCCGCAGCTCTTGCCGATGCGGGGTGGCCAGAGCGGCGTCCAGGGCTTCTTTGCTGTCGAAGGCGAACTGGACGGTGGCGTAGACTTCCGGGGCGCCTTCGTCGACTTCGTCGGCGATCAGCATATGGGCCCAGCGAATGCCCGGAAAGCCCGGGTACAGATCCATGACGGCACGCAGTTGTGCATCGAGTTCATCTTTCTTGCCTTCTATGGGCCGGCCTACGAAATAGCCGCATCTTACATACATGGTGGTCGCTTCCTTTCTATTGCCGCGCGCGGCGTATTGCCGGCGGCAAGCGGGGCTGGGGATGCCGCATAGCGGTTAGGGCCGTGCCGGCTCCAACGTGCAAATTTACCCGATGCTTCCAGGCCTCGCGCATGGGGTTTCTACTGATCAACCGGTATTCCACAAGTGCAGGGTAAACCCGCGTTGTCCGAAATCGGCAAGTCGCAGACGGGTTTTGCTATTTCCTTTATGGCATTCCGTTGATTTAATGTCGCTGGAGCAGTCTTCATCGTCCACCACACAAGGAGGAGAAGTTATGCGCAGCGGGAGGAGAAAATTCCTGGGCCAGAGCCTGGGGGGAATGGCGGGCGTCGCCTTGGGCGGCCTGGCATTTCCAAGCGTCAGCCTTGCGGCCGACACCATAAAAGCCGGCGTGCTGCTCGACCTGTCGGGCCCTTTGCAGTTGTTCGGCGCGGTCAAGGCGCAATGCCTGCGTCTGGCGGCCGAGGAAATCAACGCCAAGGGCGGCCTGCTTGGCCGCCAGATCGAGCTGGTCACCTACGATACGCAGTCCAACAACCAGCTGTATGGCCAGTATGCCCAGCAGCTGGCCCTTCGCGACAGGGTGGCGGTGGTGCATGGCGCCGTCACCAGCGCGGCGCGCGAGGTGGCCCGGCCCGTGCTGGCGCGCGCCAAGACGCTTTACATGATGAACATGATCAATGAAGGCACAGAGGGCGCCTGCGATCGCAACATGTTCATCACGGGACCCACGCCGCGGCAGTTGCTCGACAACCTCATTCCCTACATGATGGAAAAGCACGGCAAGAAGATGTATATCCTTGCCGCGGACTACATCTTCGGCCAGCTGTCGGGCCAAGCGGCCGAACGCATCTGCAAAGAGCACGGCGGCGAGGTGGTGGGCTTCGACCTCTTTCCGCTGGACGTCGACAAGTTCGGCCCCACCATCAGCAAGATCCAATCGGCCAAGCCCGACTTCGTGTTCAATGTCTTCGTCGGCCCGGCCCACGGCGCGTTCTACGGCCAGTGGGCGTCGGCGGGCATGAACAAGTCCATCCCCATGGCTTCCCACACCATAGGCGATGCGGGCGAGCAGATGCGCATGCCGCCCGAGGTCAGCGAAGGCATCGTCACCGTCAAGAACTACTACGACGAGCTCGACACTCCCGCCAGCAAAGAGTTCATCGAGCGCTTCAAGAAGCGTTTCACCGACTACAGCTATGTGGGTTCGCTGGGCATGGCCGACTACCAGGGCATGTACCTCTGGGCCGAAGCCGTGCGCAAGGCCGACTCGGTCGATCGCCAGAAAGTCATCGAGGCTTTCGAGGCGGGCATTGAAATCGAAGGCCCCAGCGGCAAGATCGCCTCGCATCCCAAGACCCACTATTGCACCATGGACATGTACTTGGCCGAGGTGCGCAACAGCCGCTTCCAGGTGCTGGAAAGCTGGCAGCAGGTGCCGCCCGTCTGCGACGGCGACGACAGCTGCAATGTGCTGAACATGTCTCTTTGAACGGACGCGGCGCGCCCGGGCGTGCGGCCTCGACCGGGGCCGCACGCCCGTAAACAAGGAATCACCATGGATCTAGCGATGCTTACCGGCGTGCAGGTGGTGTACGCCATTGCCAGCCTGTTTCTGATCAGCGTTGGGCTGGCCATCGTGTTCGGCATGATGGGCGTGATCAATTTCGCGCACGGCGAATTCCTCATGCTGGGAGGCTTCGCCTTCATTCTGGCCGTGCGCGCGGGGGTCAATTTCTGGGTGGCCATGTTCGTGGTGGCGCCGCTGTGCGTCGCCGTCATCGGCATGATCATCGAGCGGCTGATCATCCGCCATCTGTACGGGCGCATCGTCGAAACCATATTGGCCACCTGGGGACTGAGCCTGCTGCTCATCGGCTTGGCCTCGGCCCTGCTGGGCTACTACCAGATGGGCGTCAGGCCTCCCTTCGGCGTCGTGCAGATCGGCGCCTACCAGACCGGCACCTATACATTTTTCGTCATCGGCGTGGCGGCGGCGGTGGGGTTGGCGCTGTATGTCCTGCTGCGGCACACCCCGTTCGGCCTGATTGCGCGCGGAACCATGCAAAGCGCCGCCATGGCCGCGGCGCTGGGGGTCAATGTAAAGCGCGTCTATTCGGTCACCTTCGGCATCGGCGCCGCCGTCTCGGGCCTGGCGGGGGCGGTGTTTGCGCCGCTGACCGGGGTGCTGCCCATCAGCGGCCTTACCTATATCGCCAAGGCCTTCATCACGGTCATACTCGGCGGGGCGCTGCCCCTGACCGGCTCGGCCCTGTCGTCGGCCCTGCTCGGAACCGTCAGCCAGATCACCACCTTTCTCAGCACCTCGGTGTTCGGCGAGGTGATGTTGCTGGTCACCGCCATCGTCCTGCTGCGCGTGCTGCCTTCGGGCATCACCGGCAAGTTCTTCAAGCGGGGAATCTGATGCGCGAACTGTGCCGACCCGCTTTCTGGATTTCAGCCGTCGCGGCGCTGGCGCTCATACTGGGCATACCGCTGGTATCCGAGGTCTATACCCTGTACAACCTCACCGTGTTCGCGGTGCTGGCCATGCTGGCCTTGAGCCTGGGGCTGGTATGGGGCATAGGGGGCATACTGGCGCTGGGCCAGTCGGCCTTCTTCGGCATCGGGGCCTACGTCTATGCATTGCTGTCGGTCAATCTGGGCGACAGTACGCTGGCGGTGCCCGCCGCCATGGCCGCGCCCCTGGTGCTGGCGGTCCTGGTCGGCTACTTCACTTTCTTCGGACGCATCAGCGACGTCTACTTCGCCGTCATTTCGCTGACCATACCGCTCATATTGCTCAGCCTGATCAACAGCGCTTCGGGTCCGACCTATCAGTTCGGCAAGGCGCATCTGGGCGGCTACAACGGCATACCGGCCGTGCCGCCGCTCAATGTGCCTTTCGATCCGTCGGCGGTGTTGTCCTTCGAAGGCATGTACTACGTGGCGGCCGTGGCGCTGCTTGCGGTCTATCTGGTGCTGCGGGTGCTGGTCGCCAGCCGTTTCGGGCGGGTGGTCGAAGCAGTGCGCGAGAACGAGCTGCGCGCCGAACTGCTGGGCTATGACGCGCGGTATTACAAACTGGGCGTGTTCTGCATCGGCGCGGCGATCGCCGGCCTGGCCGGCGCTTTCTATGCCGCCTGGGGCGCTTCGGTGGGCCCGACCGTGTTCTCGCTGTCGTTCACCGCCCAGGCCGTGGTGTGGGTGCTGTTCGGCGGGCTGGGCACGTTGCTGGGGCCCATCGTCGGCTGCTTCCTGGTGCAGGGCCTGTCCACCTGGCTGGGCAGCGTGTCGCGCATCAGCCCCGAGATCGCCCTGGGTTTGCTGTTCATCGTCGCGGTGCTGCTGGTACCCAATGGCATCGTGCCTTCCATCAGGGATCGCATCCGCGCCAGGCTGGCCGCAAGCGGAGGAGGGCGGCCATGAGCGTCATTCTGCGGACCAGCGAGCTGTGGCGCACTTTCGGCGGGGTCGCCGCGGTGGCGGGCGTGGATTTCGAACTGCGCGAAGGCGAACTGCGCTGCCTGATCGGCGCCAACGGCGCCGGCAAGAGCACCTTCTTCAAGATGCTGACCGGGCAGCTCAAGCCCACTTCGGGCCGCATCACCCTGTACGGCAAGGACATCACCAACCTTCCCTCTTTTGCCATCGCCCGCATGGGCGTGGGCATTAAGACGCAGGTTCCGAATCTTTTCAATGGCCTGAGCGTGCGCGAGAACCTGCTGGTCGCGGCGCGTTTCAGGATGTCGGCGCGCGAGGCGGCCGAAGCGGCCGACGCCATGCTGGAGCGCATCCAGATGACTGCACAGGCGCAGCTTGCCACCGGCAGCCTGGCGCACGGCCACCGCCAATGGGTCGAACTGGGCATGATACTGATCAACGATCCCCAGCTCGTGCTGCTGGACGAGCCCGCGGCCGGCATGACGGCCGGAGAGGTCGAGCGCACCATTGCCCTGCTGGAGAGCATGCGGGGCAAGCGCAGCTTCATCATCGTCGAGCACGACATGCATTTCATCCGCCGCATCGCCGAAAGGGTCACGGTATTCCACCGGGGCAGGGTGCTGGTCGAGGACACCATGGACGAGGTGGTGCGCAACGTCGAGGTGCGCGATGCATATCTGGGGTCTGCTAACACTAAAAGGACAGTCGCATGAGCACGCAAATAGCTGTCCATCAAGGCGCGAAGCGCAGTCGGGGTGGTTCCCCGGCTAGCATTCGCAACGCAGAGGGGCGGCTATTTGCGTGCTCACCCTTCGGGCTGGCCGATAAAGGCCAGGCATGCGTTGTTGCGAGCTCGTTGCGTGGATCGACCACGCCGCCTCGCCCGCGCCTAGCCTGCCTGGCCTTTATCGGCCAGTGCGGCTGCCCTTTTAGTGTTAGCAGACCCCATGGCCAACATGGCAGGGAGGCCCGATGACCGCGGAGACATTGCTCGAGGTGCGGGGCCTGTCGGCCGGATACGGAGCCATACCGGTGCTGCGCGACGTGGAGTTCCAGGTCGGCACGGGCGAAATCGTGGGGGTGCTCGGACACAACGGCATGGGCAAGACCACGCTCATGAAGGCCCTGGTGGGGCATATTCCCGTCACCGCGGGCAGCCTCACGCTGTGCGGCAGCGAAGTCACCCATGTGCCCACCCACAAGCGGGCGCGCCTGGGCATGGGCTATGTCTCACAGGGCCGGGACATCTTTCCTTCGCTGACGGTGCGCGAGAACCTGGCCATCGGCGCCGCCGCGGTAGGCCGCGACCGCGTGACGGCGGTTGAGCGGGCCGTGGACGAATTCCCCATTCTGGGCGGCCTGCTCGACCGCAAGGGCGGCGCGCTGAGCGGGGGAGAGCAGCAGATACTGGCACTGGCCCGCGCCCTGTGCGGCGAACCCAAATTGCTGCTGCTGGACGAACCCACCGAAGGCATACAGCCCTCCATCGTGGACGAGATCGAAGACTATCTCGTGCGCCGCGCCAAAGAAACCTCTTTGTCGGTCGTGGTGGTCGAACAGGACGTCGGTTTCATCGCCGCGATGGCGCACCGGGTGCTGTGGCTGCAAAAGGGCACCATCGTCAAAGAAATCGATCCCGCCCTGCTGTCCGATCCCGACACCATCGCCGAATTCTCGGGGCTTGAGGGGAAAGCCGATTGAGTTTAGCCTTTGGGCATAAACGTCCATGGGCGCCCTCGGCGCCGTGGGCACTATAAGGAGAGGCAATGAAGGACGATCTGTGGCGCCTGACCGCCACGCGCATGCGTGAGCTCGTCGCCCGCCGCGAAGTCAGCCGCGAAGAGCTGGTCCGCGCGCATCTGGCTCGCATCGAGCAGGTCAATTCCAGACTGAATGCGCTGGTCGAGCTCAGGGCCGACGAAGCCCTGGCCGAAGCCAGGGAGGCCGACGCCCATCACGCCGGCCGGGCCGATCTGCCGCTGGACGGCATACCCATCAGCATCAAGGATCACTACGACGTCGCGGGCATGAAGCATACCGAGGGCCTGCCGGCCCTGGCCGACAGGCGTTCCACCTCGGACGAGGTGGTGGTGCAGCGCCTGCGACGCGCCGGCGCCATCGTGATAGGCAAGGCCAATCAGCCCGACTTGCAGATACGCTGGAACACCATCAGCCACTTGTACGGGGCCACGCTCAATCCGCGCGACACCTCGCTCAGCGCCGGAGGCTCCTCGGGCGGCGACGCGGCCGCCGTGGCGTCGGGCATGGCCCCATTGGGCCTGGGGCTGGATTACGGCGGCTCCATCAGAGTGCCTGCAACCTTCTGCGGCATATATGGGCTGCGGCCTTCGGCGGGCCGCACTCCCGCCTCGTCGACCTTGCCGCCCTTCGATGGCCCGCCCACGGTCGACCTCATGTCGTGCATCGGCCCCATGGCGCGCAGCATCGAAGACCTCTGGCTGGCCTACGAGGTCATCGCCGGCCCGCATTGGTCCGACCCCGCGACCGTGCCGGTTCCTTTCTCCCGTTCGGGGGCCAACGGCCGGCGCCCGCGCATCGCCCGCATGCTGGATCAGACCGGCGCATTGGTGTCGCCGGAGGTGGCGGCGCGGCTCGACGATACCGCCGGCATGCTGCAAGAGGCCGGCTACGAAGTCGTCGACGCGGCCATACCCCATGCGCGCCGGGCGCCCGAACTCTGGGCCGAAATCATCGGCACCGAGCTCATGCAGACCGGCATGCCCGAGTTCGGCCACCTGCTGGGTGAAAGCAACCGCCAGCATATCGAAGCAATGTTCGGCATCTACAACCTGGGGTCCGAGGCGCGCCGCTACATCCAGGCCTTCATCGAACGGCGCCAGGTCCAGCGCGAGGTGGCGCAATGGATGGAGGAGCATCCGCTGGTACTGTGCCCGGTGGCCGGCATGGACACGCCCGCGCTCGATTTCGACCATATGCTGAGCCGCGAGCAGACCCAGCGGCTGTTCGACTGCATGCGCAATATTCCGTGGGTCAACCTGCTGGGGCTGCCCAGCGTGGCACTGCCCAATGGCATGCAGATCGTCGGCCGCAGATTCTGCGAGGCGCAGGCGCTGGAGGCGGCTGCGGCTGTCCAGCAGGTCATCGGAGCGGCGTCGCTTGCCGAGCCATGAGCGGCGCCGCCATGCACCCGGAAGGGGCTTCGACGGGCCCGGCGAGCGTGTGCGGCAGGCCGCGCCGCGGCGGCTAGCATGGAAGGGCCGCCGTTCATCCATTACGAAGGGCGCATGCCGGGCGGCGAATTCCGCTTTGTACACGTCGAAAAAATATCGACCCGCATCCGCAAGTACAACTGGGAGCTTTTTCCGCATCGGCATCGCGATCTGTTTCAGGCGGTGCTGGTAGAGGCCGGCGAGGGGCATGTCAGTTTCGACCTCTGGGAAGAGGCCTTTCATGCGCCGGCCCTCGTACTGGTGCCGTCGCTGGTGGTGCACAGCTTCCGCTATGCGCCGCGATCATCGGGGCGTGTGCTGACGATATCGGACGCCTACGTGCGCGAGCTGGTGAAATTCAGCGATGAACCCTTGCTGGAGTCGATGTTGTCCCGCCCTCAGGTGGTGGCCCTGGCGGCCGGATCGTCCGCCCTGCGCGACATCAGCTCGGCGATGGACTCCATTGCCCAGCGCCTTGCCGCCGCGCCGCAAGGTCGCGGCGCCATGCTCTCGGCCAGTGTGCTGAGCATATTCGGCCAACTTCCCCAGTACTGCCGGGACTTACCCATACAGGGGCCCGAGATGATGCGCCGACGCTATTTGTACGATCAGTTTCGCGGGCTGCTGGAGCAGCATTTCCGCGAGCAGCTTTCGGTGGCCCGCTATGCGGCCATGCTGGCGGTCACCGAACGCACCTTGCACCGCGCCTGCCGCGAGGTCGCGGGCGAGCCGCCGCTCAAGATCGCCCACCGCCGGGTGGTGCTCGAAGCCCAGCGCCTCCTGCTGTATTCGGCCATGTCGGTAGGCGAGGTCTCGTACCACCTGGGCTTCAGGGACCCGTCCAATTTCAGCCGTTTCTTTGTCGAACACGTAGGGGAGTCGCCCATCATGTTTCGCCGCGCCAGATTGGGTTGATTTTACTCAGAAAAATACCCAGGACTACGGTATACAAAGATTCAGAAAAAACCCTTTGAAGCGCCGTAAAGGTAGAGATTAATCAGTGTTTACCCCAGATTCGTATACTTTTGTTTCGGGTCGGTATACAGTACGGCATCAGCGAATCATAGTTGACTGGCTACCCGGTAGCACAAGCGAGCAATGGCAAAGAATCAGCGCCTGGACACACAAACCGCAAGAGTCGTGGTGGGCTTACGCGACATGATCATGAAGGGCGAGCTGCGCGCCGGCGAACGGCTGGTCGAGGCGGCCTTGTCCGATCGTCTGCAGGCTTCCCGCACGCCGGTCAGATCGGCTTTGCTGACGCTCGAGCAGCAAGGCCTGGTCGAGCGCCTGCGGGGCGGGGGGTATACGGTGCGCTCGTATACCGCGCGCGAGATCGCCGAAGCGATCTCGGTACACGCCTGCCTCGAGGGCATGGCGGCGCGCCTGGTGGCCGAAAAAGGGGTGTCGCGCGGCCTGTCGAACCGCTTGCAGGCTTGTCTGGACGAAGGCGACCGCATCGTCGCCGTGGGCCATCTCGACATGGAAGACATCGCCGCCTACCTGGCGAACAACGTCCGCTTTCACGGGCTCATCGTCGAAGCGGCCGACAATCAGGTGCTCAAGCAATCCCTGCATTTCCTGGACCGCATTCCGTTCGCCGCCGCAGGCGGCATGCTGCCTTTCCACTCGACGCGCGACGACTGCGACGAGGCGATGCGCTTTGCCCAGCGGCAGCATCATTCGCTCGTCGAGGCGCTGCGCAACGGGCAGGGCGCGCGGGCCCAGGCGCTGGCCGAAGAGCACCGCCAGATCGCGTTGTTCAATCTGCAGCACGCCACACAGCATGCCGAAATCGAAGTCGGCATTTCCGATGCGCTGCCGGTGCTGCGCATGGCTTCGCTCTAGTTTTCCCGACCGCGCCGGGCGCCCGTTCCAAGGAGTCCGGTTCAAGGCGGTGTCAATGCAGTTTGTCTCTATAAGTCGAAAACCCGGAGGAGATCCAAAATGACTAAATTCCAGCTCGGACGGCGTACCATGCTCGCGGCCATGGCCGCCGCCATGGCCTTCCCCGCGGTCGGCGCGGCGCAGGCCGAGGGCGACCCGATCCGCATCGGCTACACCATGTCCCGCACCGGTCCCTTCGCGGGCGGCGCCCAGGTATCGCAAGAGCCCAACTACCTGTTGTGGGCCGAGCAGGTCAACGCTGCGGGCGGGCTGACCGTCGACGGCAAGAAGCGCAAGATCGAGCTCATCGGCTACGACGACCGCAGCGACATCGAGACCGCCGTGCGCACCTACCAGAAGATGATGGGCGCCGACAAGCTCGACCTGGTGCTGCCGCCGTGGGGCTCGGGCATGAATTTCGCCATCGCGCCCATCGCCAATCGTTACGGCTATCCCTTTCTTGCCCCCACCGCCTTGTCGCGCAAGCTCATCGACATGAAGCTGCCGTACTTTTTCTCGCTGCTGCAGCAGCCGGACAAGATGATGGATGCGCTGGCCGACCTGCTGGCCGAGCAGGGCGTCAAGACCGCGGCCACCATCTACATGGACGACCTGTTCGGGCTCGAGAACGTGGCGGCGCTGCGTACCGCTTTCAAGGCGCACGACATCGAACTGGTCGAAGACAAGAGCTATCCGCTTGGCGTCAAGGACCTGTCCTCGGTGCTCAAATCGATCAAGGCCAAAGAGCCGGACGCCTTCATCGCCATCACTTATCCGCCCGACACGCTGCTGGCCTCGTCGCAATCGCGCGAGATCGAGTTCAATCCCAAGTATTACTACGCCTCGGTGGGCACCGCCTTTCCGCTGTACAAGCAGCGCATGGGCGACAACACCGAAGGCGTGCTGGGCATGGGCTCGTGGAACGTCAAGGTATCCGACGGCGCCAAAGCCTATTTCGACGCGCACGTCGCGCACGCCAAGAAAGAACCTGATCGCTGGGCCAGCGGCCACGCCTGGGCCGGCCTCGAAATTCTGCAGCAGTCCATCGAAAAGGTCGGGCTCGACCGCAAGGCGCTGCGCGACTACATCGCCTCGAACGAGTTCGACACCATTCTTGGCAAGATCAGCTTCAAGGACGGCGAGAACGCCGGAGTCCCGGGCACCGTCGGTCAGTGGCAAGGCGACGAGTTCGAAGTGGTATGGCCGGCCGATCGCGCCACGGCCAAGCTGATTGCTCCCAAGCCCGCCTGGAAGTAGGCCTCGGACAGGGCCGGCCAGCGCGCAAGGGGCCGGCTCGTCCCGTCCGCCCGTCCGCCGGCCGGCTTGAGCCGGCGGCGCGGCGGGTGCGAACACAAGCGGAACTGAATGATGAATCTTTCCCTGATTGCCGACCTGGCCGTGAACGGCCTAGTCATCGGCGGCATTTATGCGGTAGTGGCCATCGGCCTGAACCTGCAGTATGGCCTGATGCGCATCCTGAACATCGCCCACGGCGAATTCCTGATGATAGGCGCCTTCGTGATGTTCGCCCTGCACACCTCCACCCAGATCAATCCCTTGTGGTTCGTGCCTGTGGTGACGCTGGCCTGCTTCGTGCTCGGCGTCGTCCTGCACGGGCTTGTTTTCAAGCGCCTCACGGCGCGGGCGCGCTCTCTCGACCAGGTCGAAGAGCGCAGCCTCATCATCGGCTTCGGCCTGATGTTCATCCTGCAGAACGCGGCCACCCTCATCTGGGGTTCCGATCTGCACGGCTACGACTTTCTCAATGAGTCGGTCAAATTCGGCGGCGTGATCGTGACGCAGAACCGGCTGCTGGTGCTGTTGCTGGCGGTGGCGGTCAGCATCGGCCTCATCCTGTTGCTGCAGCGTACCCTGATCGGCAAGGCGGTGCGCGGCATGCTGCAGTCGCCGTTGGGCGCCCAGCTCGTGGGCGTCGACTCGGCGCGCATGAACCCGCTGGTCTTTGGGCTGGGCATCGCGATGGCGGGCTTCGCCGGCTCGCTCCTTAGCATGATCTACGAGATATCCCCTTCGGTGGGCGAGTCCTACACCATCATGGCGCTGATCGTCATCACGCTGGGCGGCCTGGGCAGCATCGGAGGCAGTTTCATGGCGGCCATGCTGCTGGGGCTGGTCGAAAGCTTCGGCACCCACTTCACCAATCCGTCGCTCAAGATGATTCTCAGCTACAGCATCTTCGTGCTGGTGCTGATCTTCAAACCCAAGGGACTGTTCGCCAAATGAAATCATTTCTACCTGCCGTCCTCGTCAGCGGCGCGGTGCTGGCCCTGGCCCCCTGGCTGTTGCCGGAGTTCTGGGTATCGCTGCTGATGACCTGCCTGATGTACGTGGTGCTGGCGGTGAGCTGGTCCATGTTCAGCGGCGCCACCCGCTATCTTTCGCTGGCGTCCACGGCCCTGTTCGGCCTGGGCGCCTACACCACCGCCTGGGGCTACGAAGTGCTGCCCTGGCCGCTGCTGATCGTGGTCGGCGCCGCCGTGTCCGCCGCCTTCGCCGCCGTGCTGGGCGCCGCGGTGCTTCATCTGCGCGGCACGTACTTCGCCATTCTCACCTTCGGAATGGGCGAGCTGGTCAAGCACACCATCACCTATATCGAGAAGAGCGCCTTCGGAACGGTGGGCCGGGTGATCATCGACGTGCCGTCCAACGAGGCGGTGTATTGGACCGTGCTGGCGCTGGCCCTCATCACCGTCGTCGCCTTCAGGATCGTGGCCGATTCGCGGCTGGGTCTGGCCATGCGGGGCATCGGCCAGGACGAGCAACGCGCGGCCACCTTCGGGGTGGACACGCGCCGCATCAAGGTCATGGGCTTTGCCCTCAGCGCTGCCTTTGCGGGCGCGGTGGGCGCCGCCATGGCGGTGCGCTGGACATACATCGACCCGCATACCGCCTTCAATCCGCTGATCGGCTTCCAGACCGTGCTGATCGCGATGGTGGGCGGCGCGTCCACCCTGCGCGGGCCGGTGATCGCGGCGGTGGCGCTCAGCGTTCTGTCCGACGTGCTGCGGCTTAATTTTCCCTATTTCTACCTGATATTGCTGGGAACCCTGTTGATCCTGAGCGTGCTCTTCATGCCGCGCGGCATCGCGGCGGTCGAATGGGGCAGGCTGCTCGGGCGGAGGCAAGCGCGATGAGCGACCTGATACTCGAACTGAATGGCGTCGGCATGCAATTCGGCGGCCTCAAGGCCCTGTCGAACATCAGCATGCGCGTGCGGCGCGGCGAATTCATCGGCATCATAGGCCCCAACGGGGCGGGCAAGACCACGCTGTTCAACGCCATCAGCGGGGTCATTCCTCCCACCGCGGGCGAAGTCTACGTGGCCGGCAAGCCGATGCGGGGCAGGGCGCCCGATGATTTCTGCAAGCTGGGCGTGGCGCGCACCTTCCAGACCCCGCGCATCTTTCCGGACATGACGGTACGCGACAACGTGCGCTTCGCCCACACCTTCGGCAACGGCGGCAGGCAGGGCATCGACCTCATCGATCAGGTGATGCATGCGGTGGGCATGGTCGAGGATGAGAACGACATTGCGGGCGCCATGCCGCCGGCCCGGCAGCGGCAGCTGGAGATCGCCATGGCGCTGGCCACCTCGCCCCGCCTGCTGTTGCTGGACGAGGTGGCGGCCGGCCTGACCGAAGGCGAAGTCGAGGAAGTGGCCCGGCTCATCCTGCGGCTGCGGGACGACTACGATCTGACCGTCGTCTGGATCGAGCACGCCGTCAAGACATTGATGAACACCGTCGAGCGAGTGGCCGTGCTCAATTTCGGCGAACTCATTGCGGACGGCACGCCCGCGCAGGTCGCCGCCGACCAGAAAGTCATCGACGCCTATCTGGGCGAAGAGGAAGCCGCATGAGTATCTTGCTGGAAACCCGAGACCTGTCCGCCGGGTATGGCGCGCTGCAGGTCATCAAGAACATCGACATCCGGGTCGAGGAAGGCCGCTTCACCGTGGTCGTGGGGCCGAACGGCGCGGGCAAGACCACCTTGATGAGCACGCTTGCGGGGGTGCTGCCGGTGGCGCAGGGCGAGATCCGGCTGGACGGCGCAGCGATCAACGCCCTCAGCGTATCGCAGCGCGTCAAGAGCGGGCTGGTGCTGGTGCCCGAAGGGCGCCATTTGTTCGGCCAGATGACGGTGCAGGAAAACCTCGAACTGGGCGGATACCTCATGACGGCGGCCCAGCGGCGCCAGGCCCTGGACGACGTCTATGCCCTGTTTCCGCGCCTGGCCGAGCGCCGCGAACAGCAAGCG
>Ga0180220_1001001_pt1 | contig 23968 bp, 21 predicted proteins | sample eDN5th37CBELigBY_FD_151335 | JGI IMG/M metagenome (GOLD analysis project Ga0180220, IMG submission 151335) | Enriched backyard soil microbial communities from Emeryville, California, USA - eDNA 5th pass 37_C BE-Lig BY (version 2) (version 2) | ecosystem: Environmental > Terrestrial > Soil >...
CGGCGAGGTCGCCGAACACATAGCTCCAGGCGCCGTCGGAGAGGATGGAGGCGCTGAGCCGGCGCTTGCAGTTGCCGAGGCATTCTACGGTGCGTATCTCGACCGGCGCGCCGGCGGCGGCCCGGCGCGTGTCCTCCGCCAGCTTTTCGCCGGCGCGCGGATGTGCATCCGAGCCGCTGGCGTCGCGGCAGGACACGCACACGATGATCGTCGCGCGGGTTTCCCGGTCGCTGACGGGTGGCGTCGCCTGATGGGCTGGGCTTGAGTCCAAAATATGCTCCTTGCCCGGGACACCCGCCAGGCTTTCGGCTCGGTTTCGTCGACGGCAGGTCTCCTGGCTCGCGGGTTGTCGCCTTTTCGCCGCCTTCCCGGGCTTTTCGACCCAGTGGTGTTCGGCAAGGCTCGCCGCCTACAGTTGCGGGGACAGCCGCGGCGTTGGGATGAACATCCCGCACCGCATTCCCTCTTAGCTCCCCTCCTTTGGAAGGGGAGACCGTCTTGGCGGATTTAGGCTTTGGCGGGGCGCGCTGTCAACGCGCGGCTACGACGCGGCCATGTCTGCCAGCGCCGGGCCAAGATCGCCGGCGGGCGTGACCTTGATGCGGTCGAGTTCCAGCCAGCCGCGCATCTGTTCCAGTTCATCGAAAAGCGCCGCAGCGGTTTCGGCCGGGGCGTGCGGTTCGGCATAGGCGGCATGAACGCGTAGCACCTTGGCCGGCCGGTCTGCCCTAAGGTCGACGCGGGCGACGATCCTGTCGCCCAGCAGGAAGGGCAGGACATAATAGCCGTACTGCCGTTTCTCGGCCGGCGTGTAGATTTCGATGCGGTAGCGGAAGCCGAACAGGTTCTCCGTGCGGTCGCGCTCGAACACCAGCGGATCGAAGGGGGCAAGCAGGGCGCGGGCGTCGATCCTGCGCGGCAGGCGCGCGTCCCGATGCAGATAGGCCTGCCGCGACCAGCCCTTGATGCGCACGGGAATCAGTTCGCCTTCCTCGACCAGTTCGGCGATGCGCGGCACGGTTTCCGTTGCGGAAAGGCGGAAATAGTCGCGCAGGCAGGCGACGGTGGCGATGCCGTGGGCGCGGGCGGAAATACGCAACAGTTCGCGCTGGGCGTCCTGCGTCGCGGGAACGGGCAGGTCGAGGATGTTGCGCGGCAGAACCCGCTCGGGAAGATCGTAGACGCGCTCGAAGCCGCGGCGAAAGGCGGTGGTGATGCGGCCGGCCCAGAACAGCCATTCGAAGGCGGCCTTGGCGTCGCTCCAGCCCCACCAGCCGCCGGACCCCTTGTGGCCATCCATGTCGGATGCCGCGATCGGGCCGCGCGTCTCCACCTCGCGATAAATCTCCTCGATGAAGTCCGAACGCTCGCGGCCGAATTTCGCCAGCCCCCGATACATTTCCTCGCCGCGCGCCGCGCGCTCCATGCGCCAGCGCAGCAGGGGCCATGTCTCCAGAGGCAGGAACGAGGCCTCGTGCGCCCAGTATTCGAACAGCAGGCGCCGGCGCGGCCGGGCGGCGTCATCGACCAGCGAAAGCGGGTAGGGCCCGAGGCGCGAATAGAGCGGCATGTAATGCGCCCGCACGACGGCGCTGACCGAGTCGATCTGCAAAAGGCCGGTGCGTGCGAGGAAACGCGAAAGGTGCCGCCGGTCGATGGCGCCGGGCGACGGACGCCGCGCGCCGAAGCCCTGGGCGGCCAGTGCAATGCGTCGTGCCAGGGTGGGCGAAATGGTTTCCGTCATGCGTTTGCAGCCTATCTGCCATGCGTTTGCAACCTAGCAGCGGACCGGCTTTGCGGCAGCCCGATTCCCGCAGGCTAGCAGGCAAAAGGCGGGAACGCTGTCAGGAGTAAAAGTGGAGTAAAAAGTGAAGGAAATCAAAGATGATCAGTTTTGTCGCAGATAGTGGAGGGTGCGGCGTTTCGGGCAAGGTTTGACTTGCTTCGTCCATCCGCCTGCGCTAACCCTCGCCGCGTTGCAGCATGGGGCCGAACGGGTTCCGGGGCAAATCTGTCACGCTTCCGTAACAGGGCCGGCTGCGCTAGTTTCAGGCGGATCCGCCGCCAACGGAAAGTTGCAGCATGAACGAATTGCTGAGTTCGTATCTGCCGATCGTCATTTTCATCGGCGTGGCACTGGTGATCGGGCTGGCGCTTATCGTGGCGCCGTTCCTGGTGGCCTATCGCGATCCCGATCCCGAAAAGCTGTCCGCCTATGAGTGCGGTTTCAATTCGTTCGACGACGCGCGCATGAAGTTCGACATCCGCTTCTACCTGGTGTCGATCCTGTTCATCATCTTCGATCTGGAAGTGGCCTTCCTGTTCCCCTGGGCGGTTTCCTTCGGAGACATGGGCATGCTCGGCTTCTGGTCGATGATGGTGTTCCTCGGCGTGCTGACGATCGGCTTCATCTATGAGTGGAAGAAAGGGGCGCTGGAATGGGATTGAGCAGCAATTCCGGCACGCTGATCGCGCCGCAGCCCAAGGGCATTCTCGATCCGCGCACCGGCAAGCCGGTCGGGTCGGACGATCCGTTCTTCATCGGCATCAATGACGAGCTGGCCGACAAGGGCTTCCTCGTCACCTCCGCCGACGCGCTCATCACCTGGGCGCGCACCGGCTCGCTGATGTACATGACGTTCGGGCTGGCGTGTTGCGCCGTGGAAATGATCCACTCGGCCATGCCGCGCTACGACAGCGAGCGCTTCGGCATCGCGCCGCGCGCCTCGCCGCGCCAGTCGGACGTCATGATCGTGGCGGGCACGCTGACCAACAAGATGGCGCCGGCGCTGCGCAAGGTCTACGACCAGATGCCGGAACCGCGCTACGTCATTTCCATGGGCTCGTGCGCCAATGGCGGCGGCTATTACCACTATTCCTATTCGGTGGTGCGCGGCTGCGACCGCATCGTGCCCGTCGATATCTATGTGCCCGGGTGTCCGCCAAGCGCCGAGGCGCTGATGTACGGCCTTCTCCTGTTGCAGAAGAAAATCCGCCGTACCGGCACCATCGAACGGTGACATGACATGAGTGAAGCACTCAGTGAACTGGCCGCCCATATCGAAGCGAAAGGCGGCGTCGAGATTCTGCGGAGCGAGCTTGCCTATGGCGAGCTGACGATCACCGTGGCGCCCGAGGACATCGTCACGATTTCCCGCTTCGTGCGCGACGACGAAAAGTGCGGCTTCGTTTCGATGATCGACGTGTCCGGTGCAGATTATCCGGCCCGTTTCGACCGCTTCGACGTCGTCTATCACCTGCTGTCGCCGAAGCGGAACCTGCGGCTGCGCCTCAAGGTCCAGGCAGGCGAGGAGACGGTGGTGCCGTCGGTCACGGGCGTGTGGCCGGGTGCGCTGTGGTACGAGCGCGAGACCTACGATCTCTACGGCGTGCTGTTCTCCGGCCATCCGGACCTGCGCCGCATCCTTACCGACTACGGCTTCGAGGGGCATCCGCTGCGCAAGGACTTCCCGCTGACCGGTTTCGTGGAGGTCCGCTACGACGACGAGGCCAAGCGCGTCGTCTACGAGCCCGTCGAGCTGAAGCAGGAATTCCGCAATTTCGACTTCCTCTCGCCGTGGGAAGGCACCGACTACGTGCTGCCCGGCGATGAAAAGGTGAAGCAGTAAATGGCTGAAACCTCCGTCCGCAATTTCAACATCAACTTCGGCCCGCAGCATCCGGCCGCGCACGGCGTTCTGCGTCTGGTTCTGGAGCTGGACGGCGAAGTGGTCGACCGCGTCGATCCGCATATCGGCCTGCTTCATCGCGGCACCGAGAAGCTGATGGAGCACAAGACCTATCTTCAGGCCGTGCCCTATCTCGACCGCCTCGACTATTGCGCGCCGATGAACCAGGAGCACGCCTTCGCGCTCGCCGCCGAGCGCCTGCTCGGCATCGAGGTGCCGAAACGCGGCCAGCTCATCCGCGTGCTCTATTCCGAGATCGGCCGCATCATGTCGCACATCCTCAATGTGACGACGCAGGCCATGGACGTCGGCGCGCTCACCCCGCCGCTGTGGGGCTTCGTCGAGCGCGAAAAGCTGATGGTGTTCTACGAGCGCGCTTCCGGTTCGCGCATGCATGCGGCCTATTTCCGGCCGGGCGGCGTGCACCAGGACCTGCCGCAGAAGCTGATCGAGGACATCGGCAAGTGGATCGATCCGTTCCTCAAGACGATCGACGACCTCGACGACCTTCTGACCCCCAACCGCATCTTCAAGCAGCGTAACGTCGATATCGGCGTGGTGTCGCTGGAGGATGCCTGGGCGTGGGGCTTCTCCGGCGTCATGGTGCGCGGCTCGGGCGCTCCGTGGGACCTGCGCAAGTCGCAGCCCTACGAGTGCTATGACGAGATGGAATTCGACATTCCGATCGGCAAGAACGGCGACTGCTTCGACCGCTACCTGATCCGCATGGAGGAGATGCGCCAGTCGGCGAAGATCATGCGCCAGTGCATCGATCTCCTGCTCGGCAAGGAGAGCACCGGGCCGGTCTCCAATCTCGACGGCAAGGTGGTGCCGCCGAAGCGTGGCGAGATGAAGCGCTCGATGGAAGCGCTGATCCACCACTTCAAGCTCTACACCGAGGGCTACAAGGTGCCGGCCGGCGAGGTCTATGCCGCCGTCGAGGCGCCGAAGGGCGAGTTCGGCGTCTATCTGGTGTCGGACGGGACCAACAAGCCCTATCGCTGCAAGCTTCGTGCGCCGGGCTTCGCCCATCTGCAGGCCATGGATTTCCTGTGCAAGGGGCACATGCTTGCCGACGTCGCCGCCATCCTCGGCTCCCTCGACATCGTGTTTGGTGAGGTCGACCGCTAATGAGTGTCCGCCGTCTCGCAGATGCCAGCATCCAGCCAGCAGCATTCGCCTTCAACAGGGAGAATGCGTCGGCTGCGAAGAAGTGGATCGCAAAATATCCGAAGGGTCGCCAACAGTCGGCTATCATCCCGCTGCTCATGCTGGCGCAGGAGCAGGATGGCTGGGTGACCAAGGCCGCGATCGAATCGATCTGCGACATGCTGGAAATGCCCTATATCCGTGGCCTTGAGGTCGCGACGTTCTACACCCAGTTCCAGCTCAAGCCGGTCGGCACGCGCGCCCATGTCCAGGTGTGCGGCACCACGCCCTGCATGCTGCGCGGCGCCGGCGAACTGATGGATGTGTGCCGGTCCAAGATCAACCACGAGCAGTTCCACACCAACGAGGACGGAACGCTGTCGTGGGAAGAGGTGGAGTGCCAGGGCACCTGCGTGAACGCGCCGATGGTCATGATCTTCAAGGACACCTATGAGGACCTGACGCCCGAGCGCCTGGCCGAGATCATCGACGAGTTCGAGGCGGGCAGGGGCGACAGCGTGCCCACCGGCCCGCAGATCGACCGCTTCCTCTCCGCTCCGGCCGGCGGCTTCACCAGCCTGACCGACGAGAAGGCGGTGCTGAAATCGACCCGCGACCGCGCGGCAAAGGCGGCCACGCCGGCCAAGGCCGAGGAGGCTGCACCGGTGCCGCCGTCCAACGCCGGCAAGCCGAAGACGGATGCGCCCGAAACCAGCCCCGCGCTGAAGACGCCCTCCACGGTCAAGGCCGCGCCGGAAGCCGAGAAGGCCGTCAGCGTCGCCGCGCCGAAGAAGGCAGCCCCGACCAAGGCGGCGAAGCCGTCGCTCGACGACAGGAACCGCCCGGCCGGCATCGCCCGTCCGGCGAGCGTCGACGATCTCAAGCTGATCTCGGGCGTCGGGCCGAAGAACGAGAAGATCCTGCACGAGCTTGGCATCTTCACCTATGCGCAGGTCGCTTCGTGGAAGAAGGCCGAGCGCGAATGGGTGGACGGCTATCTCAATTTCCATGGCCGTATCGAGCGCGAGGACTGGGTCAAGCAGGCCAAGGCGCTCGCCAAGGGTGGCGTGGACGAATATGTCCGCGTCTTCGGCAAGAAGCCGGTTTGAGGGAAGAACGATGCTTCAGGACAAGGATCGCATCTTTACCAACATCTACGGCCGCTTCGACAAGTCGCTGGCGGGCGCCATGTCGCGCGGTTGCTGGGATGGTACCAAGGGCATCATCGAGAAGGGCCGCGACTGGATCATCAACGAGATGAAGGCGTCGGGCCTGCGCGGCCGTGGCGGCGCCGGCTTCCCGACCGGTCTCAAATGGTCGTTCATGCCCAAGGTGAGCGACGGCCGCCCGAGCTATCTAGTGGTCAATGCCGACGAATCCGAGCCCGGCACCTGCAAGGATCGCGACATCCTGCGCAACGATCCGCACACGCTGGTCGAGGGCTGCCTGCTGGCCGGCTTCGCCATGGGCGCGGTCGCGGCCTACATCTATGTGCGCGGCGAGTTCATCCGCGAGCGCGAGGCGCTGCAACGGGCCATCGACGAGGCCTATGACGCCAGGCTGATCGGCAAGAACAACAAGAACGGCCACGACTTCGACATCTACGTCCATCACGGCGCCGGTGCCTATATCTGCGGCGAGGAAACCGCGCTGCTGGAAAGCCTCGAAGGCAAGAAGGGCCAGCCGCGCCTCAAGCCGCCGTTCCCGGCCAATATGGGCCTCTATGGCTGCCCGACCACGGTCAACAACGTCGAATCCATCGCCGTTGCGCCGACCATCCTGCGCCGGGGCGCGGCCTGGTTCTCGTCCTTCGGGCGTCCGAACAACGTCGGCACCAAGCTCTACATGCTGGTCGGCCACGTGAACACGCCCTGCACGGTCGAGGAAGAGATGGGCACCACCTTCCGCGAGTTGGTGGAGAAGCACGGCGGCGGCATCATCGGCGGCTGGGACAATCTGCTGGCGGTCATCCCCGGCGGCGCATCCTGTCCGGTCGTGAAAGCCGAGGACATCATCGACTGCCCGATGGACTTCGACGGCCTGCGCGAGCGCAAGTCGTCGTTCGGCACGGCCGCCATGATCATCATGGACAAGTCGACCGACATCGTGAAGGCGATCGCGCGGCTCTCCTACTTCTTCAAGCATGAGAGCTGCGGCCAGTGCACGCCGTGCCGTGAGGGCACGGGCTGGATGTGGCGCGTGATGGAGCGGCTGGTGCGCGGCGAGGCGCAGAAGCGCGAGATCGACATGCTGCTCGACGTCAGCAAGCAGATCGAGGGCCACACCATCTGCGCGCTGGGCGACGCCGCCGCGTGGCCGGTGCAGGGCCTGATCCGCAACTTCCGCCCGGAGATCGAGCGGCGCATCGACGAATTCACCCGCAACGCCCACCGGGTCGAGCCGGTTCTGGTCGCCGCCGAGTAGGCGTGGCCGGAACGGACCGACAGGCAGGATTGAAAGGAAACCGGAAAGCATCGAGACGGGAGATCGCAATGACGAAAACCTCCAGCAACGATCGTTTGCAGACCGGATTGAACGGCTTCGAGACCATGCAGAACCACGCCACAGAAATGATGCCGAAGGAGATGGCCAGCGCCGTCAATCTGTTCGTGCATCCGGCCGCCGGAATGGCGGCTGCGTCGGCGCTCGGCTTCGGCCTGGCCAGCCAGGCGTTCGGCATGTGGCTGGGCGCGCTCAGCGGCATGGGCGAGGCTTCGCATCGCATGCTCCAGTCGCTGGACGACAAGCCGCCTCAGGAAGCGGGCTCGCCGCGTTCGGCGCCGGCGCTGCGTCTGGTGAGCATGGCGGCGGCAGACGGCGCCACGAAGGGTCGCGGCCGGCCGCAGGGCATCGAAAAGCCGGCCGTGCCGGACGATCTCAAGGCTATAGCAGGCATCGGGCCAAAGCTTGAAGCGGTGCTCAATGGTTACGGCGTCTGGACGTATGGCCAGATCGCCGACTGGACGGACGCCGAGATCGCCTGGATGGACGACACGCTCGGTTTTCGCGGCCGCATCCGGCGCGATGACTGGGCCGGGCAGGCGGCGTCACTGCGGGACGGGCAACGGGTAAAGTGAAAATCAGGCCGGGCGCCGTTTCGATGGCGCCCGCAATGGAGATCGCGGCACGGCTGCGGGGTTGAGGCAAGATGGCAAAGCTCAAGGTCGACGGGAAAGAGATCGAGGTACCCGACCACTATACGCTGTTGCAGGCGGCGGAAGTGGCCGGCGCGGAAGTGCCGCGCTTCTGTTTCCATGAGCGGCTGTCGATCGCCGGCAACTGCCGCATGTGCCTGGTCGAGGTGAAGGGCGGCCCGCCCAAGCCGCAGGCATCCTGCGCCATGGGCGTGCGCGACCTGCGCCCCGGCCCGGAAGGCGAGCTGCCAGAAGTGTTCACCAACACGCCGATGGTCAAGAAGGCCCGCGAAGGCGTGATGGAGTTCCTGCTCATCAACCACCCGCTGGATTGCCCGATCTGCGACCAGGGCGGCGAGTGCGACCTGCAGGACCAGGCCATGGCGTTCGGCATGGATTCCTCGCGCTTCCATGAGAACAAGCGCGCGGTCGAGGACAAGTATATCGGCCCGCTTGTCAAGACGATCATGACGCGCTGCATCCATTGCACGCGTTGCGTCCGCTTCACCACGGAAGTGGCCGGCATTTCCGAACTCGGCCTGATCGGCCGCGGCGAGGATGCCGAGATCACCACCTATCTCGAGCAGGCGATGACCTCCGAACTGCAGGGCAACGTCATCGACCTGTGCCCGGTCGGCGCGCTCACCGCGCGGCCGTACGCCTTCCAGGCGCGGCCGTGGGAACTGACCAAGACCGAATCCATCGACGTCATGGATGCCGTGGGTTCCGCGATCCGCGTCGACACGCGCGGCCGCGAGGTCATGCGCATCCTGCCGCGCAACAACGACGCGGTGAACGAGGAATGGATTTCCGACAAGACCCGCTTCATCTGGGACGGGCTGCGCACCCAGCGCCTCGACCGGCCCTATGTGCGCCGTGACGGCAAGCTGAAGCCCGCAAGCTGGGGCGAGGCCTTCGCCGCCATCCAGGACGCGATTGCCGCGGCCTCGCCGGAGCGGATCGGCGCCATCGCCGGCGATCTTTCCGCGGTCGAGGAAATGTATGCGCTGAAGCGCCTGATGGCTTCGCTGGGCTCGGCCAATATCGACTGCCGCCAGGACGGAGCCGCGCTCGACCCGGCGCTGGGCCGCGCGAGCTACATCTTCAACCCGACCATCGAGGGCATCGAGGACGCCGATGCGATCCTTATTGTCGGTGCCAACCCGCGTTTCGAGGCGTCGGTGCTCAACGCCCGCATCCGCAAGCGCTTCCGCGCCGGGCCGCTGCCGATCGGCGTGATCGGCGACTTCGGCGACCTGCGCTACGATTACGAAGCTCTTGGCGCCGGTCCCGAGACGCTGAAGGACCTGGCCGACGGCAACGGCAAGTTCTTCCAGGCGCTGAAGAAGGCCGAGCGCCCGCTGATCATCGTGGGGCAGGGCGCTCTGGCGCGTGCCGACGGTGCGGCCGTGCTCGGTCAGGCGGCGAAGCTTGCCATGGCGGTCGGCGCCGTCGGGGCGGAATGGAACGGCTTTGCCGTGCTGCACAATGCGGCGGCACGTGTCGGCGGTCTCGACATCGGTTTCGTGCCGGGCGAGGGCGGCAAGGATGCCGCCGCCATGCTGGAAGGCACCGACGTGCTGTTCCTGCTCGGCGCCGACGAGATCGACATGAGCAGGGTCAAGAGCGGCTTCGTGGTCTATATCGGCACCCATGGCGATGCCGGCGCCCACCGCGCCGACGTCATCCTGCCGTCGGCCACCTACACCGAGAAATCCGGCACCTATGTCAACACGGAAGGCCGCGTGCAGCAGACCAGCCGCGCCGGCTTCGCGCCGGGCGATGCGCGCGAGGACTGGGCGATCCTGCGCGCCCTTTCCGATGTGCTCGGCCACAGGCTGCCCTTCGATTCGCTGGTGCAGCTTCGCGCCGCGCTCTATGGCGAATATCCGCATCTTGCCCGCATCGACGAAATCGAGGCGGGATCGGCCGAGGAGGTTGCCCGCGTGGCCACGCTCGGCGGCAAGCTCGACAAGGCCGGCTTCGTGTCGCCGGTGCGCGACTTCTACCTGACCAACCCGATCGCCCGCGCCTCGGCCGTGATGGCCGAATGCTCGGCGCTGGCGCAGGGCGGCTTCCAGCAGGCGGCGGAATAGGACATGGACGACAGCTTCTTCTCCTTCTATGTGCTGCCGGCACTGATCATCCTGGTGAAATCCCTCGCACTGCTCGTGGTGCTGCTGATCTTCGTCGCCTACATCCTCTATGCCGACCGCAAGATCTGGGCAGCCGCGCAGATGCGTCGCGGCCCCAACGTGGTCGGGCCCTGGGGCCTGTTCCAGGCCTTCGCCGACCTGTTCAAGTTCGTGTTCAAGGAGCCGGTCATCCCCTCCGGCGCCAACAAGGGCGTGTTCCTGCTGGCCCCGCTGGTTTCGTCGGTGCTGGCGATGACGGCCTGGGCGGTTATTCCGGTCAATGAAGGCTGGGCCATCGCCAACATCAATGTCGGCATCCTCTTCGTGCTCGCCATCTCCTCGCTGGAGGTCTACGGCGTGATCATGGGCGGCTGGGCCTCGAACTCGAAATATCCGTTCCTCGGCGCGCTGCGCTCGGCGGCGCAGATGGTGTCCTACGAGGTCTCCATCGGCTTCGTCATCATCACCGTACTCCTGTGCGTCGGTTCGCTGAACCTGACCGACATCGTGCTGGCGCAGAGGGACGGGCTCGGCACCATGTTCGGCATGCCCAACAGCTTCCTCGACTGGCACTGGCTCGGCCTGTTCCCGATGTTCATCATCTTCATGATCTCGGCGCTGGCCGAGACCAACAGGCCGCCCTTCGACCTCGTCGAGGCCGAGTCGGAGCTGGTCGCCGGCCACATGGTCGAATATTCGTCGACGGCGTTCCTGCTGTTCTTCCTCGGCGAATATGTCGCCATCGTGCTGATGTGCGCGCTGACGACCATCCTGTTCCTCGGCGGCTGGCTGCCGCCGCTCGATATCGCGCCGCTCACCTGGGTTCCGGGCATCATCTGGTTCGTGCTCAAGGTGTGCTTCGTGTTCTTCATCTTCTCGATGGCCAAGGCGGTGCTGCCGCGCTATCGCTACGACCAGCTCATGCGGCTGGGCTGGAAAGTGTTCCTGCCGATCTCGCTGTTCATGGTCGTGGCCACGGCAGCCTTCCTCAAGTTGACGGGGCTTGCCTGATGTCCGCATTTGCTCAAGCGGCGAAGTCGCTGATCCTGAAAGATATCGTTGCCGGCTACCTGCTCGGCATCAAGAAGATGGTCCAGCCCAAGGAAACCATCAACTATCCGCACGAGAAGGGGCCGATCAGCCCTCGTTTCCGCGGCGAGCATGCGCTGCGCCGCTACCCCAACGGGGAAGAGCGCTGCATCGCGTGCAAGCTGTGCGAGGCGATCTGCCCGGCGCAGGCCATCACCATCGAGGCCGGTCCGCGCCGCAACGACGGCACGCGCCGCACCGTGCGCTACGACATCGACATGGTGAAGTGCATCTATTGCGGCTTCTGCCAGGAAGCCTGCCCGGTCGACGCCATCGTCGAGGGACCGAATTTCGAATTCGCGACCGAGACGCGCGAGGAGCTTTACTACGACAAGGACAAGCTTCTGGCCAACGGCGACCGCTGGGAGCGCGAAATTGCGCGCAGCATGGCGATGGACGCACCGTATCGCTGAGCGCGGATGCCGGGCGCGCGGCCCGGACATCGGCATTTGAAACATGGACTGGCCGCAACGGCTCGTCTAAGGAACACGCGGTTTCGTGACCGGAGGCGGCACGGAATCAGGATTTGGAAACCCGGGGGATCCCCATGCTTGAAGGACTAGAGGCGGCTTTCTTCTACCTCTTCGCCCTTGTCGCGGTCGCGTCGGCCTTGATGGTCATCTCGTCGCGCAATCCCGTCCACTCGGTGCTGTTCCTGATCCTCGCCTTCTTCAACGCGGCGGGGCTGTTCCTGCTGGCGGGAGCGGAGTTCCTGGCGCTGATCCTGCTCATCGTCTATGTCGGCGCGGTCATGGTCCTGTTCCTGTTCGTGGTCATGATGCTCGACGTCGATTTCGCTGAGTTCAAGCAGGGAGCGCTGCACTATGCGCCCATCGGCGCGATCGTCGGGCTGATCCTGGCCGCCGAGCTGATCATCGTGACCGGCGGCTACGTGCTGGCGCCCGAACTGAGCTCGTCGGTTGCGAGGCCGATCCCGGACCTGGCAGAGCGCACCAACACCGCCGCGCTGGGCGACATCCTCTACACGGATTACATCCATTTCTTCCAGATGGCCGGCATCGTGCTTCTGGTGGCCATGGTCGGCGCCATCGTGCTGACGCTGCGCCACAAGCAGGGCGTCAGGCGTCAGTCGATCTCCGAACAGGTCGGCCGCACGCCCGAGAGCGCCATCGAAGTGCGCAAGGTCGAGACGGGGAAGGGCATCTGACATGACCGTCGGCATCGGACATTATCTGACACTTTCGGCGATCCTGTTCACGATCGGCGTGTTCGGCATCTTCCTGAACCGCAAGAACGTCATCGTCATCATGATGTCGATCGAGCTTCTGCTTCTGGCGGCCAACATCAACCTGGTCGCCTTCTCCTCGGTGCTCAACGACCTTGTGGGGCAGGTCTTCGTGCTGTTCGTGCTGACGGTCGCGGCGGCCGAGGCGGCGATCGGCCTGTCCATCCTCGTGGTCTTCTTCCGCAACCGCGGCTCCATCGCGGTGGAAGACGTGAATATGATGAAGGGTTGAGGCGCAGCCATGTACCAAGCCATCGTCTTCCTGCCCCTCATCGGGTTCCTGATCGTCGGCCTGTTCGGCACCTCGCTCGGTGCCAAGGCGTCCGAATACATCACCTCCGGCCTGGTGGTGGTTTCGGCCGCGCTGTCGTGGGTCGCCTTCTTCTCGGTCGGCTTCTCGGAAACCGAGACCTTCACCGTGCCGGTGCTGCGCTGGCTGCAATCGGGCGGGCTCGATGCCGCCTGGGCGCTGCGCATCGATACGCTGACCGTCGTCATGCTGGTTGTGGTCAATACCGTCTCGGCGCTGGTCCACATCTACTCGATCGGCTACATGCACCACGATCCGCACCGGCCGCGCTTCTTCGCCTATCTGTCGCTGTTCACCTTCGCCATGCTGATGCTGGTGACTGCCGACAACCTGTTGCAGATGTTCTTCGGCTGGGAAGGCGTCGGTCTCGCCTCCTATCTGCTGATCGGCTTCTGGTACAAGAAGCCCTCGGCAAGCGCGGCGGCCATGAAGGCCTTCATCGTCAACCGCGTCGGTGACTTCGGCTTCCTGCTCGGCCTGTTCGGCGTGTTCGTGCTGTTCGGCTCCATCAACCTGTCGACCATATTCGCCAGCGCCGCCACCTATCTGCCGGCCGAAGGTGCCGCGGAAGGCAGCGCGGTGCTGACCTTCCTCGGCTACTCGCTGGACAAGACGGCGGCGATCACCGTGGTGTGCCTGCTGCTGTTCATGGGCGCCATGGGCAAGTCGGCGCAGGTGCCGCTGCACACCTGGCTGCCGGACGCCATGGAAGGCCCGACCCCGGTTTCGGCGTTGATCCATGCCGCCACAATGGTCACCGCCGGCGTGTTCATGCTGGCGCGCCTGTCGCCGCTTTTCGAGCTGTCGCACAGCGCGCTCACCGTGGTCACCTTCATCGGTGCCACCACCGCCTTCTTCGCGGCGACGGTCGGCCTGGTGCAGAACGACATCAAGCGCGTCATCGCCTATTCGACCTGCTCGCAGCTCGGCTACATGTTCGTGGCTCTGGGCGTCGGCGCCTATGGCGCGGCGATCTTCCACCTGTTCACGCACGCCTTCTTCAAGGCCCTGCTGTTCCTCGGCTCCGGCTCGGTCATCCACGCCATGTCGGACGAGCAGGACATGCGCAACATGGGCGGCATCCGCAAGCTGATCCCGACCACCTACTGGATGATGATCATCGGCACCATCGCGCTGACCGGCGTCGGCATCCCGGCCACGGTCATCGGCACCGCCGGCTTCTTCTCCAAGGACGCCATCATCGAAAGCGCCTTCGTCGGCCACAATGCGGTGGCGGGCTTCGCCTTCACGCTGCTGGTGATCGCAGCCTGCTTCACCTCCTTCTATTCCTGGCGGCTGATCTTCATGACCTTCCACGGCAAGTCGCGCGCCAGCGAGGAGGTTCTGCACCACGTGCATGAATCGCCGCCGGTGATGCTGGTGCCGCTCTACATCCTCGCGGTCGGCGCGCTGTTCGCGGGCTTCCTGTTCCACGACCAGTTCATCGGCGACGCCTACGAGGCATTCTGGAAGACGGCGCTGTTCACCTCGGCCGACAACCACGTCCTGCACGAGATGCACGGCGTGCCGATGTGGGTGAAGCTGTCGCCGTTCGTGGCGATGGTGATCGGCTTCCTCGTTTCGTACCAGTTCTACATCCGCTCGCCGGAGACGCCGAAGCGGCTCGCAGCGCAGCATCGCGGGCTCTACGCCTTCCTGCTCAACAAGTGGTATTTCGACGAGCTTTACGACTTCCTGTTCGTGCGCTCCGCCAAGGCGCTCGGCCGCTTCCTGTGGAAGACCGGTGACGGGAAGATCATCGACGGGCTCGGGCCGGACGGCGTTTCGGCGCGCGTCATCGACGTCACCCAGCGTGTCGTCAAGCTGCAGTCCGGCTACCTCTATCACTACGCCTTCGCAATGCTGATCGGCGTTGCCGCACTTGCCACCTGGATGATGCTATGACCGACTGGCCCATTCTCTCTACGGTCACGTTCCTGCCGCTGGTCGGCGCCCTTCTGGTGCTGCTGATCAACGACGACAACGAGAACGGTCGCCGCAACATCCGCTCGATCACGCTGCTGACGACGGTGTTCACCTTCGTGGTGTCGCTGTTCGTGTGGATCGGCTTCGACAATTCGCAGGCCGGCTTCCAGATGGTGGAAAAGGCGGAGTGGCTGGACAGCGGCATCTCCTACCATATGGGTGTCGACGGCATTTCCATGCTGTTCGTCATCCTCACCACCTTCCTGATGCCGCTGTGCATCCTGGCGTCGTGGGAATCGGTGCAGAAGCGCGTGAAGGCGTATATGATCGCCTTCCTGTTGCTCGAGACGCTGATGATCGGCGTGTTCTGCGCGCTCGACATCGTGCTGTTCTACGTCTTCTTCGAGGCGGGCCTGATCCCGATGTTCATCATCATCGGCGTGTGGGGCGGCAAGCGGCGCGTCTATGCCTCGTTCAAGTTCTTCCTCTACACGTTGCTCGGCTCGGTGCTGATGCTGCTCGCCATCATGGCGATGTTCTGGCAGGCCGGCACCACGGATATCCCGACGCTGCTGGCGCATGATTTCCCGGCCAATATGCAGACATGGCTATGGCTCGCCTTCTTCGCCTCCTTCGCGGTGAAGATGCCGATGTGGCCGGTGCACACCTGGCTGCCGGACGCACACGTGGAAGCGCCGACGGCGGGCTCGGTCATCCTGGCCGGCATCCTGCTGAAGATGGGCGGCTACGGCTTCCTGCGCTTCTCTTTGCCGATGTTCCCGATCGCCTCGGAGATGTTCGCGCCCTTCGTCTTCACCCTGTCGGTCGTCGCCATCGTCTACACATCGCTGGTGGCGCTGATGCAGGAGGACATGAAGAAGCTGATCGCCTATTCCTCGGTCGCCCACATGGGCTACGTGACCATGGGCATCTTCGCCATGAACGCCGAGGGCATCCAGGGCGCCATCTTCCAGATGCTGTCGCACGGTCTGGTGTCTTCGGCGCTGTTCCTGTGCGTCGGCGTCATCTACGACCGCATGCACACGCGTGAGATCGACGCCTATGGCGGCCTCGTCAACAACATGCCGAAATATGCGGTGGCCTTCCTGATCTTCACCATGGCCAATGTCGGCCTGCCCGGCACCAGCGGCTTCATCGGCGAGTTCCTGACGCTGCTCGGCGTGTTCCGGGTCAACACCTGGGTGGCGCTGTTCGCCACCACCGGCGTGATCCTGTCGGCCGGCTATGCGCTATGGCTCTACCGCCGCGTCGTGTTCGGCGCGCTGACCAAGGACAGCCTCAAGGGCATGCTCGACCTTTCGGGCCGCGAGAAGGCGGTGCTCTATCCGCTGGTGGTGCTGACGATCTTCTTCGGCGTCTACCCGGCGCCGGTGCTGGACGTGACCGCCCAGTCGGTGAAGACGCTGGTGAGCAACGTCACCGCATCGATCAATGCCGCGCAGACCGCGGCCGCAAACTGACCGGAGACTTAGGGAACAATGACGCCGGAACTCTCCACCAGTCTCGCGCTCGTCACGCCCGAGCTCATCATGGCCGCAGGCGCCATGGTGCTCCTGATGATCGGCGTGTTCTCAAGCGGCCGTCCGAGCACGCTCGTCTCCACGCTTGCCGTTCTGGTCATGGCCGCCGCCGGCGCCTGGCTGATGTTCGCCACGGGCGAGGGCAGGGCGTTCGGGGATTCCTTCGTGCTCGACCCCTTCGCGCGCTTCATGAAGCTGCTCACCCTCGGCGGCTCGGCGGTCGCGCTCGTCATGTCGATCGGCTACAGCCGCGCCCAGAAGTTCGATTCCTTCGAATATCCGGTGCTGGTCATGCTCTCGACCGTCGGCATGCTGCTGATGGCCTCGGCCAACGACATGATCGCGCTCTACCTCAGCTTCGAGCTGCAATCGCTGGCGCTCTACATCGTCGCGGCCATCAACCGCGACAGCCTGCGCTCCAGCGAGGCGGGCCTGAAATATTTCGTGCTCGGCGCGCTCGGCACCGGCATGATGCTCTACGGCATCTCGCTGGTCTACGGCTACACCGGCTCCATCGACTTCGAGGTCATCGCCTCGACCCTGTCGGGCAAGGAGCGGCAGGTGGGCGTGCTGTTCGGCGTGGTCTTCATCCTCGCCGGCCTCGTCTTCAAGATTTCGGCGGCACCGTTCCACATGTGGACGCCCGACGTCTACGAAGGCGCGCCGACGCCGGTCACGGCCTTCTTCGCCGTGGCCCCGAAGGTCGCCACCATGGCGCTGATCCTGCGCCTGGTCATGGAGGCATTCCAGCCGTCGGCCGCCGACTGGCAGCAGATCATCGTGTTCGTCTCCATCGCCTCGATGGCGCTCGGCTCGTTCGCGGCCATCGGCCAGCGCAATTTCAAGCGCCTGATGGCCTACTCCTCCATCGGCCATATGGGCTTCGCGCTGGTCGGCCTCGCTGCCAACAGCGAGGCGGGCGTGCGCGGCGTCATCATCTACATGCTGATCTATGTCGCCATGACGCTCGGCATGTTCGCCTTCATCATCGCCATGCGGCGCAATGACGAGAATGTCGAGGAGATCGGCGATCTGGCCGGCCTGTCGCAGACCAATCCGGTGATGGCGACGCTGCTGACCATCCTGCTGTTCTCGCTGGCCGGCATTCCGTGGCTGGCCGGGTTCTGGGCGAAGTGGTACGTCTTCCTGGCGGCCATCGATGCCGGCCTCTACGCGCTGGCCATCATCGGCGTGCTGACCTCGGTCGTGGCCGCCTTCTACTACCTGCGCATTATCAAGATCATGTGGTTCGACGAGCCGGCCGGCGGCTTCCAGCCGATGGCCGCCGAGCTGCGGGTGATCCTCGGCCTGTCCGGCGCCTTCGTGGTGTTCTACGTGCTCATCGGCGGCCCGATCAGCACCATGGCGCAGGCCGCCGCCAAGACGTTCTTCTGATGGCGTTTGCGCTGGCGCCGACGGCGGCATCCGAAGGCTATCGCCTCGAGGCGCTCGACACGGTCGGCTCCACCAACGCGCAGGCGCTCGAGCACGCCCGTGCCGGCGATCCCGGCAAGCTGTGGGTGGTCTCGAAGAACCAGCAGAGCGGGCGCGGCCGTCGCGGCCGGGCCTGGCAGTCGCCGCCGGGGAATCTTGCGGCAACGCTGCTTGTCGTTGCCGACTACGAGCTGAAGCTTGCCTCGACGCTCGGCTTCGTCGCCGGGCTGGCGCTGGCCGATGCGCTGGATGCGGTGACGCCGAAGGGCAGCATCGCAGTCGGCATCGACGCCGGCAGCGGGGCGGGCGAAGGGGCGCGCAACCGTTTCGCGCTGAAATGGCCGAACGATGTGCTGGCCTCCGGCGCAAAGCTTGCCGGCATCCTGCTGGAATCGACCATGCTGGGTGAAAACCGGTTCGCGGTCGCCGTGGGCATCGGCGTCAATGTCGTCGCCCATCCCGACGGCTTGCCTTATCCCGCCACGTCCCTGCACAAGCTCGGCGCGACCTGCGATGCCGAAACGCTGTTCCTGGCCCTGTCCGATGCCTGGGCCGACAATGCACGGCTGTGGAGCGAGGGACGGGGCCTTTCGGCCATCCGCAAGCGCTGGCTGGAGCGCGCCGCCGGGATCGGCAGCGAGGTCGCGGTGCGGGTCGACAACAGGATCGTGCGCGGTATTTTCGAAACCATCGACGAGGATTGCCGCTTCGTGATCCGCGACCATGACGGCGGCGTGGTGACGATCGCGGCGGGCGACGTGCATTTCGGCGCGGTCGCCAGCGCTGGCGCCGTGTAGCGATTTCAGGACGGCGGGAGCCGGTTTGCAGCCGGAATCGCGCGGAACAGGAAGATTGGGCGTTTACTGAATTCCAGAAGAAGCCGAAATGCTCTACCTGGAATTGAACGCCGTATAGTTTGGAGACGGGAATGGCTGTGACGGAAAATGCCGAACTGGTTTTCGTGCCGCTTGGCGGCGTGGGCGAGATCGGCATGAACTTCGGCCTCTACGGCTATGGGCCGGCGAACGCGCGCGAATGGCTGATCGTCGATGTCGGGGTGACCTTTCCCGATCCGGCACATCCCGGCGTCGACCTCATCCTGCCGGACACGCGCTTCATCGAGGACAAGCTGGAGAAGGTGCGCGGCATCGTCATCACCCACGCGCATGAAGACCACTACGGCGCGCTGCACGACATCTGGCCGCGCCTGCAGGCGCCGGTGTGGATGACGCCGTTCGCCGCCGGTCTGCTCGAAGCCAAGCGGCAGTCGGAGCAGGGCGCGCCGAAGATCCCGGTCACCATCTATCGTGGCGGCGAGAAGTTCACCGTCGGGCCGTTCGAGATCGAGGCCATTCCGGTTGCCCATTCCATTCCCGAACCGATGTCGCTGGCCATCACCACGCCGGCCGGCACGGTGATCCACACCGGCGACTGGAAGATCGATCCCGCGCCGACGCTGGGGCCCAAGACCGACGAGGCACGCTTCCGGGCCTATGGCGACAAGGGCGTCCTGGCGCTGGTCTGCGATTCCACCAATGCGCTGCGCGATGGCGATTCGCCTTCGGAAGAGGAAGTCGGCGCCAGCCTCAATGTGCTGATCGAGCAGGCGCAGGGCCGGGTGGCCATAACGACATTTTCATCCAATGTCGGGCGCATCCTTTCGATCGCCCGCGCCGCCCGCGATGCAGGCCGCAAATGCCTCGTGCTCGGCCGTTCGCTGAAGCGCGTCATCGAGGTGGCGGACGACCTCGGCTACATGGACGGCTTGCCGGAGTTCGTCCTGGAAGAGGACTACGGCTTCATCGACCGTCGCGAACTGGTCATCATCTGCACCGGCAGCCAGGGCGAGCCGCTTGCGGCGCTCGCCAAGCTGTCCCGCGACGAGATGAAGACGGTTTCGCTGACGGCCGGCGACACGGTGATCTTCTCCTCGCGCACCATTCCCGGCAACGAGAAGGCCATCCTGGAGATCAAGAACCGCCTGATCGACCTTGGCATGAAGATCATCGAGGACGGCGATGCGCTGGTGCATGTCTCCGGCCATCCGCGTCGCAGCGAGCTGAAGCGCATGTATGAATGGGTGCGCCCTCAGATCGGCGTGCCGGTGCACGGCGAGGCGGCGCATCTGGTCGCGCAGGGCTCGCTGATGGCCATGTCCGGCATCGGCCAAGTGGCGCAGGTGCGCGACGGCGACCTGCTGCGCCTGTGGCCGGGTGCGGCCACCATCGTCGATCAGGTGCCGTTCGGCCGCCTCTACAAGGACGGCAAGCTGGTCGGCACGGACGAGGCGATGGGCATCCGTGACAGGCGCAAGCTGTCCTATGCCGGCCATGTCGCGGTCAATGTGGTGCTGGACGACCGTTATGAGCTGTCCGGCGATCCCGATGTCGTCGCCATCGGCGTGGCGGAAGCCGATGCCGGCGGCGAGCCGCTGGAAGAGCTGATGCTCGATGCGGCAATAGGCGCGGTGGACTCCATCCCGCGCCAGCGCCGAAAAGACCTCGATCTGGTGCAGGAATCCGTGCGCCGCGCGGTGCGCGCCGCCGCCAACGAGGCCTGGGGCAAGAAGCCACTGGTCACGGTGTTCGTGACGCGGTGACCGTAAGCCGTTTATCGGGCAGGCATTGAGGAGTGAGGCAATGAAGCTCGGACGTCTCAATCATGTCGCCATCGCGGTGCCCGACCTTGCGAAGGCGACCGAGACCTATCGCGACACCTTGGGCGGCGCGGTCACCGAGCCGCAGGCGCTGCCCGAGCACGGCGTGACGGTGGTGTTCGTCGATCTCGGCAACACCAAGGTCGAATTGCTGGAGCCGCTGGGCGAAGGTTCGCCGATCGCCGCCTTCCTCGAAAAGAACCCGGCCGGCGGCATGCATCATGTCTGCTACGAAGTCGACGACATCCTCGCCGCGCGCGACCGGCTCAAGACCGGGGGCGCGCGGGTGCTTGGCGATGGCGAGCCGAAGATCGGCGCGCACGGCAAGCCGGTCCTGTTCCTGCATCCGAAGGATTTCTGCGGAACGCTGGTCGAACTGGAACAGTCATGAGTTGGGTTTCTCTCGTCGCCATCTATTTCGTCATGTGGTGGCTGGTGCTGTTCGCCATCCTGCCGTTCGGCGTGACGACGCAGGACGAGGACGACAATGTCACGCTGGGCACCGTCTCCAGCGCGCCGCGCGGCCCGCATATGCTGCGCGCCGTGATCTGGACGACCATCATCACCACGCTCATCGTCGGCACTTACTTCGGCGTCACCTGGGGGCTGGGCTATAGCTTCGACGACATTCCGCGCATGGTGCCGGATTTCGACTGAGCATTTTGCAGCCAGACGGAATAGTCTGGCGTTGCACAAATGCGGCTATAAATCATTGCTGAGCAGCGGGTGGCGTTCATCAGAACGCCCGCTGTGCTAAGCATCACTTCCGGAATACGAGCCTGAAACAAAAGGATCGGAGGCTGTGTTGATCTTATGGATCAACTCGGTGACGGCCTTGTGCGGGCCGCAGTTGCTCAAATCTGAACAAAAAAAATGCAAGGCTGGAAGCCTTGCAAATTAAACGCGTCCGATCTGTTTCCGGTATTCGGCGGCTGCGAGTAACCGCGCCTAGATCGCATCCTCCCAAGACTTTAGACCGCGTAGGAGAACAGATTTCTCTCTGCTCTCTCGATTATGCAGGGAACACTAGACCAACAGAGCCGGCAAAGTCACTATAAATTTTGCGCAGAAGAGGACTTAAATGTGCTGCAATGCACAATAAGTCGGCATGAATTGCCCGCTCGGTAGTCACCTCCGCAATCCTCGACGATGAAGGCGCCTTGCGTCGATACGCCCGCGGCGGCTGCGGGTTTCCAACTTGCCATGAAATGGCTATGAAGCCGAAGCAAACAGGCCTCGGCGCGCCGATTCCGGTGGCGCCCTTTCTCTCACGGAACAGCTTATGCGTTTGTCGCGCTACTTTCTGCCCATTCTCAAGGAAAACCCGCGCGAGGCCGAAATCGTCTCGCACCGGCTGATGCTGCGTGCCGGCATGATCCGTCAGCAGGGGGCCGGCAGCTTTTCCTGGCTGCCGCTCGGAAAGCGCGTCCTGGACAAGGTCTGCCGGATCATTCGCGAGGAGCAGGATCGTTCCGGCGCGCTGGAGATTATGATGCCGACCATCCAGTCGGCCGACCTGTGGCGCGAGAGCGGCCGCTACGACGCCTATGGCAAGGAGATGCTGCGCATCAAGGACCGGCACGAGCGCGACATGCTCTACGGGCCGACCAATGAGGAAATGGTGACGGACATCTTCCGCGCCTATGTGAAGTCCTACAAGGATCTTCCGCTCAATCTCTACCACATCCAGTGGAAGTTCCGCGACGAGGTGCGGCCGCGCTTCGGCGTCATGCGCTCGCGCGAGTTCCTGATGAAGGACGCCTATTCCTTCGATCTCGACTACGAGGGCGCCAAGGCCGCCTACTACCGCATGTTCGTGGCTTATCTGCGCACCTTCACGCGCATGGGCCTGCAGGCGATCCCGATGCGCGCCGACACGGGTCCGATCGGCGGCGACCTCAGCCACGAATTCATCATCCTGGCCGACACCGGTGAAAGCCAGGTCTATTGCCACAAGGATTACCTGGGCTTCGAAGTGCCCGGCGAGGATGTCGACTTCGCCAATGACGGGGAAATCGCCGGCATCGTCGAGAAGTGGACGACGCCCTATGCCGCAACCGACGAGATGCACGACGAAACCGCATGGGCGGCGATTGCCGAGAGCGAGCAGGTTTCGGCCCGGGGCATCGAGGTGGGGCATATCTTCCATTTCGGCGAGAAATACTCCAAGCCGATGGACGCCAAGGTTACCGGGCCGGACGGCAAGGAGCATTTCGTCTCGATGGGCTCCTATGGCATCGGCCCCTCGCGGCTGATCGCGGCCATCATCGAGGCCAGCCACGATGAGAACGGCATCATCTGGCCCGAGAGTGTCGCCCCGTTCCACGTGGCGCTGATCAACATGAAGCCGGGCGATGCCGGCTGCGACGCGCTGTGCGAGCAGCTTCTCGCCGCCTATGAGAACGCCGGCAAAGAGGTTCTCTACGACGACACCGACCAGCGGCCGGGCGCCAAGTTCGCCACCGCCGATCTCATCGGCCTGCCGTGGCAGGTCATCGTCGGCCCGCGCGGCGTTGCCGAAGGGACCGTCGAGGTCAAGAACCGCAGGACTGGCGAGCGCGACGTGAAGAAGATCGAAGACCTCTTGGCCATGGTGGAGAAAGCCGCGTGAACCAGACCGCCGCCGTGACGCAGAAGGCCGGAACCCGGAAGGCTGCGGCCGGGCCGTTTTCCGGCTTCGAGCGCATGGTGGCGTGGCGCTACCTGCGTTCGCGCCGCAAGGAGACGGTGATTTCGGTCATCGCCTCGATTTCGTTCCTCGGCATCATGCTGGGGGTGGCGACGCTGATCGTGGTCATGGCGGTGATGAACGGCTTCCGGGCCGAATTGCTGACCCGGATCCTCGGCGTCAACGGCCATCTCATCGTCACGCCCACCGATCTGCCGCTGGAGGACTATGCCCAGGTGGCAGACCGCATCAACGGCGTGCCGGGCGTGAAATACGCCTTGCCGCTGATCGACGGGCAGGTGCTGGCACAAGGCAATATCGGTTCCGGTACCGGCGCGCTGGTACGCGGCATCAGGGGCGAGGACCTCGCCAAGGTCAACATCGTCTCCGACAACATCCGCTTCGGCTCGCTGGAGGATTTCGACACGTCGGAAGGCGTGGCCATCGGCTCGCGCATGGCGGACAATCTCGGGCTCGCGCTGGGCGACACCATCACGCTGGTTTCCCCCGATGGCGACGTGACGCCGCTCGGCACCATGCCGCGGCTGAAGGGCTACCACGTGTCCGCCATCTTCGAGGTCGGCATGTCGGAATATGACAGCTCGATCGTCTACATGCCGCTTGGCGAGGCGCAGCTCTATTTCAACATGGAGAACCTGGCGCAGAGCATCGAGGTCTATGTCGACAATCCTGACGCCGTCGATGCCCTGAAACCGAGGGTGGAGGAGGCGGCGCAGCGGCCGATCCTGATGAGCGACTGGCGCCAGCGCAACCAGACCTTCTTCTCCGCCCTCCAGGTGGAGCGCAACGTCATGTTCATGATCCTGACGCTGATCGTGCTGGTGGCGGCGCTCAACATCATTTCCGGCCTCGTCATGCTGGTGAAGGACAAGGGGCACGACATCGCCATCCTGCGCACCATGGGCGCGACGCGCGGGGCGATCCTGCGCATCTTCCTGATGACCGGGGCGGCCATCGGCGTGGTCGGCAC
>Ga0180220_1001002_pt1 | contig 23967 bp, 27 predicted proteins | sample eDN5th37CBELigBY_FD_151335 | JGI IMG/M metagenome (GOLD analysis project Ga0180220, IMG submission 151335) | Enriched backyard soil microbial communities from Emeryville, California, USA - eDNA 5th pass 37_C BE-Lig BY (version 2) (version 2) | ecosystem: Environmental > Terrestrial > Soil >...
CTCAAAGCTGATGAATTGGTGCGTCGGCAACGCCAAGACCGAAGTTCGCGGCGGCGCCGTGCTGATCACGAAGCAGAGTAGCGGCCGCGCGAAAATCGACCCGCTCGTCGCGGCATTCAACGCAGTGATGCTGATGAGCCGAAACCCGGAGGCCAAACGTGAGGCCTCTTATCAGATGATGTTCGTCTGAGGATTCCAGAATGAACCGAGCATATTCCATCCTCGCAGTGAAATCGGTGGAGGACGGCAAGCGCGTGATCAGTGGCATGGCGACGACGCCGGCGCCGGATCGCGTTGGCGATATCGTCGAGCCCTTGGGCGTGAAGTTCACGAATCCTCTGGCGTTGTTGTGGCAGCACATGCACGACAAGCCGATCGGCACGGTAAAGTTCGGAAAGCCGACGAAGGACGGTGTCCCGTTCACCGCCGAATTGCCGGTGGTGGCAGAGGAAGGTGCGCTCCGCGATCGCATCGAGGAGGCGTGGCAGTCCATCAAGCTCGGCCTGGTCCGCGCGGTCAGCATCGGTTTTCGCCCGCTTGAATACAGCTTCATGGAAAACGGCGGCATCCATTTTCAGGAGATCGAGGTCTTCGAACTGAGCGCGGTGACGATTCCCGCGAACGCCGAAGCCGTCATCTCCGCCGTCAAATCCATCGACAAGGGACTCCGTGCTGCTGCCGGCGTCCCTGAACCCGAAATTCCAGCAAACCCTGCGACCGTAGCCGCGTCTGGCAAGAGCGTTCGCGTGGTGAGGCTGGGTGATCCCGCCCGCGTCCGGGCTGAACCATACGTCATTCGCTCAATCAAAAGGACAGCCCGATGAGCAAGATTTCCGAACAGATTGCGGCCTTCGAACAGAAGCGCGCTTCACTCGTTGCCGCCAACGAAGACATCATGAACAAGGCCGCGGAAGAGGGTACCACGCTCGACGCCGCACAGAAGGAAACCTTCGACGGCAACGCTGCCGACGTGCAGGAGATCGACGATCACCTGAAGCGTCTGCGCGCCATGGAGAAGGCGCAGGCCGCGACGGCGCGTCCGGTCGATGGCTCGACCTCGAAGTCCGGGACCGAATCTCGGCTGGGTGCTCCGATCGTCATCCAGAAGGGCGACAAGGACGAGGCGTTCCCCGGCCAGAACTACACCCGCCTGGTGATCGCCAAGACCTTGGCGCGCATCGACGACGTGTCGGCCGTCGGCATCGCGCATATGCGCTGGGGCAAGACCAACCCGCAGCTCGTCGAGACCATCAAGGCTGCGGTGGCAGGCGGTGGTACGGGCTCCGGTGAATGGGGTGCGGAACTGGTCCATCTCGATCGATATACCGGCGACTTCATCGACTTCTTGTACAGCCGCACGGTGTTCGACAAACTGCCGCTCCGCGAGGTGCCGGCGAATGTCAACATCGCCGGTCAGGATGGCGCCGCGACGGGCTACTGGGTCGGCGAATCCAAGTCGATCCCGGTCAGCAAGGCCGACTTCATGGATGTGAATCTCCGCAACCTGAAGGTGGCCGCTCTCGCGGTTGTCTCGAAGGAGCTGCTCCGGGATTCGCAGCCGTCGGCCGAACTGCTGGTTCGCGATGCACTCGTGAATGCATCGGCTCAGAAGGTCGATCAAACCTTCCTGAGCACCGCTGCGGAGTCCGCCGGCGTATCGCCGGCCGGCATTCTCAATGGTGTGTCGGCTGGTTCGAGTGCCGGCAGCGACATCGAGGGTGTTATCGCCGACGTGAAGGCGCTGTACGCACCGTTCATCGCGGCGAACAACGCCGATGGGCTCCAGTTTGTCACCACGCAGTCCCTGTCGAAGGCTCTCGGCCTGATGCAGAACACGCTCGGCAATTGGGCGTTCCCTGGCCTGTCGGCGAACGGCGGTTCGCTGTTGGGCGATCCGCTGGTTGCCGGTGGCAACGTCGGAGCCGGCAATCTGATCCTGCTGAAGCCGTCGGACATCTACAAGATTGGCGCCCGCGGCGTCGAAGTGTCGATGTCGACCGAGGCGTCGATCCAGATGGATGGTGCGCCGGACGGCGCGTCGGATACGCCGGTCGCCAACACCAGTCTGGTGTCGATGTATCAGACGGATTCCGTGGCCATCAAGGTGGTCCGGCCGCTGAACTTCGCCAAGCGCCGCGCGTCGGCGGTTGCCTATATCGGCGACGCCGATTACGGCGCGCTCGCGCCGGCGTCGTAATCGACGATCCTGAAAACAGCGGGCGGCTACGGCCGCTCGCTTTCTCATTCGGAGGGAAAATGCCGAAATTGATCGCCATCAAGCCGCTGCGGTACGCGACGCGGATGTTGAAGCCGGGCGACGTGTTCGTTGCCCGCCCGAACGATGCCCGCATTCTCACCCACATCAAAAAGGCGCGCGTGGTCCGCGAGCCTTCGAAGATCGCGCCGCCGCCAACCGGCATCTTGGCGCAGATTCAGCAGTCGGCGCCGACGCCGACGTTTGCCACCAGTCCTCTCGATCACGACGGTGATGGCGCGGCCGGCGGCTCGCTGCCGGCCGCAGAACGTGGCGAGGATATCGACAAACTGCGCGCCGATGCCGAGGCGCTAAATATCGCCGTCGATCGCCGCTGGGGCGCGAAACGGTTGCAGGCTGAGATCGATAAGGCTCTCGCAGGCTGATGTCTGGCGAAGAGGGAATCACGAACCTGGGGCCGGTCCCAGCCGGCATGACGTTCCTTGCCGCGCTCGACGCGGTGCGCGGCGCGCGGAAGTATCACATCAACCCCGAGCATCAATCTCGCCGGCTCACGATCTGCGAAACGCAGCGCGAGATCTGGCGCATCGCCGAGACGCTGCCGGAGCCGCAGCGGTCGCAGTTGCAATTGTTGGCCGGCGCGGCGTTCGACTTCGGAAAACGGATGAATGCTCGCATGGTTGAATTGAAGGCTCAGGGCTGATGCTGTCGGTTCAAACGTGGTGGTGGAATCAGCCCGGCGGTCGCGCGACCTACACGCGCGAACACGTGTTGGTGTGGGCGGATATGGTCCGCCGCCATCTGACGCTGCCGCACCGCCTCGCGGTGGTTACCGATCTGGTCGACGAATTGCCGGGCATCGACGTCATCGCGCCGCCACGGGATTTCGAGAATGTCCGCATTCCAACGTGGGGCGAGGATCGCGGGTTACCTCAATGTCTCCGTCGCATTGCGATGTTTCGGCCGGATGCTGCGTCGATCTTCGGCGAGCGGTTCGTTTCGATGGATATGGATTGCGTGATTGCTGGATCGCTGGATCCGCTGTTCGCCCGACCGGACGACTTCGTGATGTATCGCGGCGGACACGCCAACCGGCCTTACAACGGGAGCATGTTGATGATGACCGCCGGGGCGCGGTCGCAGGTCTACACCACGTTCACGCCGGAAGGCGCGGCGGAAGCCGGCCAGAAGTATATCGGCTCCGACCAGGCGTGGATTTCTCATGTTCTCGGCTGGGGCGAGGCGACATGGGGCGTCGAGGACGGCGTGATCTGGTGGGGTAGCCAGTACAACGGGCAGGCTCCGGAAAAGCGGATCATGTTCTTTCCTGGCAATCCGAAGCCGTGGGACGTGATCGATCTTGGAATCGACGACTGGGTCCGCCGCCATTATCGCCGCGAGCCGTCGGGCCGCGCGCTGATCCTGGGCTATGGGCCGTCGATCTGGCGCGACGTCGAGCGCGCGATGGCGTCCGGCCCTTTCGATGCGGTGATTGCATCGCCGGAAGCCGCCGAGCATTGGCCGGCGCCGGTGCTGGCAATCGCCAATGACGATGCTCACGCGCTGCGCCTCGCGCGGATGCATGGGTTTGAAGATTTCGTGTTCTGCGGCCGGTCGGAAGTTGCGAATGCCGCGTGACGTCGGGATGCGCGTGCGGTTCCTCGCTGATTTCGACTACAAACCGACGCCGCAGACGACGATCGGATATCGCGCCGGCGATGTGCGGCTGGTGAAGCGCGAATGCGGTGAGCGGGCAATTGCGCTCGGTCGCGCTGAGTTGACCGACTTTCCGACACCGCCGGCGGGGCTGGCGCAGACGATTGCGGCCGGCCGCAAGCGTCGCCGCCGCGCCAAGGAATAGCTGAATGCGCATCTTTGGTTTGGAAATCACGCGGGCGCGGAAGGAAAAGACGCTCTCCGGCGTCCCTTCCGGTCGCGGCGGATGGTGGCCGATTATCGGGGAGTCGTTCTCTGGCGCGTGGCAGCGAAACGTGACTGTGAAGCACGATTCCGTCGCGGTCTATCACGCGGTCTATGCCTGCATGACGCTGATCGCGTCGGATATCGCGAAGCTGCGCGTGAAGCTGGTGGCGAGGGATAGAAACGACATCTGGACGGAGGTCACAAACCCAGCCTATTCGCCGGTCTTGCGAAAGCCGAACAAGGTGCAGAATCGCATTCAGTTCTACGAAAGCTGGGTACTGTCGAAGCTGTCGCGCGGCAACGCCTATATCCTTAAGGGGCGGGACAATCGCGGCGTCGTGACGTCGATGTACGTTCTTGATCCGAACCTAGTCCGGCCGCTAGTTTCGGATTCCGGTGACGTTTTCTATGAGTTGAGCGCGGACGCGCTGTCTGGCGTCACCGAACAGGTCGTCGTGCCGGCACGCGAGATTATCCATGACCGGTATAACTGCATCTTTCACCCGTTGATCGGGACTTCGCCGATAGTTGCCTGCGGCTTGTCGGCGATGCAGGGCCTTTATATCCAGCAGAATTCAGCGCGGTTCTTTGAGGGCGGGGCGACTGCACCGGGTATCCTGACGGCGCCTGGCGCGATCTCCGACGATACGGCGAAGCGTCTCAAGGAACACTGGGAGACGAACTACACCGGCGACAACAGCAAAAAAGTCGCAGTGCTCGGCGATGGGCTCAAGTACGAGCGCATGTCGATGACTTCGGTTGAATCGCAGTTGATCGAGCAGTTGAAATGGACCGCGGAAGTCGTGTGCAGCACCTTCCACGTTCCGCCATACAAGATCAGCGTCGGCCAGTTGCCAAGCTACAACAATATCCAGTCGCTCAACGTCGAATATTATTCGCAGTGCTTGCAGAGCCTGATCGAAGCCATCGAGCTTTGCCTCGATGAGGGGCTTGGGATCGGTGAGAGTTTGGGTACTGAATTTGATCTCGACGGCCTGCTCCGTATGGACAGCGCAACTCAGATGGACGTGCTCGAGAAGGCCAAGGGCAAACTGACGCCGAACGAGCAGCGGAAGCGCCTCAACGCGCCCCCGGTTGCCGGCGGCGATACCGTCTACATGCAAGAGCAGGATCATAGCCTCGAATGGCTGTCGCGCCGCGATGCTCAACCGATCGTTACGCCGGCGCCAGAACCGGCAACGACTGAGCCTGATCCAGAGCAGGCACGCGCCTTTCAGGCGTTGTTCGAGAAAGACCTCCGAGAGGCCCTGAATGCCGCTTGACACCAAGGCAATCGCGGAAGCGACTGCGGCCGTCGTGAAGGTCCACGTTGCAGCGCTGGTTGATCCGCTCCGCGCGGCGATTGCAGCGTTGGAAAAGCGGATTGACGCCTTTCCGGTCCCGCAGAACGGCAAGGATGCTGACGAAGAGGCGATTGCTGCTCGCGTCCGCGATGATGTTTCCGCCGAACTGAAAGAGTTGCGCGGCTTGGTTGAGGCTATCCAGCCCGCGGCGGAATTGCCGGATATCGCCGGAATGGTGGAGCAGGCGGTTTCGGATGCTCGCGATCAGGATGCAGCGCAGATCCAAGCGTGGATGGATGGCGTCGACCAGAAGCTCGCCGCGCTGCCGATGCCGCGCGATGGCAAGGATGCCGATCCAGTGGACCCGGAGCAGATCCGGATGATGGTCGCGGAGATCGTCGGGCCGGCGCTTGCAGCGATCCCGGTCCCGGAGAACGGAAAGAGCGTCACGCTGGATGACGTCCGGCCCATGATCGAGGAGGCGGTCGCCAAGGCGGTTTCCGCGCTTCCGTCCCCGAAAGATGGCGTTGGCGTGGCGGGGGCGATTATCGACCGTGATGGCGCGCTGATCCTGACGTTGACGGATGGATCGACGAAGAATCTCGGTCCCGTCGTCGGTAGGGACGCGGATATCGCAGCCTTTGAAGCAAGAATCAAGGAACTGGTCGACGCGATCCCGAGGCCAAGGGATGGTCGCGATGGCCTCGGTTTCGACGATCTCGATTTGATCGAGGATGATCGCGGCATGGTGCTGCGATTCGCCCGCGATGACGTCGTGAAGGACTTCGTTCTGCCCGTGGTGATTGACCGTGGCGTCTACCGCGAAGGCGTGACGTTCCTCAAAGGCTCCGGCGTGACATGGGGCGGCAGCTTCTGGATCGCCCAGCGCGACACCTTTACTAAACCCGATGCGCCGGACAGCGGCTGGCGCCTGGCCGTGAAGAAGGGTCAGAACGGTAAGGACGCCAAGTAATGGTTTGCCTCGTTACCGTCGATCAGGTCGACAAGGCGCTGAAACTCGGGCTGGCCGCCGATGTCGGGGGCTCATCCTCTGGCGACGGCGACACGTCGCGGCTCGACGACATCGCGCTGAAGATTTCGCAGGCGACGGACATTGTTCTGGACTTTGTCCAGCCGAAGCCCGATCCGGCTTGGACCGCAGAAACCGTCCCGCCCCGCGTGACCGCCGCCATCATCATCGCGGTGCGATGCCTGCTGGATGATACGGAGGAATCGCTGGCGATGCTGACGGGGCTCTCCGGCAAGACCGGACCCGATCCGAAGAACCCGATCGCGGCACTGCTCTGGCGGCTGCGCGATCCGTCTATGGCATGATCAATGGTCCACAGTAATTATCGCCACGGCGCGCTGCGGCACCGGCTGCACTTTCAGCGACGAGCAGACGGCGACGATGGATTCGGCAACGTTATTCCCGGAGCCGGTGATTTTGCGACTGTGTTCACGCTGGATGCGGCGATGCGGCCGCTCAAGGGCACGGAAACTGTAATGCAGGCGCGCCTGCAGGGTCGTCAGCCGTGGATCGTTACCGTGAGGGACTGCGCGCCGATGAAGGATGTGACCACGGCCTGGCGACTGGTCGATACACGGAATGCCCACCGGTTCTTCGATATCAACGCCGCGCCGGTGGACCCGGACGGCAAAGGGCAGTGGGTCGATTTGCTCGTAACGGAAGGTGAGCCTTCTTAGCATGGCGCGCACCGTCACGATCTTGGGGCGAGCGAAGCTCGAGGCAAAACTGCGACGAATGCCCGAAGTGGCAAAGGCGCAGATCAAGGCTGCGATGGCCGCCGCGGCCGACGAGATCGTGGCGATGATGAGGTCGCTGGTTCCGGTTCTCAAAGAGCCGGATGCGCGACGGCGTGCCGGCGCCCTCCGGGATTCGATCGGATGGACCTGGGGCCGCGACGCGCCCGCCGGCGCGATGATTGTTGCGGTGGTCAAAGGGAAACTCGGCAGCGATCTGACAATCACGATCTATGCCGGCTCGCGCGATAAGAAGCGTGGGATTGACGACGCCTACTATGCGCGCTGGGTGGAGTTCGGAACGACGAAGATGCGCGCGCAGCCGTACTTTTACGTCAGCTACCGCGCCAACAAGAAGAAGGCTGTTCGCAGCATTAGGTCAGCGACCCGCAAGGCCGGCAAGATGGTTGCGACGTCATAATGGACCCGACGTTTGAACTAGCTCTCGCCGCGATGAACAGGTTGAAGGTGACGGCGCCGATCACCGCCTTCGTCGCGCAGCGGATCTATGATCGGGTGCCGGAAAAGCAGACTGCGAGCGGACCTGTGCCTGATGTGCCATTCCCGTACATCAGCCTCGGCCCAACGAGCGCAACATCGGATTATTACGATTGCATCGACGGGCTCGAGGTAACGCTACAATTCGATGTGTGGTCATCAGGTTCCGGCGAAGCGTATAGCTCAGTCCAGTGTCGGAAGATTGCTGATCTGGTTCGGCGGGCGCTGCATGACGCTGAACTCAGTTTGTCGAGCAATGCGTTGGTGACGCTGACGCACCGCCTCACTCAAATTATGCGCGACCCCGATGGCGTGACAAACCACGGAGTCGTGCAGTTCATGGCGCTGGTCGAGGTTCCTTAGTTCTCGACGCATCAAAGCAGATGGCCGCCGAGCGGCCGATATCAGGAGGCCATCATGGCTCAACCGACCACCATCAAGGGCGGAAAATTCCGCGTGCTCATCGGTAACGATGCGAACCCCATCGTTTACGCCGCGCCGTGCGGCTTCACTTCGAGGTCTATGACCCTCACCAAGGGGCTTGAGGAGGTGAACATTCCGGACTGCGACGATCCGGACAAAATCGATTGGGTCGGGCGCGATGCGACGTCACTTTCCATGTCGATCAGCGGCGAGGGTGTACTCGCGGCGGAATCGTCCGATACTTGGCTCGATGCTTGGCATGATGTGGATTCGGTGCCGGTGAAAATTGAAATCGAGTTCCCGGCGAAGACGATCACCTACACCGGGCGAATGCATGTGGAATCCCTCGAGCTTGGTGCGCCGAATGGCCGGCGCGTCACCAACAACGTCTCGATGCAAAGCGACGGCGAGATGGTTCGCGTCACCACCCCGGCCTCGTAATGAGCAGGGACGCTTCGATCGAACTGGATTGGGCGGATGGCACATTTGCTTTCCGCCTGGCGTGGGGCGAGTTGGAGAAGTTGCAGGAAGCCTGCGACGCCGGGCCTTATGTCGTTCTCAACCGTCTGGTTGATAATTCGTGGCGCGTCGGGGATATCAGCAACGTCATTCGGCTCGGCCTGATCGGTGGCGGGATGGCGCCGGTGGATGCGTTGAAAAAGGTGAGGGAATACGTCGAGAAGCGGCCGCCGGCGGAAAATCTCATGTTCGCGCAGGCCATCCTCAGTGCGGGCATCGTCGGCGCGCCGGATGAGCAAGTCGGAAAAAAAGGCGCGGCGGCAAATCCGGAAGAGATCAACTCGACGATCTCCCGAACGGAAAGTTCAGATTTGCCGCCGTCTACGGACTAGGCGCTGCGATGGGGTGGTCGCCGGATCGAGTGGCAGCTTCCTCGCTGTGGAAATTCATGGCGGCCGCTGACGGATGGGCGGAGGCGCACTGCGCGGACGACGAAAATTCTCTATCTGCGCAAGAGGCCGACAATCTCTGGGATTGGTTGAACAATGGCGACTGACCTTGAAAAGCTCGTCGTGCAGCTTTCCGCTGATATCAAGCAATATCAGCGCGGAATGCAGGACGCCATGGGTGTGACGAACAAGCAGGCGCGCGCCATCGAGGCGCGTTGGCGTCAGGCCAACAAGAACCTCGACGGCATCGGCCGCGGCATGGCGCAGAGCCTTGTTGCGCCGCTCGCCGGCATCGGCGCCGCCATCGGCACGCGCGAAATCATGTCCTATGCGGACGCGTGGACGCGCGCCGGCAACCTCGTGGCTGCTGCTGGGCAGGTCGCCGGTCGCTCCGGCCGTTCTCTCGAGGGGATCAACCAGATCGCCCAGGATACGCGCGCCGGCTTCTCAGAAACGGCGGAATTGTATGCCCGGATCCTGCGTTCCACGGCGGGCGTGGCCGAATCCGAGGCTGACGTCGCCAAGGCGACGGAGATCGTGAACAAGGCCTTCAAGGCCGGCGGCGCTGGTGCATCGGAAATGGCGGCCGGTATCCTGCAGTTGTCGCAGGGTCTCGGCTCGGGTGTGTTGCAGGGCGATGAGCTGCGGTCCGTGCGCGAGAATGCGCCGCTGTTGGCGCAGGCCATCGCCGACTATTTCGGAGTGACGGTCGCAGGCCTGAAAAAGCTGGGGGAGGAAGGCAAACTCACCAGCGACAAGGTGTTCAAGGCCATCCTGGCAGCCAAGGGGAACATTGATCGGGCATTCGGTGCGACCGCCCAGACGATCGAGGATGCGGTCACCCGCGTCAACAACGCCTTCACGCAATACATCGGTCAATCCGATGAAGGCCTCGGCGCCAGCGGTCGGCTAACGGCCGGGCTGAACGCTCTCGCCGACAATTTCGATCGCGTCGCCGACGTCACGCTGAAGGTCGCCAGTATCATTGCCGGCGCGCTGGTCGGTCGGTCCATTGCCGGCATGATCGCGAAGCTCGGCATCGCCACCAATGCCGTCACCGCCTTCGTTGCGGCGCTGCGCACCGCCAGCATCGCGACGGCGATCGGCGGTATCGGTGCGGCCGCCGGTCCGCTCGGCCTGCTGATCGGCGGCACCGTGGCAACGGCGCTGGCGCTGTATTACAGCCGGACTCAGGATGCGACGGTCGGCTCCAAGGAATATGCGGCCGCCCTCAAGCAGGTTGAGAGCGCCGCGAAGGCAGCGGCGCCCGCCGTCAAATCGGTCGGCGAGGGCGGGTCATCCGATGCTGGCTTCGCTGGCGCGTACAAGAAGGCCGCGGCCGAGCTGGCGACGGCCCTTGTGCCGGCGCAGCAGGCGGTGCAGTCGTTCATTGATATCTGGAAAGGGTCAGATGCTGCCGGCGAGGCGCAACTCGCCAAGATCCAGAAACTGATAGGCGAGGTCGCAAAAGGGCAGGCACCCGTCAGCAGCCTGAAGGCTGCAATCGAAGAATTGGGCCGGCTGAACGCGTTCGCGAAGATCGCGGCCGACCTCAATGCACTGCTCGGCGGCATTGATACGGCAGCCGGCAAATTCGACAAGCTCGCCAAGCAACTCAAGCTGAACCAGCTCGAGAAGCAGTTCGCGCCGTTCGCCGACGAGGCGAAGTATGAAGAGACCCGCCGAAAAATCGAGAAGGCTGCCAAGGACTATATTGCCGATGCTGGACGTCGCAGCAAGCTGACGAAGGATCAGCTTCAACTCGAGGAGGAAATCGCCAAGGTCAAGAAAGACGCTGCCGGTAAGGGTGTCGAGTTGACTGACGCGCAGGCGAAGCAGGTCGCCAAGCTCAATGTCGAGGGCGACGAACGCCGTTCGAAGGAAGGAAAGAAGCTGCCGCGTACCGCAGATTCGCGTTTCCAGCAGGATATCCAGTCTATCCGCGATCGGACGGCGGCACTGGTGGAGGAGCAGCGCATCGTTGGTCTATCGACAGAGCAGCAGGAGGCGCGGCGCATGTCGCTCGATCTGGAGCAGCAAGCGCTGAAGCAGCTTCGCGAAGAGGCGCGCCGCAATGGCGATGAAAAGTGGCGCGACGTCCAACTCACGCAGGTGCAGAAGGATACAATTGCCCAAGTCTCCGCGGAATACGGCAAACAGGCTGCCGCTCTTGAAATCGTGCGAGAGAAGCATCAGCGTCTCGAGCAGGTTGCATCAGATGTCTACGAGACGTTCAAAAGCGGCTTTGCCGATGCGATCACCGGTGCGAAGTCGTTCTCCGATGCACTTTCCGATGTACTGAAACGTCTGTCCAACGTTGCGGCGAACTACGCATTCGACCTGCTGTTCAAGCCACCCGGCAGTGGCCCTGGCGGCCTGATCGGAAAATTGTTCGGATTCGACGAGGGTGGCTACACCGGTCCGGGCGGCAAGAATGTGCCGGCAGGTGTGGTCCATAAAGGCGAGGTGGTCTGGTCGCAGAAAGATGTCGCGCGGGCGGGCGGTGTTGCTGCGGTGGAGGCGATGCGCAAGGGGCAGCGCGGATACGCGGAAGGCGGTCCGGTTTTGCCTGCTTATAATGCTCCCTCTATTCCGACCGTGCGGAACGTGAGTCAGCGCAGCGGGTTCACCTTCGCTCCGGTATACCAGATTGACGCGACCGGCGCCGATAGTGCCGCCGTGAGCCGCCTGACTGCCGCCCTTGCCGCAACAAACGCCAGCATCGAGCGGCGCGCTGTAGCGGCTTACAATGAGAACCAGAGGCGGCGTCAGTGACTGCCCTGGAATGGCCGAAGTTGCTGGTGCCGCCGACCGTGGACATCCACTATGACGCACGGACGATCTCTGGCGGCGTGTCATTGTCCGGTAGGGAGCAGATCGCGTCTCGCGACTTCGGCATCTGGCGTGCGACGCTGGAACGTGTTGCGATCCGTCGACGCGAGCAGGTGTTGGCTTGGCGAGCATTGCTGGTCGGGCTGGATGGTCGCGCCGGCACCGTCCTGGTGCCGCTGTTCGATCGGGCGCGGGCGCCATGGGCATACGACCAGTACGGTCGGCGGCTCGATCCGACCTTCGCGCGCGATCCGTCGCTCGACGGGACGCAGTTTGCCGATCCGTTTGGCCTGGTTGACGGCTTGATCTCAGCCAAGGTGCAGACGGCCGTCGCGGCGCGCGCGGCGTTGATCGACATCAACATAATGAAGGGCTCCATTCCGGAGCCGGGCATGCATTTCTCGATCGGCAATCGCGCCTACCGGATCCGCGCCGTTACCAACGTCGCCGGCAGCGTCGTGACCTGCAACATCCGTCCTGGTCTACGCGAGGCGGTCTCGGCCGGCGCCGTGGTGAATTTCACGTCCCCGGTCTGCGAAATGCGCCTGGCCTCGGACGATCAGGGGCGGGCGGGGCTCGATATGTGGAAATTCGCCTCGCCGTCATTCGAGTTCGTCGAGGCATGATCGATGGGAATCTGGCTGCCGAACGCCCTGCAGATGCAGCTCGCGGACAAAGTCATCCGTGCCGCTGCGCTTCTTGATTTCGACTTTGTTTCTGGACGGAAGCGCTATTGGGTCGGCAAGGGCGATCTCGTCGCGGGCGGGTATACCTGGACCGGTGTCGACACCATCCTTTCGTTGGATCTCGGACAGTATTCAATCAACGGCGCGGCCGAACAGTTCTCGATCTCGCTGGCAGGTGTCAGCGAGGAGTTTCTGCAGAAGGTCAAGGAGGGCGCTTCCGATGTGCTGGGGCGCCGTCTGCGCGTCTACGTTCAGACGCTCGACGAAGACCTTCAGCCAGTAGATGAGCCCTTCCTCGTTCGTACCGGTCGAATGCGCGGGATGCCGTTCGAGGCGACGGGCGTTTCCACCTGGACGATCACCCTCGAATGCGAATCCATTTTCGCGGCCCGCGGCCGGCCGCCGGCGACGTATCTGAACACGGTCGAGCAACAGCGTCGCCACGGTCCGAACGCGAAGGGCCTCGAATATCTTCCATCACTGCAAAACCGCACGGTGACATGGCCGAAATAGCCGATCTCCTAGCGACCTATCTGCGCGAGGCGGCTGGCACCACCTTCGATTGGCGGTGGCGCAACTGTCACGTCTTCGCGGCGGATTGGGTGCTGCGCGCGACGGGCATGGATGTCGGAGCGGATTTCCGCGGCTCGTGCAATTCGCCGCATAGCGCCGCACGAGCGATCAGGCGGGCCGGTTTCGACGATCTGGCGGGCTGCACCGCGGCGCGGATGCGACAGGCAGGCTTCGCCGAAGTCGATCCTGCGGCCGTTCAATTGGGCGACATCGGAATCGTGATGACGATCCCGCAAAATGGCAGGCCGCAGCAAACACTAGCCATCCGCGCGCGGAACGGATGGGCAGCCCTGGCGCCGAAGGGCCTGCTGATCGCGAAGGGCCGCGCCGAACGCGCGTGGAGTTTGAACCGTGCCTGAAGCCCTTTTGCTAGCACCCGTAGCCGAGGCGGCCGTTGGCGCGGCATCAATCGACGCCATCGTCACCGGCTCGTTTGTCAGTGCGGCAGGCCTGAGCGCGGGAACATCAATCTTCGCGACAATCGGCGCCAGCTTTCTCGGGAAGGCCGCGTTTTCGATAGGCATCAGCATCGGCGTCAATTACCTCGCTGGCCTGTTTAAATCGCAGCCGGTCCAAAAATCGGACAGCACCATCAAGCAGGCGTTGCCGGCGCGCTTTATCGACGTCGGGCGCACCAAGTCGGCCGGGTGCCTGTTCTGGTACGAGAGCCCATCCGAATTTTTCTTTGTCGGAAAGATCATCACCTGCGACCGCATCACTGAGATCGAGCAAGTCTGGTTGAACGACACGTTGATGTCCTACACGGGAGCGCTCGAAACGGTCGCAACGTCAACAAACGGGCCTTGGACCGACAATGTCGTTGTCGAGGCGCGCCTTGGAACGCTGGACCAGGGTATCTCGGAGCTGCTTAAGAACGGCTTCAACGAACTGGCCTGGCCTGACGATTATCGTCTGGCGGGGCTTCCTTGGATCGTCTCGCGCTATCAGCAAGTCGACCAAAAGAAGTTCATGGAGAAATATCCGAACGGCGCGCCGGAAACGGCCGTTGTCGGCAAGATGGTGGACTGTCCCGACCCGCGTAATCCAGCGCATGATTTAGCTGATCCGCAGACGTGGACGTGGACTGACAATGCCGCATGCGTGATCCTGCGCTATCTCGTTGACATTGATGGTTGGGGCCTTGATCCGGACGATATCGACATCGCCTCGTTTAAGCAGGCGGCGGACGATTGCGATGAAATGGTGTTCACGACACGCGGCGTCGAAAAGCGCTATCGCATCTGGGGACGATACACGACTTCGCAGGATCGCAGCAGCGTCGTCAAAGCGATGTTGGAAACCTGCGACGGGCGGCTGATCGAAGGTCCTGACGGCAAGGCGTATCTCTATGTCGGCATCTCGCGAACGCCGACTGTTACGCTGACGGACGACGATTTCATCTCGATCCGCATCGAACCGTTCGGCGATCCGCTCGATCGCGTCGGCACCATCCAGCCCCGCTGTGTCCTGGAATCGCAGAACTGGCAGGAGCAGCCGGTGCCGCAGGTCTCTCTGCCTGACGTCGATCCAGCAGCTGCGGCGGAGATCGAGGATATGCCGCTCCAGTACTGCCCAAGTGAATATCAGGCGCAGCGGCTCGCCAAGATCAGGCTGCACCAGTTGTCGCCAGAGTGGACGGTGACCGGCGTTTGCAATCTCGGCGGGCTGCGCAGTTTCGGCGAGCGTGTCGTGCGCCTGGTTCACGAAGAGCTCGGCATCGATCAGATATTCGAGGTGACCGGTTACGGCCTCAACCTCACCGACTTTACCTATCCGATCAAATTGCAGTCGGTCGCGGCCGGGATGTACGACATGACCGCAGATGAGCTGCAGGACTTGCCGGAAATTCCCGACCCGCCGACCGTCGCTGGCTTGCCACCTCCGACCGGTATTGTTGCCGTCTACGATGACGCCACGCCTCCCAATATCGACGTCACGTGGGATTACAATAGCATCTTCGGCTACGACTTGCAGTACCGCGGTTACGACACAACATCGCCTCCGCCGGACGACGAGACCGGATGGCAACTCGCCGATGCGACTGGCAACGGGGCAAGAACCATCACGGGCGTTCCGGTCAACGATGTCCATCAGGTGCGCATGCGCGCGGTTGGCACCCGAACCACGTCACTTTGGAGTGCGCCAATTGAGGTTGAGGATCCATGATCTGCGAAACCCGCAACGTCACTATTCGCGTCGATGAGCAATGGAATGAAGCATTCTGGCTGGTCGAGGGCAACTTGCCGCTCGATCTGACCGGAAAGACGATCGAGCTTTATGTTCGGCCGCGCTTCGACCACGCGACGCTGATCCGCAAGCTATCAACGGCTACCGGTGAGATTGTCGTCGACAACGCGCAGAAGGGGGCCGCCCATATCTTCGTCACCGCTGCCAGCGTCGCGGCGACGATACCGGTTGGGGTCTGGGATTACTTCATGCGCGTGGTCAACACGTCGGATGACATCAAGGAGTGGCGGCGCGGAACGCTGACTGTCCGCCCTGGGAGGACGACATCGTGAAGCCGGCGCAAATCGATTGGATCGCCTTCAATAACGAAGACTGGGCCGGTGCGATCGGTATCAAGTTTGCCGACGGCTCGGCGCTCGACTGGTCGCAATATAGCGCGATCGAAATGCAAGTGAAGGTCGATCCGCTGCAGCCGGAAGCCGAATTGACGTTGACGCTCGGCGACGGCTTGACGGTGCGGGGTGACGATACCTCCACCCTCGATTTTGCAGCCCCGATGTCAGCGATCGAGGATCTGCTGGGCGGCTATTGTTACGACATCGTCGGCACGCATGAAGGGGACGCGACACTCGTCGTTCGCGGCAGTATTCAGGTTAATCAAGGGGTGACGCGCTGATGTACCCGACCAAAACAGACAATATCGTTGCCTTTGCCAAAGGGCCGGTTGGCCCTGAAGGCGGCATTACCCAGGACGATATCGACGCCTTGATTGGCGGTGCGCCGGCTGACGGTGATACACTTAAAAAGCTCTACGATCTGATTGCGGCGAAGGCGCCGTTGGACGGCGCGGAACTGACAAACGCTGAGGCGACCACGCAGGCGCTCGGCAATGATTCCAACCTGTTGGCGACCACGGCATTTGTCAAAGCCGAGATTATCAACCAGATCGCGGAGCATGTGAGCTTCGATTCCCCTGAATTTACGGGCGTGCCGAAGTCGGTTACTGCACCCCGGGACACCAACACAACGCAGATCGCAACGACCGCGTTCGTACTTGGGCAGGCGTCATCGTCCATGCCGGCAGTGGCTAAACCTGCCGGTGCGATTGGCACGTCCAAAAGCTATGCGCGCGCCGATCACGTCCATCCTGGGCGCGAATTGCTTACGTCGAATCGGACGTACTATGTTCGCAAGGACGGCGCCGACTCCAACGATGGTCTGGCCGATACAGCAGGTGGAGCATTTCTGACTATCCAGAAGGCGCTTGATACTGTGTTCGCGCTGGATCTATCAATCTATAGCGTAACGATTCAGGTGCGTGCCGGGACCTACGCTGAAAGGCTCGCATTGCGAGAGTATGTCGGTATCGGCCCAATCAATCTCGTTGGCGATGCGACGACACCTTCCAATGTTGTGGTTAGCGCGACCTCGGGTGCATGTCTCACCGGAAGCGGGCACCGCCTCATTACAGTGAATGGATTCAAGCTACAGACCACGACCAGCGGAGAGGGTATCCAGCTTTCGCGCGGTGCCAGCCTGAATTATCAGAACATCGATTTCGGATCGACCGTCTATTCGCACGTCTATGTGGCGAGCGGCGCTGTCGCACAGATGGTGGGGCCATGCACGATCAGTGGTGGGGCTCCGACCCACATCAATGTGACGGCTGGTGGATACCTCAACATTTCCAGTCGGTCATTCACTCTCACCGGGACGCCCGCATTCAGTTCAGCTTTCGCCCTCGTCGATAGTCCTGCGCTGCTATTAGCCGCCGGCAACACGTTCACAGGATCGGCCACAGGCAAACGATATGACGCGTCGCTAGGCGGCGTGATCAACACGGCAGGCGGCGGCGCGAACTATTTTCCCGGAAACTCGGCGGGCACGGCGACAACCGGCCAGTACGCCTAGCCCAAGGAGATACCAGTGAACGACCAAACTTTGATACGAACGATTGCACGCGGCCCGCGAGGCCCGATCGGACGACCTCCGATTCCGAGGTGGACCAGCGATTATTATTTGTCGTTCGTCGACGACGATGGCAACCAGATTGGACCGGCCCCGAAAAACCTTCTCGGGCCGCAAGGTCCGATCGGGGACGCGCAGGTGTTCAAGACCCGAGCGCAGGCAATGGCGAGTAGTATCAGCTCGGAGTTGTCCGCGATCTTGATCCTTCGCTATAGCGACGATCAGCCGATCGCGCCGGTTTGGTATCAGCCAGGCACTTCAACAGGGCCGCTCGCATTCCAGGACATCAATGGAACCTGGTGGGAAATCATCGACACGTCGACATCGGCTGCGGCGGCGCAGACGCAGCAGGTCATGGATCGTCTGCGGCGGGGATTGGATGTTGATATCCTTGTAGTCAGCGACAGTACGGGGTTCGGCACGGAACGATGGCCGCACCAATTGGCGGTTCTGCTCGCGGCGGATAATCCGGCATACACCGTCCGAAGCCGGCATTGGAACGTTGATATCGACAATTATGACAGCCCGATCGCAATCCAGACCGGAACCGGTGCGGCTGTTCTGACCGTCTGGAATTATGCAATCTCGGGTTCCGTTGCGTTTCGACCCTTGGGTGCCGACTTGCTCGGCGCGGTGCGCCCCGGCACGCTAGCCGGGCGCGACGCCGATCTTATCTTCGTCAACTACGGCCACAACGGCGGTGATCAGCTTGAACGTCAACTCGGCATGCAGGCGGCGTGCATCGGCACAATAGGACGCCTTCTGCCGCTCACGCCGATCATTGTTGTCGGTCAAAATCCGTCGCGGCTCAATGACGCGATGAGAGACAAGGTGCGTGCGTGGCAGCATCTCGTCTCAGCTGCAAACGTGGGCTTCATTAACGTCTTTGAATACTTCGAAGATTACGCCATTCCGATTGCCGACTTCTACTACGATGACGTCCATCCGAATGCGGCGGGCTCGCTGCTTTGGGCGAGGTGTATCCATCGCGCCTTTCAGTATCAACCGGACGCGGCGCGCAGCGCAGGCGTCTCGCTTTACAATCGCGGCGTCATCAAAGTGTTGTCCACCTACGACGAACTGAATACCGGCATCGCGAGCAACGTCACTAAGTCTAAGGATACATCTTCCGGTGCTTGGGAGACGGAGGGCGAGGGGATGAAGATTACCGGCGATGGCGTATCAGCGGGCGGCTTCGTCAGTTGGACGCTGATCGACAGCGCAAACATCGTGCCCTATCGTGGTCGTTGGCTAACGGCGACGGCGTTTGTTCGTGTTGCAGACGATGCGGTCACATCTCTTGGCCGCGTCTCACTTTATGATGGCGTCGTTGCATCGCCGCCGACATCGACGCCGCCTGTCGAAAACCAGAGCGGCAATCGCTTCGTCGGCATCCCGATTTCCATCAAGGTCGATGACGCCGCAACATTCGTGAGACTCGATATCTATGCGGCACAGAGTGGCGTGCCAACGTCTGAGAGTTTCAATGTTGACCGGATTATCTTGGCCGATGGTCCGTTGCCGCGCGATAGCGCTCGCGCGTTCAAGCAGGACTTCGGGACGGTCGTCACCAACGGCAACGGCGTAGCGATCAAACATCCGAACGGCGACATGGTTTGTCGCAAGACAATCTCGGTGACTACGGCCATCAACACTGCGTGGGGTTCGCTATTTCGTAGCGGCGACCTCGCAGTTGGCTCATGGGCTGATACGTTCTTTACACTTGATCACGTCACAATCTCGGCCGCGGCCGGCACGCCGCTGGGCGTCGCGCCGTTTGGTAAGGGCAGCACGACGGCGGGGCCGGGCTTCTGGCTTTGGTATGCGTCATCGCTAGGCTCCGCTTCATACGAAGTTACGGTGGAGGGCAAAGGACGCTGGAAATAGGAGGCTGCGATTCGGTTGCGACCAAGGTCGGGCTTTGGGGGCCCTAATCTAGTCGGCCGGATCGCGATCTAAGTGGAAGAACCCTTTCGTGCACCGCAGTACATTGAGGATAGAGCGTTTATCTCTCAATTAGCAGTTTGTTGAACAGAAACGTAACTGGGAAAGCCGCGAACGTCGCAAGTACGAACGACATAAGCTCCGAGACATCCGCCAGATTAATCAGAGACCACAGCACGGCGTACACTGCTATTGCCTGGCCGATATAGATGCAGAACATGATAGGAAGTTTCCATACGATCAGCTTCTTGCGAAATACGAAGAGGCTCTGCGCGAAGAACTGAGATGTAACGCCCAGAGCAAAAGTAATAACATACGCGATAGTGTAGTTTACGAACCTGAGAAGGACCGCGAAGTAAACGAAAGAGAGTATGGTTATGACGGCCGAGGAGAAAGAGTATTTCAGTGCTTGTTGAATCATGTGAATAGTTAATAGCGATTGATTGCGTGCATGCATGAGGGAAACGGATCTCGGTACTACGGATCACATGATTTTTGCAATGGTTTCGTGACAAACTGCTGAGATGGCGTGACGCGCCGCCAGCGCAGAAGTCGGAAAATACTTGCTGCGGCAATCTGGATGATGATTAGAGCAGATAGTACAGGCACGTATTGGTGATACATCGGGTCGTACTGCGATGAGAAAATGATCACGGTTTCGAAAATCTTGATTGCGAATGCCAAGCTGAATATGAGTAGAAGAGTGTCACCCCACAACAAGCCAATGATAGCGCCGAGCACAGGTACGATATAGAGGTACGCTCTGTGATCGAGAATCCCAGATGCTTTAATCCAGTAGCTTTCTATCATCATCGTAGGATTCTGCCGCCACTCGCGAAGATATACTTCGAGAAGGGCTTCTGAGAAGGCGGGCGTATACAGAGTTTTGATTTCCGGGTTCTGTGCCTGCGCCACTTTTAGTGTCTCAGAGTCCGCGCCCCACGCAAATCCGTACTTCTTTGAGAAGGGCGTCTCAGGATCTCCTAAGCCAAGAATTATCGGGTGCATAACTGCGTGTCTTGCGGTTCCGGTGGCGCCGCGCCAAGAAATCATACGGGTGTGAAGCGCATTTAAGGAGAATCCAGCAATCAAGATGGCCGCGCCGGTCAGAAACGTCTTTGAGCGTGCTCTGTTTTTCTTTCGTATAGGCAAGAAGATCATCAATTCGATCAGAGCTAAGCAGATTACTAGCGAAAGAAAATCATTGAAGCGGAACAGTGATGCGAATCCCAACGATGCTCCTGAGAGTAGAGTAGTTGCCCACGTGAGACGCTCCAGGGCTACCGCAATCAATCCAAGGCAGCAAACGAACACAACCCAATTATAGTTGTGGTTGACGATTAGCATGCTTTGCGAAAAGAACTGTTTCTGAAGAATAACTACGCTCGGCATCAACACGAGCGTGAATACCAATGCCTGGAGTTGCAGGCCTGAGAAAAAAAGAAATAATGCTACAATGGCAGTCAGCAAAATCTTGATGCAAAGCATCAGTTTTGCAAGTTCCAGCGGGGTGTCGGTGCCCACCGCAAGCGGCAGCGCCAACAGCAATGAATAACCCATGTCAACTGCTACGTCAGGTCGCGCTTTTGAGCAGTCCCAATGCGCAGCATCTGCAAACCTTTCGGTGTTGTCGACATTGGCCACTGTAAAGGTTGGAGCAGCGCGCGGCCTAACCGGATAGGAGTGGCATTTGACGATACCCTCCGCGATAGCAAGACTTGCTTCGAGATGTGAGCTTTGTCGACTTAGTCGATACTCTTGCGCATATTGAGTTACGTTCTGGAGGCCAATGAATAGGCAGATAACGAAGGTTGCGCACACAAAAATCAAGAATGCTGCGCTATCTAAGAGTCCGTGGCCGACCTTAGCCATGGACAACTTCTTTGCCTGCAAGTGCGGCTTCGTGCGCGGATCCGACCACGCTTTCTATAAAGGGGATGCCATAGCCCATCTGATATTCGTTAAACCGGCGGGCGGCGTGGATATTCAGAAAGAGCATGTTGCAAATAACCATAAGCAGGCCCAGCAGCGCAGGTGCAGTCAAATATGAGCTGCTTATGGCTGGTGATAACTTAGAAGCGAGGTAGAGAACAACGAACGCTAGGAAGGCAAGTAGTGACCAAACAAACCCATTCACACCTATACGGTTCGAATCGATTACAATGTCTAGGTAGAACAGGGAGAGTCTGAGAAAATTGTAGTTGCTGTGTCCGGTTTCTCTCGGCTTGATTTCAATAGGAATCTCAGCAATGCGCTTTGCTCGCTGCGAGAATTGCATGATGCTATATCTAACGAAGCCGTACCTATCTCTGCAGCCCTCCAGAACAGGTCGGGCAACCACGCGGTAGTTGCAGCCAACCTCGGACAAGCGGAATCCCAGGATGGTGCGCAATAACCGGGCGAAGAACCAGGATAGAGTGCGCCTCTGCCAGTTTACTTTGTTTGCTGTTCGGACGGCACAAACAAGATCAACGCCTGAGCTTGCTTCTTTATAGAAGTCGGGGCATCGGTCTAGAGGAAACTGAAGGTCGCCATCGGTCACGAAAACATACCTGCCTCTAGCGACGCTTATGCCGACCGAAAGTGCAACTACCTGTCCGGAATTGTTGCCGAGCCGAACCAAAGAAACATTTAGCTGGGACGCGGAGACAAGTTCGGATAGTCGCGAATGGGTATCATCTGTGGAATGATCGTCGATAAGAATGACTTCTACGCAAGCTCCGATCGATTGTAGATAGGTGGCGACGCTTGTAAGTGCGGAGAACAGTTCAACGATCACTTCCGCTTCGTTGTAAAGTGCAATTACTATGGATAGATCGATATTTTCGCCGCGTCCCTTCAGTAGCTTCGTTAGGCTTGGTATATCGCCAGAAACTGCCTTAGCGGGGGACATTAGGCGTGATCCCAGTGGCGCAGCCAGACGATTAACTGTTTTGAATCGCCCAATGCGTTCAGGTGAGTATCGTCGGCGTACCAGGCCTTCGGCTTTCCGGCTTTTAAGATCGGAGTATAGCTATCGATCAGGGTGATTTCGTCGAACTGGCGCGCGGCTTCCTGTTGTGCTGCAACAATTAATGCCATTGAATCGTCGTCGCGCATCGGCTGCTGGAGATTCATGAGTATCGGCACATGAGGCCAGCGTGTCCTCACGGTAGAGAGCCCAGACATGAACTCCGACAGTGCCTTGCCCTGATCCTTCATGTAGGCACTGTTCAGGCCGACGTTGATGATGACTAGATCCGGTTCGATTGAGGAGATTTTGACAAATCGCGGACCGATCCAGTCGAGGAAGCGAAAGCCTGTGCGAGATGCGTTGTAAATATCAATTGTTTTCAAACCGGCTCCAAGCTCAGTGACGCTTCCGAAATCGTCGAGGTCACGATCGTACCAATGGAAACGCGTCTTTCGGTCCGGGTAGGAGGCGGCAACATAGACGCCGAAACGATAAATCAGACGATCTTTTGTGACACCTGTGCTATCGCCAATCACAAGAAGGTCGGCGTGATCCTTCGTTGCGAGGGCTGTCTTGAATTGGGAAAGCGCCAGCGGCCGGGTTGAAATGAAAAACCCGGCGCCCACAGTGGCGGCGGTACATGCGCCAGCGAGTGTTAAAATAACCCGCCTATTGAGTTCCATTCTTGGCAGCCCTCTGCGCTGCCCGGCTGGTGGCCGGGTGGTTGAAATTCAGCAGCAGAGGTGCTGACCCCCAGTATTACCGCCGCGCGCAGGAGCGACCTGGCGTTGCTACTAGCGGCTATTCGTGGGGCCACCCGACCATATAGCGGGAACGCCTCTGCCTGGACGTGTCTGCGCCGGATTTCAAGCCGTCACGGACACGCAACTATAAGCATCTGTTTCGATTTCGGTAAAGCGGCAGTAAGGGCGCGGAGTTCGCTGTTCCCCGGCCCCACTGCCTAGCCGACACATTTCACGGTGCCAGCCGGTAAAAATATCCGGCAAATGCAACCCTGAGTAAACCCGTCAAAAGTCGAACTCAACCAACCTCCCATCCAGAGGACGAGAACCTATGACCAATGGCGGTGCATAGGCCCTTGAGTCATCGCGGCGCGTAGAAGCCGCATCCCCCAAACCTGAACCTGCCAAACCCATCTTTCGGGAGAGAGAACTTATGGCGAATCGTGAACCAGCTTCCATCCGATACAAGAATCCCGGTGCCATGTGGGGTAGCGCTCTCGCGATCAAGTGGGGCGCATCGCCAAAGCCTGTCACGCTGAACGACGGCAAGGGGCAGGGAAACAACATCGCGGTTTTCCCGAGCTATGTGTTGGGGATCTGCGCCCAGCTCGATCTGTGGCGAACCTCGAAGAACTACCGGAACAAGAGGTTTGCCGACGCCATCGCGATCTGGTCGGGCGGCAACAACGTCGAGAGCTACATCGCCTTCGTGCTCAAGCGCGTGCCGGGCATGACCCGTAACACCGTCATGAACGATACGTTCTGGCGGTCGCCGTCCGGCATCGCCTTCCTGAAGGCTCAGGCGTGGCACGAGGCCGGCAAGCCGTATCCCGCGCCGGACACTGACTGGATCGAAGCCCAGCGCCGGGTGTTCGCCAACGAACTCCCGAACACCGCTGCCAAGAACGTCGTCCCGCCCAAGGCCGATTTCAGCGCCGACGTGAAGCGGGTGCAGGTCGATCTTGTCGCGCTCGGCTACCACGAAGTAGGCGAGGTCGATGGCCTGATCGGCGGCCGGACGCGCGGCGCGATCGCAGCGTTCATGA
>Ga0180220_1001004_pt1 | contig 23940 bp, 16 predicted proteins | sample eDN5th37CBELigBY_FD_151335 | JGI IMG/M metagenome (GOLD analysis project Ga0180220, IMG submission 151335) | Enriched backyard soil microbial communities from Emeryville, California, USA - eDNA 5th pass 37_C BE-Lig BY (version 2) (version 2) | ecosystem: Environmental > Terrestrial > Soil >...
CGGCCGCCGCTTACCGCGACTTGTTTTTCGCCGGGCGCGGGCTGGGGCTGGACGACGACCAAATCGCCGACCAACTACGCGGGGCCGCCGAACGGGTGGGCTCGAAAGCCCGAAACCTTGACCACATTCGGGAGATCGGCCGCCCCACGATCGGCCGGGGGTTCGCCCACGAGGGCGATGCCGACGATGATTTCGTGGAGGACGAGGACGACGACGATTCCCCCTCCCCGGATGGTCAAACGACCGATGCGAACCATCCGGGCGGGGGCGATGATGAAGCCGTCGCGGCGTTCCCGGTGGAGGTGTTTCCCGAGCTTCTCGCCCAGTACTGCCGGGAGCTTGCCGGGGCAATGGCCTCGTCAACCGACTTCGCCGGGGTGAGCATGTTGACCGTGGCGGGCGCCGCCATCGGCCATTCGGTCAACCTGCGGGTTAAGAAGACCTGGCTTGAGGGGCCGCAAATCTGGGGGGTGCTCGCCGGCCCCCCGGGGACGCTGAAATCGCCCGTCATGGCGGCCACCGCCCGTCCGCTGGACGAGGTGGATTCGCGTCTGCGGAAGGTGGCTGGCGACGCCCACAGGGAGTGGCTCAAGAAGGTCAAGGCCAAACCCAAGAAGGGCGAACCCTCGATTGACGCCGGCCCCGAACCCCCGCGATTGGCCGCCATCGTGGGCGACGTCACGCAAGAGGTTTTGGCCGTGCTGCTGCGGGATAATCCGAGGGGGCTTTTAAGCCTTCAGGATGAGGCGGTGGGCTGGGTCGCCTCGTTCGACACCTACAAACGGGGAGGTGGCGAGCGGCAATTTCTGCTGTCGCTCCATAGCTTCTCGCCGATCAATCTCGACCGCAAGGGGGACCGGGAATCGACCAAAGTTCCCCGCCCCGGGTGCGGACTGTTGACCGGGATTCAACCGGATCTTATCCCCCGGCTGGTTTCGGCCGACGGGAACGACGGGTTCACCGAGCGGTTGCTCATCGGCCTCGTGGCGGGCGATGGGCCGCCCGGGATCACCGACCACGAGATTTCGGACGAGGCGCTGGAGGCGTGGGAGCGGACCATCCGGGGGATGGCGGGGGCGCCCATGCGGGAGGATCGAAACAAGATCATGCGGCCGTGGGAGGCCCGGATGACGCCGGAAGCCTACGACCTGTTCCGCTCGTGGTTCGGGGAGTGGTCCGCCCGGTGGTGGAGCGTGGAGCCCCTGCGCGAGTTCATCAACAAGAGCAAGGGCCACGCCCTACGACTCGCCCTCATCCTGTCGCGTTTGCGGATCGCGGCCGCCGGGGAGTCGATCACCGGATACCCGCCCGATCCGAAACCGTGGACGGTCCCGACCTACATCGGTCCCCCGCAACACGACCCCTCCCGGAAGGTTCCGCCGGTTGAATTGGTGGACGTTGAGGGGGCGATCAAGTTGATGGATTACTTCCTCAACCATCGGCGCCGGGTGCTCCCGGCGCTGGGCGGATCCCGTTCGGGTGAGCGGACCATCGGGCGGATTCTCGGTTGGATCCGTCGCGGGGGGCTGTCGGAATTTTCCGAGGCGGAGTTGTTCGACAAGCTTCGGAGCATCGACCGGGACGAGGCCCGGGCCGCCCTGGGGGCGCTCGTGGAACGGGAGGTGATCGCCCGGATCCCCGTTCCCGAATCGAGCCGGGGCCGGAAGCCGTCGCCGCGCTACCGGGTTGACCGGGAGGCCGCCACCGCCGCCTAACCCGGATGGTCCATCGTCCACGCCTCGTGGGGGAGCGCCCCGGCTCGAATAACGTTATTCAAACCGGGGGCTCCCCCGTTTCGTTGATGGACCATCCGGTGGGGGGTTGGTGAACCGGACCCAAAGAGCGCCCCGAAGTCGCCCCCCCGTCCCCCCCGAAAACGCCGAAATCGGGGGAACGGGGGGGCGGCTGTTTTGACGTAAGTACGCTTCAACACTCAAGATACATATCCAAGTTTACCACTCGGTGCGTAATGGGGTGGTAAATTGGGGGGGGGGGCCCCACCGGCCCCCGAACCGACCCTCCCGCTCGCCCCCCGCTCGCCCCCGTCCGGTCCCTTGATCGCTCCCCCGTCGTCCATCATGATCGACCCCCGAAAAGGAGGATCATCGATCATGGCGAGCCTGAGACGCAGGGGCGCGTTCTGGTACTACCGATTCACCACCGCCGACGGGCGACGGGTCGAGCGGAAGGGGGCCGCCGACAAACGCGAAACCGAGAAGCTGGCGGCCGCCGCCGAAACCGAGGCCGTCCGGGTTCAAGCCGGTCTTGTGGACCCTAAAGCCGTCGCCCTCAAGGACCACGCCTCCCGGTCGTTGGGCGAACATCTGGCCGCCTACGAAGCGTCCGTGGTCGCCCGAGGATCGGGGGAGAGGCACGCGGCGGATTCCCGACGTTTGTGCGAAGTGGTCCTCAATCTTGGCGGAGTCGATCGTTTGGATCGATTGACGACCGTTCGCGTCGAGAGGGCGTTGGGCGCGTTGCGGGCCCGGGGGCTGTCCCGATCCACCGTCAATCACCATGTCCGAGCGGTCAAGGCGTTCTCCCGATGGGCGTGGCGGGAGGGGCGCCTCCCCGATCATCCGCTCGTTCACCTCTCCACCACCAACGAGCAAGCCGACCGTCGACGGGTCCGTCGGGCGCTCTCCCCGGACGAATCGATCCGATTGATCGACGCGGCCCGGAACGGTCCCACAATCCGATGTTTGACCGGGGACGATCGGGCGACGCTCTACATGGTCGCCTTGGGGACCGGCTTCCGAGCGGCGGAGTTGGCCAGCTTGACTCCCGAGTCCTTCCGACTGGACGCCGATCCGCCCGCCGTCCACCTGAAAGCCGAGAACGCAAAGAATCGTCGGGAGGTCCATCAACCGATCGCCCGAGGGCTGGCCGATCATCTGCGCCGTTGGCTCGCCGATCGTCCATTGGGGGAACGGGTTTTCCCGTTCCGACGTTCGGCTACGTCCGTGGCGATTCGGCGCGACCTAAAGGCGGCCGGAGTCCCCCGCGAAACCGTCGAGGGCGTGATCGACTTCCACGCCCTGAGGACCACCTACGTCTCCCGGTTGGTCGCGAGCGGGACCGACGTGAAGACGGCCCAAACGCTCGCCCGACATTCCACGCCCGCCCTGACCATCGGCCTCTACGCTCGGACGACAACCGAATCCACGGTGGCGGCCGTCGAAAATCTGCCCCTCTCCTGCCCCATCTTGGCGGGGCAAACGCCCAAATTGGTGAACGGTCGTCCTCTCCCGTCTCCTAGTCGATTCGTCGCCACAACCCCTTTGCCGAACACCGATTTAAGTCGAGTACCGAAGGTGGGACTTGAACCCACACCCCCTTGCGGGGACCGGATTTTGAGTCCGGCGCGTCTGCCATTCCGCCACTTCGGCCAAGCGTCCCATAAGTATGAGGTCGGAGCGGCGTCTCGTCAACCCCCGGACGAGCGAGAAAACGAGCGGGGCGACGCGGCTTCTCCAACCCAAAAAAGCCCCCCACTTGCCGATGTCGCGCGCGGGCCGTAGTCTGGGGGGGCTGTTGGCCTGGCGGATTCGGGCGACGGAGACCCGGCCGCGCCTCGTCGTTCGCCGAGAATCGTTCGATGACCATCCGTCCGAAGAACCGCCGAACCGTCTTGATCCACCTGTTGTTGGGCGTGGGGCTTCTGATTGTTGGAGGCCCCGCCGAACGCGGATGGGCCGATGAGCCCATCGCGGAGCCGGAGCCGGAGCCGAAGCCGAAGCTCGCCGACTACTTCGGGTTCCTCCCCTTGGAGCTGTACAAGCTCGACTATCGGATCGGCAATCTGACCGTCGCGGACTTCGACGGCGATGGGACCGCCGACGTTCTGGTGGCGAACAACGCGCGGTCGAGGCTCGATCTGTTGCTCTCCTCCAAACGACCGGAGGGCGAGGCCGAGTCGCGGCCCTTCCGCGCCGACGTCAACGAGCTGGAGTCCGACAAGCGGATGAGGCTGGTCAACATCCCGGTGAACAAGGAGGTCGTCAGCCTCGGCGTCGGCGACTTCAACGGCGACGGCAAGCCCGACATCGTTTATTACGGGACCCCCGCCGAGGTCGAAATCCTCCACAACGAGGGAGGCGGCAAGTTCGCCGAGCCGAAGCGGATCGACTCCGGCGAAGCCTTGGAAAGCTCGCGCGCCCTGGCCGTCGGCGACCTGGATCAAGACGGCCGCGACGACATCGCCCTGATCTCCGAAGGGGAGTTGATCCTCATTTATCAGCCGAGCCCCGGGAAGCTCTCGGAGCCCGAGCGGATTCCCCACACCGCGTCCAACCCCCTGATGGTCAAAATCCAAGACCTCGACGGCGACGGCGACGACGATCTGGTGATCCTCGACGGCGGGACCGACCACCCGATCCACGTCCGGTTCGGCTCGGCTGAGAAGAAGCTCGGCCCCGAGCGTCGGTTCGCCATCGAGCCCCCTCGGGCGATCGCCTTCGGCCAGATCGACGGCAAGCCCGGCGCGGAGATCTTGACGATTGAGAGCCAGTCGGGCCGGGGCAAGGTCTACAAATTCGAAGCGTCGGCCGACGACCCCGAACAGAAGTGGGGCCGGCTGATCTTCTTCGGCCTTCCCAAAGGGAGCGAGCGGGGCAGGGCCCTGGCCGTCGGCGACTTGGACGGCGACCAGAAAAAAGACGTGGTCGTCACCGAGCCGGCCAACGCCCAGGTCTGGGTCCACCGCCAGACCGGCAAACACGGCCTGAGCGCCGGCGAGTCGTACCCCAGCCTCCTCGGCGCCAAGGAGGCGGCGCTGGCCGACCTCGACGGGGACGGCCGCGACGAGCTCTACGTCCTCTCGGAACAGGAGAAGCAGATCGGCCGAAGCCGCTTCGAGGACGGCCGGCTCGGCTTCCCCACCCCCTTGCCGATCAAGGGGGAACCGGTGTCGATGGGCTTGGCCGAACTGGAGCCCTCGAAGCCGCCGGCCATCGTCTACGCCTCGCGGACCACGCCGGGTGGAGACAAGTTTGAGCTGCGAGCGATTCGCCTCGGCGAGTCGGGCCAGTTTGAGGAGGTCAAGTTCGGCCAAGCCGAAACCGTCGCCGTGACCGGCCTCTCGGGCGCTCCGACGGCGATCCGCGCGTTCGACGTCAACCACGATGGTCGCGTCGACCTGATCCTCTTCAGCGCCTTTGGGTCGCCGATCCTGTTTTTGGGAGGCGACGACGGATCGCTCAAGCCCTTCACCGAGGGACTCGGCCCGCTCGGCGGCGCCACGGCCTCGGGGTTGAGCCGGATGGACCTGAACGGCCCCGCCCTGATCGTCGCCCAAAACACCTTCGCGCGCCACGTCGCGCTGGACTCGAAGGGTCAATGGGAGGTCAAGGACCAGTACAACGCCAGCCGGGGCTCGGCCCAGATCCAGGGCGCCGCGGCGCTCGACGCGACCGGCGACGGCGAGACCGACATCGTTCTGCTCGACAAGAGCACCAAGTCGCTCCTGTTCCTCACCCCCAGGGAGGGCGTGTATCGGCAGTCGGGAAGCCTCTCCCTCGGCTCGATCAATTTCGAGGGCCTAAGCGTCGGCGACTTCAACGGCGACGGCCGCGACGATCTCTTGATCGCCGGGTCCGACCGCTTCGCCATCCTCGAAACCGGCGGCGAGGGCGGAGGACTTGAGGTCATCGGCGGCTACGAGCCCTCCCGCAAGGACGCCCGGCTCGGCGACCTGATCGCCGGCGACCTCAACGGCGACGGCGTGGCCGACGTCGTCTTCACCGACGTGGCCGAGCAGTCGTTCGATGTCGCCGTCTTCGCCGGTGAAGGCGAGGAGCTGCTCCACGCCCTGACCTTCAAAGTCTTCGAGCGCAAGTCGTTCCGAGGCGGCGGCGACCTGATCGAACCCCGCGAAATGGCCGTTGGCGACGTGGACGGCGACGGCCGCGACGATCTCGTCCTGATCCTCCACGACCGCGTCGTCATCCTCCGCCAAGACCCCGGCCCCGATCAAAGCGCCGCCAAAGAGACGGCCGCGAAGTGATGGCCGGTCAATCGCGCATGTGGCTGAGGTAAAGCTGTTCCAGCTCGGAGTGGCCGATGTCGGCGGCGCGGAGGGTTTGAACCAGCCTTCCGCGCTTCATGAACCCAACGCGCGTTCCGGACTCCTTGGCCCGAAACAGGTCGTGCGTGGCCATCAAAACGGCCACCCCCGCGTCGCTCATGCGCTTCAGGAGACTCGAAAACTCGTTCGACGCCTGGGGGTCGAGCCCCGAGGTGGGCTCGTCCAAAAGCAGGGCCGACGCCTCCTTGGCCATCGCCACGGCGATCCCGACCTTCTGCCGCATTCCCTTGGAATAGGTTGAAACCCGTCGATCGACGGCCTCGGCCGGCAGCCCGGCGTCGACCAGGAACTCGCGGAGCCGGGCGCGGGGGTGGCGATCCTTGCCCGAGAGCGCCGCGAGGTACTCAAGATTCTCAAGCCCGGTCAGGTTTTGGTACAGCATCACCTGTTCGGGAATGTAGGCCAAAAACGCCTTGGTCTCCAGCGGGTGGCTGGTCACGTCCATCCCGTTGACCCGCGCCACGCCCGCGGTCGGATCGATGAAATTCAGGAACAGGTTGATCGTGGTCGTCTTCCCCGCGCCGTTGGCGCCAAGGAGGCAAAAGACCTCGCCGGGCTCGATCCTCAGATCCAAAGGCTCCAGCGCGACGGCTTCATTGTAAGTCTTCGACAATCCGATCGCTTCGAGCATGTCTGAACGTCCCATCGAGTGATTGGCGTGAACGCAACCGCGACCGCGACCGCGCTAGCCGGCGATCCGAACCCGGCGGAAGCCCCAAAGGCCGGCGACGCCCACCACGGCCGTTGGGATTCCGAGCCCCAGAAGCGCGAGGCCGACCCGGCGAGCCACCGCGCCGGCGTCCTCCTCGCGAAACGTGAACGTGGGAAGATTGTCGAGATCGCTCCGGGAGAGCATTTCCCGACGCATGACGCGGGGCACGAAGAACGCTCGCCACTCTTTGTGGTAGGCGTCCACTTGCTCCAGGAACAGCTTGCGCCGAGCCATCCCCGCGCCGGCCAGATCGTTTAGGGCCTCCTGAGCGACGATCGCCGGCGAGAGGAAGCCGAGGCGGTCGACCATCGCCTGCTGATGGGCCAGTTGGGCGTCATAACGCGCCAAGACCGGCGCGATCGACTGGTCGATCGACTCTTGCGACGCCTGGACCTTGATCCAGAAGTCGGCCGGGTTCAGATCGATCTCGGCGGGCGCCAGGTCGGGGTGGTCCTCGTAGAACCTCGCCAGCAGGTTGCTCCCCTCGCGCGAGGCCGCGGTCGACGCCTCGCGCGTCGCCTGAATCAACTCAACCCGCGACGGCATCGGATGAAGCGCCGTCACCACGATGTTCAGAAGCGCCGGGGCGACGATCACCAGGACCATCCAGCACCCAACCAAGATCACCGCGTTGGTCGCCGAACTTCTCCCCAAGGCGTTGACCGCGACCGCCAGCGCGAACCAGAAGGCCGCGTAGGCGACCACGACACCAATCCAAAGCGGCAATCGAACGGCCGCGTCCGCGCGAAGCGGATCAACGCCCGCCGCGAGCGCCCCGACGATCGACGGAACCACCACCAACGCCACCGCCAGCCCCAGCCGAGCCAGCGCCTTGCCGACAACAAGGGCGCGAGCCCGGACGGACTGTGAAAGCACCATCGCCAACGTCCCTTGCTCGCGCTCGGCGGAGATCAGGTCGTGCGAGAGGGCGAGGATCAACAACGGGAACAAATACACGATCACGAATCCGAGGTCGAACCGGCCGGTCAGCAGGTTTATCGGGTTCTCGATCTCGTCGTCGTCGAGGAACGACTGGCTGCTTCGGTTGTTGATCTTGTAATACTGAGGATGCAAGTCGGATTGGCCGATCGCCATCACCGCGAGCGGCCCCGGCGGGGCCATCGCGAACCGCTGCCCGCGCACTCCGCCGACGTAGGACGGACTCCGGGGATGATTGTAAAGCCCGGGGGCCAACTCGCCGGAATCGACCTGATCCGACCGCTCGCGAAGCTCCTCGAGGCGCTCGTCCTGGTCCCTCGACGCCGCGGCGAGGGTCGCCTCCCACGCCTTGACCCGCGAGGCCCCGTTGTACAGACCGAAGCCCACGATCAGGCCGAACAGGGCGACCATCCATCGGACAGTTCGGTCGGCGGCGAGCGTCCGCAAGTCATGCCGGAGGATTCGTGTAATCATATTCGGTTTCGTTGGATTAGGAGACGCGGACGCGGGCCGTCGCGATCATCGCCGCGAAGCCCGCCGCCAGGAACCAGGCCGCCAGGATGATCAGATCGGGCCGGTTCTCCGCGAGGCTCCCCCGGAAATCGATCGCTTCGTGGTGGAAGTCGGGAACCTTTTCCCAGAGATCGGCATCGGCGGTGTAGCCGAAATTCTTCCCCTGGGCGTTTTGGGTGATGTCGTCGTTCATGATCTTGATCAGGTCGCGGCGATACCGTTCGGCGGCGTCCGCGAATTCGCGATCCCGCGCGAAGTTGGTTCCCGCCGCCCCCATCGAGAGCGATCGGACGGCCAGATAGGGCGATACAACCGCGGCCAACCGTTGCGCCTGGTCTTGTCGGGCGAAGGTGTTCCAAAGGGCCGCGAAATGCTTGTCATAGACGCCGTAGCCGTATTCCTCCGCCTCTTGAAGCGCGATCCCGGCGAAGCTGACCGGAAGATCCTCCTCCCGCTCGACGCCGTATCGCAAAAGGATCGTCTCCCGCAACGCTTGCATGCCCTGGCTGTTTGGGTCGTGGCTGTTGATCCCTTGACTCAGCTCCTCGCCCAACGCCCGATGGAACTCGAAGGCCGAGGGCGCGGGGTGGAGCCTCGAGGCCAGGTCGGCCGAGGCCCGGGGGACGACCAGGCAGTTGACCACCCAGAAGCCCAAGAGCGCGAGCAACGCCGTCTTCGACGTTCCCGACAACGCCGAGACCGCCAGAGACAGCCCCAGAAAGATCCCGAAGTAGAGGAGATAGCCCACCGCCATCACGCCCATCCGAGGCGTTTCGGCGATCAACCCCTCCGGCCCCGAAGCCAGGCCGAGCGCCGTCGTCCCCAGAAGGCTCGCGGGGACGAGCAAAACCGCCATCGCCCACGAGACCCCAAGCGCCTTGCCGAGCGCCAGCTCGCGAGGCGGGACTCCAAGGCTCATTACCTGGCGAAGCGTTCCCTGGTCACGCTCGCCCGCGAACGCGGGAAACGCCAGCACGATGATCAAGAGGGGGACGAGCAACTGGAGCACGGCCGCCGCGCTCAACTCGCCAAACCGGGCGAGCGCCGTGGCGTCGCGCGCGGGGCGATGCTTCAACGTGTTTCGCTTGTGGGCCTCGAGCCAAACGGCGACTCCCGTGAAGGCGTCGACGCCCGGATCGACGAGCGACAGCGGCGACTTCGGCTTGAAGGCGTAAACTCCGTAATGCGCGGCGCCATGAGGGTTTTTCTCCCCCTGCTCAAGCCACTGCCGGCGCGTGGTTCGCTGGGCCTCGCGCCGCTGGTCGTCAACATCCCGATAATGCTTCCAACCCAGGGCCAGCGAGGCGAGGAGCAAGACCATGACGACCGCGAAGGCCGCGCGGAACCGGCCGTCCCGGGTCATCTCCAAAAATTCTTTTCGAGCGATTCGAGCGATCATCGACCGTGTCTCCCGAGGCGTCGGGCGTCTTTGCGGAAAGGATCGCTCATTCGCCGATCGCTTGGATGGAAGCCGTGACGACATCCCGCAGCGGGGCCTGTTTCGACAGGGCTTGGAGTTCCGACAGGGCGCTTCGGGCGTCCGGGCCGATCTTGCCCAAGGCGTGCGCCGCGGACGCCCTGACGGCCACGTCGCGGTCCTTGAGCGCGGCCGTCAACGCGGGAATCGCCTCCCGGGCCTCGGGGCCCATTCGACTGATGGCGACGGCCGCGCGGGTTCTGGCCGCGGGATCGCGACTCTTGAGGCTTTGAACCAGGCTGGGCAGGGCGTCGACGTTCGGCGCCAGCGCAGCGGGAGGAGGCGACGCGCCCCCGCCGCAACCGGCGAACGAGATCGCGGCGACGAGGGCCATCACGGCGCGAGGCGGGCGGAGTCGGCCAATCATCAAAAATCTCTCTTTCGAGGAATCAACCGCATCAGTACGCATCGGACGAAATCACCTCGCCGCCGGCCCTGGTGGCCAGGGCGCGCCATATCGTCGGGTTGATGGTGTCTCTGATGAAAGAGACGTGGCCGTCGACGAACGCCGCGTTGACGCCGCCGGGATGTTCGCTCCGGGCCGACTTCCAAGCCGCGTGGGCGCTATGGAACGTGCAATCCATGGTCTTCGTGTTCGGCGGAAGCGCCGCGTTGCCCGAGTTGCCGTCCTCAAAATTCCCCGCGAACCAAGCGCCCATCTTGATGGCGCTCTGGGCGATGGGCGCGTCGCAGTCGCCGCCGTCGCCGGCGTTGTTCAGGTACCGCTTCACGTCGATGGAGGTTCCGGCGGCCACTTCGTAGTTTCCCGGGCTGCCGGGGCCTCGAAGACTCTCCGAGAAGGCCACCGTGTTGGAGGTCCCATCGGTGATGGCCGAGAGCTTGACCCAGGAATTGGTGAACAAGACGCCGGTCGCGTTGCGGCCGTTGCCTCGAATGCCGCCGACCGTCTCGCCCGCGCCGCTGATCGACAGATAGCTCCCCGCCCCGAATGGCCTCGAGCCCGAGCCGTGGACCGCCGCGTTGAATCCGTCGCTGGGACACAAGAGCGCGGCGATGCTGATGGAATAGACGGTCGAGTTCTCAGGCCAATACGCGTAGTTCTGCGAGGGCCCGCCCAACACCCCAATGCTGAAATTGATGCTATTGTAGACCGGAGATCCTTCGGTGTACGGCTGAATGAAGGCCAACGCGCCCCAGCCCATGTGCTCCTCGGGGATCGTCGGATCGACCGGATTGGGGGCGACCAACTTTCCCGTCGGCAGCGAACCGTTCGCGCCCTCGTAGTTCATCGTGGCCAACATGACCTGCTTGAGATTGTTCGCGCACTGCATCCGCCTGGCCGCCTCCCGCGCCGACTGAACCGCCGGCAACAACAAGGCGATCAGGACCGCGATGATCGCGATCACAACCAGAAGCTCGATCAACGTAAAGCCCCGACGCGCCATGACCCCGCCCCCCTCCCAAACCGCTGTATTACGATTTGCATTTTCGTAATACCAAAGGCGGACCAGGCAATCAATCGGGCGTCGGCGAATTGGCTGGGATTTTTCGGAGCATCCCCGAGACCCCGCGAGCGGGTTGGACCGGCGGGCGACGACCGCCCCACGAAACGACGGTCATTGGCCCGGACGCCGATCGGGAGATCGGCTCTTCCCCATCTCTTTGGGTCTTCCACCACGAGCCGCCCCGCTCGGCTCCCGCGGGGCGCGGGGCGTCAAAATCGCGCCAATCACCACACCCTGCACGCCCCGCGCGATTGCCACCGGATTTCTCGAAGACCGAGAAATTTCCGATGACGCGCCGCTGACCCTATGAAGTGGTGGGGTCTTGAGATCGCCAACTCGGCGGCGACGCGAAACGAGGGGACGAAATGCGAGCGCGAAAAGAATGCCCGAACGAACCCAATCACGGCTCACGCCCCATATCCATAAATGGGTTTGAGACAAAGCCTTGCGTCAAGACCCCGCGCTCTCGAATCGCGCCGAACGAACCCAATTTCCCAAGGCTGTTCGCTCGTCGATCGACACTTGGCGGGTTCGTTCGGGGAGAGGAGGGTTTCCGCGAGCGGAGCCTAACTTCCGGTCAAGACGCCGGGGACCAGGGTTTCGAGGCGCTCGCGCATGCGGTTAAGGACCGATTGCGAGTCGTCCGACTCGGCCAGGTCGCGCGTTTGTCCGGGATCGGCGAGGATGTCGTAGAGCTCTTCTCGGCCGTCGGCGTTGCGGATGTAGGTTTGATTCTCGGCGATGACCCCGCGCATGGGGCCGCGCCAGGCGGGGGGGCGATCCGGGTTTCTCGATATCTTCTCTCGGAGCAGGACTTCGATGAGGACCGGCGTCTCGGGCTCGTCGCTCTCGGCGCCGCCGTTCCAGAAGCGGGCCAGGGATTCGCCGGGGAAGGGGGATTCGGCCTGGAGGTTCAGCAGGTCGGCGACGGTCGCGGGGATGTCGCGGATGGTGGCGGCCTGATCGACGCTCTTCCCGGCGTGGGCGCCGTCGGGGAGGAACACCAGAAGCGGCACGCGCATCTCGGGGTCGTAGAGGCTCCGGCCGTGGCCGATCAAGCCATGCTCGCCGAGCCCTTCGCCATGATCCGAGGTCACGATGATGATCGTATTGTCGAGAACGCCCCGGCTTTCCAGTTCGTCGAAAAGCTTGCCGACCGCGGCGTCGAGATGGGCGATGAGGTCGTCGTAGGCGTCGCGGGCGAGCGTCAGTTCATCGTCGGACACGCTCGTCCGAAGCCGGGCGTCCCACCCTTGAAGCGTCGCGAGCTCCTGGGCGTTGGCCGGTGGTCGGCCAAAACGGTATTCGCCGCCCGGAGGCATGAGATAGGGCGTGTGAGCGTCGAAGTAGTTGAGGAAGGCGAAGAAGGGTCGGCCAGATTGGGCGTCGACCCAGTTGAGGAAGTCGGCGTTGATCCGCGCGGCGTCTTTGCGTTGGCGTTCGACGCCCAGGGGATCGTTCAGCAGCTTCGCCCCAAACCGGCCGAGCGACGTGCAGCGAAGGGCCTCGGCGATCGAGACGGCGGATTGCTCCTTGTAGAAGTCGTCGTAGTGCTCAAAGCCCCGCCCCAGGCCGAACCACGAATTGCAGAAGAACGTGTTGGCCACGAACCCGCCGGTGGCGTACCCCCGGGCCGCGAGAAACTCGGCCAGCGTCGGATAAGTCGCGTCGAGCGGGGTCTTCTCGCCGACCTTCACCTCATAAGGCCAGCGCCCCGTGAACATGCTCGCGTGAGAAGGGAGGGTCCAAGGGGCCGTGGCGCGGGCCTGGTCGAACCGAATCCCGCGCTCGGCGAGCCGGGCCAGGTTGGGCGTCGTCTCCCGATCGTAGCCGTAAACGCTCAGGCTCTCGGCCCGAACCGTGTCGAGGACGAGCAACAGGACGTTGGGAGCGTCCGCGGCGACGGCCGAAGGGGTCGAGCCGCCCCGTTGATCAACGAGCATGGCCTGAATCCGCCCCCAACCACCGAACAGAAGCGCCGCGACGATCAGGACCGGGAGCGAAAATCCGAGGATCCGCTGAAGCCGTCCGGGATGCCGCGAGGCCCGTCGGGCGATTCCCGCGGCCAGTCCCGCGGCGAGCGTCACCGCGGCGACCTCGTACAGTCCCGGCACGGTCAAAAGGAGCGCGAGGCAGCAGAGAAATCCGAACGTCATGACCGCGAGCCGACTGGCGACGGCCGGTCTCGCCCAGCCGATCACGACCAGCGCCAGGCCGGCCGCGAGGAAGATCGAGAGGTTCGAGAGCGGAATCATCCACCCAAAATGCCGGCTCATCTGGAAATCGCCGAGCGAGACCCCGCCGGTGATCGCGTTGCGGATCAGCCATTGGGTCAGTTCGAGAAGTCCGGTAAGCAACCCGAAGAGGACCGCCAGTCCAAGCAGCCGCCCGGGGGAGAACGGCCGTTCGGCGGCCGAGCGATCCGCGGGAGCATCGACCGCCCCTCGCGACTCCTCGTTCCCGGCGGGATCGTTCTCCGTGAAGCTCGACATCCCTGGTCCCTCCTCGTTCATCCTCTTGATCCCTTGGCGATCCGTCGCGACCCGGCCGGAGCCTCGGCTCTCGCAACCGGCCGAGGCCGACCGCGGCGACACGATTACACCAAAGCCCGGATCTCGGCAACCGCGATTCACCCGGCGGGCCGCCCGTCGGGGTCGATTGATCTCAAGTCGCGCGAGAGGTCGCGCCGAAAATGCAGGAGGTAGGAATGGCGACGGATACAGCGCGCGGAGACCGGGGCGAATCGTCGCCTCGGCTCGGCGGGGTTCGAGCCGGTTCTCCATGAGACGAAGGGAAATCCAGGAATGGCGACGGGCGCTTCAGGTCCTCCGAAGGCGGGCTATCTCGCCGCGTCGGCGATGCTCTCGCTGGCGTTCTTGTTTCCAATCTGCCTAATGGTCTTCAACCCCACGCTGATGTTCGAGCGGGGCTGGGAGCAGTACGTTGGAACCGGCATCTACTTCTGGGCGGTCGTAACTCTGGGCGTCGAGCTTCGTCGGCTCTGGCGCAACGAGAAGGCGTTCGAGGAGGCTCCCCGCTGGCTCAAGCACATCGCCGCCTCGCTCGCCCGGGACGGTTCGGACGAGCAATCCGCCGTGGCGCGAACCATCGCCGACGACGGCCGGCCCCTCCCGGTTCGAGTCCGACAGCTCGCCGGCTTCATCCGGGAGTCCAACGACCCGTCGGTCAGCCAAGTCATGGAGGTCAACCGCGAGGCCTCGGGGCTGGACCAAGAGCAGACCGCCGGCCGCTTCACCCTCACCCGATACATCCTGTACCTGCTGCCGGTCATCGGCTTCATCGGCACCGTCGAGGGGATCTCCAAGGCCCTGATGAACATCAGCATCGTCTTGCCGATGGTCAAGGACCTTGACGCCTTCTTGAGCAACCTCACCGGCGTGACCGCGGCCCTTCAGATCGCCTTCGACAGCACCCTGCTGGCCCTCTTCCTGAGCGCCGCGCTGATGCTGGTTTTGACCCTGATCTTCCGATTGTCGGAGGAGCATCTGGCGCGGGTTGATCGCTGGGTGGTCGAGAACGTCCTTCCCGGCGTGAGCGCCCGAGACCCGCTCGGCGATCGGCTCGAAGACCTGATCGGCCCCCACGTCGAGAAGCTCCGATCCGAACTGGCCACGATCCTCGAACCCGCCGCCCAGTCGCTGCGGGCCGAGGCCCAAAAAATCGGCGAGAGCCTCAAGACTCCCGTCGAGCAACTCGCCGAGTCGGTCCAGCTCATGCCCGCCTCGATGTTGGCCTTCCGGCAGGGCGCCGAGGCCATCGGCCGGATCGGCGTCGAGTTCGAGGCCCTGGACGCCTTCGGCGAATCCGCCAGGCGCTCGGCCGCCTCGCTCGCGCGGATCGAGGAGGCGATGGCCCGCTCCGAAGGCCCCGATCCCCAGCTTCAGGAAATCAAGCGCGGGCTCGACCGCAACACCGCGGCGCTGGAAAGCATGGCCGAGTCGTGGGCCCTCGCCTACGAAAAGTCGAGCCGAACGACCCAAGAGCAACTGGCCAAGACCATGAACAACCTGAAGGACGCCCTCGACCTGATCAACGTCAGCATCGAGCAGGGCAACTCCCTCTACCGCAACATCGTCAAGCGAATGTTCGACGAGCGATCCGGCGGCGGACCGGGACGATCCGACTCCACCCGGGCGGCCTGATCGACCGCCGACAATGTTTCCAGAGGAAGATCGGCGCGGCGCGGGACGAACAACGGAACGCCCCGCGCCCGCAATTTCCCAACGAAGGGCGAGGCCATGCGACGGAATCGGCGAGGCGGCGGTTCGGGCCTGGAGTTTGGCGGGTCGGGCGAGGATTCGTTCGTCGCCGTCGTCGTCACCAAGCTCACCGGAGCGCTTCTGTTCATCCTGCTGTTGACGATGGTCATCATGGCCCTGCTTCCCAAGGCCGTCGACGTGGCGGGACCCTCCAGCGCCCACGACGCGGCCGAACTTCCGCGCCGGCCCTTGAAGATCACCACTCCCGAGGCCCTTCCCGAAGCCATCGCCGGCCGACCCTACGCCGTGGCGATGGCCGCCGAAGGAGGAAACGGGCCGCTCCGCTGGTCGCTCGACGGCGAGCTTCCCGAGGGTTTGACCTTCAACGCCGAATCCGGCCTCCTCGCCGGGACGCCCGCCAAGGGAACGCCCCAGCCCCTGAACCTGGCGCTTCGGGTCGGCGACGGCGAAGAGATCGCCGCCTCCCCGCTCCGCCTCCTCGTCTATCAAAGCGACGCGCCGCTCAGCACCCCGGCCTGGTGGAAGCCGGGCGTCCCCCCCATCCCCTGGAGGGCCTGGCTCGACCAAGGGGTCGGCTTCCTGATCCTCTGGCTCGTCCACCTGGTCGGCATGTCGACCCTGGCGAGCCTGGAGCGACAAGCCGGTTCGATGTCCCTGGCCGTCGAGGGGGACGCCGACTCCCCAACGGCCCTCGCGTCCAGACGCTTCGCGCTCTATCGCGCTCTCGTCCGGTTGGGAACTTTATCGGCCATGATCACCCTGGCCGGCTGGCTTTGGATGACCCACGGATTCTAGTCGTCGGCCTATCGCATGCTGATTGAATCGACGGGCGACGCCCGCCGGAGATGAGCCCCCGGATGCGAGTTGGTCGTCCATGAGATTGGCGAAGTCCAGACCGGAACTCCACCCGAAACCGCCCGGCGCGAAGGGAAAAATTCCGGATCCGTCAAGATCGCAGGACACTCCGCGATGGAAAGTCGCTAAGATCCAAGATGAGAAAGTCCATCAAGGTCGATGGCGGACATACGACCTCGACCAACCGAGCGCGGTTCCCGCAATGAGGAGCAACGGCATGTCGCAGCGACGAATGGGCGTGATCCTGGGAGGCGTGGTTCTCGCCTTGGCGGCCGCCTCGGTACCCGCCTACGCCCAGGGTTCCCAACGAGGAAATCGGGGTGGAGGAGGCCCGGGGGGCTTCGGCCGAGGCGGCTCGCTCGTCGATCTGGCCGGCCGCGAGGTCATCCAGAAGGAGATCAAGGTCACGGAGGAGCAAAAGCCTCAGATCCAAAATCTCGCCCAGGAAACCCGCTCCCGGCGCGAGCGGACCATGCGGCAGCTTAGGCAGACCAGCGAGCGGGCGCAATCACAGGTCCGAAACGCCCGGCCCAACATCCCGCAAGTCAACAACCTCCCCGTCAACCCCGGCGCGGCCGGCGGGGGCTTCGGCGGCGCCGACTTCGGAGGATACGGAACCTCCCCCTACGGCGACGCCGCCAACCAGGGTCCCACCCCCGCCCAAATCCAGCAGATGGCGGAGGTGCAGCGGCAGCAATTCCAGCAACAGCAGGAGCGGATGGTCCGAAATCAGGGACGCGAGCAGATGAGGCAGGCGATGGACGGCATCCAGCGCCAGTCCGACCAGGCCCTCGCCAGGATCCTCGAGAAGGAGCAGATGACCCGGCTCCGCCAGATTCAGCTTCAAATGGAGGGCCCGTTCGCCGTCATCAACAACGCCGAACTCGCCCAGAGGCTGTCGATCACTCCCGAGCAGAACGTGCGGATCCGCGATGTCCAGGCTCAGGACCGCCAGAGGCGGAACCAGACCATGCAACAGCGCCGCGCGATCTTTGAGTTGATCCGAAATAACGCTCAACCGAACGCCAACGCCCAGCCCAACGCCAACGCCCAGGCCGACGCGCGAACCGGTGACCGCGGCGGTCGCGGCAACTTCAACCGCGAAGCCTTCCGCGAGGCGATGCAACAACCCGAGGTCCAGGCCCAGCTTGATCAGCTTCAAGAACGCGAAGCCGGCTTCCGCCAGATGGCTTACGCCGGGGTGTTCAAGGAACTCGATAGTCGGCAGTCGTCCACCTATAGGAAGATGCTCGGCGAGCCGTTCGACACCGCCTCGCTCGTGCGAAGCTTCTTCGACCGCCGATCCGGCGACTCCGAAGAGTCCTCGAACGCGGATTCGGCGGATGACGACGCCGATGACGAGGATGGGGACGACGAGGCGGAGGCCGCTCCAGAGGCCGAGACGCCCAAACCCGCCGCGGAGGCGGAGTCGACCCCGAAGGCGGAGGCGACTCCCGCCCCGGCTCCGGCCCCGACGAACCGTCGCTCCAGCCTTCGCGAGCGCCGGGGGCTTGGCCCCGCGCCCCAGCGTTGAGCCCACACTGACCTTCCCGACTGTGAAGGTCGGTCGTATAAAGAGCGAGCCCCGCGCGATTTTCGCGCCGGGGCTCGCCCCCGCTTCCGAACGCCGGATCGCCCGCCTCTCCGCGGGCTCCCCCGGCGCGAAGAAACCCGACACGAACGCGGAAGGAGCCGCCTCAATGCCCCAACGTCCACGACTCACGAGGTACCTGGGAGCGCTCGGTCTCGCCATCGCCTTGTCGCTCGGCGCCTCGGCGCGGCCAAGCCTGGGCGAAGACTGGGCGCTGCCGGACGACCGGATGGGAATCAGGACGGCTCCGATCCTGCTCTTGACCCGCGCGGACGTTCAGGCCGACCTCAAGCTCGCCGAAACCAAAATCGCGTCCGCTCGGCGGACGATCGACGAGTTGACCAGCCGCGCTCAGGCCCTGCGCGGCGAGACCGGCGCGGCGGTCATCGACGAACGGCGGGCCATCGACGAGGTCCAGGCTCAATGGCTCAGGACGAACCTCACCGACGACCAACTCACCCGCCTCAGCCAGATCGACATCCAATGGGAGGGGTCCTCCGCGCTCCTCAGTCGGCCCGTGGTCGCCGAGACCTTGGCGCTGACCCCCACCCAGCTTCGAGCCCTAAGCAAGATCATCTCCGAGCGCAACGCGAAGCTCGCCAAGGGAGAATCCACGCCGGCCGAGGAATCGGAGGCCCGTCGAAAATCGATGGCCGTGTTGACCAACCCGCAACTTCAAGCCTGGAACGCCATGGTGGGCGAGCACTGCCGCTTCATCATCAAGCCGACCCAACCCCAAACCGACGACCCCGACGCGCGACAGACCGGTCACGAGCCCTCCCGCTGACGGGGATCGGTTCGGTCTTCCGGCGGCGCCTCATCCGATTTGGCCTCGCGCCGGAATCGGAAATCGCAAAAGGACGCGCCTTGCATCAAGGTTTGAGTGCGTTCCAAAGCAATATCGGGATTGAACCCTTCGACCAAGGCGAAGTCGCGCTGGCAGGAGAGGCTCGCCCCCAGGTCGGCCAGACCGAGCGCGCGGTACATCTCGGCGTATCGGCAACGGACGACGTTGAACGACAGCCGATCCGGCGTCTGTTCGAGCATCTGAATCTCGAGCGCGCCGTTCTCGCTCCACCGATTGAGCGAACCCGCGAACGCCTCCAAAGTCTGTTCCCCCAGAGACCGGGCCAACTCCGCGCCGCTCTCTTTGGCCAGTTTGGTGATGACCCCGCGCAGCACGACCACCGCTCGCTCCCAGCCAACCTCCTCGGCGAAGGCCCGGATGATCGGCCCAACAATCCTCGCCTCGATCTCGCGTTGCTGGAGCAGGGGAATTTCCCGCTTTTGATCGTCCATCGCGCCGGCTCCGTGTTGGGTTCTGAGACGAGTTGGGCCCCCCGAGGAGAACCCAACCAACGATGACGCGCCGCGTGTTGACGCCCCTTCGGCTCGGACTCTGGATCGCCATAGCGGCGACAACGGCTTGGGTCTGGGCCTCCTCGGCCGAGAAGCCGTCCCACCCGGCTCCGCCCGCCGGGGTTCTGGTTCTCCGCGATTTGACGTATCGCGCCGTCGAGGGAAGGCGGCTCGCGCTGGATCTTTATCTGCCCGATGTCGCGAAGCGGGCGCCGGGCGAACTTCATCCCATTTTAATCGCCGTTCACGGCGGAAGTTGGATCGGCGGATCGAGGACCGACTACGGTCCCCAGTTCGGCTGCCTGGCGCGAAATGGGATCGCCGTCGCCGTGGTCGATTATCGGCTCGCCCGCCCCGGCGCGCCAAGCTGGCCCGGCGCCCCGGCCGACATCGCGGCGGCCCTGGACTGGCTTGAGACCCACGCCGACGCGTATCGGCTCGACTCCAACCGCGTCGCCGCGATCGGCGCCTCCTCCGGAGGGCTTCTCGCGGCGCTGGCGGGCGTCCAAGATCGTCGATTCCGAGCGATCATCTGCCTCTCGGCCCCGATGGATCTCGGCGAACTGATCGCCGATCGGTCGCTGGCTCACGAACCCGCGCTCGCCTTCCTCGGCGACGATCCCCGGGGCTTGGCGAACCGGGCGCGCGAGGCTTCGCCAATCTCCCACGTTCAGCCCGGTCAGCCTCCAATGCTCCTGATCCACGGCACCGAGGATCGATGGGTTTCAATCGAACAGGCGCGGGATATGCGGCGCCTCTTGGAGGAGGCGGGCGTCCCCAACCGGCTCATCGAAATCGAAGGGGCGCGGCACGGGTTCCAACTTCAGGTCATGGAACCCGAACCTCGCGATCTTCTCCCCGAGATCCTCGCGTTCCTGGAAGAGGCTTGGGGCGGGCGCGTCGTCGATCCGGGTCGGGATCACGCGGCGATCCCGAGCTCGGTTCCGCGAGTCCGAGGACTTTCGTTCTTGAAATCGGCCGAGGAAGGTGGAACGATAAGAATCGGAACCTCTTAACTCATCGGGAATCACAACACGACAGATCCTCCGAACGTCAACCAAGGGACCATCGGGACCGCGTTCGATCAGGGAGCCGACGCCGTGTCGACCGACGTTTTCATCGCCGATCCGATCACGCTCGAAGCGGGCGACGAGTCGTCGTCCGCATCCCGCGATCGGGTTCGCGAGACCGCGGCGGGTCGTTCGCCCGACGATTCTCCGCCGGCCGATCCCGACCCCGCGGTCGATCAGGCCCCCAACGAGAGCATTCAGGAGCTCCGACGGGCCGATATCGAAATCAAGCACCAACGCGTTCGCGAGTTCCTCGATCGAACCGAACAGGACGCGGTCGTCCTCGGTCGGGCCGAGTCGGTCGCCTGGTTCACCTCCGGGGGCGACCTTCACCAAAACCTCGGTTCGGAATCCAGCTCCGTCCTCCTCTTTGTTAATCGTAAAAGCCGCGCGGTGATCGCCGACAATGTTCAAAGCGCCCGCGTTTTCGAGGAGGAGCTCGCGGGCCTGGGCTTCCATCTCAAGGAGCGTCCTTGGTTCGACGATCCCGCGCGCGTCATCGCCGAACTCAGCCATAACAAGCGAATCGCCACCGACCTGACCACCTCCGGCTGTCCTCAATGGAGGCGCGATCTCGACCCGCTGCGCGATCTTCGGCGATGCTTGACCGAGTTGGAGCGACAGCGGTTCCGCGAGTTGGGGCGAACGCTCGCGGTGGCCGTGGAGGCGACCTGCCGCAACTTCAACCGGGGCGAGCGCGAGGCCGACGTCGCCGGCCACCTGGCGCATCGGCTCATTCGCGAGGGGGTTATGCCGGTTGGCCTCGCCGTGGCCGCCGACGGCCGCCTCAAGCGTTACCGAGAGCCGCTCCACAAGGCCGAGCCGATCACCCGAAGCGCGACGATCCACGTCGTCGGACGGCGCCACGGCCTCTGCGCCTCGGTCTCGCGCGCCGTGGCCTTCGACCCGGTCGATCCGGAGCTTGAGGCGAACCACGCGCTGGCGGCGATGATCGACGCCTCCTACATCTACTTTTCGCGTCCGGGCGAGCCCGTCGCCGAGGTTTTCCGCCGAGGCCGCCGCATCTACGAGAAGTTCAACGCCCCCCACGAGTGGACGCTCGACTACCAGGGAATGCTGATGGGATACTCCCCGCGCGATGCTCTGCTCGTTCCCTCCACCCCTTTGGTCCTTGAGCCCGACATGGCCATTTGCTGGAGTCCCAGCGTGGGCGCGGCCCGCTCGGAAGACACCATGGTCGTCGATTCCCGAGGCTTCGAGATCGTCACCGAGGCCCAAGACTGGCCCCGGATCGAGGTCTCGGTCAAGGGCTACGCCATGTCCCGCCCCGGGATCCTGAGACGGTAGAGGCCGACGCGCCCGGGCCGCGTTGCTCGGTCGATCCCACCGCGTCATTCCCCTGGGCGGTTGGGGCCTGTACAAGAGAGAGGAACGGGAGAATCGAGCCGACGGCGGCTCGTCCTCCGCTCGCCCAAGGGCGCGGTTCCGGGAACGAGAAAGGGATGCGTCAGCCATGAGTCAAAACGTGAAGAATCCGTGGATTGGTCGCCTGCCGAAAATCGGAATTCGGCCCGTGATCGACGGCCGGCGGCGGGGCGTCCGAGAATCGCTCGACGATCAGGTCATGGCCATGGCCCGCAACGCGGCCGAATTCCTCTCGGCCAACCTTCGGCACCCCACCGGCGAGGCGGTCGAGTGCGTGATCGCCGACACCAACATCGGCGGAGTGGCCGAGGCCGCGGCCTGCGCCGACAAGTTCGCTCGCGAGGGAGTCGGCGTGTCGCTGACGGTCACCCCGTGCTGGTGCTACGGCAGCGAAACGATGGACATGGATCCCCTGATCCCCAAGGCCGTCTGGGGGTTCAACGGAACCGAGCGCCCCGGCGCGGTCTATCTGGCGGCGGTCTTGGCGGCCCACAATCAAAAGGGGCTGCCCGCGTTCGGGATCTACGGCCGCGAGGTCCAGGACGCCGGCGACTCGACCATCCCCGACGACGTCCGGGAAAAGCTTCTGCGGTTCGCCCGCGCGGGACTGGCCGCCGCGACCATGCGCGGCAAGTCGTACCTCTCGCTCGGTGGGGTCTCAATGGGGATCGCCGGCTCGATCGTCGATCAGCCGTTCTTCGAGCAATACCTGGGAATGCGCGTCGAATGCGTCGACATGAGCGAAGTGACGCGCCGGATCAATGAGAAAATCTATGACCCCGATGAGTTCGAGCGCGCCCTAAGCTGGGTTCGCGAGCACTGCAAGGAGGGCAAGGACTACAACCCCCCAGCCTCCCAAAAGAGCGCCGAGGCGAAGGCCGAGGATTGGCGAACCGTCGTCAAAATGACGATGATTTTCCGCGACCTAATGATCGGCAACGCCCGGCTCGACGCCCTGGGCTTCGGCGAGGAGGCCTTGGGCCACAACGCCATCGCGGGGGGCTTCCAGGGCCAAAGGGCCTGGACCGACCACTCGCCCAACGGCGATTTCGCCGAGGCTATGCTGACCTCGTCGTTCGACTGGAACGGCATCCGAATGCCCTACATGGTGGCCACCGAGAACGACTGCCTCAACGGCGTCGGCATGCTCATGAACCACCTCTTGACCAACACGGCCCAAATCTTCGCCGACGTGCGGACGTTCTGGAGCCCCGAGGCGGTCCAGCGCGTCACCGGCCACACGCTCTCGGGCCGGGCCGCGGGAGGCATCATTCATTTGATCAACTCGGGCGCGGCGACGCTCGACGGCACGGGCGAGCAAACCCGAGACGGCCAACCGGCCATGAAGCCGTTCTGGGAGATCAGCCCCGAAGAGGCCGACCGCTGCCTCAAGGCGACCTCGTGGCCCCCGGCGATCACCGAGTACTTCCGAGGCGGCGGTTACTCATCGTGCTACCTGTCGCGCGGGGGAATGCCCATGACCATGAACCGGCTCAGCTTGGTCAAGGGGCTTGGCCCCGTCCTCCAAATCGCCGAGGGATACTCGGTCGACATTCCGCCCGAGGTTCACACGACCCTCAGCGAGCGGACCAACCCCACATGGCCGACGACCTGGTTCGTCCCCAACCTGACCGGCGAGGGGCCGTTCGCCGACGTCTACAGCGTCATGACCAACTGGAGCGCCAACCACGGGGCCATCAGTTACGGCCACATCGGCGCCGACCTGATCGCCCTGGCCTCGATTCTGCGAATCCCGGTGGCCATGCACAACGTCCCCGCCGACCAGATCTTCCGGCCCAGCGCCTGGAGCCTCTTCGGCGCGCTGGAGCCCCAAGCGGCCGACTACCGCGCCTGCGCGAACTTCGGCCCGCTCTACGGCTGAGGCCGTCGGAGAAACGCCGTCGAATGGGGTGCTTGAGACTTGATTCCCGCGAACTTTCCGGGGCTTGGCGTCGAATAGCTGTTGAGGGCGGAGAGGTCCCTCGCGCCTTTTTATTGAAAAAAGAGGAAACGGCCTTTTGATGCGAATGTCCTGGAAACTTGGTCGGATCGCCGGAATCGACGTCTTCCTGCATCCCACGTTCTTTCTGATCCTGCTTCTACCCGGCGCGATCGAGCATCTGCCGCTCGTGCTGGCCCTATTCGGCTGCGTTCTGGCGCACGAGTACGGGCACGCCCTGACGGCTCGGAAGTTCGGCATCGGCACGGTGGACATCACCCTTTATCCGATCGGCGGCGTCGCTCGT
>Ga0180220_1001006_pt1 | contig 23896 bp, 18 predicted proteins | sample eDN5th37CBELigBY_FD_151335 | JGI IMG/M metagenome (GOLD analysis project Ga0180220, IMG submission 151335) | Enriched backyard soil microbial communities from Emeryville, California, USA - eDNA 5th pass 37_C BE-Lig BY (version 2) (version 2) | ecosystem: Environmental > Terrestrial > Soil >...
CACCTGGAGCTCGGCGACGCTGCGGCCCACCACCTGCCGCTCCATCAGCTCCTGCAGATCCCCCTCCCACTCCGAGTAGTCGACGTGCCCGACGCGGGTGGACAGCTCCCAGTAGACGCGGGCCACCGTGCGGTAGTCGCGCCGCTGGATGGCGAAGAAGATCGTCACCAGGTTCTCGCGCATCTCCTCGGTGAGGCGGCCCACCATCCCGAAGTCGAGGAGGCCGAGCCGGTTGCCGGAGAGCACGAGCACGTTGCCGGGGTGCAGATCCCCGTGGAAGCAGCCGTCCTCGAGGAGCATCTGGAACGCGGTCTGCAGGTAGAGGCGCCCCACCTCCCGCATGTCGCAGCCCGCCTCGCGGGCGTGGCTGATCTTCACGCCGTCGAGCCACTCCATGGTGAGCACCTGCTCGCCGGAGTGGGTGGGGAAGACCTCGGGGATCACCACGCGGTCGTTGCCCGCGAAGTTGGCGTGGAAGCGGGCGAGGTTCGCGGCCTCCACCCGGAAGTCGGTCTCGTCGGTAATCGACTTGCGCAGCTCCCGCAGCACGCCCGGCACGTCGAGCAGCGCCACCTCGGGGATCTGCCCCTCGGCCTGCCGGGCGATGAACTGCAGGATGGACAGATCGGTGAGGATCAGCTCCCGCACGCCGGGGCGCTGCACCTTCACCGCCACCTCCTCGCCGGAGGGGAGCCGCGCCCGGTGCACCTGGGCGATCGAGGCGGTGGCGAGCGGCTGCTCGTCGAAGCGGGAGAAGCGCTCGGCGGGCGGGGCGCCCAGGGCGACGCGGATCTGCTCCTCGACCTCGTCGAAGGGAATCGGCCCCACGTCGTCCTGCAGGGATTGGAAGGCCTCCGCGTAGCCGGGCGGGAGCACGTCCCCGCGGGTGGAGAGCATCTGCCCGAGCTTCACGAAGGTGGGGCCGAGCTCGCGCAGCACCGCCGCCACGCGCTCGGGGGTGGGCGCCTGATCCGACTCGTCCCCCTTGCGGAAGAGGCCGATGCCCGGCACGTCCACCCGTGCCACCAGCCAGCCGAAGCCGTGCCGGGCCAGGATCTGGACGATCTGCTGGAGCCGGCCGAGGTCCTTGACGACCTGGCGGGCGCCCATGGCGGTTCGGGCTGCTGTGCGGACGATGGCCACGTGGCTTCCAACGCGCGAGGGGACCCAGAACCTACCGCGCCCGGTGCGGCGGGGTCGAGCCGTCCGCTTGCCGGGCTTCGGAGCCGCGTGTTACGCCGAGGCTCCACCTCTCACCCCCGCCCTCATCTCGCGGGAACCGACGACGGAGTCCACCTTGGGCGATTCGCTTCTGGGCATCGACCTCTTCCGACTGGAGGACCTCCTCACCGACGAGCAGCGGCTCGTGCGCCGCAGCGTGCGCAAGCTGGTGGACGAGGAGTTCCTCCCGGTGGTGCAGCAGCACTTCCGCGCCGGGACCTTCCCCACGGACCTCGCCCCCAAGCTGGGCGAGCTCGGCCTCCTCGGCATGAACCTGCACGGCTACGGCTGCCCGGGCACCGACAACGTCACCTACGGGCTGGCGATGCAGGAGCTGGAGCGGGGCGACTCCGGCCTGCGCTCGTTCTGCTCGGTGCAGGGGGCCCTCGCCATGTATCCGATCTGGGCCTTCGGCTCGGAGGAGCAAAAGGAGCGCTTCCTCCCCGAGATGGCGGCGGGGCGGCTGATCGGCTGCTTCGGCCTCACCGAGCCGGATCACGGCTCCGATCCGGGCGGCATGAAGACCCGCGCCCGCCGCGACGGGGACGACTGGATCCTCAACGGGACCAAGCTGTGGATCACCAACGGCACCACCGCCGACGTCGCCGTGGTGTGGGCGAAGACCGACGACGGCGGGCCCGAGAGCATCCGCGGCTACCTGGTGGAGAAGGGCATGCCCGGCTTCGAGGCCCACGAGATCCAGGGCAAGGTGAGCCTGCGCGCCTCCCTCACCGCCGAGCTCTCCTTCCACGACGTGCGGATCCCCGCCGCCAACGTGCTCCCCGGCGTGGAGGGCCTGCGCGGTCCCCTCATGTGCCTGAACCAGGCCCGCTACGGCATCGCCTGGGGCGCGACCGGCGCCCACGTCGCCTGCTTCGAGGCCGCGCGCGACTACGCCCTCGAGCGCGTGCAGTTCGGCAAGCCCATCGCCGCCTTCCAGATCACCCAGGAGAAGCTCGCCACCATCTACACCGAGCTGGTGAAGGCGCAGCTCGTCAACCTGCGGCTGGGCCAGCTCAAGGATCTGGACCAGCACACCTTCGTGCAGATCAGCTTCGCCAAGCGCAACAACATCCGCGTGGCCCTCGAGGCCGCCCGCCTCGCCCGGGAGATCCTGGGCGCCAACGGGATCACCGACGACTACCCGGTGATCCGCCACATGGTGAACCTCGAGTCGGTCTACACCTACGAGGGCACCCACGACATCCACACCCTGATCCTGGGCAAGGAGCTCACCGGGATCTCGGCCTTCGTCTGAGCATGGGCCAGCGGAAGCCAGACGCCGAGGGATCCCGGGAGGCGGCGGCGAAGCCGACCGTCGCGCGCTTCCCGGTCCGGTTCAACGAGGTGGACGCGGCGGGGATCGTGTTCTTCCCCCGCTTCTACGACTACTTCCACATGACCTTCGAGGCCTTCTTCGGGCCGGCCACCGGGATCCCCTACCCCGAGTGGATCCAGGAGCGTCGGGTCGGCTGGCCGGCGGTCCACGTGGAGACCGACTTCCGGGCGCCGCTCCGGTACGGGATGGAGGTGGAGATCGCCCTCTCCTTCCCCAGGGTGGGGAACAGCTCCTTCGTCTGCCGCTACGAGGCGACCGATCCCTCGACCGGCACGCTCCTCTGCGAGTGCGAGATCACCGTCGTCACCACCGACCTCGATCGGATGACGTCCCTGCCGATCCCCGAGGTGGTGCGCCGGGCGCTCCGACCGGCCTGACGCACCCTCGGGCTCGCCACGCCTTGGCGCCGTGCGCAGCTTTGACGCATGAGCGAGCCCGCGACCCAGGCGCGCAAGGTGGTGCGGATCGTGCCGACGGTCCACCGCTGGCGCGTCGACGACGATCGGATCGGCGGCGCCCGGAGCGACGCCTACGCGGTGGTGAACGAGGGCTGGGTGACGCTGATCGATCCCCTCCCCGTCGTCGAGAGCGAGCTGCGCCGGCTGGGCCGGATCCAGGCGATCGCCCTCACCGCCGCGAACCACCAGCGCTCCGCGTGGCGATACCGCCGGCTCTTCGGGGTCCCGGTGTACGCGCCGGAGGGCCCCGGGGTCTCGTCGACGCCGGGCGATCTGGAGGAGGAGCCCGATCACCGCTACTCCAGCGGCGACCTGCTCCCCGGCGGGCTGGCGGCCCTGCACACGCCCGGCCCCTGCGAGGCCATGTACACCCTGTGGATGGACGAGCCGCGCAGCGTGGTCTTCCTCTCCGACCTCCTGATCCACGACGGATCGGGCGTGCCCACCTTCGTGCCGTCCGAGTACCAGGACGATCCGCAGCGGACCCGGGTCAGCGTGCAGCGGGTCCTGGACCAGCTCCCGGTGGAGGTCCTCTGCTTCGCCCACGGGCCGCCGATCGTCTACGACGGCAGGGCCGCGCTGCGGCACGCCCTCGCCCGGGACGCCGGTACCTACGTGGCGCTGCCGCCTGCCTGAGGACGCGCTCGGGATCGGGTTCGGCGCTTCCCGTGCGACCCGCCCCTCCGCTGGGGTCGCCGCTCGGCGCCCGTCGAGGCTAGTCGGCGCCGCCGCGATCCTCCCGGAGCGACTCGAGGTGCTGGCGCGCCTCGGCGATCCAGGGCGCCTCGCCCGGCGCGCGCGCGGCGCCCAGGTACCTCTCCCACGAGGCGATCGCCTCGTCCGTGCGGCCCAGGAGCTCCAGGGCGAGGCCGCGGTTGAAAAGCGCCTCCAGGAGCCCGGCGTCCTTCTCGAGGGCCGCGTCGAAGGCCATCAGCGCCGCCTCCCCCTCGCCGCTCGCCAGGAGCAGCACGCCGATGTCGTTGTCGCGGCGCGCCCCCTCGGGCGTGTGGAGGAGCGCCTCCTCCGCCCGCTGGCGATCGCCCTTCTCCCCCCTCCACATGTAGAGGGCCGCGAGGTACCGCGAGGCCTCGGCCTTGCTCGAGGCGGGGCGCGAGAGCAGCCAGCCCAGGGCCCGGTCGTACTCGGGCGGATCCCGATCCACGCCCCGCAGGGGCACGAAGGGCGCGTGGGGCATCGTGGCCAGCGCAGGCCTGCCCTGCGTGGTGCGGTAGGGCAGGTTCAGCTCCGGCGGCGCCACCTGGCGGTCGGAGACGAGCACCACCGCGGCCAACGCCGCCGCGACGGCCGACACCCCCACGATCCACCGTCGCCGCCGGCTCGGCCCTCGCCGCTTCGGCGCGGGGCCGCTCCCCGCCTCGTCCAGGAAGCGCTCCATGAGGGAGTCCACCGGGCGCAGGGCGGCCACCGCCGCGACCAGCTCCTCCTCGGCCTGCCAGTCCTCCGGCGACCGCGGCTCCGTGCTCAGCGCGGCCGCCTCGAGGTTGTGGCGGCAGGCGTCGCAGGTAGCGCAATGCGTCTCGATGAGGCGGCGCTGCTCCTCCGGAGCTTCTCCCCGGCAGTACCCTTCCAGGAGGCCGAATGCGATGCAGCGGGTCATGGGTCCCCCCCTTTCCTTCCCTGGGGACGCGCCAGCCGGGAGAATTCCTTCAACAAACCTTCGTCGCGGCTGCGGAGATCCTCGCGGAGCTTCGCGGTGAGCCGGAAGAGGACGGCCTCCACGCCCTTGGGGGCGATCCCCAGCCCCATCCTCCCGATCTCCGCGGCCGTCATGCCGTCGACATAGTGGGCCTTGAAGATCAGGCAGTCACGCGCGGCGTTCGGCCCCTTCACGACCCGCTCCAGGGCGTCCAGCACCTCCGCGGCGCGCATCCGGCTCAGGGCCGGCTCCTCGCCGCCCGAGAGGTCGATGGAGGCCTCCTCCGGGTCGCCCTCGGAGACGGAGCGGACCACCGCCCGCACCTGGCGCCGCCGCAGGTGGTCCCTCCCGACGTTCGCCGCCAAGGTGCAGACGAACGCCCGCAGCGAGGCGGCGCTGGCGTCGCGCAGGCGGCGAAGCGACTCCCGATCGTTCGCCAGCAGCCGCACGTAGACCTCCTGCTCGAGGTCGGCGACGCTGGCGGGATCCGTGGAGCCGACCAGCCGGGAGACGATTCGGATCACCACCTGCCGGTGTTCACTCAGGAACGTTCCCCAGCTCCCGGGGTCGAGCCGCACCAGGCCGTCGATGAGGTCGTTTGAGCGCAAAGGAACCTCGTGGCCTGCGTACCGCTATGCCCCCGGGACGGCGTCCCCGCAGGGGTCGGCCCGGTCGATCCATCCACCCGCTGAACGATTCCTGACCTACGGCCGACAGCGTACCATACGGCGGCCCTGCCCCTGGGCGAGGCCTGCCTGCGGTCGGGCTACTTGCTGCGGTAGGTGATGATGCCGTGGGTCGGGTCGTAGGGGGACACGCCGACCTTCACTCGGTCACCGAGCACGATGCGGATGAAGTGCTGCCGCATCTTCCCACCGACCCGGGCCTGGATCGAAGGTCCCTGGTCGAGCTGCACGGTGAAGAGCCCGCCGGGATGGACGTCGGTGATCACGCCCTCGACCTCAATCAAATCTTCGCGAGCCAGGGGCTCCTCCTTCTTCTGGCCGGTCGCCCTCTCTCGGGCCGGCGGCGGGAAAATGCATGTATCCGCACGAAACTGCAAGCACTCGATGCGGGAGGCGCGGCGACGGCCGCGTCGACCTCCCCCGCCCCGAAGGCTACCGGGAAGCCGTCCCCGCCGGCGCGGCGACGATCTTGCGGGCGAGCACCGAGTCCGCCCTCCCAAGGAACGAGCGGAACTCGGCGTAGGCCTCCGGCGGGATCCGCGCGGTGGCGATCTCGATGGAGCCGGTGATCACCACCGCCCCGCCCTCCGCGGCGTACCCGACCTCCACCCGGCCGAAGGGCGACTCGATCCGCGACGCCTCCGGCAGGCCCGACGGCGCGTACCCGCCCGGCAGCTCGATCTCGTAGCGGAAGGTCGTCGACCACGGGTAGCGCAGGACCACCTCCGACCGGCGGGTCGACAGCGGGGCGAAGCTCTCCACCATCGTGCTCGCGGGCCGCGTGGGAGAGAAGGTGAGGGTCCCGTCCAGCGAGACGTCGGCGTAGTCGGGGATCTCCAGGTCGTAGTCGAGGCGCACGTCGTCCTCGATCTCGCGGGGATCCGACACGTCGAGCCGCGTCACCGTCACCCCGGGGAACGACCGCGCCCAGCTCTGCTCGAAGGTCGCGATCCGGCCGCTGGGCGACGCGTACGACTGCCGGTAGCCGGGGGCGCCGAGGCCCCTCACCACGCTCCGTCCCGAGAGGGAGGCGCCGCCGTCCGTGGCGAGCGAGACCCGGTAGGTCGTGTCCGTCGACGAGAGCGACGCCGGCGCCTCGGGCGTCACCCGGAACTCGCTGCGGCCGTCGGGATCCACCACGAGGACCTCGGCGCCCCGATCGGACTCCGGGAGCTCCCTCGATCCGGACCACTCGGCGGTCCCGTCCAGGTAGAGGTCGAGGGACGGCACGTAGAGGATCGCGTGGTTGAACACCGCGAGCGAGGCGGGCTCGGCGCCGATCCGGCCGAGGTGGCGCATCCGCAGGAGCACAAGCTTCGAGTCGATCCCCAGCGCGCGAAGCAGCGACCACGCGAGGGACGCCTTGTCCTTGCAGTCCCCGAAGCCGCGCCGCAGCACCTGCTCCACCCGATACGGCTTGAACGAGTGGATGCCGAACTCCAGGCCCACGTAGCGCGTGCGCGTGACCACGAAGTCGTAGACCGCCCGCACCCTGCCCTCCACGTCGGTGGGCGGGATGCCCGCGGTGATCTCCTTGGCGACCCGCTCGATCTCCGGCGTGGGCGCGACCTGATCCTTCACCAGGCCCCACCAGTAGCGCGCCACCGACTCCCAGTCGCGGTAGGTGGAGACGTGCAGGTAGGGCGCCACCTCCACCCAGCCCGGCATCAGCGGCTCGGGGATCACCCGGGCGACGTCCCGGGCCCTCCACCGGTGGAGCGTGCTCCCGCCGGGCCCCGGCTCCTCGGTGCGCACCGCGCCCGCGGGCGAGTTGGCGTGGATCGCCCGCCCCGACGGCATCTCCAGGACGTACTCCCAGTCGAGGGTGGAGACGGTGTCGCCCAGGAAGTCGACGTCGCCGAAGTAGTCGGAGAGGAGGTTGTCCCGGCCGACGTCCTCCAGGCGCCACACCAGCTCGACGGTGTCGCCGGGGGCGAGCGACGGGAAGCCCACCACGGTGGCGCGGGCATCGTAGTAGAGCCCGGACCACGGCTCGTTCATGGACCGGTCCCGCTCGGTGTGGCCGTCGACGATGGTGCCGTCGGGGCGCAGGATCCGGGCGCGCTCGATCCGCAGCTCCTGCCGATCGGGGGCGTAGGAGATCTGGAAGAGGCGGAAGCGCTCCACGCCGCGGGTGTTGCGCACGTGCACGATCCGCTGGACCGTGCGCGACGCCTGCCCGTTGGGGAGCACGCGCACCACCTGCAGGTCGACGGCCTTCACCGCGTCCTCGTCCGGGAACCGCTCGCGGGCCTCCTCCGCCACGGCGCGCAGGTCCCGCAGGAACCTCTCGGCGAAGCGCGCATCGCCGGGGCGCAGGGAGCGGACGAGCTCCCGGAGCTGCACGTTCTGCGGCCGCACCGCGAGGGCCCGCTCGAAGGCCGCGAGGGCCCGGGCCTCGTCGCCGGCCCGCAGCTCGGCGCGCCCCCACCTCTCGAAGACGTCGCTCTCCTGCGGGCAGATCTCCGCCGCCCGGGCGTAGAGCTTGCGGGCGTCTTCGAGGGATCCGTTCGCCGCGGCCAGATCCGCCCGCCGCAGGACCAGGCCGAGGTTCAAGGGCTGCAGCCTCGCGACGGAGGCCAGGGCCTGATCGGCCTCGGCGATCCGCCCGGCGTCGACCAGGGTCGACGCGAGGGACACCGCCGCCTCCAGGCTCGCGGGGCGGAGGCCGAGGAGCACCCGCAGCATCCGCGCCGCGGCCGCCGCCTGTCCGTCCCGGAGGTGGAGGCTCGCCCGCTGCTGGAGCAGCGCGGGCTCGGCGGGATGGGACGCCAGCGCCTCGTCCAGGAAGCGCATCGCGGCGGCCTGCTCGCCCCGGACGTCGAGGGCCCGGGCCCAGACGATGCGGGCCATCCAGTCGCCCGGCGCCTCGGCGAGCCGAGGCCGGAGGATCTCCAGCGCCCGATGCGGGTAGCCGTTGGCGAGCCACCAGCCGGCGAGAGCCGCGTGGGCGGTGGCCCTTCCGCTCCGCTCGGCGAGCGCGGCGCGCTCCAGGAAGTGGCGGCGCTCGTTGCCGTCGTCCTCGTGGAACCTCGCCGCGAGGAGCTGGGCCTCCACCCGCTCCGGCGCCGCGTCGGCCGCCCGCTTCGCCGCGACGGCGTGGAGCCTGTCGGCGTCGTCGAAGGGGTGCCTGGCGCCCAGGAGCCGGGCGAGGTCCTCCAGCGCGCGGGCGCGACCGCCGCGGGCCAGGCCCTCGAGCGCGTCCACCAGCGGCCTGCGGCCGAGGATCTCGCGGCCGTCCGGGATCGCCTCGGGCTTCGGCCACCTGCTGCCCGGTTCGGGCGCGCTCGCCACCAGGCCGCGAATCGGGGCGCCGTTCTCCCCCACCACCCGCAGCTCCAGGCGGAGCGAGCCGGCGCTCGACGCCGACACCTTGAGCAGGAGGGGGTTCTTCCCCCGGCGGAGGTGGATCGGAACCGCCCGCTGATCGAAGCGGGCCGGATGCGACGAGCGATCGGCGAAGACCGCCTTCCCGCCGAGCCACGCCTTCGTCGGCCCCGAGGTGCCCAGGTAGAGCACGGCCTTCGCGTCCGCGGGCACCTCGAGGATCGTCAGGGCGAAGGCGAGGGCGCCGTTCGTGGGGCGGATCACCTCGTCCAGGACCAGGGTCCCGGTGCGCCCGAGGTCCGGGGGCGTCCGCCAGGAGACCTCGGACCGCAGGCCCTGATGCGACGAGGAGAGATCCAGATCGACCTCCGGACCGTAGGCGACGTCGAAGCCGCTGCCGTTCTCGTCGTCGAAGGGGCCGATCACCGCCGCCTCGCGGATGGTGCCGATGGCGGCGAGGCTCGCCTCCATCCGGGGGAGCCGCCCGCGCCAGCGCTCCACCGTGGCGAGGTGCCGGTGGGCGGTCGCCCGCACCTCCGGCTGCGCCCGGGACGAGCGGGCCACCGTGCCGAGCAGGTCGGCGGCGCGCTCCAGCGAGCCGGCCTCCGACACCAGGTCCATCAGCTCGTAGAGGTCCGCCCCCACGCCGGGCTCCGCGATCCGGCGCAGGATCCGCGCGCGGATCTCCTCGAATCGCTCCCGGGCGACGTCGGCCGCCGCCTCGCCCCCCGTGACCCGGAAGGCCTCCACCTCGCTCGCCGCCGCGGCCGAGGGCGGGGCGATCGCGAGGAGGGCGGCGATCAGGGCGGACAGGCGGGCGATCGGGGAGCGGAGGGCCATGTGGGACCGAACCAACGGCTGGCAGGCGGGGGGATTCCCGCCGCGCGCCGTGCGCCGCGGTTCATACCACCCGGGCCACCGCCAGGACCACCACACGAGCAGCGCCCGCATCCATCACCGCTCGTGATGCTGCCTCCGCGGTCGCCCCCGTGGTGACCACGTCGTCCACGAGGGCCACCACCAGGCCCCGGGCGGTAGGGGCGGCCTCGAACGCACCGGCGAGGTTGCGCAGTCGCTCGGCGCGATCCCGCCCCACCTGCCGCGGCGTCGATCGGATCCGCCGCAAGAGCCCGGGGTGGAGCGGACGGCCCGCGTGCCGGGCGATCGCGCGGGCCAGGAGCAGCGCCTGATCGTAGCCGCGCTCCCGCCTGCGCCCGGTATGCAGGGCGATGGGCGCGACGGCGCCGGCCTCGGCGAGGAGCCGCCGGCACGAGGTCGCCACCAGCGCGCCCAGATCCGCGGCGATCTCCCTGCGCCCCCGGTACTTGAGGCGGTGAATGGCGTCCCCCACCGGGCCGCCGTAGAGGAAGGGCGCCGCCACCTCGGAGAACGGCGGGGGCTCCCGCAGGCAGGACGGGCAGAGCGGGAGGCCCGACGGGCGAACGCCTGGGGCCGGCGGCGGGGCCACCCCCGCGCAGATCCGGCAGCGCCACGAGGGCGCCACCTCCACCAGGGATGCGCAGGCGGTGCAGAAGGAGCCTGCGCACGGCCGCGCCCCGCACCCGCAGCAGGCCCTGGGAAAGAGGAGCTCGAGGAGGTTTCGCCACACGCTCCCCGGGAGGCTACCGCAGGGACCCGACGCTCCCCTCGAGGAACCTCAGCGCCTCCGCCTCCGCCCAGAACCTCGGCCTCGGCAGGGAGCCGCCGACGAAGCCCACGTGCCCGCCGTTGGGCGTCACGCACATCGACACGAGCGGCGACCCGGCGCGGGGCAGGCAGGACGCCGGGACCATGGGATCGTCGGCGGCGGAGATGCACAGGGTCGGGCGCCGGATCTCGGCGAGCCGCGGCCCGGAGGAGCTCGCCTCGTAGTAGGCGCGGGCGCTCGGGAACCCGTGCAGCGGCGCAGTCACCGCGTCGTCGAACTCCACGATCCCCCTCGCCCGCTCGATCGCGTCCGGATCGAGGGAACCGGGGTGGCAGCGCGCCTTCTCCAGGGCCTTGGAGCGCAGGGAGCGGAGGAACAGGGAGCGGTAGATCGACACCACGCCCCGGCCCCGATCGATCGCCTCGGCGCAGACCGCCAGATCGAAGGGCACGCTGATCGCCGCCGCCGCGTGGAGCGGCGACGACTCGCCCTCCTCCTGCAGGTGGCGGAGCAGGACGTTCCCGCCCAGCGAGAAGCCGACGCCGAGGAGCGGCCCCGTGGTGCGAGGGCGGAGCCGCCGGAGCGCCTCCGCGACGTCGCCGATCTCGCCCGAGTGATAGAAGCGGGGCAGGCGGTTGGGCTCCCCGCCGCACGAGCGGAAGTTCAGCGCCACCGCCCCCCAACCCCGCCGGTGGGCGCCGCGCAGGATCGACGAGACGTAGCCGGCCGACGACGATCCCTCCAGGCCGTGGAGCACCAGGATCCAGGGGGTGTCCGGCCCGCCCGGGAGGACGTCCGCGTCGAGGAAGTCGCCGTCGTCCAGCTCCCACCTCTCCCGCCGCAGCGGTGGGACCCGCGCCGAGCGGGCGAACCTCGCGAAGATCGTCTGCGCATGAGGAGACGAGAGCCCGGCCGCAGGGCGGAAGGGCTCGGATCGCCACGCTTCCATCGCCGGCAGGTTCGACGATGACCCGCGCCCGCCGCAAGGCCTTCGGCGATCCGACCGACGAGTTTGACTTCCGCCGGCCGCTGCTGGTCAACTGCGACGATCGGTAGGCTCGCCAAGGTTTTGGGCAAACACAGGAGAACGGAAATGAGACACCTCGTCCTTGGGCTCGCTGCGCTCGCGCTGGGCGTGTTCGCCGCCGGCTGCTCGTCCGACGGCGGCGGCGGTGGCGGCACCGACGCCGGAGAGCTCGCCATCGAGTTCTTCCGGGCCGAGCCGGAGACGATCGCCCCGGGTGGGAAGACCACCCTCTCCTGGAAGACCCGGAACGCCTCCTCGATCCGCGTCTTCGACGGCATGAACGAGCGGATCGCACAGACCACCGACAACGAGGGCAGCGTCGAGGCCTCGCCGGCCGAGACCATGTTCTTCCGCCTCCTCGCCCAGAACGCCTCCGGCGACAGCGAGGAGGAGACGGTCATGGTGGTCGTCAAGGAGCCCACCGGGCCGTCCCTCTCCTTCACCTCGACCCAGGCCAGGGTGGACCTCGACTCCTCCACCTTCCTCCGCTGGGACACGACCGGCGCCGCCCGGGTGGTCGTCCGCATCGCCGACGGCGAGGTCCTCGTCGACACCGAACGGCCCGGCGACGCGGGGAGGCTCAGCGGTGATCTCGAGATCGCCCCGATTCGCACCACGGTCTACGAGGCCACCGCCACCGACGAGGAGGGGACCTCGACCACCGAGAGCCTCGAGATCATCGTCGATCCCCTCGTCACCGAGTTTGGCTCCGACCTCAGCCACCCCATCCCGGTCGGCACGGAGGTGACGCTCACCTGGAGCACCCGCGGCGCGGACGAGGTGGAGATCACCACCCCGGAGGGCGAGAGCTACACCGCCCCCGAGGCCATGCGCGACGCCGGCACCACCACGATGATCGCCGGCGAGTCGGGGATCTTCACCCTCAAGGCGACCCGCGGAAAGGGTGAGAAGATCCGCGAGTACAAGGCGCAGATGCGCGAGCTCCCCACGGTGGTGAAGCTCGAGGCCTCGCCGGGCGTGATCAACGCCGGCCAGCCCACCCTGGTGACGGTCACCTGGGAGGTCGCCAACGCCGACACCGTCGCGATCGCCACGGCGGGCGGCAGCGTGATCGTCCCGGAGACCATGGAGCTGGCGGGCTCCGAAACCTTCACCGCCTCCGCCGAGATCACCCTCGTCCTCATCGCCACGAACCTCGCCGGCGACACCACCGAGGAGATCGTGGTGCGCGCGGTGCCGCTCCCGGAGATCCAGTCGTTCGTCGCCACGCCCAACCGGGTCACGCCGTTCGGCACCACCCGCCTCTCCTGGGTCACGGCCAACGCCGCCAGCCTCACGCTCGAGCAGACCGACGACTTCGGCGAGGTGACCCAACTCCCGATCTCGCAGGACGACGAGGGATCGCACGAGGTCAACCTCTCGTCCCGCTCGACGTTCAAGCTCGTCGCGGTGAACGAGGCCGGCACCAGCGTCGAGGCGAGCGCCGTCGTCGAGATCGGGCCGCCGGTCATCGACTCGTTCGCGGCGTCGCAGAACCGGTTCGGCACCTCGGATCCGATCGTCCTCGAATGGATCGGCCGTGGCGGCCGGAGCGCCAAGGTCTTCTCCATCGAGCGGGACGACGACGGCGAGATCGTCGATTCGACCCTCGAATGCGAGGTGGCGTTCCCCGACGTGTCCTCCTCGGGGACCTGCTCCACCGCCGCGCAGACCGCCTTCGGGCGCTACGAGTTCCAGCTCGTCCTGGAGGACGGCACCTTCTCCGACACCGCCTTCGCCACCGCCCTCGTCAGCACCGGGCCGGTGATCGAGCGCTTCTTGATCTCGCCCGATCAGATCGACGAGGGCGACTCCACCACCATCGCCTGGACGGTCGATAGGGACGTCGACAACAACCTGCCGGAGCTGACCCTGAAGGTGAACGGCGCCGAGGTGGACGTCCCGGAGATGGCGACCAGCCCGACGGACGGGATGGCGACCCTCGACTTCGACACCGCGGGCGTGTACCGCCTCGAGCTCGTCGCCACCAGCGACGGAGGCACCACCTTCGCCGACGAGGCATCGGCCACGCTCACCGTCGTCGGCCCCCCGTCGATCGACTCGTTCACCGCCACCCCCGACGCGGTGGAGTCCGGCGAGCCGGTGACCCTCGAGTGGACGATGACCAACGTGTCTCGGGCCTCGATCCGGAACGAGACGGCCGGCACCGTCATCTTCGACATCCCCGCCAACGCGCTCGCCAGCGGCAGCCGGACGGTCTCCGCGTCGATCACGCCGTCGGTCACCTACAAGCTCATCGCCTACAACCTGAACAACGCGAAGGTGGAGGAGGAGGTGACCGTGACGGTGACCCAGCCCGCCGCCCAGATCGTCGACTTCGACGTCCCGGCGACGGCGAACGCGGGCAACTCGATCGACGTCGCCTGGATCACCGCGGGCGGCACCAACGTGCGCCTGACGCCGGTGGTGGGCCCCGCCTCCCTGCTCCCGGGCGTGCCGTTCGAGGACATCAGCACCACGGGCACGCCGGTGACGATGGCCGACTGCGGCGGCTGGATGGGCCCGCTGGACGACGGCTGCGCGACGATCAACTTCGCGAACGGCTTCACCTTCCCCTTCGACGGCCAGCACCGCACCGCGCTCGACGTCTACGTCGACGGCTTCATCAGCTTCGACGTGGGGGCCGATCTGGCCGGCAGCGACCCGGCGAACTTCCCCAGCACCCCGGGGGTCCACCTGGCGCCGTTCTGGAGCGGGCTGACGATCGACGCCGGGGGCACGGCGCCGGCGGGAGCCGTCCACTACCAGCAGAAGACCGGCCCCAGGGGCGACTACCTCGTGATCCAGTGGACCAACGCCCGGAACAGCCCGATGGGGATCGATTGGCTATCCCCCACCGACGGCGTGGACCTCAACTTCCAGGTCGTCCTGTGGGCCAACGGCGCCGTGGAGTACCGCTACGGAGCCATGTCGGCTCCGATCCAGACGGAGGCGGAGGGAGAGCACGCGGTGATCGGCTTCCAGTACTTCGGCGCCGCCGACCACGACCTCTTCTCGGGGACGGGCCTCGTGGTCTCGGGCGGGCTCGCGCATCGATCGTGGGGCTACTTCGAGGAGTCGCACCCGCTTTCGGGCCTGCAGCAGTTCACCGTGACGAGGACCACCATCTTCACCCTCTGTCTCGACCACGCGGGGGGCGTCATCTGCGAGGACCGCACGGTGACGGTGAACTGATCGGCCCCCGAGCCCCCCAAGGGCGATGAAGAGGAGCGCACGGTCCCGGCAGGGCCGTGCGCTCCTTTGCTTTTCAGGCGATGAGGCCCTTGCCCGACATCTGCGAGGGCTTCGCCAGGCCCATCACCTGCAGCACGGTCGGCGCCACGTCGGCGAGGATCCCGTCGCGAAGCCTGGCGCCCTGGAAGTCGGGGTCCAGGAGCCAGAAGGGCACCGGCAACAGCGTGTGCGCCGTATGCGGCTCGCCGGTGACCGGATCCACCATCAGCTCGGCGTTGCCGTGGTCGGCGGTGACCAGCATCGCCATCCCGACCTGGCGGCACGCCCGGTAGAGCCGGCCCAGCGACTCGTCCACCACCTCGATCGCCTTCTTCGTGGGCTCCAGCAGGCCGGTGTGCCCCACCATGTCCGGGTTCGCGAAGTTGCAGATGATCAGGGCGTACTGCCGAGACTCGATGGCGGCGACGAGCTTGTCGGTCACCTCCCGCGCCGACATCTCCGGCTTCTCATCGTAGGTCTTCACGTCGCGCGGGCTCGGCACCAGGATCCGCTCCTCCCCCGGGAAGACCACCTCCCTGCCGCCGTTGAAGAAGAACGTGACGTGGGCGTACTTCTCCGTCTCCGCGCAGCGGAGCTGCCGGAGGCCTCGCTCCGACACGATCTGCGGCAGGATCTCCTCGGGCAGCGAGGGAGGAAACGCCACCGGCAGGCCGAAGTCGGCGCTGTACTCCGTCATGGTCGCGAAATACGAGAGCTGCGGCCGGGGGCCGCGGTCCGCCTCCGGTGGCGCCTGGTCGAACGCCAGGAGCTGCGTCAGCTCCCGGGCCCGGTCCGCGCGGAAGTTGAAGAAGACGCAGGCGTCCCCGTCGCGGATCGGCCCCACGGGAGCCCCCGCCGCGTCGCGGACCACCGTGGGCGCCACGAACTCGTCCGTCTCGCCGTTGGCGTAGGCCTCCTTCACCGCCTCGGCCGCGCCCTTGGCCGACCGCCCCTGGCCGCGCACCATCGCGTCGTAGGCGGCCATCACCCGATCCCAGCGCTTGTCGCGATCCATCGCCCAGTAGCGGCCGATCACCGTGGCCACCCTGGCGTGGGGCGCCTCGCGCTCCAGGAAGCGCGAGAGGTTCTCCACGTAGCCGAGGCCGCTCTTGGGCGAGGTGTCCCTGCCGTCCAGGAAGGCGTGCACGAAGATCCGCTCCACGCCCTCCCGCTCCGCCATCCGCACCAGCGCCTCGAGGTGCGACTGCAGCGAGTGGACGCCGCCGGGCGACACCAGGCCCATGAGGTGGAGCGCCCGCCCGTTCTCCTTCGCCGCGTGCATCGCCTTGCAGAGCACCGGATCCCGCATGAACGAGCCTTCCTCGATCGCCCGGTTGATGCGCACCAGATCCTGGTAGACGATCCGCCCCGCCCCCAGGTTGGTGTGTCCCACCTCGGAGTTGCCCATCTGCCCCTCGGGCAACCCCACGGCGAGCCCGCTCGTCTCCAGGCGGGTGTGCGGGTACCGCTCGTCGAACATGTCGACGTTCGGCTTCGCCGCCTGCGCGATCGCGTTGGCCTCGCGCTCCCGGCGCAGGCCCCAGCCGTCCAGGATGCAGAGGAGGACGGGCTTCACCTTCGTGGTCATCGCTTCACCTCAGGGAACCGGGCGCATGCCCGCCCGAACGCCGCGGGGCATACCACAAACCTCGCCACGCCGCGCCGCGCCGGCTCCGCTTCGGCGATGGAGGTCGGCTACCTGTGGTACGGCTCGCCCCTCGCGATGGTGAACGCCCGGTAGATCTGCTCGGCGAGCACGAGGCGGGCGAGGCGGTGGGCCAGCGTCATGGGCGAGAGGGAGAGCACCCGATCCGCCCGGGCCCGCACGGCGTCGGCGAGCCCCTCGGCGCCGCCGATGAGGAAGGCGAGATCGCGCCCGGTGGACATCGCCTCCTGGACGACCTTGCGCGAGAAGGCGACCGAGTCGAGGAGCTCGCCCCGCTCGTCCATCGCCACCACGAGGGTGCGCGGATCGACGCGGGCGAGGAGCGCCTGGCCCTCCTCCTCCCGGGCGCGGAGCGGATCGATGCCGCCCTTTCGGGACGGCTTCACCTCGACCAGATCGATGGGCGCGTAGCGGCGGATCCGCCTGGCGTACTCCTCGACCGCGGGCTCGAAGAGGCCCGACCTGTCGGCGCCCACCGAGACGATGCGGAGCTTCATCCCACCGGGACGCGCCGCGCGTCGGCCCAGAGCCCCTCGACGTCGTAGAGCGCGCGGGCCTCCTCGTAGAACACGTGGGCGACCACGTCGCCGAAGTCGAGGAGCACCCAGTGGCCCAGGCCGTGGCCCTCCACCCCGATGGGCCGGTGGCCGGCCTTCTTCATCTTGTCCTCGATGGAGTCGGCGATGGCGCCCACCTGCCGGTCGGAGGTGCCGGTGGCGATCACGAAGCAGTCCGCGTAGCTGGTGAGCCCCGCCACGTCGAGGATGACGACGTCCTCCGCCTTCTTGTCGAGGGCCGCCTCGGCCGCCACCCTCGCGGCGGCCAGCGCCGCGGCGGGCGCCTCGAGGGCCTGCTCTGCGACCTCCGTCACCTCCACCCCGTTCTTGGCGCGGGCCGGGGACTTTCCGGAGGTCTTCGCCTTCGCGCCGGAGGCGGCCTTGCGCGCGGGCGCCTTGGTGCCCGCGGGGGCCTTGGCGGACCTCGTGGCCTTCGCGGCCTTGGTGGGCCTGGCGGCCGTGGCGCTCCTGGCGCTCCGGGTCGCCGACGCGGCCTTGCGGGGTGCGGCCGCCTTGGGGGTGACGGTGCTCTTCTTGGGGCTCGTGGTCTTGCGGGACGCCAAGCTGGCTCCTTCTTCTGCGGGTGATGCCAGGACGGGCTCGAATGTAGCACGCGGCGGAAGGCACCGGCCCGCAATCCTTGTTGGTAGGAGAGGTCCCGCGGGACTACCATCCAGGGACGGAACACGCTTCACCGGAGAACGCCATCCAGAACGCATTCGGAAACACCCTCGGCCTCAAGGCCTCCCAGCTCCAGCGGCTCTCCAACACCTACCGCCGCCGGCTTCGCAGCGAAGAGGTGGTGAGCCCGGAGCTCGCCCGCCACCTCACCGAGCTCTCCCGCGAGACCGGCCGCCAGGTGGGGGTGCTCATCTCCCGAAAGGGAGAGATCGAACACGTGATCGTGGGCGACGCCCACAAGCTCCTCCTCCCCGACGTCGGTCGCGCCCGCGCCGGGCAGGTCCGCCTCCGCGGCCTGCGGCTGGTGCACACCCACCTGCGCGGCGAGGCCCTAACAAAGGACGACCTCACCGACCTCGCGCTGCTCCGCCTCGACCTCGTCTGCGAGATCCAGGCGCGGGAGGACGGCCTCCCCGGCGCGGTGCAGCTCGCCCACCTGCTCCCCGAGAACCCGGAGGGCGAGCTGTGGCGGACCTGGGACTTCCCCGGCGTCCACGAGATGGACTTCGACTTCGGCGCCGAGATCCGCGCGCTGGAGGAGCAGCTCGCCGCCACCGCGAAGGCGCGGGTGGTGGGCGACGGCGAGAAGGCCATCTTGGTGGGGCTGGCGGTCGGCGGCCGCCGCGCGACGGCGGAGGCCTCCGTCGCGGAGCTCGCCGAGCTCGCGGCCACCGCGGGCGTCCAGGTCCTCGAGACCATGGTGCAGGTGCGAAGGGAGCACGACCCCAAGTACCTCGTCGGCAAGGGCAAGCTCGAGGAGATCGTCCTCAAGAGCATGCAGCTCGGCGCCGACCTCATCGTCTTCGACAAGGACCTCTCGCCCTCGCAGGCCCGGCACATCGCCAACGCGACGTCGCTCAAGATCCTCGATCGCACCCAGCTCATCCTCGACATCTTCGCCCAGCGGGCGCAGAGCGCCGAGGGCAAGCTCCAGGTCGAGTTGGCGCAGCACAAGTACCTGCTCCCCCGCCTCACCGGCGGCGCCGAAGCGGGCCTGTCGCGCCTCATGGGCGGCATCGGCGGCCGCGGCCCCGGCGAGACCAAGCTCGAGATCGACCGACGCCGCGTGCGCGATCGGATCACCTTCCTCGAGAAGAAGATCGACGCGCTCTCCGGGAGCCGCGCGGTCCGGCGCAAGGAGCGCAACCGCCGCGGCCTGCCGGTGATCTCCATCGTCGGCTACACCAACGCGGGCAAGTCCACCCTCCTCAACGCCCTCACCCGCTCCGCGGTGCTGGCGGAGGACAAGCTCTTCGCCACCCTGGATCCCACCAGCCGGCGCCTGCGCTTCCCGACCGATCGGGAAGTGATCATCACCGACACCGTGGGTTTCATCCGCGATCTGCCCAAGGATCTGGTCGCCGCCTTCCGCGCCACCCTCGAGGAGCTGGAGGAGGCGGATCTGCTCCTCCACGTGGTCGACGTCGCCGATCCCGAGCGCGACGCGCACATCCAGGCGGTGGAGCGCATCCTCGACTCGCTCGGCCTCTCCCACACGCCGCGGATCCTGGTGTTCAACAAGTCCGACCGGCTGGGGCCCGGCGACGGCGACGGCGGCGCGGCGGTGGCCGGTGCCATCCTCGTCTCCGCCCTCACCCGGGCGGGCTTCGAGGAGCTGCTCGCCAGGGCCGACCAGCTCCTCTGGTCCGGCGGCGTCACCGAGCGGGCGCGGGAGGCCTCCGCCGGGCGCAAGGCGCGGGTCGGATGAAGCGCAGCCGGGTGGTGAGCGGCGCCTCGCCGGCGCTGCCTCATTCGATTGCGACGGCTCGCCCGGGACCCCGGGATCGAGCCTTCCTCCGCGACCGGGCGAGACGCCGGATCGAGAGGGCGATACCCGTCCAGACGAGCACCACCGCTCCCGCCGAGGCCGACGCCGCCGCGAGCTGACCCGGCCAGCCCAGGGCCTCGCCGGTGTGCAGGAAGCGCAGCCATCCTCGGAGCCGCTTCCCGGGTTCCTGATCGGCGAACGACTCGTAGCGCAGCACGTCTCCCCGATAAGGATCGAGAGAGAGCCCCAACGAGGCGAAGGGCGGAAACGCGCCGCGTTCCCGGATCGATGCGTGCAGAGCCGGCGCGTTCTCCCCTGCCCTCGCGGGTGGACCGAGGATGAGCCGCACTTCCCTTGCTGCGGGCGCCACCTCTTTCACGCGCCGCGCGAGGGCGTCGAGGGGAAGCGCCTTCGCGCCTTCGGGGGGCGGCGCCACGTCGATCCGGGGTGGCGCCGGCCGGCCCGGCGGAGGCGGCTCACTCCCTGCCACCACGAAGACCAGACGATGCGCCCACTCGTAGGAGATTGCGACACCGGAGACGGCGAGAACCAGGAGCACCGGCAGCGACCAGAACCCGATCGCGTGGTGCCAGTTCCAGTCTCGCGCCCTCCCTCTCACACCGAAGCGAAGGCGGGTGACACCGGCGAGTGCGCGCCTTGTCCACCTCCGCGGAAACCACAGGTACAGACCGCTGACGATCAGGAAGACGAAGATGAGGTTGGACGCGCCCGTGATCGCCCGTCCCACCACCCTCGACTCTCCTTTGGCCCCCAGCCATCGATGCCACTCCCGCAAGGTTGCGAAGCGGCGTGCCCACGCCTCGGCCGGATCCACGAGCCGCTCCCCCGTCTGCGGGTGCAGGTACGAGACCTCGGTCCGTCCGAAGTGGACCGCGACGGCCGCGTCCGGCTCCGACGAGAGGGTCACGGCCGTGGCGGGCTCTCCTCGATCCGCCTCCGCCAGGCGACGAATCTCTTCCAGAGGCAGGCGTGCGCTCACCGGATCCAGGGCGAAGAGGCCCGCCCGCAGCCACGCCTCGATCTGGGGCTGGAACGCGAGGGCAACCCCGGTGATCGACATGAGCGCCACGACGAGGCCGACGACGACGCCGCTCGTCAGGTGCGACCAGAAGAGGATCTTGCGGAGCATCGTCGGTCACCGGAGCGCGAATCGGATCGGCAAGCGAATGAACGATCGAAGCGGCGAGCCGGAACGATCGCGTGCCGGGGAGAACTTCCAGCGGTTCGCCGCGGCGACGGCGGCGGCATCGAGGCCCGGGACGGATCGCACGACCTTCGTGTGCTCCGGTTCCACCCGACCGTCCCTGCCGATCACGAGGTGGAGGACCACGAGCCCCTCGATGCCCCTGCGCCTCGCCGCCTGGGGGTACTGCGGCTGAATCCGTTCGAGAACCCGAGGCGGGATGGCGGCGCTCGAGCCGTCGATCGGACCGGTGCCGAGGGTGCTCCCGGCCCCCGACCACCCACCGCCGTCACCGACGCCTCCAATGCCACCGGGCGAGCCTCCGATCACCCCTGTGATCGCGCCCGCCAACTCGTCCGCGGCTCGCTCAGCGACCTCTTGCCCGACGGATGCCACCGCCGCCGGTGGCTCGATGGATGAGGGTACCGGAAACGGATCCGGCGCAGGGGCCGCTTCTACCGGCGCTTCCGCCGGCACGGGCGCTGGCGCCGGCACCGCGCGGCGGGTCGGGGATCGGGCCCGCCGCCCGCGAGCGGGCGGCGCCGCGGGTTCGACCGCCGGGGCGGACGCCGCGAGCGCCGCCGGCTCCGTCTCGACCAGGCGGGCGAGGAGGCTGATCTCGATGGGCTCGTCCCGCTCCTCTTCGGCGGCGCCGGACGAGGCGCCGGCCAGCAACGCACACACAGCCAACGCCACATGCATGGTCAGGGAGAGCAGTACGGGCCGAGACAGGCGGCGGAGTTCCCCCGGCTCCTCGCCGAAGGGGAGCGACTCGTCCAGGGCGATCGCAGGGGGCCGAAGTCCTTCGCGGGAAGTCATCGCGCTCTCAATAGCGGGCGTTCATGCCCAGATAGATCGTCCTTCCCCGCTCCTGGAACGCGTAGCCGTCGCCGCGGTCGGTCCGCGTATCCGCGAGGTTGAGCACGCCGGCGCTCACGCCTAGCCGCTCCATCGGCCGATACCCCACGCCCGCGTCGAAGAGCGCGTATCCGTCGAGGGTCCGGCTGCCGCTCTTCTGCTCGCCGACGTACTGGCCGCGCACGAAGGCCGTCAGGGCCCCCGTGATCCTCCAGTCCGCCTGACCGTTGGCGACGTGTCGGGGACGATTGTCCAACTCCACGTCCGCGCCGACGTCCCGGGCCTCGAGGAGGGTGTGATTCGCCGTGAAGCGGACCGCCCGGATCGGGGCGAGGCGCAGGGTCGTCTCGACGCCCCGGAGCCGAGCGGAGTCGACGTTTCGCGGCACGAAGATGGGCAGACCGGAGTCGGTCTGCCCGATCGGATCGACGCCTTCCCCTCGCGGCGTGTCGATCAGATCGGAGACGTCGGTGTGGAAGACGGTGACGCCGATCCCCCAGGACTTGCGATCGTAGGTGGCGGACGCTTCGTAGTTGACGCTCCGCTCCGGCGAGAGGTCCGGGTTGCCGATGATCACGCAGGCGCCCCGGCAGCTCGAGACGATCGACTCGTCGCTGAGCTGCCGCAGCGTCGGTGCGCGGAAGCCGGTGCCCACCCCGCCCTTCAAGGTCACCGCCTCCGCCGGGGTGTACACGACGTAGGCACGAGGGGTGGCGTGCAAGCCGAAGTCTTGATGGTGATCCAGGCGCGCACCGGCGAGGAGCATGACTTCGTCCAGGATCTGGAATTCGTCCTGGGCGAAGACCGCCTGCTGGGCGACCGACGCGCGGCCGCTGGTGAACGTGTCGGCCGCCTCGAGCTCCGTCCACCGCCCTTCGGCGCCGAAGGTGAGGGCGTGGTCGCCCAGGAAGACGGTCGAGTTCCCCTCCAGCACCCAGTTGTCCTGGAAGAGATCGTCCGGTGCCGTCTCCACCATCTCGCGGTAGCCCCGTAGCTGCGACACGCCCCAATCCCAGCGGCCCTCGTGGCTGAGCACGAGGTCCCTGCGATCGACGGTGCTGTCGGCGACCCCGAACGACTGGATGAAGTACTCGCCCTCCCGGGTCTGGTAGGCCTGTCCGTACTCCACGGCGATCGATTGCCTTCGGTCCGGAGTCCATACGAGCCTGGCCCTGCCGTTGTGATCCCGGCGCCCCTCGAGGGTCGCGAGGTCGCCGTGATGGACGGCACTGCCGTCGGGCCGAGTGACGGGATTGCCCTTTCCATCCAGCACGCGGGCGCTAGGATCGCGGGCGCCATGCCAGGGCAGGCGCTGGTCGAACGCGCCGGTGAGCCGGATCCCGAGCTTGCCCTCGATCAACGGCCCGCTGAGGTATGCACTCGAGCGAAGCTCCTCGCCGCTCGCTCCACTCAGCGGCGTCTGCCCTTTCGCATCGATGCCTGCGGTCCAGACCTCGGAGACGGGCTTGGTGACGATGTTGATCACGCCGCCCAGGGCTTCCGACCCGTAGAGCGATGACATCGAACCTCGCACGACCTCGATGCGATCGATCGCCTCCGCCGGGACCATGCCGATGTCGAAGTCGTTGTGGCGAAAGACCGCCTCACCCGAGTTCACTCGCTTCCCGTCGACGAGGATCAGGGTGTGCGCCGAGCCCATCCCTCGGATGTCGAGGCTGCGTCTGCCCTGGCTGCCCGCGCTGAGGGTCACCCCCGGGACGTCGCGGAGGGCGTCGGTGAGGTCGCCCACCGGGAGCCTCTCGAGCTCCGCGCCGGTGATCACCGAGACGCTGGCGGGGGCCGTGACGGCTTCCCGCTCGTTGCGGGTTGCGGTGACCGTGACCAGGTCGAGTTCGTAGGTCTCCGGTGGGTTCACCTCCGTTCGGGTGTCGACACCCGCCTGCGCCTCCTGCCCGGAGGAGGCCTCGCCATGCCCCTCGGCGGCTCCGGAGTCGAGGGCCGCTGCTGCGGTGGGAAAGAAAATCAACAGTGAAATCAAAGCAATGAAACGTGGAATCGCGAACATGGGGTGCGGGCGGGTCGAGCTGTGCATGCGAGGTGTCCCGATTCTCAAACGAAAATGATTTAGCGAACCCTTCTCAAAATCGGCGGAAGTATCGAGGGGCGGGCGCAGCATGTCAAGCGCTCTCCCGGCTGGAGGATCCCCTGGACCCGTCCGCTCCGCCCCCAGCGCCAGCGTGGAGGTCGTGCCCGCGCCACACGACCATTCCCTCGCACGTGGCGCACCGGGCACCGGCGGAGGCGCCCCGGGCCACCCGTCCGCTCCCCCGCGGCCCTGACGACCTCGACCTCGGGTCAGTATCGGAACTCCGGCTTCGGCTCCCGCGTCATCAGCTCGGCCACCGCCTGCTTCGGATCCTTCCCCTCGTGGAGGATCGCGTACACCTGCTCGGTGATGGGCACCTCCACCCCGAGTCTCCTCGCCAAAGCCCGCGCCGAGCGCGCGGTGGCCACGCCCTCGGCCACCTGCCCGAGGCCGCCCAGGATCTCCTGCAGCGATCGCCCCTTGCCCAGCTCCATGCCCACGCGGCGGTTGCGCGACAG
>Ga0180220_1001008_pt1 | contig 23853 bp, 19 predicted proteins | sample eDN5th37CBELigBY_FD_151335 | JGI IMG/M metagenome (GOLD analysis project Ga0180220, IMG submission 151335) | Enriched backyard soil microbial communities from Emeryville, California, USA - eDNA 5th pass 37_C BE-Lig BY (version 2) (version 2) | ecosystem: Environmental > Terrestrial > Soil >...
AGCGGGCTCCATGCTTCGGTGACGATGTCGTGCTCGGCATGGTATTCGCGCAGTTCGGCCTGCTGAAAGCCGGGATGCAGCTCGATCTGGTTCACGACAGGCAGCACGCCGGTCTGATCCAGCAGCGTTTGCAGATGCGGGACATTGAAATTGCACACGCCTATGGACTTGGCGCGGCCTTCGTCGCGCAGCTGGATGAGGCTTTCCCAGGCGTCGACGAATTTGTTCTGCCTGGGCGCCGGCCAGTGGATGAGATAGAGGTCGACATAGTCCAGCCCCAGCCGGTCCAGGCTTTCCTGGAAGGCTTCCTTGGCGCTGTCGTGGCCGTGACGGTCGTTCCAGAGCTTGGTGGCGATGAACAGGTCGTCGCGCGCGACGCCAGAGGCGCTGACGCCCCGGCCCACGCCGTCTTCGTTGCCGTATATCGCCGCCGTATCGATGGAGCGGTAGCCTGATTTCAGGGCCGTTTCCACCACGGTAGCGGCCTCATCATTCTGGACTTGCCAAACGCCCAGGCCCAGTTGGGGCGCGCTGCGGCCATCGTAAAACGTGACTGTATTCTGTTGGCTAGGCATGGATTCCTCCGTTGAAGGCCCGCCAGCGGCGAGCTGATCAATTAGTAAATGCCGAGGTTTCAGGTACTCTACGGATTATAGGTTGCTGCAATGCAAGAAAATAGGGGCGAAAAATTCCTGCCGCCCGAACTTTTGTGTATACCAGGAGAGGAAAATGAGTGTTCACAGCCAGGCCAAGCGCATCAGCGTACCGCAATTGATGGCTTACAAAGGCCGGCAGAAAATCGCTGCGCTGACCGCCTACACCGCGCCTTTTGCGCGCTTGCTGGACGACGCCCTGGACATGATACTGATAGGCGATTCGACCGCCATGGTGGGCTACAACCACCCCAATACCCTGTCGATCACTGTGGAGCAACTGGCCATGCACGCCGCGGCCGTCGTCAGCGTGACCAGTCATGCCTGCATTATCGCCGACATGCCCTTCGGAAGCTATCAGCAATCGCCGCAACAGGCTTTTGCCAGCGCGGCGAAAATGCTGGCCATGAGCGGCGCCGACGGCATCAAGCTGGAAGGCGGGGCGCCGCTGGCGGACACCACGCGCTTTCTGGTCGACCGCGGCATTCCCGTGCTCGCGCATGTCGGCCTGATGCCGCAATATGTGAACACGATGGGCGGGTTCAAGGCTCAGGGCATGACGGAAGAGTCGGCCGAGCGCATTCTGCAGGACGCCATCGCGCATCAGCAGGCGGGCGCCTTCGCCGTGGTCCTCGAGGGCATCGCCGAGCCCCTCGGACGGCGCCTTACCGAGGAATTGGCGATTCCCACCATAGGCATAGGCGCCAGCCCCGCCTGCGACGGGCAGATTCTGGTCACCGAAGACATACTGGGGCTGAGCGGCGGGAAAATCCCCAAATTCGCTCACCCGTTCGGCGATGCCGCCAGTGTCATACGGCAGGCCGCCGAAGAATACGCCCGGCAGGTCAGGGAAGGCGAATTCCCGCGGCTGGAGCATTGCTTCGGGGTGAAAAAAGCCTGAATTCCAGCGCCGCCGAGCCGTGGCGCTCCACAAGCCGGACTCGGCGCCTTGCACTGGCTGCGCCGCCTCTTTCGCATTGAGACTCCATGGGGCTACGGGGCAGGCGCCCGTGCCCGCGCTGGAGGACTTCCCACACACCCACGCACGTCGCGCGCTTGGGGCAGCCGCCTTGGCGCTCATCCGTGCCCGGGCGCCCATCCGGCGTCCAGGCCGGCGGCTCCTTGGCCGTGAGCTAGCCCGATAAAGCTGTATTCATTAATTAAATGAACCGGCCTCATCAATATATAATATGCATACTTAATTTATTACGATTGGGAAGCCGCGCCTATGGAAATACGCCAACTGGAGGCTTTTGCCGCCGTACATTCCGCCGGCAGCGTAACGGCCGCAGCACGTTTGCTGGACCGCTCGCAACCCATGGTCAGCCGCCAGATCCAGGATCTGGAGCAGGAATTGGGTTTCACCTTGTTCACGCGCACCCGTCCCCATGTCACCTTGACGGACCAGGGGAAAGAGTTCTACGAAGAGGTGCACAATGTGCTGGCGGGGCTGCAGCAACTGGATACGCGCTCGCGCGAGATCGCGGCGGGGCAGGCGCGCCCCATGCGCATTGCAGCCACTTATTCGCTGGGGTCCGCCCTGGTGCCGCCCGTAATCGGCCGGCTCGAACAGTCCGACCCGGTTTTTGAATACAAGATGCTGCTCCATACCATGGAGCCCCAGGGCGTGGTCCAGGCGATCTCGGACGGGCAGGCCGATATCGGCGTGGTCAGCCTTCCCATAGATCTGGGCCGTTGCCAGTTGCACTGGTCGGGGCAGGCGCCCTGCCTGATGGCGCTGCCGCAGGGGCATCCGCTATCCGGCGACGCGGTCGTATGCCTCGATGGCCTGGACGAGCGCATTACCGTCATTACCCTGTCCAACCAGACGCGTTTGCGGCACCGCCTTGCCACGGCCTTGCTGCCCAGCGATCCGGCGGCCCCTCCCAGGCGCCACATTGAAACCACCTCGTCGCTGAATGCCCTGATGCTGGTGCGCGCGGGCGTCGGCGTGGCGTTATTGGATCCGTTCACCGCCGTCGACATGGCGCCGTCCGAGATCGTGTACCGGCCCATAGACCGGCACATTCCTTATATGATGGGTATCATTACACATCGCGACCGCATGCTGACGCCTGAAGGGGAAAGGCTGGTGCAGGCGATGTGGGACTATGCCTCGAGCAATGTGCCGCGCTTCGTGGCCGGGGATAGCAGCGGGCTGCCCAAAAGCGCCGATCCATTCGAAGCCGACCCCGAGGAAGACAGCGGCGCGGAAACCGACATCGGCGACGAAGCCGGCGCCGATACCGAAGCTGGAAGCGATACCGAAGCCGGCGGGCGGCCTATCTAGATTCGGCGCGGGCCGGCGGCCGCCGCCATTCATCTGTTTATTTAATCATTCTTCCATGTCGAGCACACCTTCTACCGATGCACGGGGCCTGACCGCCCTGGAGCAGCGCCTGGCCCAGGACCTGGCCTGGCTGGATCTGCCCGCCCAGCCCTGGGTTCCACAGGCCTCCGTCCATGGCAGCGAACTGCTGGACGTGGCCATCATCGGCGCGGGCATGGCCGGCCTTGCCGCGGCGGTGTCGCTGCATCACCTGGGTGTGCGCGCGCGTGTATTCGACAGCGCTCCGCAAGGCTATGAAGGTCCTTGGGCCACCACGGCGCGCATGGAAACCTTGCGCTCTCCCAAGCAGCTGACCGGCCCGGCGCTGGGCCTGCCCGCCCTGACCTTCCGGGCCTGGTACGAAGCCCAGTTCGGCCGCGAGGCCTGGGAAGCGCTGGACAAAATTCCCCGCCTGCAATGGATAGACTATTTGCGCTGGTATCGCCGTGTCATGAAGGTGGACGTGCGCAACGAGCACGAAGTGCTGGACATCATTCCTCGGCCCGGCCACGTCGAGCTGCGCATCGAGGCGCCGGACGGCATGCAGACGGTTTTCGCGCGCCGCGCCGTGCTGGCCACGGGGCGCGCGGGCCTGGGGGGCGCGGCCCTGCCGGACTTCATCGCAGGGGTGCCGCGGCGCTATTGGGCGCATTCGTCCGACGAGCTGGACTATGCCGTCTTGCGCGGCCTGCGGGTCGGCGTGGTGGGAGCGGGCGCTTCGGCCATGGACAGCGCCGGCACGGCGCTGGAGCAGGGCGCGGCCAGCGTCGATCTACTGATCCGCCGCCCCGATTTGCCCCGCGTGAACAAAGGCAAGGGAGTGAGCAACCCCGGCTTCACCCACGGCTTCATGAACCTGCCGGACGAGTGGCGCTGGCGCATCCGGCGCTACATCAATATGCAGCAGGTGCCGCCGCCGCGCGCCAGTGTGTTGCGCGTATCCCGCCATGCGAATGCGCGCTTCAATTTCAGTTCGCCCATCCTGGAAGTCCGGGAGGCCGGCGGCCGCCTGGCGGTGCGCACGCCCGCCAGGACGCATGAGCTCGACTTTCTGATTTTGTCCACCGGCTTTGCCATCGATAGTCATAGCCGGCCCGAATATGCCACCATAGCGCCGCATGTGCGCACTTGGTCCGATGTTCACGGGCAGCCCGAAGACATCGACCGGGAATTGCTGGATTCGCCAGAGCTCGGGCCCGCTTTCGAAATGCTGGAAAAGACGCCCGGCGAACTGCCCGGGCTGTCTCGAGTCCATTGTTTCTGCTACCCGGCCGCGCTGGCCCACGGCGCGGTGTCCGGCGATATTCCGGCCATCAGCGACGGCGCCCAGCGGCTGAGCCGGGGCATCGCCAGCCTGCTGTATGTCGAGGACATCGAAACGCATTACGCGCAGCTGCTGGCCTACGACGAGCCCGAAGTGCTGGGCGACGAATGGACGCCGGCGGCGTGATCCGCCTCTTTTTTGCAGGATAGACTCATGGAAAAAACAACTACGGCCGGCGCGCCGGCCGGAACCGGCGATGTCATCGACGCCATCGTGGGCCTGCAGGCATCGGACCCTTTGCATGCCACCCGCCATGCGCGCAAGAAAGTCGTCGATGCCACCCAGGCGAGCTACGATTTATTTTTTCGGCCGGGCGACGTTCGGCCGGGCGACGTTCGGCCGGGCGACGTTCGGCCGGGCGACGTTCGGCCGGGCCACGTTCGGCCGGGCCGCGTTCGGCCGGGCGACGCCGGTCTGCCGCTGGCGGAACGCTTGCTGGTGGCGCTGCATGCCAGCCTTTTATCCGGCTCGGATGCTCTGGCCCGGCACTATCGCGCCGCGCTGGCTGAGGCGGGCGCCGACCCGCAGGCGCTTGCCGCTGTCGAGGCCGGATGCGAGGCGGACCTGCCGGCCACGCGTTTGCGCGAGATGCTGCTGTTCACGCGCAAGCTGATCTTGCGGCCGGTGGAGGGCGATGAAGCCGCCTTGCGCCGATTGAAGGACGCCGGCATGGCCACGCCCGACATCGTCACCTTGGCCCAGCTCGTGGCCTTCCTGTCATATCAAATCCGTTTGGCGGCCGGGCTGGCGGCCATGAAGGCATGGGGATCGCAATGAGCGGGATCATCGATATCAACGGCTATACCAATCAGACGCTGGACTGGAAAGCCTGGCTGGACGTGGTCGATCCGGCGTGCGCCACGCCGGAGCAGACCGCCGTGCTGGAAATGAGCCATCCCAAGGCCAAGGTCTCGGATTACTACCTCTTCCTGGTGCATCAGCCTGAAATCCTGCGGCAGCGTTCCGAAGCGTTCAACGCCATCATGTACGCTCCGGGCGGCTTGCCGCGGGCCGAACGGGAATTGAGCTCGACCGTGGTGTCCCGCATCAACGGCTGCGTCTATTGCGCTTCGGTCCATGCGCAGCGTTTCGAGCAGTTGGCCAAGCGCAACGACACGGTCGCGCAGGTTTTCAGCGATCCGCGCAGCGCCGGCGTAAACCAGCGCGAGCAGGCCATTGCGCGGTTTTCGATAAAGCTCACAGAAGCGCCCAACGATATCGGCCCGGACGATATGCGGGCCTTGCACGACGCCGGACTATCGCGGGACGAGATCCTGGATCTGCTGCACGCGGCCTCCATCTTCGCCTGGGCCAACCGTTTGATGCTCAACTTGGGAGAACCGGTGTTCCCGGAGCAGCCGGGCCTATAGCCGGGCCACGCGGCCGGCGCCGCAGGGCCCGCCGCGCCGAGCCAGCCGCGCCGAGCCAGCCGCGCCGAGCCAGCGCACCTAGCCAGCCGCACCTAGCCAGCCGCACCTCGCCAGCCGCACCTCGCCAGCCGCACTGAAAAGGCGCAGCGTGTATGGGACACTACGAACCCTGGCCAGCGCCGTCCAGGTGGCCGAGCATCTGCACGCCGGCATGCGCCCCAAAGCGCTCGCAGGCCTTGTTCACGCATTGCAGGGCAAAGGCCAGAAACTGGGACGGCTGCCGCAGTTCTTCGGCATAGGCCAGGGCCAGCCGCAAGTCTTTGCGCAGCAGCCCCAGCGTGAAGGTGATATCGCCGGCGCCTTCCATCATGCGCTCCGAGTAGGAATTGAACAGCATGCCCGACGCCGTCCCGGCGGCGAGCGCCGACTTGATCAAGCCGGTATCGAAATGGCTGGCGCGCGCCAGCGCCATGCCTTCGGACAGGCCCAGCAGGGTTCCGGCGATCATGGTCTGGTTGATCAGCTTCATGCTGTAGCCCGCCCCATGCGGGCCGCAGTGCACCAGTTGCCGGCTCAGCAATTCCAGCAAGGGCTTGCATTGCTCCAGCAGATCGGCTGCTCCGCCTGTGAAGATCGTCAGCGTGCCGCCCAGCGCGCCCGCCACGCCGCCGGTTACCGGCGCATCCATGAACCGGGCCTTGCGCGTCGCCAGCCGCTCCGCCACCGGAACGGCGATGCGCGGCGCCGCGGTGGTCATGTCGATATAGACGGTGTCTTCCTGTACGCCCGGCAGCAAGCCTTGGTAGACGCTTTCCACATCGGCGGTGTCGCCCAGTACGGTGAACACCGTTTGAGAACGCTGGGCCAGCTCCATCAGGTCGGTGGCCACTTCGGCGCCTTCCCGGCGCAGCGCCAGAGTTTGTTCCGGGTTGCGGGCCCAGACGTATAGCGGGTGGCCCGCTTGCAGTAGGCGCCGGGCCATGGGCAAGCCCATTTTGCCCAGTCCCACCCATCCTATGGTGTTTTGCATGGCGGTTCCTCGCGTGCTTGCATGCCTGCCAGTTGATGAATCGTGCTGCTGCGCTTTTCGCCCCGATGGGCCGTATGCCGGCCTATTGGATCTGGATATCGGATTCCGTGACGACCTTGCGCCATTTCACCAGTTCCGAGGCAATCAGCTTGTCCAGATCCTGCGGCGTGCCGCCCATCACGATGGCGCCGAGCGCCGCAAGCTTTTCCCGTACGGCCTCGTGCCGCAACGCCCTGTTCAGGCCTTCGTTGGCGCGCTGGATGATGTCCGGCGGCGTGCCCTTGGGAGCCAGCAAGGCGAACCAGGTCGAGGACAGCAGTTCGGGATGGCCTTGTTCGGCCATGGTCGGCACATCGGGCAGGGCCGGCGAGCGCTCGGCCGCCATCACGCCTATGGCTTTGACCTTGTGGGCATTGACCTGCGCCGCGATGCCTGGAACCAGCTGGAACATGGACTGGATTTCGCCGGAAATCAGATTGGTGGTGGCCTGGCCCGGCGCACTATAGGGCACATGCACCATATTGGTTTCCGTGGCGCTCATGTAAAGCTGCCCGGCCAGATGCATGGAACTGCCATTGCCTATGGAGCCGAAATTCACCACGCCGGGATTTTTGCGCACGTAGTCGGTGAATTCGGCCAGGTTGCCGGCGGGCAGGTCATTGTTCACGACCAGGATGTTGGGCACTTCGGCGATGAGGCCTATGGCGTCGAAGCTTTTCTGCGGGTCGAAGGGCAATTGCTTGTACAGGCTGGGACTGACGACCAATGTGCCCGCCCATGAAAAAAGCAGCTTGGAGCCGTCGGGAGGAGCCTCCGCGACAATGCCGGCGCCGATGTTGCCGTTGTTGGCGCCCCCCTGGTTGACCACCGCGAAATTGCCAGACAGTTCTTCCCCCAGCCGCTCGGCGATAATGCGCGCGATCGCGTCGGCCGTGCCTCCCCCGGGAGCCGGTACGATGATTTGTACCGGCTTGCCTGCCGGCGGCCAGTCCGCCGCGCCTGCCGGGCCGGCGGCGGCCAGCGCAAACATGGCAAAGGCGGCAAAGTGTTTCAGGGAAGTACGCATGCAACCGTCCATTAGGAATTCGCGAACGCCCGGCTTCCATGGCGTGGCGGGCCATTCGGCTATACCATAAGGCGCTCCGCCTTAATTTATCATGCTGGAGGGCGCGAATACAGCGCGGCGGCGCTTGCCGCGCATAAGATGTGCAGCAACAAGGTATATACATTCCTCAAGGGAAGGATGCAGTGAACCAGCTTACGGTGGAAATGGCCTATGCGGCGATGGCCATTCTCGGCGCCCTGGCCGGCTTTGGCCTGGCGGCCTGGCTATGGCGCGGCAAATTGCGGGCCGCGCGCGCGGACCTGGAACACGTCCGCCGCCAGGCCGCGGACGCGGATGCCGAAAGATTGCGGCTGGACCGTTTGCTGATACGCAGCGAGTCCATGGTGCAGAATCTGGAAGAGCGGCTGGATGAAGCGCGGGACATGCTGGCGGGCAGGAACGCGGAATTCGCGCAGGTGTCGGAACGCAATGCGGAGCTGGACAAGGCTTTGGCCGAGCTGCGTGCGGTGCATGCGGAAAAGCTGGCCGGCTTCCGGGAAATGCAGGCCGGGCTGGAACAATCCCGCGAGCAGCTCAGAACCGAATTTCGCGATCTGGCCAATCAGATTCTGGAGGAGAAGGGCAGGACTTTCGCGCAGCATAGCCAGACGTCGCTGGAAGCCCTGCTCAGGCCGTTCCGGGAACAGATAGACGGCTTCCAGCAGCGCGTCAATCAAATCCATGACGAGGCGCTGCGCGGCAATGTGTCGCTGGGCGCCGAAATCCGGCGGGTGCTGGACATCGGCCTGAAGATGAGCTCCGAAGCCCAGAACCTGGCCGCCGCCTTGAAAGGCGATAAGAAAACCGTGGGCAATTGGGGCGAGGTGCAACTGGAGCGCAGCCTGCAGCTTGCCGGCCTGGTACGCGGCGACCACTACGATGCACAGCCGCGCTTCAAAGATAGCCACGGCAATAGCCGCCAGCCCGATTTCATCATCAGGCTGCCCGATCACAAGCATTTGATCATAGACAGCAAGGTGTCGCTGGTCGATTATGAGCGCGCCATTGCGGCCGGCGATCCGGCCGCCGGACTGCCGGCCAACGCAGCGGCGCCCGCCGGGTCGCCGGCCGCACCCCACGACACGCGGGAGGAGGCGCTTCGGGCGCATGTCAAGGCGGTGCGCAATCATATCGACGATCTCAGCCGCAAGGACTACAGCAACCTGATAGGCGTGCGCAGCCCGAGCTTCGTGCTGATGTTCATGCCCATAGAGGCGGCCTATATCGAAGCGCTGAAGCACGGCCGGGACTTGTTCGATTACGGCTATCAGCGCAACGTCATACTGGTGTCGCACACTACGCTGCTGCCCATATTGAAAACCGTGGCCAACCTGTGGATGGTGGCGCGCAGCAACGAGCAGGCTCACGAGCTGAGCGCCCGCGCCGGTGAAATCTACAACCAGGTCATCGTCGTTGCGGAGCGCCTGAAAAAGCTGGGCGACACCCTGGACACGGTCAGCAGGCAGTACAACAGCACCGTTACCGCGGTGGCGGGCCAGCAAGGCCTGTACGGCAAGGTTGCGCGCTTTTCCGAGCTATCGTCCAAGGCCACCAAGTCCATGCCCGCCCTGGAACCGCTGCGATCCGATTTCGAAGGCCAGCGGCTGGACATGGTGTTGCCCGCGCCGGCCGACGAAACCGGCCCCGAGCATATCGGTTAACCTAGCGTCTGCAAAACTTCAGCACCGCATGCCCATGACAGACCGACCGCCGCAATCGCTGTTTCCCCTGGATAACCCATACCTGGAGTGGATGGGCGTGACTTTTACGGGGTGGTCGCAGGGCTATGCCGAAATGCAGTTGCCGGTCTCCGCGCATTTCGGCAATCGTACCGGCCGCATTCATGGCGGCGTGATTTGCACGCTGCTGGATTCGGTATCCGGCTATGCCGGGCTGTATGTGGAGCCCGGCGAACCGCCCTTGCGCAGCCTGACCCTGTCGCTGACCACTAATTTCATAGGCAGCGGAGACGGGCGGCTGGTGGTCGCCAAGGGCTATGTCGAGCGCAAGGGGCGCAACATCTATTTCACGCGGGCCGAAGCCTGGCTGGACGGCAGCCTGCTGCTGGCCACGGCCGTCGGCACCTTTACTTATTCGCTGGACAAACGAGCCGCGGCCTGATGCTGCGGCGGGCATGCCGCCATGCCGTCCGCATCGGGCCGTGACGCCGGCTCAGTTCGTAAAGCCATCCGTCGCCGGCGCCTTCATTGTGGCGTCAGGCCGGCCTCTTTCACGACTTGAGCCCATTTCCGGCGGTTCTCGTGCACCGTCTTGCGGAACTGTTCGGGCGACGAGACATGGACGGTGTTGCCCGTGGCGGTCAGGCGCTGCGCCACTTCGGGCTGCTGCACGGCCTTGCTCGCGGCGGCGTTGATTTTTTCCACGATGGCGGGGTCCATGCCTTTGGGGCCGAACAGCCCGAACCAGATATAGCTGTCGAAACCAGGCAGGCCGCTTTCCGCAATGGTGGGCACTTCCTTGACGACCTCTATGCGCTTGGCGGTCGAGACGCCCAGCAGCCGCACGGTGCCCGCCTTGTATTGGCCCAGGACCGTCTGGACCTGGTTGAAGATGCAGCAGGTTTCGCCTTTGACCACCGATTGCAGCGCTTCGGGACCGCCCTTGTAGGGCACGTGGATCATCTTCAGGCCGGCGCGCGCGTTGAATTCTTCAAAGGCCAGTTGCGTTCCGGTCCCGACGCCCGTCGAGGCGAAGTTGTACTTGTTGGGGTTGGCTTTGACTTCGGCGATGAATTCTTCCAGCGTATTGACGTCGATGACCTTGGGATTGATGGTCAGCACATTGGACACATCGACCAGGGGCGCTATCGGCGTGAAATCTTCCTCGACGTCGAACGGCAGTTCCTTGTAGATGGCCGGGTTGACGCCATGCGTGGCCGCCGTCCCGAGCAATATCGTATAGCCGTCGGGCTTGGCCCGGGCCACCGCCGCCGAGGCCAGGTTGCCGCCCGCGCCGGAGCGATAGTCGATGATCACGGGCACGCCAAGTGCTTGCTGCAGGGGCTCTTGTATGCCGCGCGCGATCACGTCGACGCCCGAGCCCGCCGGAAAGCCCATCAGCATGGTGATGGGGTGCTCCGGCCATTCGGCGGCGAAGCCGGGGGTCATGACCAGGCTGGCGCTGAGCGCGGCCGCCTTGGCCAAACGTGAAAGAACCTGGAAACGCGGAAGTGAAGAAGCCGCCATGATCGAACCTTGGTGATTGAAGAAAGCATCAAGATTAGCAGCGGATCCTTGAAACTCAAACGAATAAAAAGAATGTTATATATGATTTATAGACATATGACGGCGGCGCGTTCCGATGCCGTTTCGGGCCGCGGGCGGCCGCATGCGCTGCAGGCCGGCGGCTCGGTGGCAAAATAGATGCAAGAAGGCGCGCCGGCATGGGCGCAGCCAGCGGCGCGGCGTCGTAAGCCACGCGCGGACCTCAGGAAGCAGCCGGATATGGAAGACGTACGCGACACTCAACCGCGCTATACCGTTGGATTATTGATTTTCGCCATCGCGGCGATTTTGCTTTTCGTCCACCTATATGCCCGGGCGGCGGGCGACGCCAGGCTGCAGGGCGCCCTGCTATGGGGCATGCTGGCCGCCGCCGCCACCAGCCTGGGGACTTTGCCCATCATATCCACGCTGCGCTTGTCCCAGCGCGCGAATGACGCCATGCTGGGTTTTGGCGCCGGAGTCATGCTCGCGGCCAGTTCATTTTCATTGATTATTCCCGCCCTCGCGGCGGCGGAATCGCAAGGCGCGGGGCCTTGGCGCGCCAGCGGGGTGGTGGGCGCGGGCGTTTTGCTGGGTGCGCTGGGCCTGTTGCTCATAGACAGGCTGATGCCGCATGAGCACTTCGTGAAGGGAGTGGAAGGCTCCCAGGCGCGCAAGCTGAAGCGGGTATGGCTCTTCGTTCTGGCCATCTGCCTGCATAATTTCCCCGAAGGCCTGGCCATAGGCGTGGGTTTCGCCGCGGCCGACGACATCGGCGCGCGCGCCCTGGCCACGGGCATCGCCGTCCAGGACGTGCCAGAAGGGCTGGTGGTCGCCCTGGCCCTGACCAGCGTGGGCTACAGCCGCAAACTGGCGGTAGGCATAGCGGTATTGTCCGGCCTCATCGAACCGCTGGCTTCCGTGCTGGGGGTGGCGGTCATCGGCTTGTCCTCCACGCTGCTGCCGTGGGGGCTGGCCGCCGCCGGCGGCGCCATGCTCTTCGTCATCAGCCACGAAATCATTCCAGAGTCGCACCGGCAGGGGCACGAATCCGCGGCCACCGTCGGGCTCATGCTGGGTTTTGTGCTGATGATGTTTCTGGACACCGCTCTGGGCTAGGGCCGCCGGTAGGACGGCATGCGGTTTGCTGCGCTCACGGAAGGCAATGCCGCGCATGCGCGGCTTTTTTCAAACCATGTAAAAAGGAGCCGGCCATGGCCAGATGCGATGCTTGCGGGAACGATTACGACAAGGCCTTTCAGGTGACCAAGGAAGGGCGCAGCCATACCTTCGACAGCTTTGAATGCGCGATCCATGTATTGGCGCCGGGATGCGCCCATTGCGGCATGAAAATCATAGGCCACGGCCTGGAGAAAGACGGCGCCATGTACTGCTGCAATCACTGCGCCGAGCAGCACGGCGCCACCGGACTGCGCGACCGTGCATGACCGCGCTTGACGACCTGAAACGCTAGGACGCCGCGGCGGCCGGCTGCGGGGCGCTGCATGCCAGCCATTGCTCGATCGGCATGGGCTTGGCGAAGAGATAGCCCTGCATGGAATCGCAGCCATGCCGGATCAGGAATTGCGCCTGTTCGTGCTGTTCGACGCCTTCGGCGACCACCTTGAGGCGCAATTGCTTGGCCATGGCCAGTATCAGCTTGATGATGGCGGAGTTGTCCGCATCGCAGGGGATATCGTACAAAAAGCTTTTGTCGATTTTGAGTTCGTACAGCGGGAAGCGTTTCAGGCAGGTCAGGTTCGAATAGCCGGTGCCGAAGTCGTCGACCGAAAACCGTATGCCCAGCTCGTGCAATTCCGTCATGCGATCGATGGCGCCCTGGGTGTCCTCGATGAGCACGCCTTCGGTAACCTCGAACACCAGCCGGTCGGGGGGCGCGCCGCTTTCCCGAAGGATGTCGCGCACACGGCTGGTGAAGTCGGGTTGATGGAACTGGCGGGGGCTGACATTGATGGACAGCGGAAACGTCTGCCCGGCGGCATCCAGCAGCAGCAAGGTCTGGCAGGCCTGCTGCAACACCCAGTCCCCGATGCGCTGGATGACGCTGGTTTCCTCGGCGATCGGAATGAAGCGCCCCGGGGAAATCGGGCCTTTCGTGGGGTGATTCCAGCGGATCAGCAGTTCGGCGCCCACAGGCCGGCGCAGGTGGTCGAATTGCGGCTGGATATGCATGCTGAGCTGATCCGTGCCTATGGCCACGGCCAGGTCGCGCTCGAGCGTAAGCCTTTCTTCCATGCCGGCCTGCATGCTGGCCTCGAAGAAGCCCACCCTGTTGCGGCCGGCTTCTTTGGACCTATGCATCGCCGTGCCCGCTTCGCGCAAGACGTCTTCGGCGGTCTTGCCGTCCGGGCGCAGCAGCGTAAGGCCTATGCTGCCGCCGGAAAAAACGGTATGGCCTTCGATATACAGCGATTGCTCCAGCGCGGTGCGCACTCGTTCGGCGATGTCGACGGCTTTGCGGGCGCCTTCTTCGGCCGTGTGGCCCAGCCGCTCGAGCAGGATGGCGAATTCGTCGCCGCCGATGCGGGCCACCATGGCGCTGGGCGGTGTCGCGCCAGCCAGGCGCCGGGCCGTGTCGCGCAACATCGTATCGCCCGCCGTACGGCCGCGCGCGTCGTTGACGCGTTTGAAATTATCCAGGTCTATCAACAGCACCGCGCCGAACAGCCCGCTTCGGCGGACGGCCTCCAGCGCGAGCTCCATGCGTTCGATCAACAGGCGCCGGTTGGGCAGATCGGTCAGGGGGTCGTAGAAAGCCAGCCGGTGGGCGGTCTGCTGGGCCGCTTTGTGCTGAGTGATATCGGTGGAGATGCCGCACAGGGAATCGATGTCGCCCTGGGCGTCGCGCAGGGGAATCTTGATCGAAAAAAAGATTTCGGCGCGCCCGCGCTTGCCTATGGCCTGCTCTTCCCCGGCCACTCGTTCCCCCTCGTCGATCACGCGTATGTCATTCTGCCGCGTCTGGGCGAGGTGGGGGCCGTCGAGGAGATCCTGATCACGGCGGCCGATCAGTTCGGCCGGCCGCAAGCCGAGGTAATCGCACAGCTTGCGATTGACATATCGATATTTCAGGTCGCGGTCCTTGATATAGATATGGGCGTCCACGCTGTCCAATATGGCGTTCAGGCGGCTTTCACTGGCCTTCAGGGCTTGCGTCCGGCGTTTGAGCCGCAGCACGAGTGTGGCGGCGAATACCAGCGCCACGACCAGCAGCAGGCTCAGCGCGCCCAGCGTCCACCAGAGCGCGGGCGGCAAATCATCGTAGGCGCCGGACGGCAGGGCCGGCGGCTCGGTCCTGGCGGCGAAAGCCGCCGAGCAGCCGAGCGACAGCGCGGTGATTGCCGCAAGGCGTGGTTTTTCGCGGGGTCGTGTTCCGGTGCTCATGGCCTGGGCTATCTTCGGGGGTTGAGTGCCGTTGGACGCGAGCTTGGGCCTCCGGCATGAGGAACAGACAGCAAGATCAAAGTGTGTCCAATGATTTCATCGCATCGTAGAAGCGCGCCGCCGATTCGTCAAGCGGGAGCCCCGTCCTAGGGCAAACCCCGATCAAAAACGTTTGTTTCAAAATTGAAATTGGATGTAGCATATGTTTTTTTCACCGTTCATTGCTTGCCATGGTGCCTACGGTCAATACGCCTCAAGAGCGGCTGCTGGCGGTATTCGCGCAATTGACGCCGGAGCTGCAGCGCGCCGCGCGCTGGGTCAGCGGCCATCCGGCCGAAGTCGGGCTATGGTCCATGAGGCGGCAGGCGCAGGCTTTATCGGTGTCGCCGGCTACGATGCTGCGGCTGGCGCGGGCGGCGGGCTACAAAAGCTACGATAGTTTCCGCGCGCCGTTCCAGCAGGCGCTTACGTCGGGCGGCAGCACGCTGCGCCAGAAAGCGGCGAAGCTGCAGGCGGCGGACGGCAGGAAGGCGACGCAGCCCGCGCATGACGTGCTGGCGGAATTGCAGGGGCGGGCGGTGCAGTCCGCCTGCAAGCTGAATACGCCCGCGCAACTGGACGCCGCCGCGCGTGCCATGTTGCGGGCCCGGATGGTCGGTTTTCTGGGGTGGCGGTCCAGCTTCGGCACGGCTTTCCAGATGCGTTATGCCTACCAGTTGCTCCAGTGCAATGGCATGCTGCTGGATGGAGCGGGGGGCACCCTGGACGAGCAGGCTGAAATCCTCGGGCCCAAGGATGTGCTGGTCGCCATCGGCCAGGCTCCGTATGCCAGGCCCACAGTGCGTGTGGCGCAAGACGCCGCGCAACGCGGGGTGACGCTGATCGCACTGACGGACGACGCCTTGTCGCCGCTTGCGCTGCAGGCCGCGCACGCGCTGCTGTTCCAGTCGGAATCCAGCGCCGGCGCCGGTTCGCGCCATGGGCCCGGAACGTTCTTTCACACCATGGCCGGGCCGCTGGCCTTGGCGGAACACCTGATCGCGCGGTTTGCGGCCATAGGCGGGCAAGAGGTGCTGGGCCGGCTGGACCATGTGGAACACCGCTTGCGCAACGAGCAGGCTTATTGGAATCAGCGAGGGAAGCCTTGATGGCTACCCGCTTTACGTACTGCGCCAGTAACGGGCTGGCGCAAGATAATCGGGGGAAGGAACCCCAAGGAGAACCAGTATGTTGAAGCTACTCAAGCAAGCAGGCGCCAAAAGGCTGGCGCTGACTGCCGGCGCGGCGGCGATGTTCGCCGCCCTGGCCGCACCCCTGCCGGCCGCCGCCCAGCAGAAATTCGTCAGCATCGGCACGGGCGGCGTCACCGGCGTGTACTATGCCGCGGGCGGCGCCATTTGCCGCCTGGTCAACAAAGACCGCGCCAAGCACGGCGTCCGCTGCTCGGTGGAATCGACCGGCGGCTCGGTATTCAACATCAACACCATCAAGGCCGGCGAGCTCGATCTTGGCGTGGTCCAGTCCGACGTCGGCTTCAATGCGTACAACGGCGAAGGCCAATTCAAGGAAAGCGGCGGGTTCAAAAAGCTGCGTTCGGTGTTTTCACTGCACCCCGAGCCCTTCACCTATGTCGTGCGCAAGGACGCGAACATCAAGACTTTCGACGACCTGAAGGGCAAGCGCTTCAACGTGGGCAATCCGGGTTCGGGCACGCGCGCCTCCATGGAGCAGTTCCTGAAGGCCAAGGGCGTGGATCTGAGCTTCTTCTCGCTGGCTTCCGAGCTGCGTCCCGACGAGCACGGCCCCGCGCTGTGCGACGGCAAGATCGACGGCTTCATGTATGGCGTCGGCCACCCGTCCGCCAACATCCAGGATCCGACCACGACTTGCGGCGCGCAGCTCATGTCGCTGACAGGGCCGGTGGTGGACAAGCTGGTCGCCGACTATCCCTACTATGCCAAGGCCACGATTCCGGCCGGCCTGTACCCCGGCAACCCGCAGGAAACACACACCTACGGCGTGCTGGCGACTTTCGTCACTTCGTCCGACGTGCCTGAAGAAACCGTCTACCTGATCGTCAAGGCGGTGTTCGACAACTTCGAGGACTTCAAGAAGCTGCATCCCGCATTCGCGCACCTGGAAGCCAAGGACATGGTCAAGAACGGCCTGTCCGCGCCTTTGCATCCCGGCGCCGAAAAATACTTCAAAGAAAAGGGTTTGCTTTAAGAGCAGACGTGCGTCCGGCGGCCCCGGACGCATGACGGTGCAATAAGCGGGCGGCCACGAGCCGCCCGTCTAGGTATTACACGCAAGCGCCGGGCCGAACCGCCCGCGCGCAGCCATGGCGATACAGCCATGGCGACACACTAGGAAAGCAAGCATGGGCACGACATCCTCGCCGTCCGTCGGCACGCAGCAGATGAACGCAGAACTCGAACAACTGGTCGCCGACGTCGACCGCGGAGGCCGTACTGTGGGCGGCATCACCGGCGCCGTCCTGTTTTGGGGCGCTGTGGCATGGTCGCTCTTCCAATTGTGGTATGCGTCCCCATTGCCCTTCGCATTGAACTTCGGCATCTTCAACGATACCGAGGCGCGCGCGCTGCATCTGGGCATCGCCATGTTCCTGGGCTATCTGGCTTATCCGGCCAGGAAGAGCTCGCCGCGCGACCGCATCCCCGTGCTGGACTGGGTCTTCGCCCTGGTCGCGGGCTTTTGCGGCGCCTATCTGTTCCTGTTCTACAAGGAACTGGCGGCGCGTCCCGGCATTCCCACCGCCATGGACATCACCGTGGCCGCGATCGGGCTGGTGCTGCTGCTGGAGGTCACGCGCCGGGCGCTTGGCGCGCCCATGGCCGTCCTGGGAGCGGTATTCGTCGCCTACGTCTTTCTGGGGCCGTGGCTGCCGGACGCCCTGGCGCACCGCGGCGCTTCCATAGAACGCCTGGTGTCCCATATGTGGCTGACCACGGAAGGGGTGTACGGCGTGGCGCTGGGCGTGTCGGTGTCCTATATTTTCATCTTCGTGCTGCTGGGCTCCCTGCTGGACCGCTGCGGCGCGGGCAACTACATGATGCAGGTCTCCTTCGCCCTGCTGGGCCATCTGCGCGGCGGCCCGGCCAAGGTGGCCGTGGTCTCCTCCGCCGTCAACGGCATCGTCTCGGCCTCGTCGGTCGCCAACGTGGTGACGGGCGGGATATTCACGATTCCGCTGATGAAGAAGGCGGGCTATGGCGGCATCCGCGCCGGGGCGATCGAAACCGCGTCCTCGGTGAACGGCCAGATCATGCCGCCCGTCATGGGGGCGGCGGCTTTCCTGATGATCGAGTACGTGGGCATCCCCTATACCGACATCATCCGCCACGCGCTGCTGCCGGCCAGCATCTCCTACATCGCCTTGTTCTACATCGTCCATCTCGAGGCGCTGAAGCTGGGCATACAGCCCATGATGTCGAGCGGCCGGCCGCGTACCGTGCTGCAGAAGCTAGCGGGCTGGGGCATGGGCATCGCAGGGTCCATCATCGTCATGGGGCTGGTCTATTGGGTAGGCGTGGGCGTGCAGGCGGTGGCCGGCGCGGCCGCCATCTGGATACTGACGGCCCTGCTGGTAGCGCTCTATTTATGGCTGCTGCGCATATCCGCCATGCATCCCGATCTTCCCACCGATATCAATATCACCAATCCGGTGCGTCCCGAAACCTGGCCCACGGTGCGTTCGGGGCTGTATTTCCTGATCCCGATCGGCATTCTGGTCTGGTGCCTGACGGTGGAGCAGCTTTCCGCCGGCCTGTCGGCTTTCTGGGCGGTGGTTTCCATGGTGGTGCAGATGCTGACCCAGAGGCCGCTGATCGCCTGGTTCCGCAAGCAGGCCATGGCGCCCGCCTTGCGCACGGGCTGGTCGGAAACCATCACCGGCCTGCAGGAAGGCGCGCGCAACATGATAGGCATCGCCATCGCCTGCGGCACGGCGGGCCTGATCGTCGGCGCCATCACGCTGACCGGCCTGGGCCTGCGCATGACGGCCTTCGTCGAGCTGGTTTCCATGGGCAGCGTGCTGGCCATGCTGTTCTTCACCGCGGCCGTCTGCCTGGTGCTGGGCCTGGGCATGCCCACCACGGCCAACTACATTCTGATGGCCACCCTGATGGCGCCGGTGGTGGTCGAACTGGGCGCGCAAAGCGGCATCGTCATCCCGCTGATCGCGGTGCACATGTTCGTGTTCTATTACGGGATCATGGCCGACATCACGCCCCCGGTGGGCCTGGCCACCTTCGCCGCCGCGGCCATCTCGGGCGAGGACCCGATCAAAACGGGGATACAAGGCACGACCTACGCCATGCGCACGGCCGTACTGCCCTTCATGTTCATCTTCAACCCCCTGCTGCTGCTCATCGACGTTGAAGGATGGACGGAGCTGGTGCTGGTGGTGGGCGGCGCCACCCTGGCTTCCCTGACTTTCGCGGCGGCCACGATGAAATGGATGCGCATCAAGGCGACGTGGATGGAAGTCGCCCTGCTGCTGCTGGTCACCTTCATGCTGTTCAGGCCCGACTGGTTCATGAACCATCTGGCGGGCAAATACGAAACACGGCCCGCCGCCGAGCTGCTGAAGATCGCCGCCGACATGCCGGAGAAGGGCAGGCTGGTGGCCGTGCTGTCGGGCATGAACCTGGAAGGCGAGGAACTGCGCAAAACGGTGGCCGTGCCCCTGCCTGCCCTGCCGGAAGGCAGCACCGCCAAGGGCGACGCCGCCGGCCTGCAGCGCCTGTCCGCCGCCGGGTTGACTGTCATGGCCATGGGCGACCAGGCGCAGATCGCCGCGGTGCGCTTCGGCAGCCAGGCGCGGCGGGCGGGCTGGGAACAAGGCTGGGACATCGTCGAGGTCAAAGTGCCGAATCCGAATCGTCCCTCGGAGTTCTGGGTGTATATTCCCGCATTCTTGATCCTGGCGTTTATCTGGATCAAGCAGGGCGGCAGGATGCGGCGCGCAGGCGCCTCGCCGGCCATGGCTTGAGCGTGCAATGGCGGAAACGGGGGTGATGATTCATGCAAGACGCATTCATTGAATATGTGCAAGGCCAGATCCGGCAGCTGCGCGACGAGGGCTATTACAAAGCGGAGCGCGTCCTGTCCAGCCCCCAGGCCGCCCAGGTATCCCTGCAGGATGGCGCCCCGGTCCTGAACTTCTGCGCCAACAATTATCTGGGCCTGGCCAACGACAGGCGGCTGATTCAGGCCGCCAAGCAGGGCATGGACAGCGCCGGCTTCGGCCTGGCGTCGGTGCGCTTCATTTGCGGCACGCAAAGCGGACATAAGCAGCTCGAAAGCGAGCTCGCCGGCTTCCTGAAGATGGGCGACGCCATTCTGTATTCCAGCTGCTTCGACGCCAATGGCGGCCTGTTCGAAGTTTTGCTGGACGAGCGCGATGCGGTCATCAGCGATGCGCTGAACCATGCCAGCATCATCGACGGCATACGCTTGTGCAAAGCCCGCCGCTACCGCTACGCCAACAACGACATGGCCGATCTCAGGGCGCAACTGCAGGCGGCCGACCAGGCGGGCGCGCGCTTCAAGCTGATCGCGACGGACGGCGTGTTTTCCATGGACGGCATCGTGGCCGACTTGCGGGCCATCTGCGATCTGGCCGACGAATTCAATGCCGTGGTCATGGTGGATGATTCGCACGCGGTCGGCTTCATGGGAACGCACGGCCGGGGGACGCCGGAATTCTGCGGCGTGGAAGGGCGCGTGCACATACTGACGGGCACTTTGGGCAAAGCCATGGGAGGCGCATCGGGTGGATATGTCGCCGCGCATCCCTCGGTGGTGGAATTGCTGCGGCAGCGTTCGCGTCCCTATCTGTTTTCCAACACCCTCGCGCCCGCCATTGTGGCCGCCTCGCTGAAGGTCCTTGAACTGCTGCGCGGCGACGAGGGCCGCGCCCTGCGGGAGCGCTTGCACGCCAACGGCCGGCAATTCCGCGAGGCCATGGCCGATCTGGGCTTCGAGCTGATTCCGGGTCGGCACCCCATCATTCCGGTCATGTTCGGCGATGCGCAGCGCGCCACCGCCATGGCCGATGCGCTGCTGGATGAAGGCGTTTATGTCGTCGGCTTTTCATATCCCGTGGTGCCCAAAGGGCAGGCCCGCATCCGCACCCAGATGAGCGCCGCCCACACGCCCGAGCAGATCAGCCGCGCCGTGGCCGCCTTCGAGCGCGCCGGCCGCAAGCTGGGTGTGTTGTAAGACGGCATTTCTTCCGTCGTGCATTGTGCGCGGCGCTTGGCAGGCCGCGCGCCGAGTCCGCCCTCCTATCTATAATGAAGGCCACGTCCACCGGAGCCCATGATGCGCGCGCTTGCCAAACTCGAACCTTCGCCCGGACTCAGCCTTGCCGAAGTCCCCCGCCCTGAAGTGGGCCACAACGATGTCCTGATCAAGATCAGGAAGACGGCCATATGCGGCACGGACGTCCATATCTGGAAATGGGACGATTGGGCCAGCAAGACCATACCGGTGCCCATGCATGTCGGGCACGAATATGTGGGCGAAATCGTCGAGCTGGGACAGGAGGTCAGCGGCTTCAAGATCGGCGACCGGGTGTCGGGCGAGGGGCATATCACTTGCGGCTACTGCCGCAATTGCCGGGCGGGCCGCCGCCATCTGTGCCGCAATACCTCCGGGGTGGGCGTGAACCGGCCGGGGGCCTTCGCCGATTACCTGGCCATTCCGGCGTTCAATGCTTTCAAGATCCCCGACGACATCCCCGACGAACTGGCGGCCATTTTCGATCCCTACGGGAATGCCGCGCATACCGCGCTGTCGTTCAACCTGGTGGGCGAAGACGTGCTGATTACCGGCGCCGGACCCATAGGCGCCATGGCGGCGGCCATCGCCAGGCATGTCGGCGCGCGCAATGTGGTCATTACCGATGTCAACGACTACCGGCTGGATCTGGCCGCGCGCATGGGCGCGAGCCGCACGGTGAATGTCAGCCGCGAATCGCTGAAAGACGTGATGAAGGAATTGGGCATGACGGAAGGCTTCGACGTGGGGCTGGAGATGTCCGGCGTGCCCAGCGCCTTCACCACCATGCTCGACGAAATGAATCACGGCGGCAAGATCGCCATGCTCGGCATACCGCCTGCCGGCTTCGGCATAGATTGGACCAAAGTGATTTTCAAAGGCCTGGAAATCAAGGGTATTTATGGCCGCGAAATGTTCGAGACCTGGTACAAGATGGTGGCCATGCTGCAAAGCGGGCTGGATCTTGCGCCCATCATCACGCACCGGTTTCCCGTCGCCGACTACCGCGCCGGCTTCGACGCCATGTTGTCCGGGCAAAGCGGCAAGGTGATACTTGACTGGGCGGCCTGACGCTGCGGGGCCTGGGCTGCGCCGGTCTGATCTTGCGCCCGATATGCCGCGGCCCGGCCTAGCGCGGCCCGGCCTGGCGCGGCCCGATGGTTTGAATGCGGCGATCCGGGCTCCGCTGCCGATGCGCGGCGGCGTGGGTCCCAGCCGCGTGTATCTGCCCGAGGGTGATTGGGTCAGCTTGCTGGATTTCCTGCTGGAACGCTTTCCGCACGTTCCGCCCGATGTCCTGCGGGCCCGGCTGGCGCGCGGCGATATCGTCGATGCGGCCGGCCATGCGCAACGCCCGTCCAGCCCTTATACGGCCCGGCGCTGGCTGTGGTATTACCGTGAAGTGCCGACCGAAGCGCCCGTTCCTTTCGATCTGCCGGTGCTGTTTCGCGATGACTTGCTGGTGGCCGTGGACAAGCCGCATTTCCTGGCCAGCATACCGGGCGGCCGCTATTTGCAGGAAACGGCATTGACGCGGCTGCGGCGCGATCTGGACCTGCCTGAACTCAGTCCCTTGCACCGGCTGGACCGCGATACGGCCGGCGTGCTGCTGTTTTGCTTGCGGCCCGAAAGCCGGGGAGCCTACCAGACGCTTTTTCAGACACACAAGGTGGAAAAGGAATACGAGGCGCTGGCGCCATGGCGGGCCGAACTATCCTTGCCGCTGCTGCGGCGCAGCCGCCTTCGGCAGCGGACGGGGCACTTCACCATGCAGGAAGTTCCGGGGGAGCCCAATAGCGCGACCCATATCGAATTGATGGCCGAGGAGCGCGGGCTGGGCCGCTACAGGCTGCGGCCGCATACCGGCCGCAAACACCAGTTGCGCGTCCACATGAGCGGGCTGGGCGTTCCGATTCGCAATGACGGCTTTTATCCGGAGCTATTGCCCTATGCCGAGCCGGACGACTTCAGCCGCCCCTTGCAATTGCTGGCCCGCGCCATCGAGTTCACCGACCCGCTCACCGGCGCCCGCAGGCGTTTCGAAAGCCGCCGGCGCCTGCAATGGCCGCCGGATGCTTGAAGCGGCGGAACCCGTTCTGCCGGGTTTGCGCTGGGTCGAGCAAGCCGGCGCGTTCGAGCGAATGTGCGGACCCGCCCGACGGCACGCGCTAATAATTGTCGAAGCAGGACTGGATGAAGGCCCGGTCCCGTGCCGCTGTCAGGGCGAGCATCAGCAGGATGCGCGCCTTCTGAGGGTTTAGAGCGGCGGCGCAGACCAGGCCGCGGCGCGTGTCGATGGGGTTGGGCGTCACCACGCCGGCTCCTGTACGGCTGCTGCGCACGCAGACGATCTTGTTCCTGGCCGCCAGCCGCAAGCCTTTTTCAGCTTGCGGCGACAGGCTGCCGTTGCCGGTGCCCGCCACCACGATGCCTTGCACGCCCGCCTGTATGGATGCTTCATACAGATGCAGGCCGGCGTCCTGGTGATCGTAGAGAATGTCCACCCTGGGCAGCAGTTTGATTCCGTCCAGGCTGAAGCGCGGCCTCGCCTCCGCGTCTGCGGGAAGGTAATAGAGCTCGAGGCGGCCGTCGGCGATCTGGCCCAGGCAGCCCTGCGCCGGCGCCGCGAAGGCCCCGGCCAGCGTAGTGTGGCGCTTGCTGATGTAGCGCGCGGCGTGGAGGGTATCGTCCAGCACCGCCAGCACGCCCAGGCCGCGGACACGGGGGTGCGTGGCGGCCAGCACGGCGTTGTACAGGTTGAGCGGGCCGTCGGCGCTGAGCGCCGAGGCGGGGCGCATGGCGCCGGTCAGCACGACCGGCTTGGGGCTTTGCTTCAAGGCCAGGTCGAGGAAGCAGGCCGTTTCCTCCAGTGTGTCGGTGCCATGCGTAATGACGACGGCCTGCACGGCCGGATCGGCCAAGGCCTTGTCGACCCGAGCGGCCAGTTTCAGCAGCATTTTCCCGCTCATGGCGCGGCTGTCCACGTTCAATACCTGGCGGGCCCGTATATGAGCCAAGGTCGTAATGTCGGGCACCGCGGCCAGCAAGTCGTCGACGCTTTGGCTCAGGGCGTAGCCCGACATGGCGGTCGAAGCCGCCGCGGTCGA
>Ga0180220_1001009_pt1 | contig 23830 bp, 20 predicted proteins | sample eDN5th37CBELigBY_FD_151335 | JGI IMG/M metagenome (GOLD analysis project Ga0180220, IMG submission 151335) | Enriched backyard soil microbial communities from Emeryville, California, USA - eDNA 5th pass 37_C BE-Lig BY (version 2) (version 2) | ecosystem: Environmental > Terrestrial > Soil >...
GGTTGTCTGCAGCAATTTATCAAACAAGCCGAATGATTTTTTAGGTTTTTCCAGTTGCTGCGTTTTATCTACTAAAACAGTTCGTTTCCGGCTTTCTTCTACTAATTCTTCGTGCTTCTGAATGCCTTTTATCAAAAGTCCTATACCTGTAGCATAGGTAGGGCTTTTTAATTCTTCATAAATATTTTTAGGAAGCGTTTCGTTCTTGGCAAGATGCTCATTCGGATATCCCACACGGCAGTCCAGACCGGTAACATATTCCACCAGCTGGGACAAATGCTTCAATTGCGCACCTCCCCCGGTGATTACAATACCGCCAATCAGTTTTTTTTCATATCCGGATGATTTGATTTCATAATATACGTGATCGATAATTTCTTCCATCCGGGCCTGAATAACATAAGCGAGATTTTTAACTGATATTTCTTTCGGCTCACGGCCACGCAGTCCGGGAACACTGATAATCTCATTATCCTTGTTTTCTTCAGCTAACGCGGAGCCAAATCTCACTTTTAACAGTTCAGCCTGATTACGCATTACTGAGCAGCCTTCGCGGATATCTTCGGTTACGCTGTTTCCTCCAAAAGGAATAACAGCTGTATGCCGGATAATTCCCTCGTGGAAGATGGCAATATCAGTAGTGCCGCCGCCGATATCTACCAGTACCACCCCTGCTTCTTTTTCCTCCTCGCTCAACACCGATTCGGAAGAGGCAAGCGGCTCCAGTATCAGCTCCTGGGTTTCAAGCCCTGCATGATTTACGCATTTCAGGATATTTTTTACTGCGCTTACATGGCCGGAGATGATATGAAAATTGGCTTCAAGCCTTACCCCGGCCATACCGATGGGGTCCTTAATTCCTGGTTCATTATCCACGGTAAACTCCTGCGGAAGCACGTGAATAATTTCCTCTCCCGGAGGCATAACCAGCTTGTACATATCTTCTATCAGCTTGTCGATATCTTTCCGCTGGATTTCGTTCTGCAAATCCTTTCGGGTAAGGATACCGCGGTGCTGCAAACTTTTAATATGCTGTCCCGCAATGCCGACATTCACAATTTTGATATCCACGTTCGACTGCCCGCTGGATTCATCAACAGCCTGCGTAATTCCCTGAACTGTTTTCTGGATATTCGTCACTACCCCGCGGTTTACACCGGCCGACTCGGCTTTGCCAATTCCGAGCACCTCGATTTTCCCTTTACCGCTCCTACGGCCCACAATCACGCAGATTTTTGTAGTGCCGATATCCAATCCAACCACAATTGGAGAACTCATTGATTGAGTAGAAGAAACTTTTTCCATAATTATTGAACTATTATACTTGTATCCTGAACTGTTTTTTTAACTGTATCTGAGACAGCTGCAAGCGTATCCGGCGCCGCTGCCAATGCTTGTATAATGCTGTCCGTCCTGTCTGAGCGCTCACAGACAATCTGGTTTGCGTATTTTACATTAATGGTTTTGTAAGTGCCCCAGCCCGCTTTGGGCAGTACTTTTTTATAAAATAAGAGCAGCTTTTTAAATTTTTTATCCAGCGAATCAGCATTACCGAGAATGATTACATGGTCGCCCACACGGGGTATCATCTCAATTTCTTCCTGCTGGTTTACATACAGCTGTTCAATCTGCCGGCTCCAAAGTGTATCTTTTTCGATAAACAGCGCAGCCTTGTATAAATCTTCAGCAATGGGTGTTTTCAGCGTATCCACCTGTCCCGCAAAACCCTCCATAATAAAGCCGTTGGCAGGCAGCACCCTTGCCGAAAAATTCAGCGAAGTCGGAATTTTCAAACCGTTGCGGTCAATGTAAAAATCCTGGTTCGTGAGGTTAATTACCCTTAATAACGGCTGACGCTGCTGCACTTGTACTGTAATCACACCGTTCATATCCGAAAACACCCGTGCATGCTCGATATACGGGTTTTCTTTCAGTGCATTTTCTATCTGATGAATATTGACAGAATACAGCATCTTTCCTGTAAGCGGCCCCTGGTTCGCGAAGATTATTTTATCCACTTCGGGGCGCTCGATAAAACCGGCAGTGCCGGGAATGATGACTTTCACATCGGTGCAGGGCGTTTCGCTTTTCTTCACTTCAATGAAACTCATGAGCATAACCAGTCCCGTAAGGCTCACAAGCCAGGTAAACACATTAAGAACCGCTTTCCAGTTAATCCTCTTAAGCATTCAGCAGTGCATTTTTTAAAGGTTCAACCAACGTATCAATATCGCCCGCACCGGCAGTGAGCAGCAGCTCGGGCTTTTCTTCTTTTATCAGTTCAACCGCTTCCTGTTTTCCGCAGATTTTCCGGTTCTTCAAACTCATTTTATCCAGCACCATTTGTGAAGAAACTCCAAGAATCGGCAGTTCGCGGGCGGGATAAATATTCAGCAGCAGCAGCTCGTCCACCATGTCCAGCGCTTCAGCAAAGCCATCGGCAAAATCACGCGTCCTAGAATACAAATGAGGCTGGAAAATGGCCGTCAGTTTCTTATCAGGATACAGGCTTTTCACCGCTGTGATACAGGCCCGAAGCTCCTCCGGATGATGCGCATAATCATCAATAAAAATATGTTCATCCGTTTTCACAATATATTCAAAACGGCGTTTCACGCCTTTGAAAGTCCGCAGCGCTTCGCGTACACGCCCTCCGTCTATACCGACAAGCAGGGCGGTTTCGGCAGCAGCTACAGCATTTTCCACATTATGCAGGCCGGGTATTCCCAGCTGAATATCACTTATTGTGCCTTGCGGCGATTGAAAATCAAAATAAAAGCTGCCGTTTTCTATCCGAATATTTTTCGCGGAAACATCGGCTGGTTTATCGGCGGAATAACTTATCCCTGTTAAAGGAAGCCCGCTTTTATGCAGCAGGAAACCTCCTGTTTTAAGCTGCGAAGCAAACAGCCGGAACGATTCTGTTAAATGGTCTTTATCGCCATAAATATCCAGGTGGTCGGCATCCATGGAAGTGATTACCGCGATATCAGGATGTAGTGTAAGAAACGAACGGTCATACTCATCAGCTTCTACCACCAATACATTATTGTCGCCAAAAAGCACATTCGTACCGTAATTGGCCGTTATCCCGCCGAGGAAAGCCGAGCAGTCAAACCCGCTGTGCTTCAAAATATGCGCAACCATGCTGGAAGTCGTGGTTTTGCCATGTGTTCCGCCGACAGCAATGGTGAATTTTTCCTTACTGATAATGCCCAGCACTTCCGAGCGCTTTTTCAGTCCAAAGCTTTTATCTTTAAAATAGTTTAAAATTGCAGCATCTTGGGGAATTGCGGGAGTATATATAATTAATGTCTGCTCATCCCGCTGACAGAAAGCATCAGGAATAGTTTCAATTTTATCCTCAAAACTTACCGGAATTCCTTCATGAATTAAGGCTGAAGTTAAAGCAGTCGGGGTGCGGTCATACCCGCTTACCAGGCAGCCGCGGCGGTGGAAGTAACGGGCAAGTCCGCTCATGCCGATACCGCCGATACCTACTAAATACACCCGTTTAATTTGACTTAACTTCATTTTCCTTTATCCTCTTTCTGCTATTAATTAATGTCGTTTAGTTCTTACTACCTTTGTTAATTATCGTCATGCTGAGCCTGTCGAAGCATTTTTGAGTTTAACATATAACCCTTCGACAAGCTCAGGGTGACGTACCTTCTCCAAAGGAGTCCTTCGGACAGGATGACGTTAACTAAACGACCTCCTTTCTGCTATTTCAAAAACTTTTTCAGCAATAATTTCATCCGCATCGGGCAGTGCCATACTGCCGACTGCCTTACTTAGCTCTGCACAACGATCTTCATCTAATATTAAACTTAAAGCAACATCAGCTAAATCCCGTTCGGCTACCGAATCGGCTACCATTACTGCAGCATCGTTCTGAACGAGAGCCAGTGCGTTTTTTGTTTGGTGGTCTTCGGCCACGTTGGGCGAAGGCACCAGTACAACCGGCTTTTTGACGATACATAACTCCGCTATAGTTCCTGCACCTGCCCGCGAAATAATTACATCTGCAGCGGCATAAGCCAAATCCATCCTGTTAAGGAATTCAACAACTTTTACCTGCTCTGCAAAGCGATTATCAAAACCTGCTTTTATGGACGAATAATAATATTTCCCCGTCTGCCAGATTAACTGCACTCCCGCATTTACTATTTTTTCAAGGCCGGCCTGCATGCTTTTATTCAGCGTGCCGGCGCCTAAACTTCCTCCAGTTACCAGTATTGTTTTTTTAGCTGCTGATAAGCCGTAAAAGCTTAATGCTTCTTCTCTTTTTCCTTCAATATCCACCGAATCCCGACGGATTGGATTTCCGGTTAAGAGAATTTTATCTTTTGGAAAAAACTTCTCCATGCCTTCAAAAGCCACACAAATGCTTTCCGCCTTTTTTGCCAGCCATTTGTTGGTTATCCCGGCATAGGAATTCTGCTCTTGGATAAGATAAGGAATCCCCATCTGCCCTGCGGCAAACAATAAAGGGCCCGAAGCGTAACCGCCCACACCTACCGCAGCATCGGGTTTAAAGTCCTTTATAATGGCCCTGGCTTTCAAAATGCTTTTCAAAAGTTTGAATGGAAGAAGCAGGTTTTTCAATAGCGACGAACGCTGAAACCCCTGAATATCCAAACCGACAATTTCATATCCAGCTGCAGGAACTTTCTCCATCTCCATCCGCCCCTGCGCTCCAACGAATAATAATTGCGTGCCGGGATACTTTCGTACCAGCGCATTGGCAATAGCCACTGCCGGGAAGATATGCCCTCCCGTTCCGCCTCCGCTTATGATTATTCGTTTTGACAAAATCGTTTTAATTCAAAAGTTAAAATTCAAAGTGCTATCTGCACATTAAAGAAAGATTGCTTCGTCGCTCCTTCTTCACTTTCCCTTACTGCTCCTCGCAATGACGGGACTATCGGCATTTGCATATCTGCACATTTACTCATCTGCACATTCTATCCAGCCGCGGGAATTTCTCCTACCACTACCTTCTTATTTTTCTCTAATGCTTCTTTTTCCTTTTTTTCTTCAATGTCCCGGCTGACGCTGAGGATAATACCAAACGCGATGCTGGTAAACAAAATTGATGTTCCGCCCATGCTGACCAGCGGCAGCGGAACGCCGGTTACCGGCCCCAATCCTACCGCTACAGCCATATTTGCAAATGCCTGTATGGTAAGCGTAAAACTTAATCCAGCAGCCAGCAGCGCCCCAAACGCTTTGGGGCTGTGCGTTACAATTAAAATGCATCGGTATAAGAATATCAGGTAAATAATTACCAGAATTACTCCTCCCACCAATCCATATTCTTCAATTATTAATGCATAAACAAAGTCGGAATAAGGGTGCGGAAGAAAATTCCGCTGTGTGCTGTTGCCCGGGCCTTTTCCGAAAATCCCGCCTGTTGCAATCGCGATTTTCGACTGGTTTGCTTGAAAGGATTTATCTGGGTCGGCTTTTTCTGGATGCAGGTATGTTTCGATACGTGACATATAAGTTTCACGTCTCGGACCTAAAAGCACAACGCCCGTTAAAAGAATTAATCCCGCCAGGCAGACAATGGCAATCTGCTTTATACTGATACGGCCGATAATCAGCAGCAGAATACTTACACCGAAAAGCATCAAGGCTGTTGAAAGGTTTGCCAATGCAATCAGAATAAATACCACACAGACTGAACCCATAATTGGGATAAATGCCCGTTTTACATCCTTAATATTTTCCTGCTTTTTAGTGAGCGAACGTGCCAGGAAAGTAATTAAAGCCAGTTTCGCCAAATCGGAAGTCTGAAAAGTTTGGTTGATTACCGGGATGGTTACCCATCGGCTGGCATCGTTTACGGTGTTTCCAAAAACCAGCGTATAAAAAAGCAGCGGAATAGTAACAATCATTAAAATTTTGGAAATACCGGCATAGTAGCGGTAATCCAGCAGGTGCGAAAAATACATTAAGGCCAGCCCGCCGACAATCATAACCAAGTGCTTGATGAGAAACTGCTCGGTGCCCACGCCTTTTTTATAGGCCAGCGTTCCGGTGGAACTGTAAATAGCCAGCAACGACCACACCGAAAGCAGGATGACTATCAGCCATATCCAGCGGTCGCCTTTGGTTTTATCGAGTATTTGGTTAATCATGGCCTCTCCCAACCTCTCCAAAGGAGAGGAGTTTTTAGTTTGTTAACTTATTTTCTATTTAATACTTGCACAATTATTTTTCTAAACGACTACAGTGCATCTGCACATTTACTAATTTTCTCATCTGCACATTTCTTACAATTCCCTTACCGCCTGCTTAAACTGGTTCCCTCTGTCTTCGTAATTTTTAAATAAATCGAAGCTGGCACACGCCGGTGAAAGCAGTACCGTATCGCCTTTTTTTGCTAAATGATAAGCTACCTGTACAGCTTCCGAAGCCGAAAACGTGTTTACGATAATCTCCACATCGTCTTCAAAAGCCTCATGTATGCGTTTATTGTCTTTGCCGAGGCAGACGATTGCCCGCACCTTGCTTTTCACCAAATCCTTCAGCATATGATAATCATTGCCCTTGTCCACGCCGCCAAGTATCAGCACCACGTCTGTTGTCATGCTTTCAAGCGCATACCAAACTGAATTCACATTAGTGGCTTTCGAATCGTTGATAAAATCAATTCCAGAAATGCGGGCCACATGTTCCAGCCGATGCTCGATATTGGTAAAATCGCCCATGCTTTCGCGGATAGCTTCATCCCGAAGTTCTAACACCTTGGCAGCAATCCCTGATGCCATAGAGTTATAAATGTTGTGTTTGCCCTGAAGAGCTAAGTCGCTGATTGACATGATGAATGGCTTCTGATTGTTTTGATTTAAGTTTATTATAATGTTGTTATTATCCAGACAAGCACCTTTTTCCAGTTTCTGCTGTATAGAAAAAGGGTAAGTTTCTGCGTAAATGTTGTGGCGCTGCAAGCCGTTGAGCGTTTCAGCATCATCGGCGCAGTAAATGAAAACGTCTTTCGCTGTTTGATTCTGAGTTATGCGGAATTTCGAATCTGCATAATTCTCCATTTTATAATCGTAACGGTCAAGATGGTCGGGTGTGATATTCAATAAAATGGCGATATCCGCTTTGAATTGATACATATCGTCCAGCATAAAACTGCTGATTTCGAGTACGTAATAATCAAAATCCACTTCTGCTGCCTGCCGGGCAAAGCTGTTCCCGATGTTCCCGGCGAGGCCGACATTCAATCCCGCATTCTTCAGGATATGATAAGTCAGCATGGTGGTGGTAGATTTCCCGTTCGAGCCGGTTATGCAGATAAGTTTTGCATCCGTATAACGGGCAGCAAACTCGATTTCAGAAATTACCGGAATATTTTTCGCTCTGAGCTTTTGAATAACAGGTGCTTTTTCCGGAATCCCGGGACTTTTAATCACTTCAGCTGCAGCAAGGATTCTTTCATCCGTATGCTGTTTTTCTTCGTAAGGAATGCCATACCGCCCCAGTTCCCGTTTGTATTTATCCGTGATAGCGCCAAAATCAGATACAAAAACCTCGTAACCCTGCTTCTGTGCAAGAATGGCTGCGCCCACCCCGCTTTCGCCGGCACCCAGAATGACGATATTTTTGTTCTCTTCCATCAGCGCAGTTTAAGTGTTACGATCGTTAAAATGGCCAGCAGAATACCGATAATCCAGAAGCGGGTAACAATTTTTGCTTCGTGATAACCTTTTTTTTGGAAATGATGATGCAGCGGCGCCATCAGGAATATCCTACGGCCTTCGCCGAATTTCCTTTTTGTGTATTTGAAATAGGATACCTGCATAATTACCGACAGGTTTTCCATCAGGAATATTCCGCACAGTACGGGAATAAGCAGTTCTTTACGTATCATTATCGCGAAAGCAGCTATAATTCCGCCGATGGCGAGGCTGCCGGTATCGCCCATAAAAACCTGGGCCGGGAATGAATTGTACCAGAGAAAACCTACGCACGCCCCTACAAAAGCCCCCGCAAAAATTACCAGCTCGCCCGAATTGGGGATGTACATGATGTTCAGGTATTCGGAAGTAATGGCGTTACCGGAAACATAGGCAAGAATCGCCAGCGTAATACCGATAATGGCAGAAGTTCCGGTAGCCAGGCCGTCAATGCCGTCAGTAATATTAGCTCCGTTGGAAACAGCAGTAATGATGATGATAACAAAGAAAAGAAAAACCACCAGGGCGTATTTTTCATAACCTTCACCGAGGAAAGTCAGCACCTTGGCATAATCAAATTCATTGTTCTTATAGAAAGGAACATTGGTTTTGGTTGATTTTACATCGTGCGTGAAATAATAGGCGTTTCCACGTTGATGCATTTCAATTCCTGCTTCGCTTTTGGTTGGAAACTTTACCTGCTCACGCACTACGATATCCGGATGGAAATACATGGTCCAGCCGATAATAAGCGCCAATCCTACCTGGCCCATAATTTTAAATTTCCCCGCCAGACCTTCCTTATCTTTTTTGAAAACCTTAATATAATCATCCAAAAAGCCGATTGCGCCGGTCCAGATTGTAGTAACCAGCATCAGGATGATATAAATATTCTCCAGCTTAGCAAACAAAAGCGTAGGCACCAGGATACCGAGGATGATGATTATCCCGCCCATTGTCGGCGTTCCCTGCTTCTGCATCTGCCCTTCCAGGCCAAGGTTGCGCACGGTTTCACCAACCTGTTTAGCCCGCAGGATTTTTATCAGTCTGCTGCCATAAACAGTGGTAATAATCAGCGACAGGATAATAGACATGGCCGTACGAAACGAGATGTATTGAAATACACCCGCTCCGATGAAATCGTATTCTTTATCAAGCCATGTGAATAAGTAGTATAACATACGCCCCACCCAGCCTCCCCAAAGGGGAGGAGTTTTAGTGATTAATTAATTTCTTTAAAAAAGTCCTTCAATATTTCTTTATCATCAAAAGGATATTTCACTCCTTTGATTTCCTGATATTTTTCATGGCCTTTACCGGCCAACAGGATAATATCGCCCGGTTTTGCTAAGTGGCAGGCCGTACGTATCGCCTCTTTCCTGTCGGCAATGACCAGTGTTTTTTTCTTATTGTTCGGCATTACGCCGGCTTCCATGTCTTTAATGATTTCCAGCGGGTCTTCGCTCCGCGGATTATCGCTTGTCAGGATGACTTTGTCACTCCAGTCGCAGGCAGTCTGTGCCATTATCGGGCGTTTGGCTTTATCGCGGTCGCCCCCGCAGCCGATTACCGTAATGACCTGTTCCGTTCCTTTGCGGATATTTTGAATGGTGCTCAAAACATTCTGAACCGCATCTGGTGTATGAGCATAATCCACCACGCCGATTACTCCCGAAGGTGAAGTGATGTAATCAAATCGCCCTTCAGCACCATTCAATCGACTTAAAACAGTCAGCACTTTTAAACGGTCCTGCTCAAGCAGAATAGCTGCAGCGTAAACAGCGAGCAGATTGTAAGCATTAAAATTTCCAACCAGTTTAAACCAAACCTCCTGACCATCAATATCTAAAAGCAATCCGCTGAAATGGCTTTCGATTATTTTCGCTTTAAAATCAGCGATATTTTTTAAGGCGTACGTTTTTTTATGCGCCCGCGTATTTTGCAGCATTACCCTGCCATTCTTATCATCGGCATTGGTTAATGCGAAAGCAGAACTTCCCAGCTGGTCGAAAAATGCCTTCTTTGCTTTGAGATAAGCATCAAAAGTTTTATGAAAATCCAGATGGTCGTGAGTGATATTAGTAAAAATCCCGCCTGTAAACTCCAATCCGGCAATGCGATGCTGCACCACAGCATGCGAACTCACTTCCATAAAGCAGTAATCGCATCCTTCAGACACCATATCCTGCAGCAGCTGATTTAAAGCCAGCGGGTCAGGAGTGGTATGAGTTGATGGAACAATCCTGTCGTTAATATAATTCTGAACAGTAGAAATCAGTCCTGCTTTATAACCCAATCCCCTGAAAAGCTGAAATAATAAGGTTGCCGTGGTGGTTTTGCCGTTTGTTCCAGTAATTCCAATCAGGTTTAATTTTACTGAAGGATTTTCAAAATAGTTAGAAGCTAGAATTCCTAAAGCTTTCGCTGAATCTTCAACCTGTACATAGCAGACATTTTCCTGCAATATTTCAGGAAGTTCTTCACATACAACTGCTATAGCTCCCTTTTCTATTACTGACGCAACATACTGGTGCCCGTCAGCCTGAGTCCCCCTCACCGCGACAAACAGTGAACCTGCCTCCGCTTTGCGGGAGTCAAAACAGATATTCTTAACTTCGATGCCCGTGTCGCCCGAAACCTGTTTTATAGAAACACCATACAATATGTCGCGTAATATCTTCATTTAATTCAGCTCAATAACCACTGGAAAACCTTTAGCCGTACGCATTCCGGCTTCAACGGACTGCTTCACTACTTTTCCGTAACCTTTCACAATCGGGCGCAGGCCCGCATTCCCTAACACAAAAAGCGCATCTTTTAAACCCATTCCCCTAACATCAGGAACAACACCAGGCTGAAGCTGCATTTCTTCGATATCCAGCTGCGCTGCATTCATTTTCTGTGAGGCAAACTGCACTTTCATGCCAAGGGCTTTATATAAACGCTGCGTATCTTTAGAATAAGCCGCTTTGGCCTCGGGAAGTTCTGTATTACCGACAAAAAATTCTTTCTTCACCGGGTCGTACATTTGTATATCCTGGGCATAAACTTTATCAGCAACTTCCCTGAACACCGGCCCCGCTACCGAAGCAGCGTAATAGGAACCGCGGGTAGGGTTCTGAATAACCACAATCATGGAGTATTTTGGTTCATCTGCCGGGAAATATCCGCAGAATGAAGCCTGATATGCCCTTTTTATACGATAGCCGGCCGAACCTTGGGCAACCTGTGCCGTTCCGGTCTTTCCGGCGATTTTATACTGAGGATTATTTAACGCTTTACCGGTTCCTTCCTGAACCACGCCTTCCAGCATTTCCTGCAGTTTTTTCAATGTTTCATCAGAGCAGATTTCTTCCTTAATGACACGGGCCTTAAATGTTTCTACAGTATTTCCTAAACGGCGTATCTCGCGGACAAAAATCGGGGCAATCATTTTGCCATTGTTTGCTACCGCATTATACAGCGTCAGCATCTGCAAAGGCGTCATTTTGATTTCGTAGCCATAAGCCATCTGCGGAAGTGACAAACCGCTCCAAGTACGGCTTTTAGGAGTCTTAATCAATGGGTTACGTTCTCCGGGAATCTGCAACCCCAAAGGCTCTCCCAAGTGCAGTTCATGCAGTTTTTTTGTAAAAGCTGAAGGATTATCCTTATAATTTTCATAAATCAGCTTAGTGATAGCCACGTTTGAAGACTCTTCGAACGCCTGTTTCACGGTCATTACTCCTCCGCCTTCATGCGAATCGCGGATGGTGTGGCGGTAAATTTTAAAACGGCCGTTTTCAGTGTCTACCATGTCATTCAGGTCAAACTTTCCATCATCCAACCCTACCAGATAAGAGGCAAGTTTGAAAGTAGAGCCGGGCTCGGCGCTTTCAGCAATGGCATAATTAAATTTCTCGCGATAAACACCCTCTTCAACTTTGGTGTAATTGGCAATAGCTCGGATTTCGCCGGTTGCAACCTCCATCAGGATAACACAGCCATGGTCGGCATTACTGGCTATCAATTGCTTTTCCAGCGCATTCTGGGCTACATCCTGCAGGTTAATATCAACGGTTGAAATAATATCTGCACCTTCTTTCGGAGCAATTTCTATGTCCCGATTCACCGGCATCCAGACTCCGCCTGCAATACGCTGCATCAGGCGTTTTCCGCTTTCGCCATCAATATATTCGCTGTAAGCGCCTTCCAGGCCCACAGGCTGCACATTTGGATTTTTATAGCCGATTGTCCGTGCTGCCAGCGTACTGAACGGCCGGATACGTTTGTTCTTTTGAACAGCAATCAGCCCTCCGCGGTAGCGCCCCATATTGAAAATCGGGAACTGCTTTATATCAGTCAGCTGCTGATGGCTGACATCGCGTTTAATCAGAAAATAGCGTTCGCCGTCGCGACGGGCTTTCCTCAAAATCCTCGAATATTCTCTGGAAGATTTATCTTTAAAATAAGAAGAGAGCTTTTGAGCCAGCGAATCCACTTTTTCGTAAAAAACTTCATCCTTTTCAATTCCCCCAGCCAAAAAGTCCATCCGCAAGTCGTATTCGGGCACTGAAGTTGCCAGCAGGCTGCCGTCTACGGAATAAATATTTCCACGTACAGCTTCTACATTAATAAATTTTGTAGACAGGCTGTCGGCCATTGCCCTCCATTTATCGCCTTCGGAAAACTGTACATGAAACAGTTTAAACAACACCGCAAAGGCGAAAAGTACGATGAGCCCGAAGGCCAGGTACACACGCAGTATGATGTCGGTTCTGATATTCATGAAACCTCTCTTATAAATGCCGTCCAAAAATCAAAGCCGTCATTGCGAGGAGCGAAACGCAGTGGAGCAACGAAGCAATCTCTTCGATTAAACGGATTGCTTCACTCCTTTCCACCGGCAGCCCCTCAGTTCGCAATGACGTAATTTTGGACATTCAGTTTTCATTTTATTCTTTTTCTGATACAATAATTTTCATTGGCGGTTCAACCAGCTCTTTTAACCCCAGAGTATCGGCCAGTTTGGCTACTTCGCTCTGTGTGCTTTTCAGCATCAAATCGGCTTTTAACGTTTTAAAATCCCAGCTCAATTCCTTTACTTCTTTGCTTAATTTATCAATGCTCCGTATATTTTTTTCTGCAAAATGCCTGTTGGCGATATAGACCATCCCCAGCATCGCTATATAAATTATAAATGGCATCATCCGCCCCGCTGCTTCTTTGGACATTACGCCTTCGGTGAACAGTGCCGTGAAAAAGTTTCGCGGAAGCTCAGCCTTCTCTTCTGCATCAGACTGAACTTCCGGCTCAACTTCCCCTTCCAATTCGTTTTTAAAGCGGTTGCTCATTTAAATAATTCAAAAGTTAAAATTCAAAAGAGCGAAAAGCACCTTGCTTTATTTGTCTCTCAGGGATTGCTTCGTCGCTCCACTACGTTTCTCTCCTCGCAATGACGCCACCCTCCATTTGCACATTTACCCTGTTTTCTCTGCTACCCTCAATTTTGCACTCCTCGCTCTGCTGTTCTGTTTTATTTCTTCTTCAGAAGCTGTAACCGCTTTCCGTGTTACTGCCTGAAGCGGCTTAATTTCATTTCCATAAAAATCCTTCTCCACTTCCCCGCTGAATTTGCCTTTTGCAATAAAATTCTTCACCAGCCGGTCTTCCAGAGAATGGTAAGACATTACCACAAGCCGTCCGCCGGTTTTTAATATTTCCGCTGACTGAATTAAGAACTCCTGCAGAGCTTCCAGCTCTTGGTTCACTTCAATGCGGAGCGCCTGAAAAACCTGCGCCAGGTATTTATTTTCTTTTTTTTTAGGGATGAGATTAACAATCGCCTCTTTCAGTTCTGCTGAGGTTTTGATGGAGCTGTTCAATCGTGCTGAAACGATGGTTTTTGCCAGCGTTTTAGCATTTTTTATTTCTCCATAAATTCCAAAAATCCGATGCAGGTCATCCTCACTATAAGAGTTAATGATTTTTTCGGCCGTAAGCTCCTGCGACCGATCCATCCGCATATCCAAATCAGCATCAAACCGAGTTGAAAACCCCCGCTCTGGCTGATCAAATTGGTGCGATGAAACACCAAGATCAGCCAGAATACCATCTACAGTTGGAGCAGCGTGTAAACGACAGTTGTTTTTTAAATAGCGGAAGTTCTGATCTATAAAGGTTAACCGATCATCCTTTGGAATATTCTGCTGCGCATCCGCATCCTGATCAAACGCCAGCAGCCTGCCTCTTTCACTTAAATGTTTCAAAATTTCACGGGAATGCCCTCCGCCTCCGAAGGTTACATCTACATAAACCCCATCCGGCTTTATGGCCAGGGCGTCAATACATTCCTGCAGCATTACCGGAACATGATACTTACTCATTGTCCCTCCTTCCTAAACCGCCCATCACTTCTTCGGCCAGATTGGCGAAGTTTTCCGGTTCGTTATCCAGCTGGGCATCGTAAGCATCCTTAGCCCAGACTTCAATTTTATTAAATTGACAAGCCAAAACAGCATCAGAACCAACGCCTGCATAATCGAGCAGCGATTTAGGAAAAAGTACGCGTCCGGCCGAATCAAGCGTCAATTCTGTTGCACCCCGTGTAAAATACCGGATGAATTCACGTGTTTTTTTCTCGTAGGGATTTAATTTATTCAAGTCCTCTACGATCTTATCCCACTCTTTTCGGGTGTAAACCACCAAATGCTTCTCGAAACCACGGTTCACAACGAGTCCCTCACGCTCAGCATCAGGCATCTGTTTCCGTAATCCTACGGGAATCATCAGCCTGCCTTTCGCGTCCAGCTTACACTCAAATTCACCTAAAAAGTGGGACATTTCGCCTATGTATCAATTATTGTAATGTAAAAGTAACAATAACTTCCACTTTTTACCACAATTCCCCACAAAAAAAGTTTTCAACAGATTTTTTCTCCCACTAATAGTCATCCGATGACTCAAAGTCATGGGATGACTATTATGAAAAAAACGCTTAATTTAGATTTACCAATTAAAACTTATGCAGTTCAGCGAAGGACGTGTTTATCATATTTATAATAGGGGAAACAACCAGCAGCTAATTTTCTTTAACCGGGATAACTATATTTTCTTCCTTAAAAAAATAAGAAAAGAACTGCTTGCTTACTGTGATATCTTAGCTTATTGTTTAATGCCAAACCATTTTCATCTAATGGTTTACATTCATCCGACAGCATTAAAACAGGAAAACAACAGCCATATCCATCCGCTGAATAATGCAATAGCAGTCGTGTTAAGGTCTTATACCCGTGCCATACAAAAACAGGAAAATAAAAAAGGGTCGTTGTTTCAGCAGAAAGCGAAAGCAAAAGAGCTTGAGGATAAAAACGCAGATTTTACCCTCAATTATGCCGCAGCCTGTCTTCATTATATTCATCAAAATCCATTAAGAGCAAGGTTGACAGAAAAACTTGAGGATTGGGAGTTTTCTTCTTTCAGGGATTATGCAGAAATAAGAAACGGGACCCTTTGTAACAAGGAAACAGCTTATAAAGTGACAGGAATTGATAAAAAAGAGTTTCTTTATGAAAGTTATCAGCTTATTACTGATATGAAAGAGCGGCTTTATTAATTAGCCGTTAACGTTAATTAGTCATCCGATGACTTAAAGTCATCGGATGACTAATGTGTGTATCTAAAACCTTAGCTCTACTCGTTTACTGCTTTCACACCTGGCAGTTCTTTACCTTCCATGTATTCAAGAAGTGCACCACCTCCGGTAGAAACATAACTTACCTGGTCCTCAAAGCCAAACTTAGCAACCGCAGCAGCCGAATCGCCGCCTCCGATTAATGAGAAAGCACCGTTTTTAGTCGCTTCAACAACGGCTTCGGCAGCAGCTTTGGTTCCAGCAGCGAATTTATCCATTTCAAAAACACCCATTGGGCCGTTCCATAAAATGGTTTTTGAGCCGGCAATTACTTTTTTATACTCTTCTATAGACTCAGGCCCAATATCCAGTCCCATCCAGCCGTCTTTTATATTATTATTTGGGGAAATATTTGTTGCAGCATCAGCGGCGAATTTATCAGCTATGATTGAATCGGTTGGAAGAACAAGGTTCACGCCTTTATCTTTTGCTTTCTGAATCAGGCTTAAAGCCAAATCCAGTTTATCATTTTCCACCAGGGAATTTCCGATGTTTCCGCCCTGTGCTTTAGCAAATGTATAGGCCATTCCGCCGCCAATAAGCAGATTGTCCACTTTCTCAAGCAGGCGTTCTATCAATAATATTTTATCGGAAACTTTTGCGCCGCCCATGATGGCCGTAAAAGGCCTTGCAGGATTATTCAATACTTTCTCGGCATTTTTCAGCTCGCCAGCCATCAGATAACCAAAGTATTTTGCATCAGGGAAAAACTTAGCGATAACAGCGGTAGAAGCATGCGCACGGTGTGCTGTTCCGAAAGCATCGTTTACATACACATCGCCAAGACGGCTTAATTTTTCAGCGAAAGCTTCGTCGCCCTTTTCTTCTTCTTTGTAAAAACGCAGGTTTTCAAGCAGCAATACTTCACCTGATTTTAATGCGGAAGCTTTCTGCACGGCTTCATCGCCGATACAATCGGAAGCAAACTGAACTTCACGGCCCAGCACATCCGAAAGGTGCTTAACAATATGTTTTAAGGAATATTTTTCAACCGGCCCTTCTTTGGGACGGCCCAAATGCGACATCAGGATTACTGAACCGCCGTCGTTCAATATCTTTTTTATAGTCGGCAGGGCTCCCTGAATGCGGTTATCATCTGTTATATTATAATTTTCATCCAGCGGAACGTTAAAGTCAACACGGATAAGGGCTTTCTTCCCGGAAAAATTAAAATCATCTATTGTTTTCATAGGCGCTAAAATAAGAAGTGAAAATTCAAAAGTAAAAAGTAAAAAGGTAAAACCTTCTTCCCATTAAGAATTAAAGTTTGGACTTCCTGTTTCCTCTAAAATCAAAATGCAGACGTGTCTGCTTGAATGGCATAAAATTAAATCCTGGTTTAATACAGCGATGGAATCGCAAGACCAATATGCGCTCGTTACAAACGAGCGCAAGGAAACGCTAAAATAAGAAGTGAAAATTCAACAGTAAAAACTTCTTCCCGCTCTGGATATAAAAATAAAATAAGCCGCCGGATTTAGCTAAAAGTGGATGTATAAAGTATTGAACAAATATATGCCAGAATAAAAGAGCAGCATTATTCCTATAATAGAGATACTTAAGCTTTTGCAGATGCACTTATCTTCTCTACCAAGTCGGCCAGGCGGCTTGAATAACCGTACTCGTTATCATACCAGCCGACTACTTTCACCAATCCGCCAACAATGGAAGTAAGCTGTGAATCGAACACACAGGAATGAGGATTATCTAAAATATCGACCGAGACAATAGGATCGGAAGTATATTCTAAAACTCCCTTTAAAAAAGTTTCCGAAGCATTTTTAAAGGCTTCATTGATCTGTTCGACACTGGGCTGTTTTTTCAAGATACAGGTAAAATCTGTCAGCGAACCGTTCAGCACGGGAACACGGATGCCGGCCCCTCCCAGCCGTCCCTCTAGATGCGGGAATATCGATGTGATGGCCTTGGCCGCACCTGTAGTTGTGGGAATAATAGAAGCAGATGCCGCCCTTGCCCTGCGAAGGTCTTTGTGGGGGGCATCGTGAAGGTTCTGGTCTCCTGTCATCGAATGAACTGTAGTGATATAACCATCAATGATCTCCCAGTTATCATCCAGTATTTTCACCAATGGCGCAACATTATTTGTAGTACAGGACGCGTTGGAGATCAGCGGCGATCTGAAATCAATAGAACTGTCATTTACCCCCAGAACGACTGTGGGAATATCTTTATCCGGCGATGGAGCCGAAACAAGCACCTGCTTTGCGCCTGACTTGAGATGCACAGAGGCCTTTTCTCTTGATGTGAATTTCCCTGTCGATTCAATCACCAGATCAATATCCAGTTCTTTCCAGGGAAGATTTTCAGGGTCCTTTTCAGATAGTATCCGGGTACGCTTTCCATTAACAAGGATGTCGTTTTCTTCCACTACCACATTGACCGGAAAGGCACGATGCACAGAATCATACTTGAGCAGATGTGCAAGCGTGGATGCTTCAGTTAAATCGTTAACTGCTATAATTTCTATTCCTTTTTTCTGCTGAAGGGTACGAAATACGATTCTGCCGATACGTCCGAAGCCATTAATTGCAATACGCATGATGCTGATTCAAAAAATTAAAAGTCAAAAACCAAAACTTGTCTGCCAGATAGATGAACGGCTAAAGGTAGAAGGTTAAGGCGTAAAGATTGTAAAATGAATTTAAATATTTGCTGAAACAGCAAGCGGAGTTATGTTTAGGATAAAACCAGGAGACATCGTTTGAAAATTAAGAAAAATCAGTGCTTCAAAATCAAGCTGTAGCGCATCATTTAAAACCAAATAAAAAACAAGGGGTTTTCTTTGTATGAACAAGGACGATAAAGACATCAATAATCAGAGCGATAAATCCGAAAAATTTGAACCAAAAGATTCGGAACGGAAAGATATTAAACACCCGCAGGATGATGAAGAAGCTGTAATCCAGCCTGAAAATCAAACCTATGTTAAAGAAGAAGCGGATTTTTACGATCCTCAGAAAAGAAAGGTTGAACGGGAACAGCCTATAACTTCGGTTGATGAAAAGCCAAAAAAAGACCTGGAAAAAGATTAATTTCCCGATGAGGACGAGTTTTTTCTTCGCTCCGCTTTTAAAAAGTTAAGCAGCACTTTTTCATCCGGATTTAAACCAGCTTCAGCGGTACTTATTTCGGCTTTATTTACTTTTTTAAGGTAAGGAAGCAGCCGGCCTGCTTCGTACGCTTCGATAAGCGCCGGAAAAACATAGTATTTTTTACAGACAGAGCGGGTATTGCCCAATTTGGAAGAAACGGTATCAAGCATGGCAACGGTAACTTTTTTTCTTTTGCTTTCCGTTTCAGGATATTCAAAACCCGCGTAAATACGCAGCGCTTCAAGGCTGCCCGACCAAGTACGGAAATCCTTTGCGGTGAAATCACAGCAGGCTGTTTCTTTAATATACCGGTTGATCATACCTGAATCTACTGAGTGCCGCTCTCCTGAGGCATCGTAATACTGAAACAGTTCTTGTCCGGGAATATCGCGGCATTTCTTTACCAGTTTCGCCAGCCGGCGGTCATTAAGCTTTATCTGATGTTCTACACCTTTTTTACCTTTGAATGAAAGCTTCAGACTGCCGCCGTCGATCTGAACATGTTTATCTCGTAAGGTACTCAGCCCATAAGATCCATAAAGCTTTTTATACGATTCATTCCCAATCCGTATCAGCGTTTTCTGCATAAAACTTACAGCAATGGCCAGCACTTTTCGTTCGTCATATTCTTTACGCCTTAAATCTTTCTGAAGATTTTTTCTGAATTCCGGGAGTTTTTTTCCAAACTCCAGCAGCCGGTAAAACTTACTTTCATTACGAGACTTTGCCCAGTCATTATGATAACGGTACTGCTTCCGTCCCGCTTTATCAATTCCCGTTGCCTGAAGATGGGCGTTTTTTTTAGGGGCGATCCACACATTTTCCCAGGCAGGAGGAAGCACCAGCGATTTTATCCGCGAAAGCGTTTTTTCATCGGTTACCTCTTTGTCTTTAAAATAATAAAAAAAAGAATTTCCCTTTTTTATCCGGCTGATGCCCGGCTGTGAATCGGAAGCATATACAAGCCCGTTTTCTTCCAGAAGCTCTTCTGTTTCGGTCATGAAAGAAGAACAATTTTGAAAGAAAATGTTCAAAACAGGAAGCCAAAAACAATAGAACTTTTATATTTGCCTCTACAACCGACTCCGTAGCTCAGCTGGTAGAGCAAATGACTCTTAATCATTGGGTCGAGAGTTCGATCCTCTCCGGGGTCACTAAAACGACAAAAGCTTCTATCCGTGACAGAAGCTTTTGTTTTCAATGTCAAATCAACATTCCAAACTTATTTTAAACGTTCATACTCCAGACTAGCCAGAATAAAAGGCCCGATAGCCTTTCCTTCATTTTGGACTACAGTTACGTCTTTGCCGCAGAGGTAATAATTAACAGTGCCGGTCCGAGATTTATCTTTCGCGGGGCCGAGTCCTGCGGAAGCGCAGGACTGTACTATATCCAGTTCACCGTTCTGTCCTTCCCGTATAAAGTTACTCAAGAGGCCGCGGTAAGCTTTCTCTGCCAGGGGCTGATAAACCTTTTTATCCAGCACTCCCAAACGGATGCCTTTTAAATAGGCGTAGGTAAACATGGAGGAAGCGGAAGATTCGAGATAATTGGCCTTATCGCACTGGTTGTAAACTTTTCCTTCAATTACATCGCCTTTATTATCAGCCTTTTTTGAATCATCATACTGTAACAGCTGATACCATGATCCGCTCTGCTTATCCTGATAACGGGCAAGGCCGGCCGCTACCTGATTTGTTATTTCGGCCAAAGCGGCATATTTCGGATGTTGTTTTGGCATGATTTCGATTACATCGACCAGCGCCGCGAAATACCACCCCATTCCCCTGCCCCAGAATTCGGGGGAACAGCCTTTATAAGGACCGCTTTTCTGTGCCCAGAAAGAATTTTCATCCTGCGGATCAGCACTCCATGCATGATAATTAAGCTGCTTTTCTTTATCGTAAGTATGTTTATGAATGATGGCAAACTGCAATGCTATATCATCCCATGACTGCCGGTTATCTTCTACCCCCGCTTCTTTACCAAACATATCCTGCCAGCCTGCATACAGGGCCGGACCCATATACAAACCATCGAGCCACATCTGATTAGGATATTGGGCTTTATGATAAAAACCACCGGCGCCAGGCTTGGAAGCATCAATGCGGCTGTGATCGTATTTCAATTTATTTCTGAGAAAAGTTACGCAGTTCTTATAGCGCTCCGCATCGGCAGTATTTCCTCTTTTCAATTCTGTCTGATATAAAGTTAAAAGGATTTTTCCCGCTGCCAGATCGTCCAGATTGCTTTCTTTAACATGCACAGTGTCCTGTCCCTGAAGGCAATGATCAGCGTAGGCTTTTACCAGCTGGTAATATTCTTCCTTTTCGGGATACTGCTGCCATGCTTTTAAAACACTGTATGCGATCAAGCCCGGAACGTAATCCCAATGAGCTTTGGCAAGCTGCTGTACATTTCTGTTGGTATAAAAGCTCTTCATGGCCCGGCCTTCAACCATTTTTTGAGAATAAACTGGCTGCCGTTCAGCCTTTTTTAATGGCGTAGCGCATGCCGACAAGGCGAATGCGAGGATAATCAGGTATTGTTTCATTGAGGGCAAAATAACACTTTTCACTGAAGGTTTGCCAAATCTTTGATCAATATTGATTAATCTATACTATTCATAAATCATTTACTTAAAGCAATCCAATCAACTGCATTTTAATACTCATACAGTTTACCGTACTTTAAACAAATTGATCCTTTTCTTTTTATATACTTGATAATCATGAAAAAAGCAGCTTCAATACTCTTTCTGCTGATTACATGCTCAGCATACTCTCAGGGACTTAAACCCGGCTTCAACAAGGCAGAATACGCTTCGTTTTTGAAACTGTCGACGCTTTTTAGCGACTCTTCTTCACGCTCTTATACCGCTGATAAGGGATACCGACTGCTGTATCGTTCACCTGAAATCGGACTGGATAACCGTTGGGCATTATGGCAGGATGATGCTGGAACCCTCATTATTTGTATCCGCGGCACAACAAAGAAAAACATCAGCTGGCTGGCAAATTTCTATGCAGCAATGGTACCGGCAAAGGGTGAATTAAAACTTTCAGAAACGGAAACATTCTCCTACCAGCTTGCTGAAAATCCGCAGGCCGCAGTACACACCGGCTGGCTGGTCAGTACCGGCTTTCTGGCAAAAGACATTCTTTCGAAAATAGATTCCTGTTACAAAAAAGGCATCCGTGATTTCTACATCATGGGACACAGTCAGGGCGGGGCGATCGCTTATCTTCTTACAGCCTATCTTTACCAGCTGCAAAAGCAAAAGGCGCTCCCTGCAGTTATCCGTTTTAAAACTTACTGCAGTGCGGCCCCCAAACCTGGAAATCTTTATTTTGCCTATGAGTATGAAGCAATGACGCAGGGTGGATGGGCTTATAACGTAGTAAATGCTGCCGACTGGGTGCCGCAGACTCCTTTTTCTGTACAAACATTGGATGACCTGGCAGAAATAAACCCTTTTGAGAACACAGGCACTGCTATTAAAAAACAGGGCTGGCCAAAACGCTGGATTCTGAGCTATGCTTTTAAACGTGTGACCAAGCCTGGCAAAAAAGCGGTAAAGCGGTACAAGAAATATCTTGGAGATTATGTGTCGAAAGAGGTAAAAAAAGCGATTCCGGGTTTTGAACCACCGCAATATTTTAACAGCAGCGATTATGTGCGAACCGGTACTACGATTACTCTTTTGCCAGATGAAAACTACTATAAAAGGTTCCCGCAGGACAAAGACAAGATTTTTGTCAATCATAGGTATGAACCTTATATCTATCTTCTAAAACAGTTAGATTTTGATAAGCAGGTTGAAGAAAAGTAAGTCTTCCTCAGTTAAACTTCTGGCAGACGTTTCTCCAGCTTTTCGAACGGTATTAATATTTTAAGTACCTGAAACATCGTACATACAGCTGTTGCTTTTATAATTCACATGTTTTATTTTTATAAAATATTGAATAACAATGCGTAATGAAACGCTCTCTCTTACTTACAGCATTTATTATTCCTGTCGGAGTATATGCCCAGATAAACCCCGGCCCCAGAAGTACGGCTTTGGGATCAACCGGAGTGGTATTACAGGATGTATGGAGCCTGCAGTCAAACCAGGCAGGTTTAGCAGCTTTAAAAAGACCTGCAGCATCCGCAGCTATTGAAAATTTGTTTGTCACTTCTGAAGTAAGCACCAAATCGGCCGTTGCAGCTGTCCCTTTTAAGCAGGATGTATTCGGACTGAGCTTTCAGAGCTATGGTTTCTCCGCCTATACTGAACAGCGGGCTGGCTTTACTTATGCCCGAACTTTTAACGATGTCATATTCACGGCACTTAATATCAACTATCATCAGCTGGTTATACCAAAATACGGCAGTACCCGCACCTTTTCTGTTGAAGGCGGGCTTCAGTATAAAGCTTCTGAAAAGCTGCTGATAGGGGCTCATGTCGCTAATCCATCACAAAGCAGTTATGAAGAGCAGACCGCTTCCACCATCCCTGTAAAAATGGAATTTGGTATTGCTTATCGCTTTACTGATAAAGTACTGTTTAATTCTGCTTTTTCAAAAAAGCTCAATTCAGATGCTGATGCAGGTTTTGGGCTGGAATATACAATTGCCGAATGGCTGGCATTGCGGGGAGGCTTGACCGCTAATCCACTAAGGCAGCAGGCAGGATTTGGCCTCGTTTATCAAAACATTAGAATTGACGCGGCCGCATCATCGCATCCTGTATTGGGTTATTCACCGCAGATAGCGCTCAGCTATGAATTTTAAAGCCTTAATTTTCTACTGCATTCTATCCACTGCGGCTTCTGAAATTTATGCACAGGAAGACAACAGCCTTATTGAACAATTGATTGAAAATGCGGCGGAACAGGCAGGAGAAGATTTCGATTATTCCGAGTTGTACGAAAGACTGTACACTATTCAAAAAAAACCACTCAATCTGAATACGGCTGCCCGGGAACAGCTGAAGGCCTTGTTTTTTCTTTCACCCTTGCAGATTGAAGCGATTTTAAACCACCGTCAGAACAACGGGTCCTTTATTGATTTACTGGAACTGCAGCATGTAAAAGGTTTAGACCTGGAAACCATCCGCACTTTGCTGCCTTTCGTTACTTTATCTAACCCATCCTCCCCTCAACTAACGGCAAAAGGAAAACATGAAGTCATATTTCGTCTAAGCCAGGTTCTGGAGAAGCAGCAGGGATACTTAATTCCCGACACCAGTGAACGTTCCCGCTATTTAGGCTCACCGAAGCACTTACTTACACGTTACCGCTTTAACACAGACCAGCTTAGTATAGGTCTTACCATGGAGAAAGATGCCGGAGAAGCCTTTTTCAGTA
>Ga0180220_1001010_pt1 | contig 23821 bp, 23 predicted proteins | sample eDN5th37CBELigBY_FD_151335 | JGI IMG/M metagenome (GOLD analysis project Ga0180220, IMG submission 151335) | Enriched backyard soil microbial communities from Emeryville, California, USA - eDNA 5th pass 37_C BE-Lig BY (version 2) (version 2) | ecosystem: Environmental > Terrestrial > Soil >...
ACGCCGCCCTGTTCCGGATCATCGCCGCCGCCCTCAGGCCCGCCCCGACATAGCCAGTGCGGCCGTGCCGCTGAACGTCCGAGCCCCTCCATCAAACCCGCAAGCCTCTCGATCCCACGCGATGAAATAGACGCAGCGGAGGCACTCGGCCTGCTCAAACGCCCGCTGCCGCCAACGATTGATCTTCCCCAAGAACAACATCGTCACGAATAAGAGCGGCTAGGCGGGCCTTTGGCGGCCGACCAACGAATGGGGAAATTGCTATACCGGCGTCATGGTCGACGCGACGACCGAGTTATTCGACATCCACGATCGGATGCCGGTCATCCTGCGGCCCGAAGATCACGAGGCCTGGCTCCACGCGTCGGCGGACGAGGCTTTGACGCTAGAGCAAATCCCGCAGTGAGTGAATCGCGGGGGATTCCGCTGGCGTTAATTTTCTGATTCATGGGGCTGGCCGGGATGGAGGTCGGCATGGATGACGAGAGCTTATTCTGAGGATTTGCTCTAGATCCCTTAGAGAGGAGCTCTCTCTTCGACGCTTGTCTACACGCCAGGCTCCGCCACAAGGATCGGGATGCTCGCTGGACGCGCAAGTTTGCCAGCCGCCGCATCGCGATAGGCCGCCCCGGACACGGCGATCCAATGCTGGTAAATCGATGATCCGATCCCGTGTCGAGCCTGTGTTCGCCGATCAGAAATCCCGCATGGGCCTGCTCGATCGCACTGTCGGCATCAAGAGGGCAGAGACGAAGATCGGTCTTGCCAACCTCGTCTGCAATATCAGGCGCTTCCTATACCTCGAACGCATCAACGCCACCTGACGAGCAGCCCGCAAAGCAGCGCCTTGACCCCCGCGAGGCATCAACGACAACGCCGACCAGACCCTGCAACGCCCAGAATGCACCCCGCTCCCAAAATAACGGGTTCTTCGATCCGTCCAACTGCCGCCGAGGCGGCGGACGAGATCGGCGCCCGCAGATTGGAGCAATGGCATGGTGTCGATAGAGAGTTTTGGGCCATGTTGAATTCCCCTCAATGGGCAATTCCACCCCCTTTTCCTCTCCATATTCCCGGACCGATGATAGCGGGCGGGACTGACTCGCGGGCTTCCCCTTGAACGTCCGCAAGCGGAACGCCGATGCCTTCGAGAGGCAAATCGGCGCCTCACGCGTTGTCGCGCTAAGCCGTTTCCTGAATAGCTGTGGCCGCGGATCAAGCCATGAAACAAGATGAGGCAGTCGGAGCCCGCACTTCTCGAAGCGTCGGATGACCAAGCGTACGCGTACGAAACCGGCCCTTCAGGTCCCAAAACTTCATGGGGCGACCAAAGGACAGGCCATGTCGACCGAAAGCCCCGACCGCTTCCTGAGACTTGCCGACGTACTGGTTCGGACGGGTCTGAAGCGTTCGACACTCTATCGAAAAATGCGGGAAGGGAGTTTTCCCCGCCAACATCGGATCGCCGAACGATGTGTGGCCTGGCGAGATTCCGATGTTCGGAAATGGATGGACGAACAGAAACGCCTGTAGGGCCGGCGGACAGGACACGGCGTCCGTATGCCATCACCTTCGCTTCGGCGGGGTTAAGAAAGTCCGCCCACCATCTACTTTCTGTGGGTAGGTGCATCGCCATGGAATAATCGCTTTCAAGGAGGCGGATCTTCACCAAGACGACGCCGGCTCGCGTCTTCTCATCTCTGCACGAAATGACGACTTGCATAAGACCCTTCTTTTTCCATTTCTCACTTTATTTAATAGAAAACCTCATATTCAGAGGAATTGCCCTGCCTTCTCAAATCTATATTGAAAGACCGGATAAATGCAAAATTGCTACCGGCATCCCTAGCTTCCCCGCATGCCCGTGGCTTCTGCGTCATCAAGAAAATCAGCCCACCACTGCATCATCGGCCGCCGATGGGCGAGATAGCGCGCGGCATTATAGACTCCGCGCACACCCTGCGGCTGGTGCGCGAGTTGCATCTCTATCCAGTCGGGCTCGAACAGGCCGCTTTCATTGAGCACAGTGCTGGCGAGCGAACGAAAACCGTGAACGGTTGCCTTGCCGCGATATCCCATGCGATACATGATATCGAGCATGCGGTTCTCGCTTATCACGAGCGATTTGGCATGCGCCACGGGGAACAGATATCGCCCAAGGCGCATGTTTCTTCCTTTGAGAAAGACGTTCAGTTCGCGAATTTCGTCCAGCAGTTCGATCGACTGCCGGGCGAGCGGCACAAGATGCTCCTCACTCATCTTCATCCGCTCTGGCGAGAGGCGCCACAGGGGTTCGGCGAGGCCAATATCCTCGAACTCGTCCCATTCAGCGAAACGTGTCTCCTGCGTTCGAACCATATTGTAGATGGTCCAGCGCAGTGCGAGATGGCTCAGTCGCTCGCCCGGATCGGCGTTGAGTTTGACATAGAAGGTGGGGAGGTCCTTGGCCGCGACTTTCGGATGATGCCGAACGCGGGGCTTCTTGGTCAGCGATGGCGTGAGGTCCCGGCAGGGATCGGTATCACAGCGCCCATCGGGGATAGCGAAGCGGAAGATTTCGCTGCAATAGGTCTTGATCCGGTGGGCCATTTCGATCGAACCGCGTGCCTCGATCTTGCGGAGCGCGTCGAGCATCTGGCGCGGTGTGATTTCGGCGATGTCATGCTTGCCGATCACGGGGAAGATATCGTTCTCGAGCCGCCGGACGATGTGCCTCGCATATTTAGGCACCCATGCCAGCGTCCGGCTTTTCAGCCATTCGCGGGCGACTTCTTCGAAGCTGCTCCCTTCGCCTACCGGAACGGCCGCCGCCTCTTTTTGCCGTTCCTTCGATGGATCGAGCCCGAGGGCAAGTTGATGTTTCATCTTGTCGCGCCAGGCTCGTGCCGCGACAAGAGAGACCTCGGGGAACCGACCACCGGAAATGAGCTTGTGCTTGCCGTCATAGCGATAAGCAAAGCGCCAGAGTTTCGAACCGTTTTTCTCAATGAGAATGAACAGGCCGCCGCCGTCCGCTTTCTTATAGGGTTTGGCCTCCGGTTTAAGTGCTTTCAACGCGACGTTGGTGAGCATACTTCGGTCTCCTCGCGAACGATGTTGACTCGAATCCTAACGCGCGTACCGTTGGGGTAGGAACCGCGAAATTTGGGGTAGGAGTCGATTTCCTACCCGCAAAATGACAAAAACAGGGCTGGGCTGCAAGAGGAGCAAATGGGACGCGCTGGGACGCCACTACTCTTTATCCCGCTGATTTCCTTGATTTTTAGGAAACGCCCCGGACCCCTTGAGATCCCTTTGGACGCCGGCCTGGCAGGGGCAGCAGGATTCGAACCCGCGACCCTCGGTTTTGGAGACCGATGCTCTACCAGCTGAGCTATACCCCTAGGCCGGACGCCGCCCTTAGCCGCATCGGGGGCGGATGCGCAAGGGGATTGCATAACTGTTTCGCAAAGCGCGGCCGGGCGAGATACATAGCTTGCAAAGCATTTCGAGATTGATATGCGCTTGCGGCACATGAAAGCCGCCCCGCATCCCGAGGTCCCGCAACATTATCTGGGCGGTATTGCGCTTCGCCTGCTCGCGATGGCGAGCCTGTCTGCCATGTTCGTGCTGGTGAAGATGGCGGCCGAAGCGGGCGTTCACGTCGCCGAGAGCCTCTTCTGGAGGCAGGTTGTGGTGCTTCCGCTGCTCATCATCTGGGCGATGCGGCACGGGGGGCTTTCCAATTTTCATACCCGCCGCCCCGGCACGCATGCACGCCGCGCCATCATGGGGCTGACGGGCATGGCGCTCAATTTCGGCGGCATGATCTACCTGCCGATGGCAGAGGCGACGACGATCAATCTCTCGGTCCCCATCTTCGCGGTGATCTTCGCCGCGCTGTTCCTGGGCGAACCGACCGGCTGGCAGCGCTGGAGCGCCGTCATCATCGGCTTCCTCGGCGTCCTCGTCGTCCTCAACCCCACGACGGTCGTCGCGAGCGGGTTCAGCGGCGATCATGGCCTTGGAACGCTCATCGCGCTTGGGGGCGCCATCATGACCGCGCTCATCACCATCCAGGTCCGCGATCTCAGCCGCACCGAAAGCCCGATGTCGATCGTCTTCTGGTTCAGCCTGATTTCGCTCATTCCCCTCACCCTCGCGCTGCCCTTCGTGATGACGTCCCACAGCGCGTCCGAATGGGCCATCCTCGTCGGTCTCGGCCTTTTCGGCGCGGTGGTGCAGATGTCGCTGACGGGCGCGCTGCGGCTCGCCCCGGTCGCAGTGGTAACGCCGATGGACTATTCGAGCCTGCTCTGGGCCATAGCCTTCGGCTGGTACTTCTTCGGCACCCTCCCGGCCGACACGACCTGGGTCGGCGCGCCCTTGATCGTCCTCAGCGGTCTCTTCATTGCCTGGCGCGAGCACCGGCTCCATATCGAGCGGCAGAAGGATATTGCGGCATGAAACCGAAACCGATCCTCTATCATTGTCCCGACGCGCGGTCGCTGCGCTGCCTTTGGGCCGCGGAAGAGGCGGGGTTGGAGATCGATCTTCGCCTTCTCCCCTTCCCGCCGCGCGCCTTTGTCCCCGACTATCGCCCGGTGAACCCGCTGATGACGGTGCCGGGCTGGGTCGAGGAGGGGCGGCTCATGACCGAATCGGCCGCGATCTGCGAGCGAATCGCGGAAGGAACGCCGCTTGAGGTGCGCCGCGACGAGGCCGATTACTGGGCGTACCGCAACTGGCTGCATCGCAGCGATGCGACCCTGACCTTCCCGCTTGCGATCGTGATCCGCTACACGCGCGTCGAGCCCGAGGCGCGGCGGCTTGCGCAAGCGGCCGAGGATTACAAGGCTTTCTTCGGCGGCCGCGCCAAGAGTATCGAGTCGGCGCTATCCGACGGGCGCGAGTGGCTCACGGCCGATCGCTTCACCATCGCCGATATCACGGTCGGCTATGCTGCGTTTCTGGCCACCACCCTCGATGCGGGCGACCTGCTCGGCGAAGCATCGCAAGCGTGGCTGGCGCGCTGTATGGCCCGGGACGGCTTCGCGCGGGCGCGCACGAGGCAGCAGGCGAGCTAGGCTGAAAAACAAGGAGCCGCGGTTTCCCGCGGCTCCTCAGTCTCGTCTTCTTGCGAAAACCTTATTCGAAGTCGGCGCCGCCGCCGGCAGGGCTGCGCGGCGGAGCGGCCGCGGTGAGGCGCAGCGCTTCGGCCGAGCGGCTGATCGAGCTGATTTCATCGGGCGTGTCGTCGTCATCGATGACAACCTTCTGCAGCGTGCCGACGAGCGATTCCTGAAGCTCCTTGGGGCGCACGGTCTGCTCGGCGATCTCGCGCAGCGCAACGACGGGGTTCTTGTCGCGGTCGCGATCGACGGTCAGCTCCGAGCCCCCCGAAATCTCGCGGGCTCGGTGCGCCGAGAGCAAGACCAGATCGAAACGGTTGGGCACTTTGTCGACGCAATCTTCGACGGTAACGCGGGCCATGGTAATTCCTTGATCGAGGAGAGGCCAGCACCCCGGGGGGTCTGGCGGCAAGCGCTGCGCGCTAGCAGCAGCCCCCGCAAATGTCAATCGAACGGCTCGCTTGCCCGCGTGCCAGCGCGCGGCCTATGTGCAGGACATGACCGAGGCTACCGCTTCTGCACCGCCGCCCCAAAGACTGACGGCCAATGTGGCGGGGCATCGGCTCGAGCTACTCTTCGACGGCTCCGACCGGCTCGAGAAGCTGTGCGCGCTGATCGACGGCGCGGTGCTCAGCATCGACATCATCATGTATATTTTCGACGACGATCCGATCGGACGCGACATCGTCGCAAGGCTCGTTGCTGCCGCGCGACGCGGCGTTAGGGTGCGCGCGGTCATCGACCGCTTCGGCTCGTCCGATACGCCCGACAGCCTCTTCGCGCCGCTGCGCGCCGAGGGCGGCTCGGTGACCTTCTTTTCGCGCCGCTGGCGCTCGAGCTACCTCATTCGCAATCATCAAAAGCTCCTCCTCTTCGACGGGCAGATTGCGGTCACCGGGGGCTTCAACATCGCCGAGCATTATCTCAGTCCGCCGGGGCGCGATTGCTGGTTCGACCTTGGCCTTCTTGTCGAGGGTCCCTCGCTCGCAAAGGCCGCCGCATGGTTCGAGGCGATCCATGCCTATACGGCCGCGAACGATGGCAAGCTCTTGATGCTGCGCCGGATCATCCGCGAATGGCCGGTGAAAGGCGGCCCTGTCGAATGGCTCGTGGGCGGGCCCACCGAGCGCCTTTCGCCCTGGGCACGCGCCGTGCGGCAGGATCTCGACCGGGCGCAGCGGCTTGATATGGCGATGGCCTATTTCTCGCCGGGCCAGGGAATGCTCCGGCGATTGGGCCGCGTCGCGCGCCAGGGCCGCGCCCGCCTCATCATGGCGGGCCGGTCGGACAATGCCGCGACCGTCGGGGCATCGCGGCTCCTCTACGGCTATCTGCTTCGCAAGCGCGCCGAGATCTGGGAATATAGGCCGTGCAAGCTTCACATGAAGCTGATCGTGATCGACAATGTCACCTATATCGGGTCGGCGAATTTCGACGCGCGAAGCCTCTTCGTCAATGTCGAGATCATGCTGCGCATCAACGACGCCGAGTTTGCGGCTACCATGCGGGATTTCATCGCCGCCCTCGAGCCGGATTGCGAAGTGATCACCCGTCAATCGCACAAGGCGCGAGCGAGCTGGCCGAAACGGCTGCGCTGGACGCTCGCCTGGTTCGTCGTATGCCTCGCCGACTATACGGTGTCGCGCCGTTTGAATTTCGGGCTTGCCGAGCCCGATCTTGAATCGGTTTGAGGTCCCTTCAGTCCTTCCAGGCCCAGAAGAGGAAGCAGGGCGGGACGTTCACCCATTCGAACGCATTGTCGATGCGCTCGAAATGCACCGCAAGAAAGTCGCGCGCACGCGCGCGGAACTGATAGACGAGGAAGGCGCCGCCCGGGCGCAGAACGCGGTGCGTTGCCGCGGCGATTGCGGGGCCGACGCCGGCGGGAAGCGTCGAAAAAGGAAGCCCCGAGAGGACATAATCGGCCTCCTGAAACCCGTGGGCTGCGATGATCTCCTCGACGTCAGCGGCGGACCCGTGGACAGCGATGAAGCGGCTGTCGCGGATATCCTTGCGCAGATAGTCGATGAAATCCTCATTGGTGTCGATCGCGATCAGCGTCGCATCGCCCGCCATGCGTTCAAGAACGGGCCGGCAGAAGGTACCGACGCCCGGACCATATTCCACGAAGAGCTTGGTGTTCTTCCAGTCGACCGGGCGCAGCATGTGCCGGATCAAGGTCGGCGAGGAGGGAACAATCGAACCCACCATGACCGGATGCTTGATGAACCCGCGAATGAACATGCCCCACGGTCCGAAAAAGCGTTTGAGCCGCTCGCGCACCCGGCGGGGGAGCGCGATCTTCGATTCTTGGGCATGCGCCCGCGGATGGGTCATGGTGGCTTTCGCGTTGCTTCGGTTTTCCTGTCGGTGGCAAAAACGACGAGACAGCGCAAGGAAAGATATGGGCTGAGCGTTGGACAGCAAGGGCATCGCGTGTAGGGAGAGGCGGACTTGCGGTAAGCGGAAGGGACGGCATGACGGCAATATCGCGTTCGATCCCCAATGACCGGATGGCCGTCCTCTTTGCGATCATGCTCGTTGCGGCCGCGGGCAACACCGCGATGCAGTCGATCCTCCCCGCGATCGGCGCCAAGCTTCACATTCCCGACGTCTGGGTCAGCCTCGCCTTCAGCTGGTCGGCGCTGCTCTGGGTCCTCACCGCCCCGCATTGGGCGCGCCAGTCGGACAAGCGCGGGCGAAGGGCGCTGATGGCGCTCGGAATGCTCGGTTTCATCTCGTCGATGGCGCTGTGCGGTCTGACGCTGTGGGCAGGCCTTTCGGGCCTGATCGCAAGCGGGGCAACCTTCATCATCTTCGCGCTCTTCCGCAGCCTTTATGGCGGGTTCGGATCCGCCTCCCCGCCCGCCGTCCAGGCCTATGTCGCCGCGCGGACCGATCCTGAGGAGCGGACGCAGGCCTTGTCGCTTGTCTCGTCTTCCTTCGGACTCGGAACAGTGATCGGCCCCGCGATCGCGCCCTTCTTCATCCTGCCCATCGTCGGGCTCTCAGGCCCGCTTCTCGTCTTCGCGCTGATCGGTCTTGTCGTCCTCATCACGCTGCGCTGGCGCCTCCCCAACGACATGCCGCGCTTCGCAGCGCGCGGGTCGATCGCGCCCTATCCTGCCTCGGGGCTCGCGACTGACGCGCGGCGCGACGAAGATGAGGAGGAATCCGACGACGCGCTGCGGCCATCGCTCCAATGGAGCGACCGCCGGGTGCGCCCCTGGATGCTCGCCGGGCTCTTGGGCGGCCAGTCGCAGGCGATGATGCTCGGCGTCATCGGCTTTCTCATTCTCGACCGCCTCAACCTCAGGACCAATCCCGACGAGGCGGCCGCGATCACCGGGATCGTGCTCATGGCGGGCGCCTTTGCGACGCTGCTCGCGCAGTGGGGTCTCATACCCCTCCTCAAGATGACGCCGCGCTGGACGGTTCTCGTGGGCGCAGCGCTCGGCGCGGCGGGCACCGTGATGACCGGCCTTGCCCAGGACCTCCATGCGATCGTCATCGGCTTTGCCGCCGCATCGCTCGGCTTTGGCCTCTTCCGCCCCGGGTTTACCGCGGGCGCCTCGCTCGCGGTCACCGGACGCCATCAGGGCGCGGTCGCGGGCATGACAGCTTCGATCAACGGATCGGCCTATATCGTCTCGCCCGCGATCGGCGTCCTTCTCTACAACTGGCACGCGATGGTCGCTTACGGCGTGATGGCCGGGTTCTGCGCCTGGCTGGTGGTGTGGGGCTGGTCCGCGCTCCGGCAAAACCCGCCCCTTTCCACCTAGTCGCGCGCCTCGTCGGCGTGCTTTTGCTCGCGCACGGGCTTCAGCATACCCGGCGCGAAAAAGCCGATCGGGTTCACGCTCATCGCCTGCTGCTTGATCTCGCCCTGGATCTTTTCATAGTCGCGCTCCATCGCCTCGGTCACCGAGGCGCGCGTATCCTTGAGCGCGGTCTCGAAATCCTCCATCGTCACGCTCTCGCTCGTCATCGAGCGTTTGAGCGCTGCAAGACCCGCCCGGCGAACGAGATCTTCAAGATCCGCGCCTGTAAAGCGCTCGGTGCGCGCGGCGAGCGCGTCCAGATCGACATCGCTCGCCAGCGGCATCTTGATCGTGTGGATTTCAAGGATGCGCCTGCGCCCTCCGGCATCGGGGACGGTCACATAGATGAGCTCGTCGAGTCGCCCTGGGCGAAGCAGCGCCGGGTCGATGAGGTTCGGCCGGTTGGTCGCGCCGATCACGACAACCGACTGCATCTCCTCGATCCCGTCCATCTCGGCAAGGATCGTGTTGACGACGCGCTCGGTGACCTGCGGTTCGCCCGCGGTGCCGCTGCCGCGCGCGGGCACCAGGCTATCGAGTTCGTCGATGAAGATGATTGTCGGCGCAACGGCGCGTGCGCGCGCGAAAAGCCTGGCGATCTGCTGCTCGCTTTCGCCATACCATTTGGAGAGAAGATCCGACGACTTGATCGCAATGAAATTGGCATCGGACTCGCGCGCCGCCGCTTTCGCGAGCAGCGTCTTGCCTGTGCCGGGGGGACCATAGAGAAGAAAGCCCTTAGCGGGACGGATCCCGAGCCGGCGGAAGGCATCGGGATGCTTCAAAGGCAGCTCGATGCCCTCGATCATCTTGTCGCGTGCAGCGTCAAGGCCGCCAATGTCGCTCCACCGCGTCTTGGGTGCCTGCACCATTACCTCGCGCATCGCGGAGGGCTGCACGCGTTTCAGTGCATTGTTGAAATCCTCGCGCGTGACCCGAAGCTCGTCGAGCACCTCGGGCGGAATGGTCCCCTCCGAAAGGTTGAGCCTGGGCATGATCCGCCGCACCGCCTCGATCGCGGCCTCGCGGGTGAGCGCGGCCATGTCGGCGCCGACAAAGCCGAACGTCGTGCGCGAGAGCTCGGCAAGGTCGACATCCTCGGCGAGCGGCATGCCGCGAGTGTGAATTCCGAGGATCTCGCGGCGACCGCTCTCGTCGGGCACGCCGATCACGATTTCGCGGTCAAAACGGCCCGGGCGGCGCAAAGCCTCGTCGATGGCATCGGGGCGGTTGGTGGCCGCGATGACGACAAGATTGGTCCGCGGCTCAAGCCCGTCCATCAAGGTCAGGAGCTGCGCGACAAGCCGCTTTTCAGCCTCGCCCTGCACCTGCCCGCGTTTCGGCGCGATCGAATCGATCTCGTCGATAAAAAGGATCGACGGCGCCGCCTTTGCAGCCTGCTCGAACACGTCGCGCAGGCGCTTTTCGGACTCACCGTAAGCCGACCCCATGATCTCGGGCCCGTTGATCAGGAAGAACTGCGCCTCGCTCTCGTTCGCAACCGCGCGCGCTAGGCGGGTCTTGCCCGTGCCCGGCGGTCCGTGCAGCAGCACCCCGCGCGGCGGATCGACGCCGAGGCGGCGGAAGAGTTCAGGATAGCGCAGCGGCAATTCGACCATCTCGCGAAGCTGGTCGATCGTCTCGCCGAGCCCGCCGAGATCGTCATAAGTGACATCGGTGCGGCGGGTATCCTGCGGCTCCTGATATTCGGGAAGCAGTTCAACCTCGGTATTCTCGTCGATGTAAACGACGCCCTTGGGGCTTGCCGACACCACGCTGAGGCGAACTTCGGCGAGCGCATAGGCGGGTGCGTTCAGCATCTGGCGAAGCTGCGGGGGCATATCGCCCGCCGACACCCGCTGCTGACCCGCGGTCGCGACCGTATCGCCCGCGACGAGCGGTCGGCCGAAAAAGCTGCGCTTGAGCGCGATCGCCGAGCCCTGAAGGCGCAGGTTCTCCTGGGCGGGCGCGAACACCACGCGGGTTGCAGGGCGCGTCTCGGCGCGGCTCAGGATCACCATGTCACCCGCGCCCGCGCCCGCATTGGCGCGCTGGAGGCCATCGAGGCGGACGACCTCGAGCCCCTCATCTTCCGGATAAGGCGCCATGACCCGCGATGCCGTCACCCGCTTCCCGCTGAGTTGGATCACATCGCCCTCGGTCACCCCGAGCTCGGCCATCGCCGCGCGCGGGATGCGCGCGATGCCGCCCCCGCTTTCTTCAGCGCGGGCGTTTGCCACCTGGAGCTTGACTTGCTTTTCTTTAACCGGTGCGTCGGCCAAGATGTGTCTCCCGCAAAATAGTCAGAATGCCGAAGATAGGATAGGCGTTCCCTTATTTCGAGCCCCCGGCTGCACGATGGGCCTCTCCAAGGCTTTTATACCGCACTGCACCAAATGCCTCTGGCGCGCGCGCTGCTCTCATGCCATCACCCCCCGCGAGAGACATGATGGCACGCCTTCCCCCCTTGAGCAGCATGGAAGCCTTTCTGGAGGTCGCCCGTCATGGCACGGTGAAGGCGGCCGCGAGCCAGCTCGGTCTTTCGATGCCCGCCCTCTCGCGCCGGATTCAGACGCTCGAACATGCGGTCGGGCGCCCGCTTTTCGACCGCCATCACCAGGGTCTGCGGCTCACCGAGGCGGGCCGCACGCTGCAGGGGCAATTGGCGCCGATCCTCGATGATCTGCGCGGCGTCATCGCGCGCGTTGGCAGCCCCGACGCCTCGCTGCGCCTCCACCTCAATGTTTTGCCGCTTTTCGCGCAGCAGCGGCTTTTCCCTCGCCTGCCCGAACTGCGCCAGAAACATCCTGAACTCCATATCGACATCGACACGCTCTCGCACGGCGAATCCCGGCTCGGCGAGGGTCTCGATGCCGCAATCGCGCTCGCGCGCGCGATCGATCCCGCGCTCTATGCAGCGCGGCTCGACCAGGACAAGATTTTCCCGATCGCGGCGCGGTCCCTTACCGACGGCGAGCGGGCGATCACGGTGCCGGAGCAGCTCCAGCGGCTCACTATCCTTCTCCACCGCGAAATGCCGGAGACATTCGCCGAATGGAAGCAGGCGATCGGCATGCCCTATCTCGAACCTGCCGGGATCGATTTCTTCGATTCGGGACCGCTGATGCTCGAAGCTGCAGCGCAAGGGATAGGCGTTGCCTTCATGCACGGCCATCATTTCGACTATGCGCAGGATCCCCGCCTCACCCGGCTCTTCGATTTCGATGTCGACAGTCCCTACAGCTACTGGTTCGTCTGCCGCCCCCGCGCGCTACGCCAGCCGGCCGTCAAGCTCTTCCATGACTGGCTACTCGGCGCAAAAATATAGGTTCACGGCGCGTTCAGCCCGCAAGGTGAAGCATTCTTTCGACCTGTCGGCTGCGGAGGCACCTGATGCGCCTGATCCTTGTTTCTGCCCTTTTTCTGGCTTTGCCGGCGGCGGCGGCGGCACAGTTTGTCGCGGGGCCCGGTCCTCTTCCTCAGCCGATGCCGGGCATTACCGACCAGGGGACACTGCCCACCCTCCCCCCAATCGATCACGAGATTGGCGAAGCGCGCCACCGCATCAAGGCGGGCCGCGCGCGGGGCGAACTCACGAAGCGGGAAGCGCGTGCGCTGCGACGCGATGCCGCCATGATCGAAAGGCTCGCCGATCGCTATGGCGCCGACGGGCTTTCCGATTCTGAACGTCGCGAACTCGACATGCGGTCCGAGGTATTGCGCACGCTTGCCGCGGCGCAGCGATTGCATGGCGGGGACGGACGCCCTCGAATGGAAGATCGCTAAACGCAAAAAAAATGCTGTGCTGGAGATATTCCGGCCCTCGGCCTCGCACTTACCATGGATAACCGACCGACGGGTACGAGGGCGCCCCTGAGACACAAGCATTTCTGCGGGGTACGGCTAGGCGTGTGTCTCGAGGGGCCTCCATTTCACGAAGCGGGGCATATCAGCGCCAGCGATATATGCGGACATCGTCTCGCATATTTCCTCGAAGGTGAAGGCATCGTCCGCAAGCGCCGCACTGCCTGCCGCCCTGCCATATCTTTCTGCTTTGTAATGCTGGCTGGGGCCGCCTTTGCGGACCTCCAGGACGTATCCTCCATCGTGTAAAGCGGTCTGCAGGTAGTTTTGAGGAGCCGACTCGATAATCAGGAAGCCGCGGTTGCCCACGCGCATGAGCGCGGCTTCTGTGCCCTCGTCTGTCACCGGTCCCTCAAGGTAGTCGCCGTTCAACACCAGGCGCAGACCTTTGCGAAGCTTTCTGGTAGCCGCTGTCGATCTGGAACGGGCATCCGGTTGGGCGAGTGCCTTGCGCAGGAAGTGGACGAGGGGATCAGCGTCCTTCCGGTCCTTGTGGGCGAACCAATGAATCAATGGCGCGCCGATGAGGAACACCAAAACAAAGGCCAACGGCTGAGTGGCTGATATCGCGCCATCGGTTATCATCATGACCACGACCCCAGCCGTGATGAGCGTGAACATCAAAACGCCGTTAAGGTCTGAACCTGCTCTGCCATGTACCCGCGTGCCAAAGCTGTCGGCCGAGATAAGTCCGAACAACATGGGGCCGTAACGGTCGAAGGCGCTGAACCAAAGGCATATGAACGGCCCTGCGATCCAGCCGCGTGCGCCATCCTTGGGGTCAAAGATCCCGGCTTTCTTCGACCGGATGGCCGCCTTGGCCGCCTTCGGGGGCAGGTTCGACGTTATTTCAAATCGGTATCCGAAAGGCTGAAATCCCACTCACTCGCCCCCACAACTCACATTTCGAGCCACTTGGACTGGAGACCACCGGGAGGCAAGATCGAAGAAAGTGAGCTTCGACATGGTCTGAGCCGAAGGCCCGGCCGAGATCGCCGTCCTCAAGCTCTCCGCCGGCGCTGCCAATGAGGCGGGGAGCAATGATCTGGGCCAGAAGAGCTTCCGCAGCGGTTATCCGGCTTTTCGATGCCCCGATCCCCATCGGCACGGCCGTGACAATTTGTCTCCCGCTGCTGCCCCTTCTCGGTGCACCCGCGCCCAGCGCGAGCCGAGCGAAGGGGAAACAGGTGCCCGGTAGCGACAATCTCTTTCGCTTTCCCCGAAAATGCCTCTTGAGCAACCGGCAGTCTTGGAGTCCCCGAGAGGATGTCCAACTATAACAATTTAATGAAATAATGGTGCTGCTGGAGAGGATTGAACTCTCGACCTCACCCTTACCAAGGGTGCGCTCTACCACTGAGCTACAGCAGCAGCCGGGGCCCTTGCGACGCATCGCCGCCGGGCAGGCGCGGCCTATGGCGGGGCGCCCCGCCGCTGTCAAGGTGCGAGACTTGACGAGGTCGCGATTTCACAGGCATGGCGCGGGCAATGAGCAAGCCGCCTTCTCCCGCCGACCTCGAACGCGAGCGACGCCTCGCCGAGGCACTGCGCGCCAACCTCAGGAAACGCAAGGCGCGCGCCCGCGAAGAGAAGGCCATGGACGAGACTAAAGACTGACGGTCACCGTCACTGCGTCGCCTTCGCTCAACCCTTCGGCCTTGCGGATCGCGGCCTTGACCGGCAGGAGCCAGCCGCCGCTTTCGCGATGCGGAAAAACCGAGGTTGTCCAGCTGCTGTCACCGATCCGCGCTTCGACGCGGGCCGAACCGAACCCGCGCAGTCCGTCGAGCCATTGCCCCGATATGGCCGCGAGGCGCACCCTGTCGGCCGCGTCACCCTCGATAGTGACGAAATACCATGCGCCCGGCGCAGTTGCCGGCTGCCAGCGCCAAAGCGGAACCGTGACTGTGATACCTTCCAAGACCTATTTCGCCGCGACGGGCCGGATCGGCACCGGAAGATTGCAGATATCCACCCCGCCCGCGGGACTTATGAAAAAGGGGTCACGCCGATCGGCACGCGCCGCTGCATAGCGGGCAAAACTCTCGCTCTCGCTCGAAAGATATTCGAAATGCGGCCGATCGGCCTCTGCCAGATCGCTTGCGAGGCGGACCGAGATGATCCGGACCCGCTGCGCGGGGTCATTGTAGACCCCGAGCGGCCCGGACCCGCGCGGCAAGCTTGACAGATGCTCGATCCCACTGATCACGCGGCCCACGAGCGCGATGTTCCGGTCAAGGTGCCGCGGGGCATGGCCGATGACGGCGTAGAGCTCGGCGCCGCTCCCCGTGTTGGGCGACATATCGCGCGCCACTCCAACCATTGCATAGCAGTGGACGGGCCACATGGGCGAGCCAGCCTCATCTTCTGGTCCCCCGGCAAGCGGCCATCCCTCGTGGATCTCGACCCACGGTGCGTAGGGGTCGCGCTCATGCCAGCCCTGCGGCGCGACTGTTGTGCGCGTCGCCCCAATCGCAATCTCTCCCAACCGGTCCCGCTCGCCTGCAAGCTCGGCTTCCATTGCGATTATATCGGCGGAACCATCGGTCGATACGGCCTCGGCAATCAACTCGGCCGTGGTCGCATATTCGCTCTCCGGCACCGCCGCCAGCCCTTCTGGCAGCGGCTTGGCTTTCGCCGGCTCGTCGCCATCGGCATCGCCCCATTGGGCCACATAATTGTCCTGGACCCGGTAGACGCTGGTTCCGTCCCACCAACGCGCGGCGGCGAGCTTTCGGATATTGCCGATCCAGCCCTGGCTGAACGGCGCCGGCATCAGCTGGATGACGACGCGCCGTACGCTGCCCGCCGCATCTCTCGCAAGGTCCATGACCAGCAGGTCGGAAGCTGCGATCGCGGTCCATTCCTCAGCCTTGGCCGCATCGACGATCTGCCCCGGCGAGAGCGGAGGTCTGGCGACCTGCGCGTGTGCAGCAGAATAAAGGGCGAAGGCTGTGGCGGCGGCAGCGAGCAATTGTTTCATCGGCTCTGTCTGCCATGCCCAATCGGCTTGCGAAAGCCCTAGCAACCGACTAGGGCCCGCCTTCATCCAGTGCATGCGGAGCGGTGGCCGAGTGGTCGAAGGCGCTCGCCTGGAAAGTGAGTATACGGCAAAACCGTATCGAGGGTTCGAATCCCTCCCGCTCCGCCATCTACATTTAACTCATTGAAATTGCGTGATAATCCGGCGCTTCTGCCCGGGAATGCCAAATTTTCGGGTCACTCTCGTCATAGAGGGAACCGGGGATACAAAGCGCTTTCCACGATTTTTGGCGCCTTTTCTCAGCGGCGCCATTGCGTGGTGCGGTATTGGAGGTGCCGGGAGAGCGGGAACGCACCACGAATGCGGTAATTAGCGGTGGGGCAAAAAGCCGAGCTTTTGCCGCTGTTGGTCCCAGCCGATCGGGATCGAATGGGACTGGGTCACTTCGAAAATGGTCTAGCCGCCATTCATGCTGATTATCCGCGCTATTTGGACTTACGGTCGCATTCGATTGACTGGCTCCTTACCGTAAACGGCCGAATTAACGACGATAACGGTCGTCATTCGAAGCGAAGCAGCGTCCGCTTGTTCGATTGCTCCGAAAGTGTTCGAATTTTTCCGTCTATGGCCGCGCCTTTGGCTCGGGGTGTGAGTCAGGAACAACCAATGACCCGTGGTCCTCGGCCAACCATTGGCTGATCCTGTCACTGATCTGTTCGCCGCCATATTCCTTGATAGCGCACTCCCACACGATCGCGGTTCGCCATCCGGACTGTTCGAGATTTGCGATCGCCCGATGGTCCCTGAGTACATTCTGTTCGAATTTCTGCGCCCAGAATTCCGGCCGAGTGGCGGGCCTGGTTGTGAAGCGGCAGCCTTCGTGGCGATGCCAGAAACATCCATGGACGAATACGACTGCCTGAAATTTCGGAAAAACCAGATCGGGCCTGCCCGGCAATCCCTTGTAGTGGAGCCGGTATCTCAGGCCTCTTGCATGCAGCGCCTTTCGCATCGCGAGTTCGGGCTTCGTGTCTCGCCCTCGGATCCTCGCCATCATTCTGGACCGCGTCGCCTGGTCGACAATGTCTGACATCACGAATTCCCCTGGCTAGTTCCGCCGGTCCTGGTATGTGGTTGAACCATGAAAGGAATTGTCGGGCGAATGACTAGAAGTTTCAAGACTGTTGACCTGTTTGCGGGGCCGGGAGGTCTGGCGGAGGGCTTTTCTTCGCTGCGAGATGAAACGGGGCACCGAATTTTTGACATTGTGCTTTCTGTCGAAAAAGAGGTCTCTGCATTCGCTACATTGCGCCTCCGCAGTTTTGTTCGGCAGTTCAACAAAATCCCGCAGACCTATTATGACTATATTGCTGGCCGGATTTCGAAAGACGACCTGATCGCGCGACATCCAGCCGAATGGGCCGCAGCGGTTCGAGAAACCATGATGCTGGAACTGGGCACGGAAGCGGCGACAGCCGCACTGGATCCCGTGCTTGACGAAATTCGCGAAACGGCTGGAAACGACGCAATCCTGATCGGGGGGCCGCCCTGTCAGGCCTATTCGCTTGTCGGTCGCGCCCGTAATCGCGGCATCAAGGGATACGACCCCGCCGAGGACCATCGCCACTTCCTCTATCGTGAATATATCCGGATCATCGGGAAGCTGAGGCCGGTCGCCTTCGTGATGGAGAATGTCAAGGGGATGCTGTCTTCCAAGGTCGAAGGCAAAGGCATATTCGATCTGGTATTGTCCGACCTGTGTTCAGCAGGCGGCTATCCCGACAGCTATACGCTCATCCCTCTGGTTGCAGGTGGCAAGGGGCGCCACGGCGGTCATATCATTCGCTGCGAAGACTATGGCATACCCCAGAGCCGCCACCGCGTGATTCTTCTGGGCATTCGCTCCGACCAAATATCGAGTGACGACAGCGGGAGGCTCTCCGGACATACGCTGGAACCCGTAGCCACTCAGGCGACCGTTTCGTCGGTTCTATCGGGCATGCCGAAGCTCCGCAGTGGCCTCAGCCGCACGGAAGACAACCCGGAAAGTTGGCGCAAGGCCGTCATCGCGGCCTATCGAGCGGCCGCCTCTGCCTGCCGCAATGAGGACACTTGCCTGGACCGCGTTGCCGACACCTTGGCCGGTCACGCGCGCGATCTCCAAGAAATCGAGGAGCTTCCGCCGCGGTGCAGCAGGCAGACGACTTCGGTACCGGACAACCGGCTCGGGGTCTGGCTGAGCGATCCGGACCTGCGAGAACTCCCCAATCACGAGACCCGTGGGCACATGGAAAGCGACCTCGCGCGATATGCCTTTGCCGCGGTGTTTGCCGATCACTTTCAACGTTCGCCCAAGGCGGATGAATACCCCGCTCGACTGGCTCCTGCACATGGCAATTGGGACTCCGGCAAGTTCTCGGATCGCTTCCGGGTGCAGCGCTGGAACGCGCCCTCCAGCACCATCACCAGCCACATATCCAAGGATGGGAACTACTTCATTCACCCCGACCCGACTCAGTGTCGCAGTCTGACCGTCAGGGAGGCGGCACGTTTGCAGACGTTTCCCGATAACTACTTTTTCGAGGGAAACCGGACCCAGCAGTTTGTCCAAGTCGGAAACGCTGTTCCACCACTCCTTGCTCGTAAGATTGCGAACATTCTCAGAAACTTGCTTGCGTAGGCGCGACCACCTCGATCGGTACCGTCTGCACATTCTTACAATATTTTTAAAATGTAATCCGTATATTGACGCGAAGCGCCTTTCGTGACACATTCCACGCATATTTGTGAATGTGGGGATGTCATGCGCGACAAGCGTCAGAAATTCGTGGAACTTGCGGAGGCAAGGGTCAACAAGGCGCTGAAAGACATTCAGCTGATCGGTAACCTGTCGAACAGGTCCGCCTATGAATTCAGCGAAGCTGATATCCGGAAGATCTTCGGTGCCCTGCAGAAGGGGCTTGAAGGCGCCAAGGCGCGCTTTTCGAAGGAGAGCGATGGAAGTGGCGGTGAGTTCCGGCTTTAGGCGTGAGCGGCATCTTCATATCTGAGCGTGGGGGGTTCAAGCATGAGTGGCTGGTCCTGGATATGGCCTTCGGTCGGAGGCACGCCCATAAATCAAGGGCTCGACAGCGAGATGTTCGACCGCGTCGACTATCCCTATTCGGAAACATTCGTCCGAGAGGCTATACAGAACAGTCTTGACGCCCGGCTGGACATGACAAAGCCGGTCGTCATCCGCTTCTCCTTCCATGAAGATCGCCTTGGAAAACGCGGGGCCTTCCTCAGGCAGGCAATGGAACACCGTCAACGGGCCAACCTGCCTGTGCCAGCAGGCTGGGCCAGTGAACGGATCACGTGGATCGCGGTCGAAGATTCGAACACCAAGGGTTTGCTTGGCGATCTGAAGGATCGAAAAGGCGATTTCTGGGGGTACTGGCTCAACTTCGGTCTATCGAACAAGACCGGCACTGGACGGGGAGGCAGGGGTATCGGCCGGGTGACCTTTCTGATCGCCTCACAGATGCACACCGTCATTGGGCTGACCCGGCGCTTCGACGACATGGCCCTCGCCGCATGTGGCATGTCCGTACTTAAGGCCGATCAATATGGATCGGAATTCAAATCCACCCACGCATATCTTGCTGAAAGCGAAGAAAACTCGATTTACAGGCTGCACGATGGAGCGAATTTCCACGCATCGCTCGTCGATGCATTCCGTCTCTCGCCTTACCCTCAGGATGCCAATCTGACAGGGCTTTCCCTCGTCATCCCGTTCCCTCACGCCGAACTGGATGAGGACGGCATTCTTGCCGCTGCGATAGATCATTTCGCTCCGGCAATTCTCAACGGTACCTTGGTCGTCGAGGTGGGTGTGGATCGCCTCGACAAGGATTCAATCAAAAAGGTTGCGCCCTGTGTGTCGCAACACATCAAGTCGAAGCCGATCAAGGGCGGGACCAGCCGCTATCTGGCAATGATCGAGGCTGGTCTTGCCGGTTCAAAGTCGGCCATCCAGTTGCCGGACGCCAAGGCAAAACTGTCCGATTACCGGGACCAGCCCGATGCAGAACGCTACCGATTGAAGCTCGCCGACGGCGAGACGATCGTCTTTAGGCTGACTTTCCCGATGACCAAATCTGGCCAGACCACGGAAGTTGGCTTGACGATTGTTGCTGCACCGACACCCTATGGCAAGATGCCGTTGGATCGTCTCTTCCGGGAAGGGATGAGTCTGCCGGATGTTCGCAGCCGGCGGCCCGCCGACATTGATCTTGTCATGCTGATCGATCAGGAGCCGTTGGCTCAATATCTCAACTTCTGTGAAGGCAAGGCGCATCTCGACCTTCTTGAATCCAAGGAAGTTCGAACGAAGCTCGCCGACGCCGGCTTTGACGGAATAAACGTGAAGCGGCTGGTAAAATCGCTTCCGGACGACCTTCGCGAGTTCTTGACCGAATTAAGTGCAGAACCGGACGCTTCAGTGTGGGATGGTTATTTTTCCGTGCCGGACCCGTCCAGTCCGAAGAAGAAAATGCCGAAGCCCAGCGAGAAGGATCCGAACCCGGATCCTCCCACTGCTTTCGACCCGCCGCCGGCCAATGCAAGTGCGGTAACGGTAGACACACTTGAAGATGGCTTTCGCCTCAATTCCAATGACAACTACACAAAGTTTCCGGCCTTGGCGGATGTCACGGTTGCCTATGCGGATGGGTCAGGCAAGCCACCATGGAGCGAGTATGATTTCCGGTTCGAAGATCTGGAAATCCTTTCGGAAAACTGCACGCCCAGTTTCACGGACAATCGTCTGCGAATTCAGGACTGGGTGTCCGGCAGCATGGTCGAAGTCAAAGGCTTCGACACTCGCCGTGAACTCGACATTCGCATAAGGACCGAGAGCAATGCGCCGACGGATTAGGCTCACCGGGAGACGCCAGCTCAGCAAATCGGTGGTGAGAGTCTCGCTGACCGAGCTCGGCGGCAAGCCGCTGGTGACCATGACGTTAGTTAGTCCCGACGCATTCAAGCAATTTCCACAAAATGCGCGGGTTTCCTTGCGCCTCGTCGAGAACAAGCGGGTCGAAATTGTTGATCTCGGCACGATTGGCAAGATGAGCAGCAGCCGGGAGTTGCGGTCTCAGGGCTTTGTTGCGCCGAGTTGTCAGCTCCGAATCGCTGATCCGGGCACGAAGGCCATGGGACTGCTCCTCGCCAGCACTGACAGCTGGACCTTGAAGAAGAACGACCACAAGGACCAAGAAAGCAGCAAAGGCATCCTGCTGTTCCTCGCGGATGATACGGCTCCCCAGTCATGGAAGCTCGAGATCAGGGAATCAGACTATCCCCTGGTCAAGGTGGACAAGCGTATAGCAAATGCCGCGATGTGGGCCCGCAGCAATCCCGTTTTTGTCGGCGCAGTACTTCCCAGCGTCGTGAAGCAGGTCTTTGACGAGATCCTGCGGGGAGAACATTCCGAAGATCTGCCGTGGGTCGAAGACTGGCTGAGATGGGCCGATTCCATCATGCCCGGCGACAATCCGCCGACCGATCCCGAAGAGAAGAACGAGAGGCAGAACTACATCGAACGCCTTCTGGATTCGTTCTGCTCTCGTCACAACCTGGCAGACCAGCTGCTTCAGGCAACTCAGGGGGGAGATGCCGAATGACAGAATATCCGGCCGTCTACGAATTCACGCCGACGGGGCTGAGCGCCTTCAAGCGTATCTTTGAGGGAGAACTGCCGGAGAGCGCCATCAATCCTGTTGATCCGCAATTTGCACTGCCCGTCTCGGGTACAAAATCGATCAGCGATGCTTCTGCCGCGACTTCGAAAGAGTTGGCTGCTCGCGTGCTTCAGTCACTGGGTTCCGAGTGGACGCATGTACTGCCCAGGGCCGGCATCTGGGCATGGCTGACATTCATACTGCGTGACGTTGTGTTCCCGAAAAATTCTGAGGGCGACAGGAAGCCGAAGGAAATCCATCGCTGGTATCCGAGTAGCCCTGGAGACTGGCAGAAGGCTCAGCGCCATCTGGTCCGGATGCCGGTGGTCCTGTTGGGAAGCCTCGGCGATGCCGCTGATCACCTGCTGTGTGCCCACCCCTCGGTTCTGCCTGAAATACGCGAGCAGCTGACAAGTCAGCAGGACATGTTCAGCATGGAATTCCAGAGAGCGGCCCGTCAGCTCTATTTCGATGATGGCAAGAACGGGCTGAAGCGAGGAGCGGGCGGCAAAACAGCCGGTACGCCTCGACGGCTGGCCAAGGTGCGACAGCAGCTGGATGTCACCTGGAATCTTTTCGATCTGGATGCAGCGCACATTGTGAACCTGCTTCCCAGGGAATTCGATCGCTTCAAACCCAAGGCACAATAGGCACCCGAAAGGCGAACGCAGAAAAATGGCATATCCTTACGTACTGGCGCAGGATGCGATGGCGAAGCTGCGGGAGGCGATCTACCTGCTGCTGAACGAAGCGCCGGCATCTGGTTTGAAAAACGCCCAGATCGGCAGATCGCTCGGCATATATTCAGGGCACGTCGGCCACGAAGGCCATATTTCCCGGACCGTTCTTGCATTGATGGAAGCTGAAGGGGTGGTCGAACAGAACGCGGAGACGAAATGCTGGCGTATCCGCGACAACAAGGCCGGTGATGGTCCAGGTAACAATCAGCAGTGATGCTCGGCGGGTTGGCTCCGACATTCTCGATCACCGTGGCATGATCTACAAATATTTTCCCCCGAACCATTACAGTCTGGAGAACCTCCAGAACGACGTTCTGTTTTGTCGCCATTTCGAGGATTTCAACGACCCATTCGAATTCTGGTCCTGCTTACTGCAAGGGATCCCGACCTTGAACGAAGTGGATCGATTCAAGGCCGCATGCGCTACTTGGGGGTTTGTGGACGCAGATGTCCTTGATCCTCCGGACGATTGGCAGGAATATTTCGAGTCACTCGACGAGGCGCAGCCTGACTTCAAATTGCTTTTCGACCACACCCGGATCGCATGTTTCAGCGCGGCACCGGACAATCTTCTCATGTGGTCTCATTATGCCGATGGCATGCGCGGTTTCTGCATTGCCTTTGATGAAAATTTGATCCTCGGGGACGATCCCAAGGATTACCTTACCGATGTCGAATATCTTGATAAACCTCCGCTCGTGGATAGTTTTGTCTATGTCGTCGCCGAAGATCAGTATGACTATCACCTGATGGCGATCGACGAAACAAAGACGGAAATGAAGTATTTTGACAAGAAGGAAGCATGGCCATGCCAATTGGAAGACTTCCGGCGGTGTGCGGATGAAGCGCTCGCATTCATGAAGTCGATATGGCGCCGGGCATTCGCGGCGAAACCTGCAGAATGGGCTTATGAGCGAGAGATCAGACTCCTGATTCGTGCCCAGGAAGGGGGAAAACAGCCGGTCAGTCGAACTTATCCGATTGAATCGGTAAAGCAGATCATAATCGGCGAGAAGATGGACAAGGCCTTCAGAAATGAACTCACCACATTGATCGCCGACAGGTTCCACGGCGTGCCGGTACGAGAAGCGAGGCGGTTGCCGACCAGCTACGGTCTTGAGATCAGCTGAGTCGGTGACGCAGTCCCCATCTCGTGGATATCGCCGGAATCGACCTTGCTGCGCAGTGAGTTGCACCCCTCAATCGCGGTCATTGTTGGCATCTGTCAACGCCGACTAATATTTCCCCGGAAGTGGGATCTCCCGCAATTTCGGTGCAGGGGTCATGCGATGATTCGGGCCCGGAGCAGGTCGAGGCCGGCCCGACCATACATGGATCGCTTGATGAGCTTGAGCTTGTTGATCTTGCCTTCTACCGGTCCGGTGCTCCAGGGCGAGGTCAATGCAGCGCGCACCGCATCAATGTCGCGCCGGAGGCCGCGAGCGAATGAGGCCCAAGTTGAACAGTGCTGGCGGAACATACAGGGAACGCAGGGCCGTAAATATCTGATTTTGCAGGGAGTGGATTTTGCGGCAAAACCGGGTGTGCTAACAACATTTTCTCTGTGACTGGCGGTTTG
>Ga0180220_1001012_pt1:0-20000 | contig 23784 bp, 15 predicted proteins | sample eDN5th37CBELigBY_FD_151335 | JGI IMG/M metagenome (GOLD analysis project Ga0180220, IMG submission 151335) | Enriched backyard soil microbial communities from Emeryville, California, USA - eDNA 5th pass 37_C BE-Lig BY (version 2) (version 2) | ecosystem: Environmental > Terrestrial >...
GCGAAGCCCTTCGACGAGAGGACCTTGGTGATGGCCGCCGTCAGCGTGGTCTTGCCGTGGTCGACGTGACCGATCGTGCCGATGTTCGCGTGCGGCTTGGTGCGCTCGAACTTTTCCTTGGACATCTGCCGCCTCCATTCTTCCGAAAAACGAGTGAGAAAGTCTTGGAGCCCTCGACCGGGATTGAACCGGTGACCTCGTCCTTACCAAGGACGCACTCTGCCAACTGAGCTACGAGGGCATCGTATTTGGAGCGGGAAACGGGACTCGAACCCGCGACCCTCAGCTTGGAAGGCTGACGCTCTACCAACTGAGCTATTCCCGCATATGTCCTCTCGTACCGCTACTGCCTTCTACTTCACTTCAACGCTTGGTGGAGGGGGAAGGATTCGAACCTTCGTAGGCTGATGCCGGCAGATTTACAGTCTGCTCCCTTTGGCCGCTTGGGTACCCCTCCTCGGAGTCGTCTCTCTTGGAGCTGGCGGCGGGAATCGAACCCGCGACCTGCCGCTTACAAGGCGGCTGCTCTGCCGACTGAGCTACACCAGCGTAGCGGTCCGGCCACCGCCACAATCGCTTCCATCCATCTTTTCCGCTTGGATGCACCCCTCTCGCGAAGGCGTGCCGTCCAACGTGCGGTGGGGCTTGTAAAGGGAACGGCAGATCCAAGTCAAGAACGATCCGCCCCCTCCCCTCGATCGCCGCGGGGCGCCCTCGCCCGCCGCTGCCGCGCCGCCTCGTAGAGCAGGATCGAGCCTGCCGCGGAGGCCGACAGGCTGTTGGCGCCCCGCCCCGGCATCGGGATGGCGACGAGGCGATCGCAGCGATCCTTCGTGAGGGGGCGCAGGCCCCTCCCCTCCGCGCCGATCACCAGGCAGATCGGCATGGCGAGATCGACCTGGTCGCAGGGCTCGCCGGCCATGTCCGCGCCCAAGATCCAGACGCCGGCCTTCTTGAGGTCGTCCAGGGTGCGGGCGAGGTTGGTGGCCCGCGCCACCTGCAGGTGCGCCGACGCGCCGGCGCTCGCCTTGATCGCGGCGGGCGTGAGCCCCACCGCGCGATCCTTCGGCACGACGATCCCGTGCCCGCCCATCGCGTGGGCCGATCGCAGGATCGCGCCGAGGTGCACCGGATCCTGGACCTGATCGAGCGCGACGAGGAGGGGCTCGTCGCCCCGCTTGGCGGCGAGGCGGACGAGGTCGTCCGGATCGGCGTAGGTCGGCTCCCGGGCCTGGGCCACCACGCCCTGGTGCACCCCGCCGTCCGCCAGCCTGGAGATGCGATCCCGGGTCGTCCGCTCGACGCGGACGCCGGCGCCCTGGGCGAGCCGCACGATCCGCTCGAGGTCGTGGGCCCTCGCCCCTTCCGCGATCCACACGCGATCGATCGAGCCCGGCTGCGCCTGCAGCAGCTCGACGACCGGATGCACGCCGTAGACGATCGCCACTAGTTCACGAGCACCGGAACCGAGACCGTCTCGGTGGTCCTCATGCAGGCCTCGGCCACGCAGACGAAGAAGGTGAGGTCCGCGTCGATCGAGCCCTGGCCCGCCTCGCCGGCCTCGAAGGGGATGTCGAAGACGGGCCCCCCGTCGACCTCCCTGGCGCGGTCCTCGTAGGCCAGGTCGTCCTTGAGCACGCGGACCGGCCCCTTCGCCGCGAGCTTGCCCCGGAACGGCGTCTCGGCCTTCACCTCGGCGCCGGGGATCGGCTGGATGGCGAGGTGGAGCGTGCCCGGCTCGCCGGCCTTCGCCGGATCCGCGCTCGCCTTCACCGAGTAGAGGACCTTCGGATCCTCGGGGACCTCGCCCGCCACGTACCCGGAGGCGGCCGAGGGAGCGGCGTCCTTGCAGCCGGCGGCGACGAGCAGCGCGGCGGCCGCCAGGATGTGGAGCGATCGGTTCATCGGGTTCACCTCGCGCGGGGGGCGGGGGACCGGCCGATTCGCCGGCCGGCCACGCCCTCGATCTCTAACGCTTCGAGGCGCGCATTTCCAGCCGGTCCGCGCGGGCCCGCCGCACCAGCGCCGCCGCGTGGTCCACGATGGCGCCGGCGAGGTCGTGGCCGGTGGCCAGCTCGAGCTCCTTGAGGCCGGGCGAGCTGTGGACCTCGAAGACCCGGGGCCTCCCGTCGTGGTCGAGCATGTCCACCGCGCCCACCTCGAGGCCGAGGATCGCGGTGGCCCGGATCGCCGTCTGCTCGAAGACGGGCGGGAGCTTCACCGGCTCGAACTTCGCCCCCTTGCTCAGGGTGCGGCGCAGCCTGCCCGGCCGCGGGATCCGCCGCACCGCGCAGCGAACCTCCCCGCCGACCACCAGCGCCCGCAGATCCATGTCGTCGGCGTCGCGGACGTACTGCTGCACCACGAGGTTCTGGCCGAGGCCGAGGATCGCCTCCAGCGCCGCCTCCAGCGAGGGCATCGTCTCGCAGATCATCACGCCCTGGCGGTCCGTCCCCTGGAGCAGCTTGATCAGCACCGGGACGCCTCCCACCAGGGGAACCATCGCCTTGATGGAGCGGGGATCCCGCGCCATCACCGTCGGGGGCACGTCGATGCCGTGGCCGGTGAGGAGTTGCAGCGAGCGCATCTTGTTGCGCGCGCTGGCGATGGAGTCGGCGCCGTTGACGAGCACCGCGCCGGAGAGCGCCATGTGGTTGAGCACCGCCAGGCCGTAGGGCGCGATGGACTGTCCAATCCGCGGGATGATCGCGTCGGCGGGGCGGAGGGGCTTGCCGCGGTAGAGGAGGTGCGCGTTCCTCCCGTCGAGGTGCATCTCGCAGTCCATCGGGTTGAGGACGCGGGTGGGGATCCGTCGCTCCCGCGCCGCCACGACCAACCGCCGGGTCGAGTAGATGGTGTCCGACCGGGAGAGGATCACCAGCCGCATGGAGGACGCGCGCGCCATGGCGCCACCTCTATCACGGCGGCCGGGACGCCCGTCAGCTCGCCCGCCGGAAGCCGTTCAGTCGGGCGGCGCGCTCTCGAGCGGCGTCTCGCCCTCCGGCTCGTGGGGCGGGCGCGGCGGCGGCGCCCGCTTGCGGGCGCGCTGCTGGGCGGGGGTGGCGATCTGCTTCTCCCAGATCACGTCCACCCCGCCGGCGCCGGCGTCGCCGAAGCGGGTGCGCAGGCCCACCGTGCGAGAGAGATCGTACTGAGCGTGCACCTCGTTCGTGTTCTCGCCCGGCTCGGCGAGGAAGTTGCGGACGAAGCCGACGTAGAGGTTCCGCCCCACGTAGGTGCCGGCCTCGACCACCGTCTGGCCGGTCGCGGTCTGGCTGGTGAGGATCTGCACCGGGACCCGCGCGCCCAGCGCCTCCCGCAGCTTCTGGGTCACCGCGGCGCCGGCGAGGGAGGCTGCGGCGCCCTGCCCTGCCTGCCCCTCCCGCCGCTGCCCCGCCAGCGGCTCCATGCCGGGGTTCTGGGTGCGGCCCGCCACGATCAGCATCACGATCTGGCTCTCGGAGAGCGGCGGCTCGGATCGAAGCTGGACGGTGGGATCCTGGATCGTGCCCCCGATGTCCGCCCAGGCCGTCGCCTGCGGCGCGTCGTACCGGGCGGTCACGTCCACGTGGGGGTTGCGCGGCGGGCCGCCGATCCAGCGCACCTCCCCGTGCTCCACCACGAAGGTCCGCCCCGCCACCTCGGCCTCTCCGCGGCGGGTCCTGGCGTAGCCGGTGGCGGCGAGGGCCCCGTTCCGATCCCGGACGACGAAGAGATCCACTTGGAGCTCGAGCTCGACGTTCGGCCCTCGGACGAAGACGTCCCGTGGCGCCGCCACGTGGAGCGAGAACGGCAGGGCCCCCTTCCTCTCGCCGGGCGGCGCCGCCGCTTGGGCGGCGCCCGGGACGAAGACGACGTCCGGCAGCGGCCCCAGGGGCTGGAGCGTCCGCGGCGGCTGGGGCGGCAGCTCCACCTCGGCGGAGGCGATCGTCAGCGTCGCCGTCACCCCGTCGCCCGGGCCGATGCGCCCCTCCAGGCGATCCCGCATGGTCAACCGCGCGAGGGGCCCGCCGGAGCCGGTGACCGGGATCCCGTCCGCGCGCAGATCCAGGTCGAACGGGACCGGCGCCGTCGCCGTGCCGGACGCCAGGGGCAGGAGCGTCTCCATCACGGTGGCGAAGGGCCTCGCGCCGGGTCCACCGATCCTGCCGCTGGCGAAGAAGCGGCCGCCTTCGCTCCCGTGGACGTCGAGGGCGCGCAGCTCGATGGTGTCCTCCCGGAGGTTCACCCGCGCGGCGATCCGCTCGTACATCGCGCCGCCGGGGATCTGGACCGCGCCCTCCCCGATCGAGATCGCGCCGAGGGGCCGCAGGTCCGCGAGCCGCCCCTCGCCCTTCACCGACGCGTCGAGGATCCCGGCGAGGTGGCTGCGGGAGAGCGCCCTGCCCAGGGGTGCGAGGGACATCCGCTCCGCCTCCAGCCCCACCTTCGCCGGCAGGGCGGCGATGGCCGCCGCGTCGCCGGAGGCGAGGCGCTCGAACCAGCGATCGCCGAGCTCCACGCCCGCGGCGAGCGTGCCCCCTCCCTCCTCGAAGGCGTGGAGCCTGGCCTGGAGGCGCGTCGCGTCCAGCGCGAGCGAGACCTCGAGGTCGCCGAAGCGCGCGCCGCGGACGCCGAGGCGCCGGGCGTGGAGGATCCCGTCGCCGCAGGGCGCCGCCACCGTGCCGCTGAAGGACGCGCTCCCGAAGACGACGCCGGCGAGCCGACCGTCGGCCTCGGAGCGGTCGGAGGTGAGATCCTCGAGATCGATCCGGTGCAGCTCGATCGCCGCCGCCACCGGCGTCGCGGGATCGACCCGCCCGTCGAGGAGGACGGCGAGGGAGGCGCCGATCTCCACCGACGCCCGGGCCCGGGCCGCCTCCGCCTCCTCCGAGTCCACGGTCGCCGAGACCTTCACGGAGGCGTCCCCGAGCTCCGCCGCGGCGGCCGCGTGCACGTCGCGCACCGGGCCCAGGGGGCCGCCCCGCAGCTCCGCCGCGATCCGCCCCCGGGGATCGCGCAAGGGGCCGCGCAGGTCGAGGGTGGCGGCGGCGGCGCCGTGGAGGCCCGGCCTGCCCACCGACTCGCCCAGGATGGCGAGATCGATCCCGCGCAGCTCCCCCGCCACACGCGTTCGCGGCGATGTGGCCACCCGATCGAGCTCGGCCCTCGGCGCGGCCCGCAGGGCGCGCAGATCCACCGGCGCGCTGGCGGCGATCTCGGCGATCCGCCGATCCCCGCTCCACGCATCGACCGCGATCTCCAGGTGGCCGCGCCGGCTCTCGCCCCCGTCCGCGTGGTGCCGGGCCAGCACCCGTACGTCGAAGGGCTCGACCGACGGCGCCTGGGCGAACCACAGCCCCGTCCCCCTCCCGTCCAGCTCGAGCTCGGGCGCCTCCAGCGTCCCGGCGGCGACGAGGCGGGCGCGCACCCGCCCCGCCGGCAGCGGCCGCTCCAGGATCCGGGAGAGCCCGCCCAGATCCACGGGGGAGGCCACCACCTCGAGCCGAAGGGGTGCCGCCCCGCCCGCATGGAGCGGATCGTCGGGGCCGTCGTAGGAGGCGCGGACGATCCCCACCTGCCCCGCCGCCGCCTCGATCCGTCCGGTGGCGCGCCCCTCCGTCGCCACGGCGTCGCCCCGCGCCTCCAGGTCTACCTCGCCGCTGCGAAGGGAGGCCCGCCCCAGGTCGACCTTCCAGAAGCCCGGCCGGGCGATCCCGTCCGCGTGGAGCGCGGCGCCGGCCCGGCCCGCGGAGGGCGCCGCAGTGCCCAGGCGGATCCGGAAGACGCCGCCCCGGTCCCGCCTCGCACGAAGGGTGATTTCGTCAAACTCCATTTCACGGAACCGGAGGGACGAAGCCTCCACCCGGGCCTCGCCGGCGGGCCACGCGCCGCCCGCGACGGCGGCGCTCCCGACGAGGCGGACGCCCTTCGCCGCCGCGTCGGCCACCCGCAGCCGCGGCAGGTCCGCCCTCGCCTCCAGGAGGAGATCCCCGGGGACGCTCCTGGCCTCGACCTCGATCGTCCCCTCCCCCGCGAGGGGAGGCAGACGCAGGCCGATGGCGCGGGAAAGCCAGGCGCGCAGCTCCTCGAGATCCCGCAGCCCCACCTCGACCCGCCCCTCCACGTCCGGAGGGGCCCACCGCCCCCGCCCCTCGATCGACGCGCCGGGGAGCGCGGCGCGCAGGGCGTCCACGTCCACCCTCGGCCTCCCCGCCTCGCCGCGCCGGACCCGGCCGTCCAGGTCCATGGGGCCCAGCGGCTCGCCCTCGAGGCGGCCACGCCCGAGGTGCGCCGAGACCCGGAGGTCGAGCGGCTCCACCCTCCCCTCCGCGCTCGCGTCGCCGTCGAGCGAACCTTCGGGCGCCCCCACCACCCACCGGGACGGATCGACGCCGCCCAGCCGGGTGCGGACCTCGGCCCCGGTCGTCTCCGCGTCGAAGCGTCCGGCGACGTGGAGCGTCCCTCCGCCCGCCGTGGACGCGGCGAGGTCGGCCTCCGTCCGCGATCCGCGCTGCCGCGCGCTCCCCTCGAAGTCGAGGTCCCGGGCGATCGCGATGCCCAGGCGTCTGGCCGCCTCCGCCTCGATCCTTCCGTGGAGTCCGAGCTTTGCGATCCGCTCCCGGACGAGCCCGCTCCCCTCGGCGAAGAGCCGCGTCCCGCCGAGGCGCAGATCGAGCGATGGGACGGCGAGGACGCCGTCTGCGAAGCGCGCCACCGCGCCGAGGGCCAGGGGCCGATCCAGTGGCACGGCGGCGTCCCCGGTCGCCGTGAGGGAGACGCGGGCGTCGTGGCCCCGCCACGCGCCGGTGGCGTCGAGGTCTACGTCCCGCACCAGAAGCGTCGGGGGGCCGCCCGGTCGCCTCGCCACCCGCAGGCTGCCGCACACGTGGAGGTCGGCGAGCTCGATCGGCAGCGGGGGCGCCGGCGGGAGCGGCTCGTCCGGGCGGGCCTCGGCCTTCGGGGCGGGTTGGACGGGGCGCAGCGCCCGGCCCAGGGCGAGGCCGCCGCCGGGCGACGGCGCGAGCTCGACGTGCACGCCCTCCAGGCGCAGCGCCTCCACGCGGAGCGTCCCGCGCAGGAGCGCCGCGGAATCGATGCGCAGCTCGGCGGAGGCGATCGCCGCGGCGGGCCTCCCCTCGGGATCCAGGATCAGGAGCCGCCGCGCGGCGAGCTCTCCCAGGGAGCCGAGCCGGAGGGCGCCGATCCGGACGGTCCCCTGCAGGGTCGACGAGGCGCGATCCTCCACCGCGCGGGTGAGCCGGCTCGCTCCCCACGGCGCGTGGAGGAAGGCGATCGCCGCGAGCGCCGCCCACGGGATCGCGCCGATCGCCGCGGCCGCCCCGATCGCGATCCGCGCCGGAGGCGCCATCAGAACGCCTCGCCGATGGACAGGAAGAACGCGAACCAGCGGAAGAACCCGCGCTCGAAGGACGCCGTCCCGTTCACCACCTCGAGGTGCCGGTGGAGGAAGCGGTAGCCGGCGTCGAACCGCGCCGGGCCGATCGGGGTCCGGTACCGGAGGCCGACGCCGGCGGCCCAGAAGAGATCCGAGGGATCGAAGGCGTCGGTGGGGCCCGCGGCGACGTTGGCGGCGTCCACGAAGAAGACCGCGGTCCAGCGCTGGGCGAACATCCACCGGGTCTCGGCGGTGGCCAGGGACGACGAGTTGCCGCCCAGGGGGACGAAGACCGTGGTGGTCTTCCCGTTCCGCTTCGTCTCCTGCGCCTCCCGCAGGGGCGAGAGCCTGCCGGCGCCGACGCCCCGGAAGCCGGCCGCGCCTCCGCCGAAGAAGCGGACGACGATGGGCGAGCAGTCCACCGCCTGCGAGTAGGGGTCCTCCGACTCGTCGCACGCCCCGGAGACGTCGAGGGGCTGGAGGATGCCGAGCTGGAGGCGGGTGGCGAAGATCACCGAGGGGGAGATGGGCGCGTACCAGCGCAGCTCGGGGACGAAGCGGATCCAGGTGAAGTCCCCGCCGAGGATCGAGCCTCCCTCCTGCAGGCCGAGGGAGGCGTACCAGCCCCACCGGGGCTCCAGGGGATCGGAGCGCCTGTCTCCGATGAGGCGCTGCTCCAGGTACGAGAAGGTGCAGCCGGAGGGGCAGTCCACGAGCGGAGACGCCCGGACCGCCTCCACGCCCGCCAGCGTCCCGGGATCGAAGACCGAGACGTCGAAGAAGCGCTGGAGGTTGTAGCTCGGAGTGAAGAAGAGCCAGTGGCGGAAGCGAATGGGCGTGCCCACCCGCCCCGCCACCGACTGGGAGGTGAACGACAGGTTCAGCTCCCGCTCGTACTCGGCGCGGACCGACAGATCGACCCGCGGACCGATGAAGTCGAGCTGGGTGAGGTCGGCGATCGATCGGCCCCCGATGCCCGATCGCGACTCGCTGAAGAGAAACCTGTAGGCGATGTCGTTGCGCAGGGTGAACTGCTCCAGGTTTCCGAACAGGTCGAGGTGGGTGAAGTCCAGGAGGCCCCGGACCTGCTCGAACCCCTGCTCGACCCCGAAGCCGCCGCCGGCCCGGATCCGGATGAAGTCCGCCTCGCTCACGAAGACGTCCACCGGCAGCGTGCCGGTCTCGGGATCAGGCTCGCCGGGAGCGGCGATGCTCGACGCGAAGACGCCGAGGGAGGCGACCTCCTCCTCCGCCTCGGCGATCTTGGCGGGGGAGAAGCGATCGCCGGGCTCGAGCACCACCTTCGCGGCCTCCTCGATCGTCTCGGCGGAGACGAGGAGGTTCCCCTCCACCCGGATCTCGCCGAACCGGTACACCGGCCCCGGCTCGACCACGATCACCACGTCGGCGCTCCCCTCCTCCGGCGCGATCTCCACGGTGCCCTCCGCCTTCGCGGTGGCGTGGCCCCGCTCCTCGAGGCGGGAGACGATCTGCTCCTTGAGGCCGAGGTAGTCGGCCTCGACGAAGATCCTGCCCACCGAGAGCGGGGGCGCCTGCAGGATCTTCGCGACCGACGCCTCCGGGAGCCCCTCCAGGCCGAGGATGGTGAGGGAGCGCACCAGGGTGGGCGGCCCCTCCTCCACCTGAAAGACCACGTCCACCTCGTCCGCGCCGGCGGCGATCACGCGTACCGACACCTCGGCGGCGAAGTAGCCGTTGTCGGCGTACACGCTCTCGATGCGCCGCCGATCCTGATCGAGCGCGCCGGGGTCGAGCCGCTTCTCGCTGCCGAAGAAGAGGAAGCGGTTGCTGGCCTGGGTCGCGATCCGATCCGCGATCAGCCCGTCGCCGACCGCCTGGTTCCCCTCGATCTCGACCGACGCGACCTTCGGCTGGTTCCCGGCCGGCCCCTCCCGCGCCGCCGAGGTGGAGGCGCAGCCCGTCCAGGGGCCGAGGGCGAGAGCGAGGAGGGCGAGGCTGGCGATCGCACGCATGCCAGCCCCAAGGTGCGCACGGCGAGGGTGCGGGACCGCACGAGCGTCCGTCGCGCGGGGCGCCGGGCGAGGCGGCGCGGCGGTCAGGGAGACTCGTGGTACTCCGCCTCCACCACCTCGTCCTCCCCGGGCCGCTTCTCCTCCCCGGACGGCGGCGCCTCGCCCCCCGGCGCCGGCCCCGCGCTCGCCCGGTACAGCTCCTCGGCGGCGGCGTGGGTCGCCGCCTCGAGTTCGCGGATCGCCTCCCGCAAGGGATCCAGCGGCCCGTCCTTTCGCTCGTTCACCTGCCGGACCGCCGCGGTCACCCGATCGCGCGCTTGCTGGGACAGCTTGGTTTCGTTCTCCTTCACGAGCTTCTCCGCCTGGTATGCGAGCTGGTCCGCCCGGTTGCGCTCCTCGATCTGCTCTCGCCGCCGCTTGTCCTCCTCCTCGTGGGCGCGGGCGTCCGCCACCATCTTCTCCACCTCGTCCTTCTGGAGCCCCGACGACTGGGTGATGGTGATCCGCTGCTCCTTGTTCGTCGCCTTGTCCTTGGCGCTGACGTGGAGGATCCCGTTCGCGTCGATGTCGAAGGTCACCTCGATCTGCGGCAGGCCGCGGGGAGCGGGCGGGATCCCGTCGAGGTGGAAGCGGCCCAGCGTCCGGTTGTCCCGGGCGAGCTCCCGCTCCCCCTGGAGCACGTGGATCTCCACCGAGGTCTGGTTGTCCGCCGCGGTGGAGAAGGTCTCGGTCCGCCTCGCGGGGATGGTGGTGTTGCGGTCGATGAGCTTGGTCATCACCCCGCCCAGGGTCTCCACGCCGAGGCTCAAGGGGGTCACGTCGAGCAGCAGCAGGTCCCGCACCTCGCCGCCCAGCACGCCCGCCTGCACCGCGGCGCCCACCGCCACCACCTCGTCGGGGTTGACGCTGCGGTTGGGCTCCTTGCCGAAGAAGGACTTCACCGCCTCCTGCACCTTGGGGATGCGGGTGGAGCCCCCCACCAGCACCACCTCGTCGATCTTCGACGGGTCGAGGCCGGCGTCCTCGAGGCACTTGCGGGTGGGCGCCATGGATCGCTCGACGAGATCCGAGATCATCCCCTCCAGCCGGGCCCGGGACAGCTTCGAGAGGAGGTGCTTGGGGCCGGTCTGATCCGCGGTGAGGAAGGGGAGGTTGATCTCCGTCTCCAGGGTGGAGGAGAGCTCGATCTTCGCGCGCTCGGCCGCCTCCTTGAGGCGCTGGAGGACCATCTTGTCCTTCGACACGTCGATCCCCGACTCCTTGCGGAACTCGTCGATCATCCAGCCGATGATCCGCTGGTCGATGTTGTCGCCGCCGAGGTGGGTGTCGCCGTTGGTCGCGAGCACCTCCACCACGCTCTCGCCCACCTCCAGGATCGAGATGTCGAAGGTGCCCCCGCCGAAGTCGTAAACGGCGATCTTCTCGTTCTTCTTCTTGTCCAGGCCGTAGGCGAGGGCCGCGGCGGTCGGCTCGTTCACGATCCGCTTCACCTCGAGGCCCGCGATCTGGCCGGCGTCCTTGGTGGCCTGGCGCTGGGAGTCGTTGAAGTACGCCGGGACCGTGATCACGGCCTCGGTCACCGGCTCGCCCAGGTAGGTCTCCGCCGCCCGCTTCAGCTTCATCAGGATCTGGGCCGAGATCTCCGGCGGCGAGAGGAGCTTGCCGCCGACGTCCACCCGGGCGTCGCCGTTCGGCCCCGCCACGACGTGGAAGGGCACGTGGTGGACCTCCTCGTGGACCTCGTCGAACCGGCGGCCCATGAAGCGCTTGATCGAGAAGATGGTGCGCTCGGGGTTGGTGATCGCCTGCCGCTTTGCCACCTGGCCGACGAGCCGCTCGCCATCCTTGACGTAGGCCACCACGGAGGGGGTGGTCCGGGCCCCCTCCTCGTTGGTGATCACGGTGGGTTCCCGGCCCTCCATCACCGCGACCACCGAATTGGTGGTCCCCAGGTCGATGCCGATGATCTTTCCCATTCGAGCGCTCCAGCCGAGGGGTTCACGGGTGGGTTCACGCACTGCGTAAAGAGCTACGCAGTCCGCCACCCCGCGTACGCGAACAATCTAGCCATTCCGCCGGGGCCGAGGCGGGCACGCGCTCGCCTATCCGCCTGATTTGCCTTGGAATTTTCCTTATTGCAGGATCGGTCCCATGAACATGGCATGTGGGGTGCAGGAGGGTGGGGCGAACGGGTACACGACTGGCGCACTGCATCATCGACTACGCACCAATTGCGCTGGCTCGACGCCCCGATCGGAGCACCATCGATGACCCCAGCCGTCGCCCTCGCCCCCTCCTTCGCGGCGATGGAGAACCTGGCCACCGAGTCCAAGGTCGCCGTCCTCCTCAACGCCAACGCCAAGCGCGTCTCCTCGAAGGTCCACCGCGCCCTCTCCCACGTGGTCCCCGAGGACGACCTCTTCTTCTCCCGGTCCACGCTGGAGGCCCGCAACATCGCCCGCACCGTGGTCGATCGACGCTATCGCACGGTATTCACCGGCGGCGGCGACGGGACCTTCGTCTCGTTCGTCACCGAGATCCTCTCGTACCTCAAGGGCACCGATCGGCCCATGCCCCGGGTGGGCGTGCTCAAGCTGGGCACCGGCAACGCCCTCGCCGGCATGGTCGGCGCCACCTCCGGGCAGGGCGTGCTCGACGACGTGCTCCGGGCGCGGGCGGGCGAGGTCCCCTGCGTGCGGCGCATCGACCTCATCGAGGCGAACGACCGCGCCACTCCCTTCGCCGGGGTGGGGCTCGACGCCGCGATCCTCAACGACTACGGCGCGGTGCGCAGGCGCCTCTGCGCGGGCCCGCTCAAGAAGCTCTCCACCGGCGCGCCGGGCTACGCCATCGCCGCGGCCACCCGCACCGTCCCCCGCTACCTGGTCAACCGGAAGATGCCCGAGATCGAGGTGATCAACGGCAAGGGCGTGGCGACGCTGCTGGGACCGGACGGAAACCCGGTGCGCGAGTTCGGCGAGGGCGAGGTGCTCTTCCGCGGCCCCGCGCAGATGTGCGCCGCGTCGACGGTCCCGTTCTACGGCTTCAACTTCAAGATGTTCCCGTTCGCGGGCCTCGTCCCCGGCAAGATGCAGCTGCGGGTGACCAACGTGGCGCCGCTGACGATCCTCACCCACCTCGGCTCGATCTGGAAGGGCCGGTTCCGGCACCCGGACATCTTCGACTTCCACGTGGAGGAGTTCACGGTGCGCTCGAACGAGCCGCTGCCGCTGCAGGTGGGAGGCGACGCGGAAGGCTACGGCGACGAGCTCACCTTCGGCCTGGCGCCGCGCCGGGTCGAGCTGGTCGACTACTCCATGCTGAACTGAGGCTTCCCTCCCCCGGATGCTTCCCCTCGTGGCGCTCGCGATGAGAATCGCGGGCGCTTCGTCCTTCGGGGTGCCGATCTCCTCGCGCAGGGTCTCGGATGCCCGCGGGAGGCATCGAGGCCCGTGGCGCAGGGGGGCCGGCCGTCAGAGGAGGTTGGCGGCGAGCTCCGCGAGCTGGCTGCGCTCACCCTTGCTCAGGGTGACGTGGCCGGCGACCTTCTCGTCCTTGAACCGGTTCACCACGTGGATGAGGCCGTTGTTGGTCGAGTCCACGTAGGGGTTGTCGATCTGGTAGGGGTCGCCGGTGAGGATGATCTTCGTCCCCTCCCCGGCGCGGGTGACGATCGTCTTCACCTCGTGTGGGGTGAGGTTCTGGGCCTCGTCGACGATGATGTACTGGTTGGGGATCGATCGGCCCCGGATGTAGGTGAGCGGCTCGATGGAGAGGATCCCGAGGTCGATGAGCTCGTGGTAGCCGCGGCCCGCCTTCTTGTCGGCCCTGCTGAGGTTCATGAGGAACTCGACGTTGTCGAAGATCGGCTGCATCCAGGGGTTGAGCTTCTCCTCGACGCTCCCCGGCAGGTAGCCGATGTCCCGCCCCAGGGGGAAGACCGGGCGGCTCACCAGGAGCTTGTGGTAGACGCCGTCCTCCATCGTCTTGGAGAGGCCAGCGGCGATGGCGAGGAGGGTCTTCCCGGTTCCCGCCTTGCCCACCAGGGTGACGATCTTGATCTCGTCGTTGAGGAGGAGATCGAGGGCGAAGCCCTGCTCCTTGTTGCGGGGGCGGATCCCCCACACGCCCTCCTTCGGCACCTTGATCAGGGGGACGGCGCGGCGCCGATCCGACGACCACTTGGCGACCGCCGAGCGGCTCGGGTTGGCCTCGTCGTGGAGGATGACGAACTCGTTGGGCGGGATCGGCGCGTCCTCGGGGAGCGGCGGCAGCTCCGCCTCCCCCGCCGCGTAGAAGGCGTCGATCGTCTTCGACGAGACCTGCACGCTGGCGACGCCGGAGTAGACCTCGTCGATCTCCACCTTCTCGGCGTCGTAGTCCTCCGCGGTCAGCCCCAGGGCGTTGGCCCGAATGCGCAGGTTCGCGTCCTTGGTGACGAAGACCGTGGGGTTGTCCGGCTCCCGCTCGCGCAGATCCAGCGCCACCGCGAGGATCTTGTTGTCCATCAGCGAGCCGTCGACCGTCTCCTCCGCGGTCTTTCGCCGGGAGAAGAGCACTCGGAGCGTGCCGCCGTTCTCGAGGGGGACGCCGTCCTTGAGGTTCCCGGCCTGCCGGAAGGTGTCGAGCTTCCTCGCGATCTGGCGGGCGTTGCGGCCGAGCTCGGAGAGATCGCGCTTGAACTGATCAATCTCCTCGATGACGTAGATGGGGACGACCACGCGGTTTTCGCCGAAGGCGACGAGCGATTTGGGGTCGTGAAGCAGGACGTTGGTGTCGAGGACGAAGTTCGTCTGCATGCGCCGCCTGGGGTCCCTCGGGTTCGATGGGCCGACCGACCGTTCGATCGGGATCGTAACACGCGAGGCCGCGCCGAATGCCAGCGCGCGGCTCGCCGAGGTGGGCGTGGCGACGCCCCCGGGGAATCTCGTTGACTCGTCCCTGTTAATGCCCTAGAACGCCCGTCGGTTGCCGCGGGGTGGAGCAGCCAGGTAGCTCGTCGGGCTCATAACCCGAAGGTCACAGGTTCAAATCCTGTCCCCGCAACCACCTCGACGCCGGCTCCGGTCCCGCACCGGAGCCGGCGTCTTCTTTTCGGCTCAGGGGGGCGGGTCTGCCAGGGTGCCCGTCTCGTCCCAGCCTCCCTTCGAGCCCAGCTTCTCCCGGCGCAGCCACGCGGCGCGGGCGATCGCGTGGGAGGAGACCGGCGACGCCAGGACCAGGAAGGTCGCCACCAAGAGGGCCCGGACGATGATCCGCCCGTTCCCCGTGCCGAGGGACGCGAGCAGGATCGAGGTCACGCCGATGGCACCGACCGACGCCGCCTGAAGGCGCAGGTAGACGTCCTGGAGGCGCAGCAGCCCCGCCGCCGCCACCAGGGCGAGCAGGAGGCCGACGATCACCAGGAGGATCCCCACCCAGCTCATCGCTCCTCCTGGCGGCCGAAGAGGCTCCCCGTGGAGATCACCTGGGCCGGGGACACCGTCCCGGCGAACGCGAGCAGGGCGAGGACGATCGCGATGTCGAGGTAGTGCTCCGAGCCCGTGAGGTAGCCGAGCAGGGCGGCCACGCCGCAGAGGAGGACGCCCAGCAGATCGACCGCCAGCACCTTCGTGATGATGTCGACCCGCTTCGCCACCGTGCGGAGGGTCGCGAAGCCGAGGATGCCCAGGACGAGGACGGCGGCGTCGAGGAAGGTCTCGCTCATCTCTCCTCCACTCAGGGAAAGACCGGTCGCTGCCAGCGCCGGTAGAACCGCAGGAGCTCGTCGCGGATCCGGTCGGGTGAGGCGTGGCCCAGGACGTAGAAGTGGAGCTCCCGCGCGTCCCGGCGGAGCTCGAGGGCGACGCTGCCCGGCGAGAGCGTTTGCACGAGCGCGAATACCACCATCCCCAGGTCGGTGGCGTCGGGGAGCCTGACGATCAGGATGCCGGGGCGGAAGTCGTGGGCGCCCACTACGAGGCGAGCCACCCTCCACGCCCCGCCGGCTACGCTGAGGACGACCGCGCCCAGGAAGAGGGGGAACCGCAGGATCCGCCCGAGCAGCGGCGCCCCAGCCGGCGGCCGGGGGATCACGAAGTCCCGGGCCGCCACCACCAGCGTCACGGAGACGAGCAGGCCGAAGCCCACGTCCCAGGCCGTGAAGCTTCCCACCACGAAGAGGTAGGTGACCGCCAGGAGCACGACGGCCAGCGCCATTCGCGCCCTCATCGCGGGCCTCCCGCGAGCAGCGAGGCGATCTGCGAGCCGGCGCCGAGGAGAGGCTCGGGCCAGACGCCGAAGACCAGGGCCACCACCGCGAAGCAGGCGATCGCCACGCGGACGGACGGCGCCGAGTGCGTCTCGTCCTCGCGCAGCCAGAAGCGCTGCTGGAAGGCCTGGAACATGTAGAGGAAGGCGAGCAGCGCCCCGCCGATGATCCAGCCCACCAGCCACCGATCGGTCCCCTCCCATGCCGCTCGGAAGAGCGCGAACTTCCCGACGAAGCCGAGCGCCGGCGGCAGACCCGCGGTGCTCATGGCCCCGATCAGGAACGCCCCACCGATCATGGGGCCGCGCGATCCGGCCGTGGTGAAGAGCAGGGCCTTCCCGATCGAGTTCACCATGGCGTAGATGTACGCGGCGGCGAACCCCGCCCGCCCGCCGATCCCGAGGGCGAGGAGGATGTAGCCGTTCTGCGCGATGGAGGAGTAGGCGAGGATCTCGGCGACGGGTTGGCGGGAGATCGCCAGCATGCTGCCGATCAGGATGGTGGCGGCGCCGATCGCCAGCAGGAGGCCGCGCCCCGCCTGCAGGGCGTCGGGCATCACCTCCCCGCCGAAGCGGAGCAGCCCGTAGCTGCCGATGTTGGCGAGCGCCCCGGAGAGGAGGGCGGCGGCGGGCACGCGGGTCTCGCCGTAGACGGGCGGCACCCAGAAGTGGAAGGGGAAGATCCCCAGCTTCAGCAGGAACGCCGCCAGGAAGAGCGTGCCGACGAGCACCGGCGGCCCGAAGGGATCGACGCCCAGACGCGCGGCGGCGACCGGCATGTCGAGGGTGCCGGTGGCGTGGTAGAGGCCGCCCACGGAGATGAGGAAGAGCACCGAGCCCAGGATGTTCGTCACCATGAAGGTGGCGGAGACGCGGACGTGCCTGCCCTCCGTGCCGAGCGCCGTGATGGCGAAGGCCGATCCCATCGAGAGCTCGAAGAAGACGTAGAAGTTGAAGGCGTCGGCGGTGAAGAAGACGCCGGTGAGCCCCAGGCTGACCAGCACCACCAGCGCCGGGCCGATCCGCGTCAGGAAACCGCCGCGCAGGTTCTCGATGAGCAGGAGCGCGGCGATGATGCCGAGCACCGGCACCGCGTAGCCTATGCCCAGCCAGTCGGCCCGCAGGCGGATCCCCACCCCTCCCGGCCAGCCGCCGGCGATCACCGCGGGCTCCCGGCCGGCCGCCACCTCCCAGAGCAACGCGACCGAGGCGGCGAGCATGCCCAGGACCGCGGCCAAGGCGAGCCACCCCACCCACCTCCGCCTGCCGTCGAGGGCCAGGAGCACGAGGGACGCGATCCACCCGATGGCCAAGGGGACGAAGATCATCGGACCTACTCCGGCCGATCGATCTCGTGGGAGTCGAGCGTCCCCCAAGCCCGGTAGATCGCGTGGAGGATCGAGAAGAGCAGCGCGGTGAAGCCGAAGGTGATCACCAGGGACGTGAGCACCAGGGCCTGCACCAGCGGATCGGAGGTGGTGGCCTGCGCCTGCCCGGCCGCCTGCGCCCCCGTCCCCGCGCTCATGATGAAGAGGTTGGCCGCGTTGGAGACCAGGATGGTGCCGGCCGCGATCCGGACGAGGTCCGGGTCGAGCATGAGGCGGATGCCCGCTCCGAAGACGACGGCGACGCAAAGGGCGAGGGCGAGGTTCATGCATCCTGCCCGTCGGTGCTCGCCGCGCGATCGAGGACATGGACGACGCCCCCGGCGACCACCGCGGCGATCCCCGCGTCGAAGAGGAGCGACGAGTTCACCGCGAGGGCGCCGAGCCTCACCACCTGGAACTCCACCCTGGGGAAGTGCTCCAACGGGATCCCGTGGACGAGGGCGGGGACGACCGCCGATCCCACCACGAGCAGCAGCCCGATCCCCGCCGTCGCGGGCGCGTGGCGCAAGGGGAGGATGCGGCGGGCCTGTCGCGGTCCGAAGGCGAGGAGGACGAGCGACGTGGCGATGGCGGCGACCAGGCCCGCGCTGAAGCCGTCGCCCATCCCCGTGGATCCCCGCACGCAGAACGCCGTCGCCACCACCAGCGACGGCAGGAAGAGGAGGCGGACCACGCTCTGCGCGAGGAGGCTCATGGCCGGCGCCTCCTCGCCCGCCCGGCGGTCATCAGCATCGCCACCGAAGCCAGGGAGAGGGCCAGGACGGTGGTCTCTCCCACCGTGTCGAGGCCGCGGTAGTCGGCGAGGATCTTCCCCACCACGCCCTCCCCCCTCGCGAGCTCCACGTAGCGCGCCGCCACGGTCTCGGGGATCGGGCGAGAGAGCATCTCCCAGGTGACGACGAAGGCGAAGCCCGCGGCGAGCACGCTGGCGATCGCCACCAGCCGCGGCGTGCGCCCTCCCGCGACACGCTCGCTCTTCGACGGTAGCGGGACCACGAAGGCGAGGAGGAGAATGGTGAAGGTGGTCTCCACCAGCGCCGCGACCAGGGCGACGTCGGGCGCCCGCAGGAGGGCGAAGAGCGCGGCCAAGGTGAACCCCACCACGGTGAGGGCCATCACCATGGCGGTATCGGAGGAGGTGGAGATGGTGGCGATGGCGCCGCCGGCCGCCACCACCAACCCCACGAGGACGGGGATGTCGGCGCGCAGGACCTGCCCGGTGTCGAAGCCCGCCTGCCACTGGGTGAAGAAGGCGAGCGCGACCAGCGCGGCGGTGGGGATGAGCGTGTGGGCGAGCCGCGGCCGCAAGAGGCGTACGTCCAGGCGGTGCAGGAGGCGCGCGGCGCGCTCGACGAGGGTGACGAGGAGGTCGAAGAGCCGGCCGGGGCCGATCCGCCCCGTGGCCGTGACGAGCCCCTCGATCGCCGGCCGGATCCGGCGCAGCCCCGCGAAGAGGAGCAGGCCCCCCGCGAAGGTGGCGAGGGCGAGCAGGTTCTCCAGGCGGAGGTCCAAGTGGTACGCCAGCTCGAGGGCCTCCCCTTCCCCGGCCCTGCCGGCGAGCGCTCGCAGGCCCAGGCCGTTCCAGCCACCGGCGAGGAGGAGCAGCGCCAGCAGCACGATCGGGAAGACGAGGCTGGTGGGGGCGCAGGCGGCCCGGCGCCGACGCGGGCCGAGGAAGATCCCCGCCCAGAACCGGGCGGCGTAGGCGAAGGTCGTGACGGAGGAGGCGACCCCGAGGACGACCGCCCACGTCCCCCGATCGGCGAGGGCGCCGAAGAAGAGCTCGTCCTTGAAGAAGCCCAGGGTGAGCGGGAGGCCGGCGAGGCCGGCGGCGGCGACGAGGCTCGCCGCGGCGAGCGTGGGCAGGTCGCGGGCGAGCCCCCCGACCCCGGAGAGCGCCCGCTCGCCCGTGGCCTCGGTGACGGTGCCCGCGGTGAGGAAGAGCGCGCTCTTCGCCAGCGCGTGGGCGCCGACGAAGAACGAGGCGGCGGCAACGTCGCCCAGGCCCAGGAGCACCAGCACGTAGCCGTACTGGGCGATCGTCGAGCCGGCGAGGAGCCGCTTGAAGACGTCGGCGGTGAGGGCGATGAGCCCGCCCACCAGGATGGAGAGGAAGCCCAGCGGGATCAGGGCGTCGAGCACGGGCCCGGGGAGGATCGGGTGGAGGCGGGAGAGGAGGAAGACGCCCGCCGCCACCATCGCGGCGGAGTGGAGGTAGGCGGAGACCGGCGTGGGGGCCACCATGGCCCGGGGGAGCCAGAAGTGCAGGGGCACCTGCGCGCTCTTGGCGAGCGCGGGGATCAGCGCGAGGACCGCGACGGCGGGGGGGAGCGCGGTGATCCGTGCGATCCGGAGGGTACCGGCGTCGAGCCAGGCCCAGGCCACCGCCGCGAGGAGGAGGACGCCGCTCCCGGCGGTGACCAGGAGCGCGGTGAGCCCGGAGCGGCGCGCCTCTTCGTCCTCGTGGTCGAAGGCGATGAGCAGGTACGAGACCAGGGCGGTCAGATCGAAGAAGAGGAAGAGGAGGAGGAGATCCTGGGCGGTGGCGAGCCCCAGCATCGCCGCGAGGAAGAGGAGGAGCAGCGTGTGGAACCTGTGGGCCTCGCCCAGCCGGCCCCTCGGTCGAAGGTGGTCCTCGATGTAGCGGCCGGAGTAGGCGATCACGACGAGGCCGATCCCCGCGGCGACGAGGCCGTAGAGCGCGGCGAGGCCGTCGAGGGCAAAGCGCGCCTCGATGCCCCAGGCCGGGACCCACGACCACGCCCACTCCCCCCCGCCGACGAGGCAGCCCCAGAGGAGGACGGCGAAGGTGATGGCGGCGCAGGAGACCGCGGTGAGGTGCGCCGCCCGCGGACCGGCCCGCCCCACCGTCCACGTCAGCAGGGGCGACACCAAGGCCACCGCCAGCGGCGCCAGGACGGGGAGCGGGGAGCCCATCGGTCGGACGGTAAGTCCCCCGACCAGGTGGAACAACGCCTCGACCGAGGGGCG
>Ga0180220_1001013_pt1 | contig 23762 bp, 21 predicted proteins | sample eDN5th37CBELigBY_FD_151335 | JGI IMG/M metagenome (GOLD analysis project Ga0180220, IMG submission 151335) | Enriched backyard soil microbial communities from Emeryville, California, USA - eDNA 5th pass 37_C BE-Lig BY (version 2) (version 2) | ecosystem: Environmental > Terrestrial > Soil >...
GCCGGAGGTGCTCATGGACGGCGAGCATTCGACCCACGACATCGACCGCTGCTACGAGGTCACCGAGTGGACCCTGCGGACGGTGTTCGAGGAGCTCTATGACGCCCGCGTTCGGCTCGAAGGCATGGTGCTGAAGCCGAACATGGTCATCGCCGGTCAGAAATCGCCGAAGCAGGCGAGCGCGCAGGAAGTGGCGGAGCGCACCGTCCAGTGCCTCAAGGCCAGCGTCCCGGCCGCCGTGCCCGGCATCGCCTTCCTCTCTGGTGGTCAGACAGACGAGCAGGCCACGGAGCACCTGTCGCTCATGAACGCCATGGGCAACCTGCCCTGGAAGCTGACCTTCTCCTATGGCCGCGCACTGCAGGCGGCCGCGCTCAAGGCGTGGGGTGGCCGGTCCGAGAACGTCGCCGCTGCCCAGCGCGCCTTCGCGCATCGTGCCAAGATGAACGGCCTTGCCTCCCTCGGCCGCTGGGAGCGTTCGCTGGAGAAGGCGGCATAGTCAACATAGCCAAGGACTCTGCAAAGCCCGGAGCTCACAGGCTCCGGGCTTTTTTTTACCTCCGATAGATCCGATCGCCCCACAACACTCAGAAGTCAGAGACAACAAGGTGCGCCGGCGCATCTCAATATTTGATACAAATCATTTCAGAATTGACAGCGGGATCGTGGCAGGTTCACTCTCAGAGGACGCCCGTTCGGAATTCTCTCGGCACCAAAGGCCAAAAGGCAAGATCTCGGGAGATATTCTGGTCGATATACCTGATGAACCAAGAATAATGGCTCATCTTTCGGCGAAAAAAGCAATATGAGGGAGCATTCTTGAAATAGCTCGCTCAACCAAAACAACAGCGCAAAGCTGAAACCTTGGAGGAAATGTCCATGCGGATAAGAATGCTGGCCTTCGCGGCCGCAGCCTTGCTCCTATCGAGTTTCTCGGGACTCGTACACGCGCAACAGAAGATCCGGATGCAGACGGCCGTGCCGTCAGCCAGCATCTACTTCGAACTGCTCCAAAAATATGCCGATCGGGTCGACAAGATGTCGAACGGGCGGCTCAAAATCGAAGTGCTGCCCGACGGCGCCATCGTGCCGGCATTCGAAATCCTCGATGCCGTCGACAAGGGAATCGTCGAGGCCGGTTATGCCTGGACCCATTACTGGTCGGGTAAGCATCCAGCGGCCGGCCTCTTCTCGAACCCGATGGCAGGTGCAGGCGCCGGGCTTGATCAGCTGAGCCACGTGGCATGGCTGCTGGAAGGCGGCGGGTTGCAGCTGCTCGACAAGTTCTATGCAGACGTACTGAAACTCAATGTTGTGGCCCACATGGTGCAACCGATGGGGCCCGATCCGCTCGGCTGGTTCAGCCGTCCGATCGCGTCGGTCCAAGACTTCAAGGTCATGAAGTACCGCTCGCCGCCAGGTATCACCGGCGAGATCTTCAAGGAAATGGGCGTTTCTGCAGTTGCACTGCCCGGCGGTGAGATCGTGCCCGCGGCCCAGCGCGGCACCATCGATGCTGCGGAGTGGATCGGCCCCGCCGACGATCGCAACCTCGGACTCCATACGATCTGGAAGTACTACTACCTCCAGGGGCTGCACCAATCGACCGACATCGGCGAAGTGCTCTACAACAAGGACTTCTACGACAAGCTGTCCCCAGACCTTCAGGCGATCTTGAAGACTGCCGCCCTCGCCTCGATGGCCGAAACGTATACCTTCAACGTCTACCGGAATGCGCAGGCTATTGCGGAGCTGCGGGACAAGCATGGGGTGAAGGTCGAAGACACCCCGAAGGATTTCTTCCCTGAGTTCGTCAGGGCGACGAACGTGGTTCTAGACCGATACGCAGAAAAGGATGCCTTCTTCAAAGAGGTGCTCGACAGTCAGCGCAGTTTCGCGAAGACGGTCGTCCCCTATTGGACGAAGATCCTGGACCTCTATTCCGAGCTCGGGAATTCCGCGCTCGAAAAGCAGAAGTGAGCATCCGGGGCGGGGAAGCAAGTACCCGCCCCAACCATTCCTCCCGCTCTGCGGCTCATCCATGCATTCCATATCGCTCACGCGCAGCGTCCAGCTGCTCGACCAGGTCAATTACTGGGCGGGCAAGCTGGTCGGCTGGCTGATCATTCCGATGGTCTTGAGCCTCGTCTACGAGGTGATTGCCCGGTACGTGTTCAACGCGCCGACCATCTGGGCCTATGACATGACGTACATGCTGTACGGCACGTTTTTCATGGTCGGATCAGGCTACACGTTGATGCGGGGCGGCCATATCCGGACCGACATGATTTACGCCGGCCTCTCGCCGCGAAGTCAGGGCGCGATCGATACGATCTGTTATCTGCTCTTCTTCTTTCCGGCCATGATCGCCTTCCTCTGGGTGACGTGGCCGTTCTTCTTCAGCTCATTCCTGCGGGCTGAGCGCGTCGTTTCTTCTCCGTGGATGCCATACATTTACCCGCTGAAGTTCATGATGCCGCTCACCTGCGTGCTGCTGCTCATTCAGGGGCTGTCGGAGCTTCTGCGATCCATTCGTGCCATGCTGACGGGTGAATGGCTGCCGCGCCCCAATGCCTCCCCCGCTGCCGAGGAGAGGCCCAGTGTCTGAAGAATGGCTCGGCATCGCCTCGATTGCGATCCTGTTCGTCGCGATCTTCATCGGCTTCCCGATCGCATTTACGCTGGTCGCAGTGGCGCTTGGGGTGGGCTATTACGCACTGGGTCCCATCGCGCTCCACCTCATGACACTCCAGTTCTTTGCGGTCATGAAGGAGACGTCGCTCGCCTCGGTACCGTTCTTCCTGTTCATGGGATATCTGCTAGAGCAATCGCGGCTGATGGAGCGATTGTTCCGCGGCATCCAGCAACTGCTGGCGGGAGTGCGCGGCTCGCTATATCTCGCTGTGCTGATCACCTCGACGATTTTTGCTGCCGCGACCGGCATCGTCGGGTCCTCGGTCACGCTGCTCGGCGTCATGGCGGCGCCGTCGATGACGCGATCCGGCTACGACGTGCGCATGTCGGCGGGCGCCATCACAGCCGGTGGCACGCTCGGCATCCTTATTCCACCCTCGGTCATGTTGATCGTGATGGGCCCGGTTGTTGGTGTGCCGACGACAGACCTTTTCGCGGCTGCGATTCTGCCCGGTCTGCTGCTGGCTGGTCTTTACATCGTTTACTGCCTCGGGCGGAGCTACCTCAATCCAAGCCTCGGACCACCCCTAAGTGAAGAAGAGCGTGGCTCCACGACGGAAGTGCTGAAAGACCTGGCGCTCGGCGTTCTTCCGGTCGTGATCGTCATTCTGGCCACTCTGGGCGTCATCCTGGCCGGGATCGCGACACCGACAGATGCCGGAGCCGTTGGCGCGTTCGTCGTGTTGCTCATCACGCTCGTGTCGGGAACGCTCAGTTGGCAGAAGCTGAAGCGCGCCGTCTACGCGACGCTTGAAGTCTCCTGCATGATTTTGCTGCTGGTGGCTGCCTCCAACTATTTCGGCGCGGTATTCTCCCGGTTAGGCTCCGCCAACATGATCGCAGAGGGGCTTCTCACGCTCTCGCTCCCTGCGGGCGCTATGATCCTCCTCATTCTCGGCGTGATCTTTATCCTTGCCTGGCCGCTGGAATGGGTGCCGATCATTCTGATCGTCGTGCCTATTCTCCTGCCATTGGTCCAGAAGCTCGGTATCGACCTGCTGTGGTTCTCGATGCTCGTCGCGGTCTGCCTGCAAACCGCTTGGCTCTCACCGCCAGTTGCCCTCTCGGCCTATTTCCTGAAAGGGGTCGTGCCCGACTGGAAGCTCTCCGACATTTATGCAGGCATGATGCAGTTCATGGTGCTCCAGATCTTGGGTCTCCTGATCCTGTTCATGTTCCCGGCGATTGCCACATGGCTGCCGGCCATTTTGAGGAATTGACGAGAGCGCGTTGAGGCGGCCATGACTCCGGCCGCCGCAACGGATCGCATGAGGAGCCGACGCCGTTCGCCGAGCGAGCAGAGATGGCGACGGGTCCTTACCCGTGGTCACCGTTTAGCCGGATTTCATGAGGATAGGGCTGGCGTGACGCGAAGCTTCCTGGGAGCAGCCGGCTGATGGAACGGGAAGACGGCACTCAGCTCTTCCTGACCCTCGAAACTGGCGAGTCGGCCGTCGACCGCCTGGCGGCTGCGCTTGCAGCGACTCCAATCCCCTCGGTGTTGTTGGTACCGCCCGCGGGACAGGCCTTCGATCTTACAGCGACGAAGCAGCTCGTGGACCTCGCTCAGAGCAAAGGGGCGGCGGCGCTCCTGTTCGGGGATGCAGATCTCGCCCGCCAACTCGGCGCCGACGGCGTGCATCTACAGGACGGCAGGGATCTCGAAGATCGTTACCGGGCCGCTCGCAAGACCCTCGGCAGTAATAAGATTGTCGGCGCGCACGTCAGTTCTCGTCACGACGCCATGGTGCTTGGAGAGCAAGGCGCCGATTACGTTGCCTTCGGGCTGCTGCCCGAGTTCGCGCAATGGTCAGAAGAAGCCCGCGAGCGCCAGTGTGAATTGATCGCATGGTGGGCCGAGCTGTTCGAGGTGCCGTGCGTCGCCCTCCAGATTGGCACGAAGGATGAAGCGCCGATGTTGGCGAATGCGGGCGCCGATTTCGTGGAGGTCAGGGTCACGTCGGGCGATCCGCTTGCAGACGTCAGCGAGCAATTGAGATCGATTTCCGAGCGCCTTGCCAAAACTTTCGCGGAGTGAGGCGATGCGCACCCGAGCCACGCTGCTGATCGGATGCTTGGCGCTGCTCATCGGCACGGCGCCGTCGTTTGCTGAGACGAGTTCCTGGGCGACGGAGACGCAACCGCGCCAACCGTCGGCGAAAGCCAAGGCCAAGTCGCGGCCCATGGCGAAACCCGAGCCGAAGGGGCCTAAGCCGCTTCAGAACACGCAGACCGCCGATCCGGTGAGCAAGCTCGCCCCGAGCCAGCCGGATAGTCCCATGTCCAAGTATCTCGCCCCGGCAACAGGCGAAGATGCTGCTTACATCGCCTTCGAGCAGGGGCAGTACCTGACGGCTCTCAAACTGGCCGAAGCCGCCGCCACGAAAGGCGATCCGCAGGCGCACACGCTCATCGGGCGCATCTATGCGGAGGGCCTCGGCGTTCCCAAGGACGAGAGGGTTGCTGCCCAATGGTACGCCCGAGGCGCTGAACTCGGCGATGTCGAGGCCGCATTTGCGCTTGGCCTGCAGCTCGCAGAGGGACGGGGAATCGAAAAGGACCGGGAAGCAGCCGGCCGCATGTTCGAGATGGCCGCCGCCAAGGGCCACCCGTACGCCAATTACAACCTCGGCCTTCTGTTTCTGAGTGGCGATGGCAAACCCGAAAACCCCCGCCGCGCTGCATTGCACATCAGATACGCGGCGGAACAGGGTGTTCTGGCGGCGCAATACGACTTGGCGGTCCTTTTCCAGACTGGCCACGGGGTCGAGCCTGATGCCTACCAGGCGGCACTCTGGATGCGGCGAGCAGCCGACCAGGGGCTCGTGGACGCCGAGTACGACTATGCCGTCATGCTCCTGCGCGGGTTCGGGCTCAATGCCGATGTGCCGAAGGCGATCGACTATTTGCGTTCAGCTGCCGAGAAAGGATTTGCCGGCGCGCAGAACCGGCTCGCCCACGTACTCGCCGATGACAGCCACGGAGCGCCCAATCTCGTCGAAGCGGCCAAATGGCGCATTCTCGCGCGCGACAGCGGCCTCGAGGACAAGGTGCTCGACCAAATGGTGGCGAAGCTGCCGCAGCAGGACCGCATCGCCGCTGAGAAAGCCGCACAGGAATGGCGCGATCGTGCCGCCATGGGCATCCTGACTCAGTGACGCCGGAGCCAACCTCCGCACCCCATCCTCTTGTCATTACCCGCCGGAGCCGCTACTCGAAACGGCCACGCCTGGAGTGAGCACGGCACCGGGCCTCGCAACCTGTGCCGGTGAGCCGATGAAGAGTTGCTGGTCCCATGCCTGCATCCGCCCTTATGAACGTCATGATCTCCGCCGCCCGGAAGGCCGCGCGCAGCCTCGCTCGCGACTTCGGGGAGGTGGCAGAGTTGCAGGTGTCCGTGAAAGGGCCGGCAAACTTCGTCTCGGCGGCAGACCACCGGGCCGAGGAAATCCTCTTTCGCGAGCTGTCGCGCGCCCGTCCCGGTTACGGATTTCTGATGGAAGAACGCGGCGAGGTCGCTGGTGTCGACAAGACACACCGCTGGATCATCGATCCGCTCGACGGGACGACCAATTTCTTGCACAGCATTCCCATGTTTGCGATCTCGATCGCGCTCGAGCGGGAAGGCCAGATCGTTGCGGGGCTCGTCTACAATCCCATCTCGGATGAGTTGTACACGGCCGAGAAGGGCAAGGGGGCGTTCTTGAACGACCGGCGCATCCGCGTTGCTGCCCGCCAGTCGCTGGGGGATGCGGTGGTGGCCACCGGCATCCCGCACCGGGGTCGGCAAGGTCACGCGCGGTTCCTGCGCGAGGCGGAGGCTGTCATGCGCGAAGTCGCTGGCATCCGCCGCACGGGGTCGGCGGCGCTCGATCTCGCCTGGGTGGCGGCCGGTCGTTTCGACGGGTATTGGGAGCATAATCTGCAGGCATGGGATTTGGCGGCGGGCATCCTGCTCGTGCGCGAGGCCGGCGGTGTCGTCACGGATATCGAAGGCGGTAGCAGCGTGCTAGAGACCGGCGCCGTGCTGGCGGGCAACGCCGCGATTTCGAAAGGGCTGCTGTCGGTGCTTGGGGCTGCTCAACGAGCCGCCTGAGGCGCACGGGCCGCGACCCGGGCACGATATTGCCGGTTTTGCCTGCCACGTGATTTTCGCTAAGGTCGCTTCCGCGTCCGTCATGAGGCTCGAATAAATGGCCAGAAAGCGACAAGCAGAAATCGCGGCGAAGTCTATTCATCGCACGTTGAGCGCGCCGGGTGGCTACCTGCTCAACATGATCTTTTTCTTGACGATCGTCGGTTTCATCGCCGCGATCGCCATGCCAACATTGATCACGGCCTTCTTCAATAACCCATTCCTGAACGGCCTGATCATCTTCGTCCTGTTCGTCGGCATTATCTATTCCTTCCGACAGGTCATGCGCCTCTATCCGGAAATCCGGTGGGTGAACGCCTTCCGGATCGCCGACCCGGGGCTAGCCATTTCCCACAGACCGGTGCTGTTGGCGCCAATGGCCACCATGCTGCGCGACCGTACGGGCACCATCTCCCTGTCCACGGTTTCCATGCGGTCGATCATGGATTCCATCGGCTCGCGGCTCGACGAGGCGCGCGACATGGGCCGGTACATGGTGGGGCTCCTGGTGTTCCTCGGTCTGCTCGGTACGTTCTGGGGCCTTCTCGAGACGATCTCCTCGGTGGGCACGACGATCAGCAGCCTTGACACGAGGGCCAGCGAAAGCGCGCTAGTCTTTGAGGAGCTGAAGACCGGGTTGGCAGCGCCGCTGAAAGGCATGGGAACGGCCTTCTCGTCCTCCCTACTAGGCCTTTCCGGGTCGCTGGTGTTAGGCTTCCTCGAGTTGCAGGCAAGCCAGGCGCAGAACCGCTTCTACAACGAGCTCGAGGAGTGGCTCTCAGGCATCACGGAGCTTTCGCCAGGGGGCGCCGGCTCCGCCGAGCAGATGACGCGCCAGCTTTACTCCGCTGTATTCGAAATTCAGCGGTCCATCTCCGAGCTGACGGAGCGCCTGCAGTCCAATCTGCCCGATGGAGGCAATGCCAACGATGCCGTGCGGGATCTGGCCCAGGGCGTCAACGAGCTCGTAGCCCAGATGCGCGCCGAGCAGAACGTCGTTCGCCAGTGGGTGGACGAGCAGGCGGCACAGCAGAACCAAGTGACCGGAATGCTGCGGGAGCTTGCCAGCAGTTTCAAGCGTCGCGGAGCGTAAGCCATGCCGCGCGGGCGCAGCCGCCATAGCGGTCAGTACGGTGAATTCTGGCCAGGATATGTCGACGTATTGTCGACGCTGCTCCTGGTCTTCACCTTCCTGCTGTCGATCTTCATGCTCGCGCAGTACTTCGTCAGCCAGGAATCGAGCGGCAAGGATGCGGCGCTGAGGCGGCTCAACCGGCAGATCGCCGAACTGACAAACCTACTGTCTCTTGAAAAAGGCAAGTCGAAATCGGTCGAGGACGAGCTGGCGACGTTGCAGGCCACGCTCGCCAGCCTGCGCGAAGAGAACGCTCGCCTCACAGGCCTAGTCTCCGAGCGCGACGAGGCGCTCCGCGGCGGGCAGGCGCGGATCAGCACCCTTACCTCCGATCTCGAAGAGCAGACGAAGCTCTCGAACGAAGCGCTGGCCAAGGTCGATCTGCTCAATCAGCAACTTCTTGCTTTGCGGCGGCAGATCGCGGCCCTCAACGAGGCTCTCGAGGCGTCGGAACGCAAGGACCAAGAGGCGCAAGACCGCATCAAGGACCTCGGCCAGCGCCTCAACGCGGCGCTCGCCCGGCAGGTGCAGGAGTTGCAGCGCTATCGCTCTGATTTCTTTGGTCGCCTGCGCGAGCTGCTGAAGGACCGCAAGGACATTCGCGTGGTGGGTGATCGGTTCGTCTTCCAATCCGAGGTGCTGTTCCCGTCCGGCCAAGCGGAGCTGACGCCGGAAGGACTGGCGGCCATCGATCAGCTTGCCACCGCTATTCTTGAGCTCGAGCGCAGCATCCCCTCGGAGCTTGACTGGGCTCTGCAGGTGGATGGCCATACGGACAGCCGGCCGATCAGTAGCTATCAATTCCCCTCCAACTGGGAGCTGTCGACGGCCCGCGCCATATCAGTGGTCCGCTATCTGATTTCACGCGGCGTCCCGCCCAATCGGCTCGTTGCTGCCGGCTACGGCGAATTCCAGCCGCTGGAGCAAGGGACCGACGAAGAATCCATGCGCCGCAACCGCCGCATCGAGCTGAAGCTCACGAACCGCTGATCGCGCTGGATAGCCTCTTGACTAGGCTCCCAACGGATTTGGTAGCCGGCCGCACGCCCTATTGCGCCGCCTCACCCGCGAACTGCAGTTCGGCAAGTCGAGCGTAGAGGCCGCCCTTGCGGATGAGCTCTGCGTGCGTGCCCTCCTCGACGATCCGGCCCGCGTCGAGCACCAGAATCCGGTCGGCCTTCTGGATCGTGGCCAGCCGGTGCGCGATGACGAGCGTCGTGCGGCCGGACATCACCTGCTCGAGCGCCTTCTGCACCAGCACCTCGCTTTCAGCATCGAGCGCACTCGTCGCCTCGTCGAGCAGCAGGATGGGCGCGTCCCGCAGCACGGCCCGCGCAATGGCGATGCGCTGCCGCTGCCCGCCGGACAGAGAGACGCCCCGCTCACCGAGCCGGGTCTCATACCCCTGCGGCAGCGCCCGAATGAACTCGTCGGCGTGGGCGAGCCTGGCGGCGCGTACGACGTCCTCCTGGCTGGCCGTCGGAGTGCCGTAGCGGATGTTCTCCGCAACCGTGTCGGCGAACAGAGCAACCTCCTGCGGGACCAGCGCCATGCTGGCGCGAAGCTGGCGCAGGTCTGCAGCCGCAACCGGCACACCATCCACCCGTACGTCGCCGGAGTCAGGATCGAAGAAACGCAGCAGGAGGTTGAACACGGTGCTCTTGCCGGCGCCGGACGGCCCAACGAGGGCAACCGTCTCGCCGGGTTCAACCCTGAATGACACATCCTCGAGGGCCGATGTCTGGCGCGTCGGATATCTGAAGCTGACGTGCCGGAACTCGACCTCGCCACGTCCGGGCTTGGGCATCGGCAACGGATGGTCGGGGGAGCGGATATCGGGGCTCACGGCCAGCAGCTCGGCCAGCCGCTCCGCAGCCCCCGCGGCCTGGCTCACCTCGCCCCAAACCTCGGAGAGCTGCGCGAGAGCAGCAGCCGCGAATACCGCATAAAGGACGAACTGGCTCAGCCGCCCGCCCGAAATGTCTCCTCGCACGACCGCATCGGCGCCGTACCAGAGCACGCCGACGATGCTGGCGAAGACGAGGAAGATCGTCATGGCCGTCAGGCCGGCGCGGGCTCTGAGCCGCGCCCGGGCGGCCTCGAACGCGGTCTCGACCGAGCTGGCGAAACGGCCTGAAACCCGCTGCTCGCTCGTAAACGCCTGCATGGTGCGGACGGCCGCCAAGTTCTCCGCCGCGTAAGCCGACGCATCAGCCAGAGTATCCTGCGCCCGGCGTGACAAGCGGCGAACCAGCCGGCCGTAGGCGATGAGCGGCAGCACGATGGCGGGAATGGCCACCAGCACGAGCAGTGAGAGACTGGCGCTGGTGACGAACATCATCACCAGCGCCCCCACCAGCATGATGCCACTGCGCAGCGCCTGACTGAGGGCCGTTCCTGCCGCAGCTTTGATCTGCGTAGTGTCGGCTGTGAGCCGGCTCATCACCTCGCCGGAGTGGTTGATCTCGTAGAAGGCGAGCCCGAGCCGGGAAAGGTGAGCGAAGACATCCGCCCGCAGGTCCGCGACGACGCGCTCACCAAGCCAGTTCACGAAGTAGAAGCGCGCCGCACTGGCCGCCGCCAGCAGCAGCCCAATCAGCATTAGCATCGAGAAATACTGATCGACGAACGCGGCATTCTTCTCGGAGAAACCGTGATCGATCACCCGGCGCACGGCGAGTGGCAATGCCAGCATCGCGATTGCCGAAATGAGCAGCGCGACGCCCGCGAACGCCAGCATGGCCGGGTGCTTTAGAACATACGGCTTGAGGCTGAAGAGAGGACGCAGCGATCGGCGCGGCGAAGCCTCCGCACCATTCTCGGCGGCTACCAACTCCGCCCGGAACTTCCTCGATCCTCTCACCTCGTCGACAACTCCGTTGGAACGATCTGATCGCCTGCCGGCAGCAACACAACCCTCACCGTTATTGATGTGATATGCCAGAATTAACGCGCTGCGCGGCTGCCCCGATGCCGCAGTTCGGTGGATGGCTTGTGCCGAGAGACTCTTTCCACTATGAAGGCCCCTTGAGCATCCCTGAAGAACCGCTTTGTTCGCTCCGCTCGCGAGAGCGACCGTTTCGTGCCGAGAGCCGACAAATGAAGAAGACCGATATTCATCCCGACTACCACCAGATCAAGGTGGTCATGACCGACGGGACAGAGTTCGTCACCTATTCCACCTACGGGAAGGAAGGCGACACGCTGACCCTCGACATCGACCCGAACACCCATCCGGCCTGGACCGGCGGCGACCAGAAGCTCGTCGACCGCGGTGGCCGGCTGTCACGCTTCAAGAAGAAGTTCGAAGGCCTGTTCTAAGGCCCAATCGGCGCCGCCACGAGAGAGCTCGCGGCGCAATCCTACTCCGACGGAACCTGTCGGCACGCGGCCGAGTGGTGCAACGCACCCGGCCGCCCTTTCTCCTTTCCATCCAGAATTCCCAACCAGCTTCATCAGCGCACCGGGCCGCCACTGCGCTCGCACCCGAAGCGGCGCGATATGCTGATGAAGAGCAAGAGCAGGTGACTGCTCAATGGGATAGCGGACAACGCTCAACTCAAAATTAACCTGTTCAGGCGATGTTGCCCTGTGGAGTGCCGGTGCGGGGGCCGGCTCGACTTCACGGCAATTTCGTCGCGAACGGAGAGTCCGCGTTGCACCACGCCGCGCACATACCGTTGGTCTCGCGAGCATCGCCGCGCTCGCTACCCCATAGCGGGCGACCTGCAGGCGTGGCTCTGCGCCCGCGGCAGAGGCGGCCGCGGCGTACCACCTTCGGTCTCACAACACTGACAACGGCGCTCATCGGAGCGATCGCTTTTGCCGTCCTTACCCACTTGGGCGCTAACGCACGCCAGGCCCGCCCGGTGATCGAGGAAGCCGATCGGCTTGCCGAGCTTGCCGGCTTCGGCGTGCAGCAGGTGTTCCTCGCAGGGCATCGCATGACGTCGGACCGGGACATCTTCGACGCGCTGGACCTCACGCATTCGCGCTCGCTGCTTCGCTTCGACGGTAACGCGGCGCGCGAGCGGATCGAGGATCTGCCCTGGATCAAGACGGCCGCGATCACGCGCATCTTCCCGGACAGCATCAACATCGAGGTCACCGAACGCGAACCCATGGCCGTGTGGCACAACGCCGGCCGCGACATGCTGATCGACGCGACCGGCCGCGTGCTCGGGGCCGCCCCGCCAAGCATGCAAACCGGGCTGCCACGTGTGTTGGGAGAGGAAGCAGCCGGCGCGGCTGCGGCCTTGCTGACCACGCTCGACCGCTATTCGAGCGTCAGGGACCGGGTGCGGGAGGCCGTCTTCGTCGCGAAGCGCAGGTGGACCCTTCAGTTGAAGGACGGCCCTGCTCTTCTCCTGCCGGCAGACCGCATGGCGGAAGCTCTCGACCTGGTGGCGGCGAAGCTTGCCCCGGTGCGGCTTCTCGATGACAGCCGGTATGCGGCCATCGACCTCCGCTCACCCGACCGCATCATCCTGACACCCAGACCAGAAGAGGAGCAAAAAACTGCCTCCGGTCATCAACTGCAGCCTTCCGGATGAAGCTGCGAAGGAGATGATCCGATGCCATTGGAAATATCATCTGGCGACGTCCTCGGCCTCATCGACATCGGAACGAGCAAGATCTGCTGCCTTGTCCTGGTGCCAGACCGTAATCACCGGACAGGAGGCGGCGCGGCGCCCGGCTACCGGGTCGCCGGTATCGGGCACCAGCGCTCGCGTGGTGTGAAGGCAGGCGTCGTCGTCGACCTCGACGACGCAGAGCAGGCTGTGCGCGCCGCGGTCGCGCAGGCGGAGCGGATGGCCGGGCTCAGGCTCGAGGAGGTGATCGTGGGCGCCGCCTGCGGTCGGATGCGCTCAAGTCACTTCGTCGCCCATGCCGACATCTCGAGCGGCTACGTTCGAGATGCTGACATCAAGCGGCTCAGGGCTGCAGGGCGGGCCTACGCCGAGCGTGACGGGCGCTTGCTGCTCTACCTCGACCGGCTCGGATGGCGCATCGACGGGGTCTCAGGGATTCACGATCCGAAAGGCATGGCCGGGCGGCGGCTTTCTGCGGACCTTCACGCCATCACCGCGGATGATGCACCGCTACGCAACCTCGTTCTTCTCATCGAGCGCTGCTACCTGACGCTCGCCCGCGCTATTCCCTCGCCCCTTGCGAGCGCGCTCGCCGTCACCAGCGAGGAGGAGCGCCGTCTCGGCATCACCTGCCTCGACATAGGGGGTGGAATGACATCCATCTCCGTGTTTGCTGACGGACGGTTCATTTTCGCCGATTCCGTGCCCGTCGGCGGCAACCACATGACGTTCGATATTGCAAGGGAACTCCGGACCCCCCTTGCGGAAGCCGAGCGAATCAAGGCGCTTTATGGTTCATTGGTTGCAGCTAGATCTGACGAGCATGAGGTAATCACGTATCCTCTGGCCGGGGAGGAAGAGCCGACGCTTCACCACACGACCAAAGCGCGGCTTCGAGAGATACTGCAACCGCGCATGGAAGGGCTTCTCGGACTGGTGCGCGAGCGCCTGCAGCGCAGCAACGTCATGAGTTACGCGGGGGAACGGGTCGTGCTTACGGGAGGAACAAGCCAACTGATCGGCATCGGCGAATTCGCAGCGAATACGCTCGGGCGACCAGTTCGCTTGGCACGTCCTCAGCCCATCAATGGCATGGCCGCGAGTTCGTGCAGCCCGGCGTTCGCGGCCGTCATCGGTTTGGCCGCAGCGGCGAACATGTCTCGATCCTGCTGGTCCTCGTTCCCGGAGTTCCCGGGCACGCAGGAGAGCTATCTCGGCCGCATGGGGCAATGGCTGCGGCAGAGCTTCTGATGCGGTCGGATGTGGAAATCAAGGCAGCGGCCATGAAGCGCAATCAATCTTGCGGCATGCAGAAGCGGATTCTTCGCTCGTCTGCCACGAGCCGCACGGGACCGTCATGAGCATCAAACTCGATCTTCCCAAGGTAACCGACCTCAAGCCGCGGATTGCCGTGATCGGGGTCGGCGGTGCCGGCGGTAATGCAATCAACAACATGATTGCGGCCGGGCTGTCCGGCGTGAACTTCATCGTTGCAAATACAGATGCTCAGGCGCTCTCCGCCTCGAGCGCAGAGCAGCGCATCCAGCTTGGCGTCAACCTGACCGAAGGGCTTGGCGCAGGTTCGAAACCCGAAATCGGCGAAGCCGCAGCGGAAGAAGCAATCGATGAAATCCGCTCCCATATCTCCGGCTCGCACATGGTGTTCATCGCGGCTGGAATGGGCGGCGGCACAGGTACGGGCGCGGCAACCGTCATAGCGCGGGTCGCGAAGGAACTCGACATCCTCACCGTCGGCGTCGTCACGAAGCCTTTCCACTTCGAGGGCTCGCGACGCATGCGCATTGCGGAAGCTGGCATCGAGGAGCTACGCAAGACGGTCGACACACTCATCGTCATCCCGAACCAGAACCTCTTCCGCGTCGCCAACGAAAAAACGACTTTCGCGGAGGCCTTCGTTCTTGCCGACCAGGTCCTCTACTCCGGTATCGCCTGCATCGTCGACCTGATCGTCAAAGAGGGGTTGATCAACCTCGATTTCGCCGATGTTCGCACCATCATGAGCGGCATGGGTACGGCCATGATGGGAACCGGCGAAGCGAGCGGCGAGCATCGCGCCATCCGCGCGGCAGAAGAGGCGATTTCCAATCCGCTGCTCGAGGACGTTTCCCTGCGCGGCGCGAAGGGGCTGCTGCTGTCGATCATCGGCGGCAGCAATCTTACGCTCTACGAAGTCGATGAAGCTGCGAGCAGGGTCAGGCAGGAGGTGGACGCGGAGGCGAACATCATCGTCGGGGCGACCTTCGACGAAAGCCTCGGCGACCGCGTCCGGGTCTCCATAGTGGCGTCCGGGATGTCCGCGGAAGCCAAGGCCGCATCGAACCCGCCCACAGCCTATCGACCCGCGAGCCGCCCGCAAACGGCTCCTCAGGGACAGCTGCACTCAGAGATCCACCCAACGACGGAAACGCGCGGCGGGAATTACGATCCCCGCACGGATAGCCATCCAACTCGATCCAAGGCAGGCCCCGAGCACCTGGTGGAAGAGCTGTCCAAAGCCTTCCATGACGACGCTGAGGGCGGCGCCGAGAGCTCCAAGGGGAATGCCTGGCGCGGGCCAGGAGATGTGCTGATCGAGGAGGGCCCTCCACAACTGGGTCCCGGCATGTCGCCCCCGCCTCTCCCACCGGCCGCAAGGCTGGGCGGCAACGCCGGCTCGCGCGCACCTGAGCCTTTCACTCCGGGCCCGCCCGTGGAGGCCAAGAGACCGCCGCGGCGCATGCCGACGGTCGAAGACTTTCCTGTCGTGGGGCAGCGGGAGTACCGCGCCAAGGCCGGCTGGTACGAGTCCGGCGCGGCATCGCAACAGAGGCCACGCCCCTTCCCGCCGCAGCCTGAAACCGGCGCGCGTGGTTTCGGCATACTCCGTCGAATCACGGGACTTGCTCGGCGTACTGAGCAGCGCGAGCCACACCCTGAAGAATTCAGTTCACAGCAGACGCGCTCAAGAATTGATCGAAATCCGGCCGAGCACGGACCTGATCCGCAGCAACGGCTGCCGGAAGGCTCGTCCGTCGACTCACATTCGAGGCAGCAACGCGTTGAAATCCCTGTGTTTTTTCACAAGGATCGCAACCGGCAACAATCCTAACATCTGGTTAACGCATGGCGCGGGCCGCGCCTGCAGCTTTGCGGTAACAGTACGTAAGAAAGCGTGATTTGTCCCCAAGCGGGACACCACGTTATCGTCACGGCATCAAAACGTTCGCCCACTGCCTGTCCCAGGTCTCAAGTCAATAAATGACCGCGTAGCACAGGCAATACCGGCGGCGAACAACGGGGAAGGCAGTTCGTGGGCGCCTCGTGCGCCACTCGACCTGCCTGAGGGATCGAGGGACGGCGCAGACAATGTCGAAGCGATTCATCGGCGCGCGACAGACGACGATTGCCCGTGAGATCGAGCTGCAAGGCAAGGGGGTACACAGCGGAGCACCAGTCTCCGTTACCTTGCACCCGGCGGGTCCGGACACCGGTCTGAAGTTCTTAGTCAGTAAACGTGGCCGAATTATTGCGGAAATACCTGCAGAAGTTGGCTACGTAAAGAATTTGACCCTCTGCACCGTCATCGGAGACGACTCCGGTGTAAGTGTCGGCACAGTCGAGCACCTGCTTGCGGCCCTCCGTGGCCTGTCGGTCGACAACTGCTACATCGAGATCGACAGCAAGGAAGTTCCGATTATGGACGGCAGCGCGGCGCCGTTCGTGAACGCCATCGACCAAGCCGGCATTCGCGAGCTCTCCGAGCCGCGGAAGTACATCAAGGTTTTGAAGCCCATCCGCGTCGAAGAGGGTGACTGCTGGGGTGAGCTCACGCCGCACTCGGCATTTCATCTCGACATCGAGATCAACTTCGATACGCCGGTCATCGGACGCCAGCGGCTCGCGTTCGACATCAATCCGGGTGTGTTCCGCCACGAGCTGTCCATCGCGCGGACGTTCGGTTTCATGCGCGACGTCGAGAAGCTCTGGAAGGCGGGATTGGCGCTTGGCGCCTCGCTCGACAACACGATTGCCATCGGTGACGACCGCATCCTCAATCGCGAGGGTCTGCGTTGCTCGATGGAATTCGTCCGTCACAAGATGCTTGACGCTGTGGGCGACTTGGCTCTCGCCGGCTACCCGCTGCTCGGTGCCTATCGCTCCGTCCGCGGCGGGCATCGGTTGAACGCGAATGTCCTGAAAGCTCTGTTCGCCGACTCTTCTGCCTGGGCGCTGGTTCAGGCTCCGCGTGTGCGCGACACCATCATTCCCCTTCCTTCAGCCATGGCCGTAGCGGCCGGGGAATAGCTGCTTTGATTTCAGTGCAAAGGCCACTTTCGGCAGATCCGGCAAGCTATTGGCCGGACTGCTGATCCCTTGCACTGAGGCGTTATCGGTCTGGGCTAACTTGCTGCCCAATCCCGACCACAAATGCCGGTTTAAAGAAGGAAGAGGACGGTCGTTTTCTTGGATGCGTACCGTATTATCGACGCATCGAATCACATTGTCGGGCCTGCGATCTCATACTGCAGGTGAAATGCGATAGTGCAGCAACGAACAGAAGCGTTCACTGGTCTGAGGGAACGCCGAGGTGGGGGCGAAGGTGCTGGCTGAGCGAATAACAGGTAGAACGCGGGCGAGCATGCTGGCCACCTTGCTCACCCTTTGCTTGGCTCTCGGCGCCTGTGCGTCTTCGAACGATGCAGCGAAGATGCTCGATCCCGATCCGCCGGACAAGATGTACGCGGAGGCGGATAATCTGCTGAACCGCGGTAAGTTCGAAGCTGCAGCCAAGAAGTTCGAGGATCTCGATCGCGACCATCCCTACTCACCGGAGGCGCGTCGCGCGATGGTGATGGCCGCCTATGCCTATTGGCGTGCTGGCAAACCCGACGAGGCGATCGCCACCGCTCGTCGCTATACGACGATGCATCCAGGCACCAAAGAAGCAGCGCTCGCCCACCACATCATCATTTCCTCGTACTTCGACCAGATGGTCGGGCCGAACCGGGATCAGAGTCACGCCCGCAGAGCTCTGGCGGAGTTGAAAACGCTGAAAGCCCGCTATCCCGACAGTCAGTACGCCCAAGATGCGGATAACCGTATCCGGATCGCGGAGGACTCGATTGCCGCGCACGAGATGGAGGTCGGGCGCTACTACCTGAAGCGCAAGAACTACATGGCGGCGATCAACCGCTTCAGGACTGTCGTGACCGAGTATCAGACCACAGCGCACGTCGAAGAAGCGCTCATGCGGCTGGTGGAGTGCTATATGGCCCTCGGCATCAAGCAGGAAGCGCAGACCGCCGCTGCTGTGCTGGGTCACAACTTCCCGTCATCACCTTGGTACAAAGACGCGTACGCGCTCCTGGCAACCGATGGTCTCGCTCCACGCGAGGATACGGGCTCGTGGCTGAGCCGGGCTTGGCAGAACTTCAAGCTGCCGAAGCTTTCAACGGGTTAGGACTGACGCTCTGGGGCTCTCGAGGACGCGGTCACGCGAGAGCCCGCCACTGGTCAGGCTTTTTCCCGACCAGTGGAGGAGCATTGCTTCTGCCGCGATTATCAATGCGCCTCAAGCCCCTAGGACTTTGACAGATCCCCTGACAAGGCCAAACCCAGCACCCATCATCCCAGTGTTCGTCGCCGGGATTTACGCTGTTGCGCGTTTTAGATCATCGAGGGGTTTGGCCTGAGCGAGTTATCCCCTAGTCGCTCGAAAGACTTCGGCCAGTAAAAGGCGTTCCACCTACTCCGCGGCCATCATGGATGGGCCTGCCGGCTCGGAATCGATCATTCCAAGCGCATGGAGATAGGTCTCGAGGATAGCCTCCTCTTCCTCGCGATCGGCCTTGCTCTTCTTCCGCAAGCGCAGGACTTGGCGCAGCGCCTTGACGTCGAAGCCAAGGGCCTTCGCTTCGGCGAACTTGTCCCGGATGTCATCCGCAATCGCCTTCTTCTCCTCCTCAAGCCGTTCGAGCTGCTCGACGAATTGGCGGAGCTGGTTCTGTGCCGAGGCTTGGAGCGTGGTCATGTGAATTACCCCCGTTCTATGCCGCTTCGGAACTGGTCGCGTACCCAGCAGGATGCGCCGCTCACGAGCAGCATGACACCTGCATGCCTATCGCCGCGGATTGACGCCAACAAGGCAACCGCTTAGCCCCGACGGCACTTATCCCCACAACTCACCACGCGCCCGCAACATGGCGGCGCGTCAATGATTGTGCGGTTTCGCCTTTTCGAAGGCAGCCAGTTGCTCCGGCGACGCCTCTTTCTGGTATTTCGCCTGCCACTCTTTGTAAGGCATGCCGTAAATGATCTCGCGAGCCTCATCTTTGCTCATGGCGTGGCCTGCCGCGTTCGCCGCCTCCTGGTACCAGTTCGCCAAGCAGTTCCGGCAGAAGCCGGCCAGGTTCATGAGATCGATGTTCTGCACATCGGTGCGCTCGCGCAGATGAGCAACGAGTCGGCGGAAAGCAGCCGCCTCGAGCTCCGTCTTGGTCTTGTCGTCGATGGCCATGTGCTCCTCGCTTTGGTCAACCTGTTTTCCTGCTCACATAGGCGCGCTCTGGCGCACTGTCAGCCGATCTGCGCCCGATTTCGTCACTCCCCCTCTGCTGTTGGTCAGTATCTCCGAGCAATTCCCGCATGATCCGCGCGAGCCGTTCGGCCCAGGCCGACTGGCCCTTCGCATCACGAATTAGATCCTGCCGGATCTCGATGATCGCGTGGGGCAGGCCGCGCATCGTTCCATGCTTCCAGAGCGTGTCGCCTTCGAGCTGGCCTGCATAAGGTTCATTGGCGCCGACGATCAGATCGCCCTCGGCATTGAGCGCCTCGAGCAGAGGGTCGGCCAATCGGGAGTCCTTCCCCCAAAGCACGCCAGCATGCCAGGGGCGCGATACTCCCTTCCAGCTCTCGGTAAAGCTGTGCACGGAAAGAATGGCGGGAGCGGCACCGGTCGCAAGGCACTGATCAAGCACACGGTCGATTGCGTCGTGGTAGGGCCGATAATAGAGCCGCACACGCTTTTCGCGTTCCTCTGGCGTGATCGACCTGTTGGCCGGAACGATCGCCCCATCGGAGAGGCGCATGATGAGCGTCGGGTCGTCCTCGCCCCGATTGGGGTCGATCAGCAGTCGCGAGTAGCGCGTCATGACGGCCGGCGCATCGAGCGCTTCCGAGAGCTGCCGCGTCACGTCGGCTGCACCGATGTCATACGCGATATGCCGCTTGAGCTGGCTCTCCGGCAGCCCCAAGGTTCCGTAGCCCTGCGGAAATGCGTTGCCGGCGTGGTCGCAGAGCAGCACCAGCCGACCATCTGCTCGCCCAGGCAGAATGGCAAACGAATCGGTGACTTGCGGCTCGATCCTGAGTTCTGATCTCGTCATCTGCTTCCGTGCGCCGTCCTTCCGTTGCAATCGCTGCATCATCGAGCCTTGACGACGCAAAGCCAATCCCGCAGATCAGCGCTGGCCCGAATCACACGGGGGCTTTTGTTCGAGAGCGGGGTTGCCGGTGATGACAAACCAAAAGCACAACACCGAACAGCAGCGCCGGCTTCTGCTCGAAATGTTCGATGCGGCCGTGAAGCGGGCACATCCCGCGCGCTGCCTTCCGGAGCACCTTCCCGAACCGCCGCCCGGCGGACGGATCATCATTCTTGCGGCAGGCAAGGCTTCCGCCGCCATGGCTGCTGCTGCCGAGCAATTCTATCGGGAGCGCGACGCAGCCGACCGCATCTTGGGCTTCGCGACGACGCGCCATGGATACGGGATCCAAACGAGTTTGATCGAACTCGCGGAAGCAGGGCACCCGGTCCCCGATCAGGCGAGCGTCAACGCCGCGGAGCGAGCGGTCCGCATGGCTCAGCAGGCCGGCCCCAACGATCTCATTCTCGTGCTTCTGTCTGGCGGCGCGTCGGCGCTCTGGACAGCGCCTGCGGATGGCGTCAGCTTCGACGCAAAACAGCAGCTGACAAAGGCCCTTCTTCGGTCGGGCGCCCGCATCCATGACCTCAACTGCGTGCGCAAGCATCTGTCGCGCATCAAGGGCGGTAAGCTGGCGGCTGCGGCCTATCCGGCGCGATTGCTGACCTTGGCCATCTCCGACGTGCCTGGGGATGATCCAGCAACGATCGGATCGGGACCAACAGTGGGTGATCCGACAACGCTCGCTGACGCGCGTGCAGTGCTGGATCGGTTCGGCATCTCGCCGCTGCCGGAGATTGCCGACGCGCTCCGCAATCCCGCGAACGAGACACCGAAGCCAGGGGACGCCGCTCTTGCGTCCTCAGAGTACAAACTGATTGCCACGCCGAAGGCTTCGCTCGAGGCCGCTGCGGTGATTGCGCGCCAAAACGGCTACCGCGTCGAAATTCTCGGCGATGCGTTGGAGGGCGAGGCGCGGGATGTTGGCGCCGATCATGCAGCCCTCGCACTCAAGGCCCGCGCAAATGGCGAACGCCTCGCGATTCTGTCGGGTGGAGAGTTGACTGTGACCGTTCGCGGCAACGGCGCCGGCGGACCGAACCAGGAATATGCTCTGGGTCTCGCCACTGCTCTCGAAGGTGTCCCTGGCATAGCAGCACTCGCAGCGGATACGGATGGCGCTGACGGCGGAGCGGGCAAGCCCGAAGATCCAGCGGGGGCCGTTGTGCTTCCCGACACGCTCACCCGCGCCGCAGCGAAGAACCTCAAAGCAGCCAATTTCCTGGCCAACAACGATTCGACCACGTACTTTCGCGAGCTCGGTGATCTTGTGCTCTGCGGACCAACTCAGACAAACGTCAATGACTTCCGCGCCATCCTGATCGATCCGTGATCTCGGATCCCGTCTCTTTCATGCAGAAACACTCAGTTCTGGAATGAGCACAGCCCAACCGGCCAATCCCGATTCGTGTAGTCCCCGCGTGTCCATCTGGGCGCGCAGCACCCGCGCAACATCAAGCGTCTGCCTGCTGGTGCTCGCCATGACGCAGCCGGTGCTAGCCGATCTCAAGCTTTGCAACGCATCGAACAGCCGTGTGGGAATTGCCATCGGCTACCAGGACGCCAAGGGTTGGGCGACCGAAGGTTGGTGGAACGTTGGTGCGCAGGCCTGCGAGACTCTTCTCAAGGGCGCAGTCCCAAGCCGATTCATATATGTCTACGCAATCGACTATGATCGCGGTGGGGAGTGGGCAGGGACGAACTACATGTGCACTCATGAAAAGTCCTTCGCGATCCGGGAAGTGACCAACTGCCAGCAACGGGGTTATCGGCGTACGGGCTTCTTCGAAGTGGACACCGGTGATGCAAAGGACTGGACCATCCGCCTTGCCGATCCGGAGGATGCGGGAGCGCAAGCCAAATGAGGCGGAATCGCAGGGTTAAGATCGTCGCGACGCTTGGGCCCGCTTCCTCGGACCCCGAAATGCTGGAGCGTTTGTTCCAGGCCGGCGTCGACGTGTTCCGCATTAACATGAGCCACACCACGCACGATGCCGCCCGCAAGCTGCACGCGGCCGTGCGCAACGCCGAGGTGAAGTTCCGGCGCCCCATCGGCATTCTGTGCGACCTGCAGGGGCCGAAGTTCCGCATCGGAGAGATCGAAGGGGGCCGCACATTCATCAGCGAGGGCTCGCTGTTCCGGTTCGATACGAGCGAGGACGTCGGATCGGCCGAAAGGGTTTTCCTGCCGCATCCACAGATCTTCGAGGCTGTAGAGCCAGGCCACACGCTCCTCCTCGACGACGGCAAGCTCAGAATGCGGGTCGTGGACCGCAGCGTACGGGAGATCACAGCTGAGGTCCTGGTGGGCGGAGCACTCGCCAGCCGCAAGGGTATTGCTACGCCTGACAGCGTGCTGCCGATCAACCCCATTACAGAGAAGGACCGCGCCGACCTCGATTACGCCCTGCGGCTCGGCGTTGATTGGATCGCACTGTCCTTCGTGCAGCGCGGGGAAGATCTTGTGCTAGCTCGCCGCCTGATCGGACAAGCTGCTGCGTTGATGGCCAAGATCGAGAAGCCTTCGGCCATTTCCGACCTCGACGACATCATCGCAAACGGCGACGGGTTCATGGTCGCGCGCGGCGATCTCGGCGTGGAGATGCCGATCGAGCGCGTGCCTGGACTGCAGAAAGAGATCACGCGGAAAGCCCGCGCAGCCGGCAAGCCCGTGGTCGTGGCGACCCAGATGCTCGAAAGTATGATCTCGTCACCCGTACCCACGCGCGCCGAGGTTTCGGACGTGGCGACCGCAGTGTTCGATGGTGCTGACGCGATCATGCTGTCCGCCGAGTCAGCCGTCGGCCAATTCCCGGTCGAGGCGGTGCAAATGATGGACCGCATCGCGATCCAGGTGGAGAACGACCCAGGTTACAACGCCCTGGTTCACACCATGGCGACGGTGCCGCAACCGACGGACGCCGACGCGATCGCTGCCGCCGTGCGCAGGATCGCGGACACGCTGCAGCTGTCGGCCATCATCTGCTACACGGCCACTGGCTCGACGGCGCTTAGGGTTGCGCGCGAGCGGCCCGGGCTGCCCGTCATCGGGCTGACGCCGGTCCTCGCCACCGGTCGGAAGCTCTCGGTCGTCTGGGGCATTCATTCCGTCCTGACGAGCGATCCCGAGAATCTGGCCGACATGGTGCGGAAGGCTTGCAAAATCGCATTCGACGAGGGATTCGCCGCCGCAGGCCAGGGCGTGATCATCACCGCCGGCGTCCCCCTCGGTACGCCCGGAACGACGAACATGATCCGCATGGCCTATGTGGACGAGACGGGTTCGCCGGTCGCCGTGCAGGCGTGATCCGGTTGTTCCTCAACGGGTTTTGCGGGTCATTTTACATTGGCGCGCTGTGAGCAAGCGTTAAGGTCGTCGCCGGCGCACCAGTACTGAGCGCTCGCGCAGTGGCCTCGCATCCACGTGCTATTCGCGGGTCAGATCCCCTGCCCGTTGATCTCGCGCTCGAGCTCTTCGACGGCTTTCTGGGCTCCCTCGGCATAAGGGTTCACCTCGAGGAGCTTGCGGTAGGTGGCAAGGGCGCCCGCCTTGGCGTCGTACTCGCGCAGGATATGGCCGAGAGCACTCAATGCCCGGAAGTGGTTGGGGTCGAGTGCGAGCGCGCGGCGCAAGTCACCGAGAGCGCGGTGGGTATCACCCTCCAGATAAAGGACGTGAGCTCGCTGGCTCCAGCCTTCGGCGTAATCAGGCGCTTGCT
>Ga0180220_1001016_pt1 | contig 23680 bp, 20 predicted proteins | sample eDN5th37CBELigBY_FD_151335 | JGI IMG/M metagenome (GOLD analysis project Ga0180220, IMG submission 151335) | Enriched backyard soil microbial communities from Emeryville, California, USA - eDNA 5th pass 37_C BE-Lig BY (version 2) (version 2) | ecosystem: Environmental > Terrestrial > Soil >...
TCGCCGGCGCCACCGTGACGGGCGTGCTCCTCGCGCTCTTCATGGCCAACTCGGGCGGCGCCTGGGACAACGCCAAGAAGCACATCGAGGGCGGTGCCTTCGGCGGGAAGGGGAGCGACCCGCACAAGGCCGCGGTGGTGGGCGACACAGTCGGCGATCCGTTCAAGGACACGGCCGGGCCGTCGATGAACATCCTCATCAAGCTGATGAGCGTCGTCGCGCTCGTTCTGGCGCCGTGGTTCGCCGCCATGCACGATACGGCGGGAGGCGCCGGCCTTACCACCGTCGTGCGCAACCTGCTCCAGGCGATTCTGGGTTGACCATGGACCGCTCCTTCTCCCGAGCCGTCGAGTTCGCCGGCGATCTGATCCGGATCCCGAGCGTTTCCGGCTCGGAGGAGGAGGTCGCGCACCGGGTTCTGCGCGAGCTGCGCGAGCTCGGTTTCGACGACGCCTGGATCGACGAAGTGGGCAATGTGATCGGTCGCGTCGCCGGCACTGGCGGGGGCCCGACCGTGATGCTCAGCTCACACCTCGACATCGTGGATGCTGGTGACGCCGCCGGATGGGAGTACGACCCGTTCGGCGGCGTCGTCGCGGACGGATTCCTCCATGGGCGAGGCGCCATGGACATCAAGGGTCCGCTCGCGATCCAGACGTACGCAGCCGCAGCGTTCCTCGATCAGCGGCCCGTGGGCGACGTCATCGTTGCCCACACCGTGTACGAGGAACGCGGCGGTTGGGGAATGCAACACCTCCTCGAAAAGGGAGACGTCCGGCCGGACGCCGTGATCATCGGCGAATCGACGGGGGGCGATATCTGCACGGGCCACCGGGGTCGCGCCGAACTGATGGTCGAGATCAGCGGAGTCGCCGGCCACGCCAGCGCCCCGGACCGGGCCCGCAATCCACTGTATTGCATGGGGTCTGTTCTCGAAGCGATCCGTCGCTTCGGCGAGCTGCTCGGAAACGACCGCGACCCGGAGCTCGGCGTCGCGACCGCCGCGCCCACCGAGGTGCGAACCTTACCGGCGAGCCGGAACGTGATCCCCGACCAGGCAATCATCACTATCGACTGGCGGGTGCTTCCCGGCTGGACGGCTGACAGGACGATCTCGGCGCTCGAGTCCTTCCTACGGGACCACGCTCGTCTCGACGAGGGCTGCACTCTCAGCGTCCGTATGTCTACGGAGAATCAGCGCAGCTACACCGGGCTGGAACGTGAGAGCGAGATGTTCAGCCCCGGCTTCCTCCTGCCGCAAGATCATCCCGTTCCCCAGGCCGCTGCCGCGGCGGCGGAGCCGTTCCTGGGCCGTCGCCCGCACATTCGCCCGTGGGCGTTCGCAACGGACGGGGGGCACACCTGCGGAATCCACGGAATTCCGACGATCGGCTTCGCGCCGGGAGAAGAACGCCACGCCCACACCAATCGCGAGCGCCTGGACCTCGCCGATGCGAGCCGCGTGTTTGCCGCCTACCCGTCCGTCATTGCCAGCGTGCAGGAGAGCCTTGCGGCGTGATCCGATGTTGTTGACGGCTTTGCCGCGACATATATTCCCCTGCAAATGCTGGGGACCCGCTATTCGTCTCGTGGGGAGGCCGTCATGATCAGAACTCGTTGGTTGGCAGCGGCGATGTTCGCTGCTTTCGTCTCGGCGTGTGGTGCAACCGGCGGGCAAGGCGGCATCGAAGCCCCGGGTGCGACCGCTCGGTCGGTGTTGACGCGCGAACAGATCATGAATGTCAGCACGGGAAACGTCTATGATGCCATTGTGGCGTTGCGGCCCCAGTGGCTCGAGCCTCGCGGGATGGACAGCTTCAGCAACCCCGGCCAGGTACAGGCGTACGTCGACAACAATCGCCTGTTCGGCGTCGAGGCGTTGCGCAACGTGGCGGTCCTCGACGTCGTGGCCGTCGAGTACTATGACGCCAATCAGGCGACTGCCCGCTGGGGCCTCGATCACGGTCACGGCGCCATCAACGTCCGAACGCGCTGACGGCCACGGCGCGCGGCATTGGTCCGGACACTGCCGCGCGCGCCCCCGGGCGAAAGCACTTGCCTCGCGCCGCCAATCGCCGCGGCACAGGTCCCCCAACGCCTCGACAGCCCCGCCGTACAATGCCGGCCGGGGTCACCCCACACAAAAGTCGGCATTGGCGATCCCGCTCCCTTGCGATTATATTGTTAGGTTTACTCCTGCTGCCATCCAATGTTGGTGATGGCGGCCGAATGGACCACGGGAGGAGCATGCAGTGAAACCATACGAAATCGTCTACATCTTCGATTCGGCGCTGCCGGAAGAGCGCGTTGCCGAGAAGCTCGAGCGCTACCACGCCCTCGTGACAGACGGCGAGGGTGGCGGCGAGATCACGGCCGTCGACCACTGGGGCCGGCGCCAGCTCGCGTATCCGATCAATCGCAAGAACGCCGGCTACTACGTCGTAGCGCAGTTCCGGACGTCCCCGGACCGGCTTCCCGAGCTCGAGCGGCTGCTCAAGCTGGATGACGAGCTGCTGCGCTTCCTCATCGTGCTTCACCAGGGCGAGCCGACGCAGCCGATGTCGCTGGCGACCCGCCAGGTGCGCGCCGAAGATGATGAGGATGCCGACGACGATGAGGAGGAATGATGGCTCGGATCAGGAAGACGTGCCCGCTCTGCGAGTCGGGGATCCGGTTCGTCAATTACAAGGATGAGAAGACGCTCTCCCGCCTCAAGACGGAGCAGGGCAAGATCCTGCCTCGTCGGATGACCGGGATGTGCGCGCGGCACCAGCGCCAGGTGGGTCTGGCGATCAAGCGGGCGCGATTCCTCGCGCTCCTGCCCTACGTGGGTGGACACGAGGGATAGCAGCCCCGTGGCGATTCGCTCGGGATCCATCCCTGCGGAGGGTGCCGGCTCCTCGGCAGCGGGATACCGGTCGTGAACTCTGGCCGTGGTCTGGACTGGCTCGCCATAGTCGCGCTGGCCCTGGCCGCGGCTTCGCTGTCCGTGGTGCAGGCGGGGCCGTTGATCCTCGTGCCGGTCTCGCTGCTGATTCTGGCGCTTCCGCCGAGGAAGCCCCTGCTCACGGTGCTCGGCGCGCTGATCATCGCGGCGACCCTGACCGCGACCTTCACCGGGCCGCTGGCAAACCTGGACCGTGGCTGGCCGTTGTTGCTCGGCGGCTGGTTCGTCCTGATCGCTGCGTTCTGGCCTTCGGCGGCGTTCCTGCCACGTGGACTGGCGGCGGTGGCGGCAAGCACCGTCAGCGCTGCCGGGCTCCTGGGGCTTTCCGGGGGCGGCTGGTCCCGGCTGGACGACGCCGTCGCCTCGCAGATGCAGGCCGCGGCGGCGCAGGTCGCGGCCATGATCACGGTCATGACGGCCGGGCGCGGCGCGACTGAGGTGGCCGAGCAGCTCACGGCCACCGTGTACATGGCGGCGAATTTCCAGCGCACGGTGTTCCCGGCGCTCCTCGCGATCGCTTCACTCGCGGCGCTCGCGGTGGCCTGGTGGGCGTACCGGCGCCTGGCGTGCGGGGAGCGGAGGCCGCTCGCGCCGCTGCGCGAATTCCGGTTCGATGACAACCTGATCTGGCTCGTCATCGCCGGCGTGGTGCTGGTCCTCATCCCGGCTGGTGATGGTGCGGTCCGCACTGGCGCCAACGTCCTCGTGTTCATGGGCGTCCTCTATACAGTACGGGGGATCGCCATCGTATTGTCGACCATCGGTCCAGCACCGCTCGGCGTTATCGCCGCAACGGTTGCCGCGATGGTGTTTCCGCGCGTCGTTGCCGCGGCGCTTTTGCTCGTCGGGCTCAGCGACACCTGGCTCGACATCCGAACCCGGCGTCGTGCGGCGGCAGGAAGGGAGTCGTGAGCCGGTCGGCCGCCAACGTGTGGCCGGGCGACCTCGATTACATTATCGGAGTCAAAGATGAAGACCGTCAGAGTCATACTTCGACAGGATGTGGAGAAGCTCGGCGCTGCCGGCGATGTGGTTGCCGTCAAGCCGGGCTACGCGCGTAACTACCTCGTTCCGCGCGGTTTCGCATATGAAGCGACGGCGGGCGCCGTGCGGCAACTCGAGGTCGAGCGGCAGCAGGCGGAAGCCAGGGCGAGGCGCAACTACCTGGAAGCAAGGCGCCGCGCCTCGCAGCTCGAAAACCTTTCACTCACGTTCCACGCCCGCGCGGGTGAGGAGTCCAGGCTGTTCGGATCGATCACGTCCGGCGACATTGCAGAGCGCCTGGCGGAGCAGGGACTCGACTTCGAGGTCGATCGGCGGCAGATCGAGCTCGAGGAGCCGATCAAGGCGCTGGGCGTGTATTCGATTCCGGTGCGGCTGCACCCGGAAGTTCGCCCCGAGATCAAGGTCTGGGTGATCCGGGAGGAGTGAGCGCGGTGCCTCCGGCATTGCGCATCTGTATGGTTTCCGGGTAGCTGTGCGTCTGTTACGAGAGGGCTGACGGCGGCCTGCCTCCGTGCTCCGCGACGCCAGCGCCTCTCAGTGGACGCACGACCGTCCCGAACGGCGCCTCCGATCCGCCATGGCCCGGTTGATGCACGCGGCGGTCGATCGGTGCGCGCCGCAGGTGGAGACCACCGCCACCGGAACCTTTGGAGCCCTGGCCGGATAACAGGCATATGGTACACGTAGCCACTCGCTTCCAGAACGGGCCCCGGTGGCCCACCCCATGAACGTTCCTCAGCTCGAGATCCCGACTGAATCGCGGTTTCCCGAGGAACTCGCACACGCGGCGGCCTGCGCGCTGGAGCGCAAGGCCCGCGACGTGGTCGTGCTCGATCTGCGCTCGATATCGAGCGCCACCGACTACTTCCTCCTGGCCAGCGGCACTTCGGACCTGCACGTCCGGGCGATCGCCGAGCACGTGATCGAAGAGTTGCAGAAGGCCGGAATACGTCCGAGCCACGTGGAGGGGCTGCGGGTCGGGCGGTGGGTGCTCATCGATTACATCGATTTCGTCGTGCACATCTTCCATCCAGCGGCGCGGGATTTCTATCAGCTCGAACGGCTTTGGGGCGATGCCCCCGCGCATGTCGTGAGCGAGACCTAATCCACGGGGGATCCCCATGTTGCAACGTCTCCTGCCCGCCATACTCCTTCTCGCCGGACTCGTGGTCTCATCGGCGACCGAGGTCCGGGGGCAGAGCTACTTCGGGCGCAACAAGGTGCAGTATCGCGCCATCGACATGCAGGTCATCGAGACGGAGCACTTCCTCATCCACTTCGATGAGAGCACCCGCATAGCGGCGCTGGCTGCCGCCCAGATGGCCGAACGCGCATATACGCGACTCTCCCGGATCCTCCAGCACGAGTTCCGGGAGAAGAAGCCGATCATTATCTACGCGTCGCATTCGGAGTTCCAGCAGACGAACGCGATTCCGGACTTCATCGACGAGGGCACCGGCGCGTTCGCGGAACCGATTCGAAACCGAATCGTGATCCCGTTCACGGGCGCGCAGGCGGAGTTCGAGCACGTGCTTACGCACGAGCTCGTGCACGCATTCCAGTTCGACGTCCTGTACCGGCGGGGCCTCATGACGGACGCGGCGCCATTCGCGAGGCCGCCGCTGTGGTTCATGGAGGGGATGGCCGAGTACCTGTCGATCGGGCACGTGGACGCCCACACGCAGTCGTGGGTACGTGACGCGTCGCTGGCTGGCTATCTGCGCACGATCGAGCAGATGAGCCAGCAGGACGATTACCTCTCGTACCGCTTCGGCCAGTCACTCTGGGCGTACATCGGGGCGAACTGGGGTGACGAGGCGATCGGCGTGATCCTGCAGCAGGCGCCGCGCGTCGGTCTGAGCCGGGCGTTCCAGCGCACCCTCGGGATCTCGGTTTCTGAACTCGGACGGGAATGGGTTTCGGAGGTCCGGTCGGAGCACCTGCCCAATGTAATGGACCTGGAGCGACCTACGGCCTTCGCTACGAGGCTGACCGGGCACGAGCGGATCACGGATCCGTGGTATCTCGCGCCGGCGGTGTCGCCCGACGGGCGCCAGATGGTATTCCTCTCCCAGCGTGACGGGTACAGCTTCGACCTGTTCCTCGCCGACGCACAGACCGGGCAGGTCCGCCGGAAGCTGGTCGAGGCCGCTCGCGATGCCGGTTTCGAGTCGCTCCGTTTCATGAATTCTTCCGCTGCCTTCTCGTCGGATGGCAGGTATCTGGCGTTCGTGGCTCAGACCGGCGGTCGCGATGCGCTCTACATTCTCGATCTGGAGCGCAACCGCACGCAGAAGCTCCAGTTCGAGGAGCTGAACGGCATCTCTGGGCCTACGTGGTCGCCGGATGGCCGGCACATCGCGTTCAGCGGCATGTCAGGTGGCCTGAGCGACCTCTACGTGACGGACATCAACGGCAGCCAGCTCGATCGTCTCACGTCCGACCCGTATGCCGAGCTCATGCCGTCGTGGTCACCTGACGGGTCCATGATCGCGTTCACCACGGACCGCGGCAGCGAGACCAATCTCGATCAATTGAAGTTCGGGAACTACAAGGTCGCGCTGTACCATCTCGATCGGAACCAGGTCGAGATCCTGCCGCATCAGTCGAGCGGGAAGAATGCGAATCCGGTCTGGGCACCCGATGGCCGTTCCCTGGTGTGGGTCGGTGACCGGACGGGTGTGAACAACCTGTACCTTTTCGATCTGGCGGCTCGCGAGCTCTACCAGCTGACGAACCTGCAATCGGGCATCATCGGCATTACGCCGCTCAGCCCGGTCCTTTCCTGGGCGCAGGAAGAGGGGTCGCTCCTGTTCGTCTACTTCGAGCAGTCCGGCTACAACATCTACGCGGTGTCCGATCCCCGCACGCTGCCGCGTACGCCGGTGATCGAGACTGAGCCGGTGGTCGAGAATCCTCCCCTGGTTGCCGACGCCGGCATGACGCTGGACCAGGCCCTCGCGAGGGCCAATGGCGACAGCCAGCCGGATGCGTTGCCGGGCACCGTCACATCCTTTTACCGCAGCGAGAACGGTATCCGACCGAGCGCGGTCATTCCATCGAGCGCTCGCGGAACCGGCGGGCCGCTCACGGTCATGGCGCTGCGCGACAGCCTGACCGTCCCGGATACAACCGAGTTCGTCGTCCGCAAGTACAGCGTCCAGTTCACCCCCGACGCGATCGGACGTCCTACGATCGGGGCGCAGATCGGCGGTGGATCGTATGGCAACGGCATCTTCGGCGGCAGCTACATCGCGTTGTCGGACATGCTCGGCAACCACAACATCGTGGCTGCGGGCAACATCAACGGATCGCTCTCGGACGCGAACGTCTTTGTCGGTTACAGCTTCCTGAAGACCCGGGCCAACTGGGCGATCTCGGTGGAGCAGGTACCATTCTACCGCTTCATCGGGAGCCAGTACGTCGTGGGGATGCCCGGCACGGGCGGTTATCCCGCGGTCATCTACGCGTGGCAGCGGCACCTGATCCGGTCGGTCCAGGGCACGATGTCGTATCCGTTCAGTACCTTCCGGCGCTTCGAACTGGGCGTCGCCGGCGTTCAGCTCGGCGAAGACCGGATCTACCGCGGGTTCATCGTACCCACCGGCGAACCGCTGGGGACCACGGACCACATAGGTTCGAAACGGTACTTCATGCCCAGCGCCGCGCTAGTATTCGACAACTCCCTGTTCGGCTGGACAGGCCCCGTCATCGGTCGCCGGTACCGGCTCCAGGTCGCGCAGGCCGTGGGCGGGTTCAACTTCACGGAAGGGATGATCGACTTCCGCAACTACATCAACTGGCGGCAGCGATTCGTCCTGGCGACGCGCTTCGTGGCGCTGACCCGAGCCGGCCGGGACGCGGACAAGTTCCCCATGTTCTGGGGCGGCTCGTACCTGCTGCGCGGCTACGACGGCAACTCGTTCGACATCGACAGCCCGGAGTGCGTGGCGCATTCGTCTGAGCTCTCGCCATGCCCGGTTCGGGATCAGCTCATCGGGTCGAGCGGTGCGCTGATGAACGTCGAGCTGCGATTCCCTGTCATCGAGGAGTTCCAGATAGGCTTCCTGGGCACGTTCCCGCCCATCGACCTCGTTGGCTTCTTCGACGGCGGCATGGCGTGGTCGCAGTCCATCTGCAGCATACAGACGTCTTTCTGGGATACGACTGAGTGTCCGGAGGACCAACAGACGAAGGTGCGCCTGGCATGGAATCGGGGCGACGCTGATCCGTATGTGGTCCGGACGCCGCTGTTCAGCTATGGCGTCGGATTGCGATTCAACGTGTTCTACACGGTTCTCCGGTTCGACTACTCGATTCCGTTGAACCGCCCGAACCAGCGGGGCCGTTTCACCATCTCGTTCGGTCCTTCGTTCTGATACGGTCACCCCGTGGCGCCGGGAGGGGCGTGCCCTTCCCGGCTGCCACGAGTCGACCTGCATGACCATCGATCTACCCCGACGTTTCTCCAGTCAGCTTGCGACAGCCGGGGCGGCGTCCTTCCCCTGCGGGCGCTACGAACCGCGCCAGACTGCCATCTCCGCGATGCACGCATCCTCTCCGTCCGGTTCTCAGCCGCGCCACTCGGCGGTCCGACTGATTCGGGCGACGTTCGCGGTCCGACCGCCGCAGTAGGACCGGCTCAGTCTACGAACGGCGTTCCATGCGCGGATCGGTGCGGGGAGTGCGTGGTGGCGCTCCGGGCCGGTAGCTTCCCCCTTTCCGCCGCTGGCCGGGCGCACTTATCATTACAGCTCACCCATCACCACTCCGTTGTTCCCGTTGCGGGGTGCCATCCGAAGGTTCGGAACATGGATCTCGACGCTGGGCATCACACGGACGCATTCGATCCGGGCGCTGGCGAAGTGCCGGGTCGCGTAGCGACGGCGCTGGAGCGTATTTCCACGGACACACTGCTGATCGTGGCCGGCAGTGATGCCCGCCGCAGTGGGTGGGCGGAGCACGCTGCGCTCGCCCTCGCGCGGACCTGGTCCCGGCGCGGAGTGGACGTCATCCTGGCCGACCTCTGTCTCGACGACCCGATCCTGCACTATCTGGTGGATCTGGACAATGACGAGGGAGTCTCGGACGTCATCCTGTTCGGTGCTTCGCTCGACCGGACTGTCCGCCGGGTCAGCGACTCGGGGTTGGCGCTGCTGCCGGCCGGGTATTACACGCCCGATTCGGAGGCCGTCCTGGCGCATTCGCGCTGGGGTCGACTGCTGGGACAGGCTCACCGCGCACGACGACCGCTCTGGCTCTATGTCCCGGCCACGGCTCAGGGTCTCGATGCGCTGGCATCCAGGATCGAACATGCGATCGTGCTCGCGTCGCCAGGCGAAGCGCTGGCCGTCGCGGGCGTGCTTCCGGGGAACTGTGCGGTAGCCGCCGTACTGACCCCCGGTGGCCCGGACAGTCCCCTCACGGCCTCGCCCATTGCCGTCGACGAGGTGAATCCCTCTCCGGACCACGAGTCGAATGATGTCGAGGGTACGATCACGGCGGCGCTGGAGGGGGAGCTATCGACTCCCGCCGGCATGGACCGGGCTGCGGTGTCGGCCGCCGTCGACGCGTGGCTCGCGTCGATAGACGCGGGCGGCACGTCGACCGTCGAGGAGGCGTCCGGCACGGTCGGCACTGAGGATGCCGAAATGGCCAGCGCTGATGAACCGACGCCGGTGCCGGCAGATGCGGCCGTGGCGACCCCGACCGTGTCGAAGGGTCGCGGCGATGTGCTCCTCGGTGGCCCGGAGAGCGCTGCGGTCAAGCGGGGACGAACCGGCTGGATCGTCGCCGGTGTGGTGTTGCTGGTCGTCGCGGCGGCCGCCGTCGGTTGGTATCTGCTGGGCCTGTAATGAAGCTGGTCCGACTCTATCTCCAAGGTTTCAAGTCCTTCGCCAACGCAACGGAGCTTCGGTTTCACGACGGCATTACCGCCATCGTCGGTCCGAACGGTTGCGGCAAGTCCAACATAGCCGACGCCATCCGCTGGGTACTCGGTGAACAGCGGCCATCCGCCATGCGCGGGTCGCGCATGGAGGACACAATCTTCCAGGGTACCGCGCGTCGCCGCGGCGTGAGCCGGGCTGAAGTCGCGCTCACCTTCTCCAACGAAGGGAAACGGCTGCCGATTCCGCACGCCGAGGTCGAAATTCGGCGAGTCGTGTATCGCGAGGGCGGCAGCGACTACGAGCTCAATCGGCGCACGTGCCGTCTCCGCGATATTCAGGATCTGTTCCGGGGTACGGGGCTGGGTGCCAATGCATATTCCGTCATCGAACAGGAGATGGCGGACGCGATACTTTCCGACCGGGCCGAGGAACGGCGGCAACTCTTCGAGGAAGCGGCCGGGATCGGCATTTACAAGGACCGGCGCAGGACCGCTCTGCGCCGTCTCGACGCTGCCGAAGCGGACCTTGCCCGGTTGCACGACCTCATCGGCGAGGTCGAATCGAAAGTGCGCTCCCTTGCCCGGCAGCGTGGGCGGGCGCAGCGATATGGCGAGCTGCGTTCCCGGCGATTGGCGCTCGAGCTGGCCATTGCCGGCGCGGAGATGGACGCCGTCCAGATCGCGCTTGAAGGGGCCCGGTCGCGCCTGGAAGAGCTCGCAGAGCTGGAACCGGGTGATCGTGCGGAGCTCTCCCGCGCCGAGGTCGAGCTCGCGAGGCTCAAGGTCGAGAGCACCGAGCTCGTGCGCGCACGCACGGATGTGGCTACCAGACTCGAGGAAGTCAACCGCGAGATTGCCGACCGGGAACGTGTAATCGCCGTGGCTGACGAGAGGCTCGCGCAGGTGGCCAGCCGTGCGCGAGAGATCTCCGGCGAGCGGCAGGCCCTGCGACACCGGGTCGCGCGGCATACCGCGGAACGCGAGGAGGCTCTGGCCGCCCGGGAGCAGCGGGCGTCTGAGGTCGCGGGCGTCGCGCAGCGGCTCGAGGCCCTGCAATCCCGGCAACAGGCGCTGCGCGACGACGTCATGGCGCGGCGGGCCGCCGCAGCGGATGCGCGGGCGAAAGAGCACGAGCTCGAACGGCGGGCGGCGACGTTGGGTGGCGAAGCCGAGCGTGCGGAAGCCAGGGCCGCGGAAGCGGGCGCCAGGCTTCTGCGTCTGGATGCAGAACACGCGGAACTCGTTCGCGAGCGCGACCGGCTTTCCGAACAGCGAGACCTGTTTTCCGAGCAGCTCCAGCGCCTCGAGGTTCAGAAGGCCGCGCTGGACGCGGAACGGGATGCGCTCGCCGCCCGTCTGGATTCGCTCCGCGCGGAGGAACTGCGGACTCGGGAAGCGCTTGCCGAAGCGGAGGACCATGCCAATCGCCTGAGCGCGCGAGTGGCCGCGCTGGAAGCGCTGGAGCGCGAGCACCACGGTTTCGCTCCGATCGTGGCGGCCGTTCTGGATCAGCGGGACCAAATCGACGGGATGGAAGGCCCGCTGGCCGAGCTGATCCAGCTCGACGAAGGGCGCGCTGCTGCGGTAGAGGCGACGCTAGCATCACTGCTGCAGACGCTGGTGGTCCGGGATGGGGAAGGCGCGGAAGCGGTGCGTCGCATCGTAGGCGCTGCGTCGGCGAGCAACGCCGCCGAAACGGGAGGTGGCAAACGGCGGGGGTCGGGGATGCTCGCCATGCTCCCGAAAGCCGCGCTCCCCCTCGTCGAAGCCCTGCTCGCGGAGCTCTCGTTCGCCGGGGAGCCAGGCGGTGAGCCCGTGCTCATCGGCAGGAGGGCGCGACTGACGCGGCTGAGGGCTGACGCCGAGAGGGCGCACGCACTGCGCGAAGCCAGGGCAGCCGAGCGAACGTCACTCATGGAACGCGTGGCGGCTGCCGAGGCCGAGCTACGGGACGCCGACGCGCGCCGACATGGCACCGAGCTGGACATTCGCCGGATGGGCGCGGACGAGGCAGCGCGCAACGATCTCCACACGCGGGCGGACCGTATGCTTGCTGAGCTGGCGGCGGAGCGCGAGCGCCTGACGGCTTCCATGGCTGAAGCTCGCCAGCAGGCAGAAACTGCGAAAGGCGAGCGGCAACAGGTCGAGCGCGAGTTGAAGGACCACCGCGAGCGGACACGCGCCGCGATCGACGCAGTAGCCGCCGCTGAAGCCGCCTGGGAAGCGGCCCGGGAGGAGCTCGCGGAGCTCCGCGTTGCGCACGCGAGGGCTGAAGCCGCGTTGACCGACGTCGACCGCCGCATCGAGGCGTGCGAGGAAGCAATGCGCCAGGCCGATCGCCAGGCAGCGCGGCTCGACCGGGAGGAATCCGAACGCACGGAGGCGGCAAATGCCCTCCGGGCAGAAGTGGAAGCTGCGAGCGCCGAGCTCGAATCGCTGTTCCAGCGTAGGGATGAATGGAGGGCCGAGCTGCAGCGGCTCGACGAACAGCTCCTCCAGCAGCAATCGGCGGCGGAGTCGCTTGAACGTCGGATACGCGACCTCCGCCGTCAGATCGAGGCGGCGGGCGAGGAGCGGCATCGTCTGCAACTCATGGAGGCGGAATCCCGCGCAGCGCTGAGGACGACGCGGGAACGGCTCGAAGCCGAGTGGGGAAGGCCGCTCAAGCAGTTGCTGGAGGCAGTCGAACCGGCATCTGGAGAGGTAAGCGCCCTGCGCGCCGAGCTCGCCAACGTCGCCGGCGATCTGGAGCGTCTCGGCCCCGTCAACATGCTGGCTATTGAAGAGCATGAGGAAGAGAGCCGGCGTCTCGAATTCCTCAAGGCGCAGCGCGAAGATCTCGAGCGAGCCTGTGACGACCTCCGTGCTGCGATCCGCCAGATCAATCGCACGGCGAGGGAAATGTACCTCGAGACGTTCGAGGCCATCCGGGCCAACTTCGTACGCACGTTTCAGACGCTGTTCGAAGGCGGCGAATGTGATCTGTGGCTGGCGGACCAGGACGATCCGCTCGAATCGCCTATCGAGATATCTGCGTCGCCGCGGGGTAAGCGAACGCAGCGCATTCACTTGCTGAGCGGCGGCGAACGCGCGCTGACTGCTCTCGCCCTCCTGTTCGCGATCTACCTCGTCAAGCCGAGTCCATTCTGCGTCCTGGACGAAGTGGATGCGCCGCTGGACGAAGCGAACATCCATCGTTTCGTGTCGATGCTGCAGGAATTCAAGGCGTCCACCCAGTTCATCGTCATCACGCACAATCCCAGGACCATGGAAGCCGCCGACTGGATCTACGGCGTGACCATGCAGGAGCCGGGCGTCAGTTCGATCGTGGGGGTGCGGCTCCAGGATACGGTGGTCGGTGCGGTGTGACATTGCAGGCGGCTCCGTGGGCGGGGACGGTGGGCGCATAGCGGGTCTCAGCGAGGCCCTGGCCCGGGGCGTGAGGCTGGCAGCGATCGTTGCCGTGATACTCGCGGCGTGTCTGCTACCGGAGGTCCGCTCTGGTCGTAGCCAGGTCGTCTGGGTACACATTTCGCCAGGTGCTGCACGCTCCGAGCTGCCACCTGCGCTGTCGCCAGTCGCAATCGCCGCGAGGGAGCGCAGCGGGATCGGAATCCTCGATTCGGACCGGCCGATCGATCCCCGGGTCATCCGTGAGATCGAGGCGACCGGTGCGCGCGTTCGCGTGGAAGCCCGCTGGCTCCACGCGGTGAGCGTCGAGGCCACGCCACCGGTCATAGACAAGCTCCGTCGGCTGCCCGACATTGCGGGTGTGTCTCCCGTTCGCGTGTACGAATCGGAGGCGCACGCACCGGCCGGGATTCCCCCGAGCCGGACCTCGCAGGAATTTGCACTCCCCGTATCGACTTCGTCGGTCGCCCCCGCTTCCAACTTCGATTACGGTTTCGCTCTCCCGGGGATCCGGCAACTCGCCATTGACGAGGTCCACAGACTGGGGTTCACCGGCCAGGGAGTCCGTATCGCTGTCCTGGACGCCGGCTTCGACCTGACACACGAGGCAGTGGCGTCGCTCAATGTGGTCGAGGCGTGGAACTTCATCCACGGTGACAGCGTGGTGTCCGATAGACCGGGAGAGCCGCCGGGCGGCGCCGAGCACGGAACACGGACCCTGTCGATCATTGCAGCCAACCTGTCCGGCACGCTGGTAGGTCCCGCGCCTGAGGCCGAGTTCCTCCTGGCGAAGGTCGAGAGGCGTCAGGTCCAGAAATCGGTGGTCGACGAGGACCGCTGGGTTGCAGCGCTGCAGTGGGCGGATTCGCTCGGTGCCCGGATCGTCCACTCGTCGCTGACCTACCGCCGGTTCAGCGATCGGAGTCCGTACGCGTTCTCCGAGCTGAACGGTCAGACAGCCGTCAGCAGCGTTGCGGCGGCGCAGGCCGCGATGCGAGGGCTGATCGTGATTACGCCCATCGGCGATGAGGCACAACCCGGTGCGGGATCACTCCACGCGCCGGCCGATGCCATGGGTGTCATTGCAGTTGGCGCTACCGCGGCGTCGGGACTCGTGGCGCCATTTTCAGCGCGCGGCCCTACGGGCGACGGGCGGATCAAACCGGACCTCGCTGCGCCAGGAGCGTCAGTGACCGGCGCAAGCCTCAGCCAGCCAACGGGGTACCAGGCAGGATCGGGCACCGACCGGGCGGCGGCGCTGGTGACCGGAGCGGTGGCACTGATGGCGCAGGCGTGGCCGGGATTGTCGCCGCAGGAGGTCCTTGCCGCCCTTGCGGGCAGCGCCACCTTCGCCTCGTCGCCGAACCCGGCAGTCGGCCACGGCGTCCCCAACCTGGCGGCCGCGCTGGCGTTTCCCGACGGGATCCGCCCGGCCCCCGTGTCGGGCGCCGAGCCGTCGGGAACGCTCCATAGCCTGGCGCCCGGCTTCACCTGGGACGTGCCGCGCGTCCATCCTGTCGTGGGCGCAGTCACATATCGCCTCGAAGTGGCCACGGACGCAGAGTTCCGCAACGTGATCGTGAGCGACACCGTTGGCGAGTTGACGTCCGCGGTGCTGCGCCAGCCACTACGGCCGACGCCAACGCTGTGGTGGCGCGTGATTGCCGAGACGGATTCCGGCATTCATCGCACCACACCCGCGCTGGGACCGCTGTTCATGCCGAGGTGGGTAGAGCTCACGGCGCTGAGCAGCGCGTCCAACCAGTTCACGACGGCAACGCGTCCGCGCCTCACGTGGCGCGCGGTCCAGGCACCTCCGCCGGTCGGGCCGCTCACGTACACGGTCCAGATCCTGTCAGCGGAGAACGGATCTGTATTGCAGAGTATGGAGGGTATTCGGGACACCACCATTACGGTGGTACAGCAACTCGAATACAACCGGGCCTATCGGTGGCGCGTCATCGCACGGACTCCCGGCGGCGTCGCAGACACCGTGGAGAGCGCGGCGCCATTCGTCGTGACCAGTGCCACGCAGCCACCCGCGACCGTCCTCTATCAGAATTTCCCCAATCCGTTCCCCATGGGGCCCGGGGAGGAGCACGGAACCAGGATCTGGTTCGATCTCGACCGCCCGACTCGCGTGCGGCTCGCGATCTACGATCTCCGTGGTCGGCTGGTGCGCCGGCTCATCCCCGCGTCCACGGCCTGCGGAGATGATGTGTTCATGAATCCGGGGCTGTACGGGCGGGACGACTCCCCGGTGGCGACAGGGTGCATTCTGACCTATTGGGATGGCATCGACGACCTGGGACGGCGGGTACCGCGTGGTGTCTACGTCCTTCGCCTCACCACGGACATGGGCCACCAGAGCCGACCCCTGGTGTATATGCCGGACGATTGAACGGGTGCGGCGCAGATCCGCGCCCATGGACGCGCGGGGACGGAACCAGGGGTTACGCGAATTGCGGGGAAACGTTAGATTCAGGTATCCAGTTTCCAACTGGAAGCCCCAGGCCCGTAGGGCGAGAGCCCGTGAAACGCGTCAGGACCGTGCAGGTAGCAGCGCTAAGCGCGGTGACCGTCGCTACGTAAGCCTGGGGCGTTCTGCATCCACGGACTTCGAAAGACCACCTTCCGACCTCCATCGTGTACCCGTTGCCGGGATCGCTGGCGTCGGGTAGCTTGCGATCAGCAAACTCCACCCCCGCAGAGGCCATGTCGGATCAGGACCAGGTCCAGGACGCCAGCGCCGCGCGACAGGCTCTCGCCCGCCGCTACCGACCCCGGCGCTTCGCGGACATCGCGCTGCAGGAGCACGTGTCTGCAACGTTGCGCGGTGCCGTCGCGCGCGGCCGGATCGCGCATGGTTACCTGTTCGCCGGTCCCAGGGGCGTCGGCAAGACCACGGCGGCGAGAGTTCTCGCCATGGCGTTGAACTGCCCGGATCGCACGGCGGATGGTGAGCCCTGTGGCGTGTGCGATTCGTGTGAGCGGATTTGGGCCGGCAAGACGTCACTCGACGTGGTGGAAATCGACGCCGCGTCGAACCGTGGCGTGGACGATGCCCGGGATCTGCGGACGCGGGCCATGTATGCGCCCACGGATGACCGGCGCTACAAGGTCTACATCATCGATGAGGCGCACATGCTCACGCGCGAAGCGTGGAATGCGCTCCTCAAGGTCCTCGAAGAGCCGCCTCCGCGCGTCGTGTTCGTATTCGCGACCACCGAGCCGCAAAAGATCCAGCAGGTAGCCGCTCCGGTTCTCTCGCGCTGTCAGCGTTTCGATTTCCGTCGCATGACGACGGGATCGATCGTCGAAACCCTGCGCAACGTGCTGGCGGCAGAAGGCATTGAGGCGGGAGACGACGCCCTGGTGCCGATCGCGCGCCACGCCGAGGGCGGGATGCGCGACGCCCTTTCGCTTCTCGACCAGGTGCTCGCGCTGGCCGACCGAAAGCTCACCGGCGACGACGTCCGGCGAGTTCTCGGACTCGTCGATGACGAGGTGTTCCTCGAACTCTTCCAGATCCTGGCTGACCGCCGCCACGCGGACGTGTTTGCGTATGTCGACCGGCTGATCGACCAGGGCTATGACCTCGCGGAATACTATCGCGCGCTGACCGATGCGCTGCGGACGCTCCTCATGGTGAAACTGGACGGTGCGATCGACGACATCCGTGAGGATTTGAGAGAAGCCTACGTCGAGGTGGCTGGACGCTTCGCCACCGGCGATCTGGTGCGCATGCTCGCGCAGGCAGCCGAGCTGGACACCGACGGTCGATTCCGCAAGAGCGCGAATCCGCGAATCGCCCTCGAGCTGCTCCTATTGCGCTTCGCATACATGGAGCACGCGGTGGAGATCGAGGACGTCATTCGCGCGCTTGGCGGCCAGGGCAACACCGTCGGCTACCGACCAGAACCGGGCAGGATCCGCGAAGCAGCGCCGGTCGTGGAGCCCCGCATGGCCGTCCCGGCTGGGGGGACGGCCGTCGCGAAGGCGTGGGAGGTTCCGGCCTCCGCCAGCGAAGTTGCCCCACCGCATGTCGTTCAGGACGTGCGCCCGGACGTGCGTGACAACGCGGCAGTTGCGGGAGCCGGCGCCGCGCCGCCAGAGGTCGAGTCGCCGGAGGCAGCGCTCCGGGCATTGCTCGATTCCGGCAATGTCGTCCCCGCCGGGCTCCGCAGCTTCCTGCGCGCTGCCCGGATCTCCGAGCCGGAGCCGGGGCGGCTCGTGATCGATGTGCCTCCCGGGCCCGGTTGGGAACGCCTCAGCGCCGACACTGCAACCCGGATCGCGTTGCAGGAGGCACTCGCCAGCCGCACAGGTCGACAGCTCACGGTGGAGCTTCGGGCCGCGCAATTCTCCGGATCGACGGGCGATGTTCCCGTTCCCATGACGCCGGAGCGTCTGCGCAGGGAAAAGCTCGAGAAGTTGCGCCGCGAGCCCGGGCTTGGAGCCGCGATAGAAGCCTGGGACCTCGAGCTGATCGACTGACAGATTGCCAGCGTGGCCGCTCGGGCCGCTTCGCATGGCCCGCCCCGACATTGTCTCGCCCACGCCGTGGCGGCGGTTTCGATCATGGCCAGCCAGCACGAACTCGGCAGAACCGGCGAAGCCGTTGCAGCGGCATACCTGGAAGCGCGCGGCTGGACAGTCGTCGACCGCAACTACCGTTTCGGTCACAAGGAGGTCGACCTCGTCGTGCGGCGGGGGCGTACCGTCGCCTTCGTCGAGGTGAAGGCGCGAGCCAGCGACCGACACGGTGACCCGATCTTCGCGGTCACGATCGCGAAACGCCGCGAGATCGAACGCGTTGCGTTGGTCTGGATCACGCGGCACGGTCGCCCCGGTGACGAGTACCGCTTCGACGTAGTGACCGTGATCCACAACGCGGCGCAAACGCAGATTTCACACGTGGAGGACGCCTGGCGCGGTGGATGAGGCCGCCCTCCGGGGCGCCTTCGAGGGCCGCGCCACGAGTGCCGGGACCACCGGGCGTGGAGCGCAGTGCGGGCAAGGAACCCCGCCTCAGGCGGGGGTAATACTCGAATGCCGGGATGTATCCGGAGTTGCGATCCCTGGCCGCTGCGCCTTGCTTTTCCGGCGCACCGGCCTATGTTTCCAGCGTTCTGTGCGCCTGAACGGATCGGACGCTCAATGACCAATTTCCAGCAGCTCTTGCAGATGGGCCAGCAGGTCCAGGCCCGACTGAGCCAGCTTCAATCCGAACTCGGCAACCAGACCGTGACCTGCTCCAGCGGCGGTGGCATGGTAACCGTTACTGCCGATGGGCGGGGCAAGGTGCGTGAGATCAAGATCGATCCGGTCGTTGTCGACCCCGCCGACGTGGAGATGCTCGAGGACCTCGTGCTGGCTGCGGTGTCCGAGGCGCAACAGCGGGCGCAGCAGCTTTACGAAGAGGAATTGAAGAAGCTGGCGGGAGGGTTGCCGCTGCCGTTCCAGCTCCCGAATCTCTTCTGACGCTCAGGACGTCTTTCGATGGCGGCCATTGACGACCTCGCCGCCGAGTTCGCTCGCCTCCCGGGCATTGGGCGGAAAACCGCGCTCCGGCTGACGTACCATCTCCTCAAGCAACCTGCCACGGAGATTCGCCGGCTCGCCGGCGCATTGGAGGCGGTGGCGACCAGGGTCCGGGCGTGCAGAGTCTGCGGCAACCTGGCCGAATCCGAGCTCTGCCCCATCTGCAGCAACCCACGGCGCGATACAACGGTCATCTGCGTCGTCGAGGAAGCGTCGGACGTGCAGGCGATCGAGCGGGCCGGACAGTACGGCGGCCTCTATCACGTTCTCGGAGGTCGTCTGTCGCCGCTGGATGGGATCGGGCCCGATGAGCTCAACCTCGCGTCGCTCGTGGAGAGAGCGCGCGACGCCGGAGGGGTCAGGGAAGTCATCGTCGCCACGAATCCCAGCGTGGAGGGCGAGGCCACGGCACTCTACCTGCGGCGAGTGCTTGCACCGCTCGGAGTGCGCGTGACTCGACTCGCGCGCGGGTTGCCCGTGGGTGGTGACCTCGAATACGCGGATGGCGTCACCATTGCGGAGGCGCTGTCGGGGCGCAGAGATCTGTAACGAGCCGCAGTGGCGGTTTCCCGGCTGCGGCTTGCGACGACGGGACAGGACCATCGAATTGCCGAGGAACACGGGCGCATGAAGCTGCGAAGCGTGATTCAGACGACAGCCATAGTGGTCATCGCCGTGGGCACGCTCACGGTGATCGGCGCGCTCATAGTGCGCGACCAGATCTCGCGCAGTCGTCGCGACCTGTTCAGCCCGCAGCCGCTGCGTCGTCTCGCCGCGCTCCGATACCTTGTCGGCGCCGAGGCCAGCGTGGACCTGGTGCGCCTGCTCCGCGATTTCATTGCGTGGGAGACTCGCCCGATGTTGCGCCGGCAGGCCATGCAGGTCCTCGAGCGAATGGAGAACACGCTGGCGCAATCGGCGTCAGCGGCCGAAGAGTACGCCGGATGACATCCACGCGATGTCGAAGCGGCGACCGGCGAGCTTCCGATCATCGACAACCCGGCGGTACCATCCGCAGTAGGGAGTCGCCGGGCGTGGGATTCATGGCAGGGCCGGTGGTGCTGTCATGTCGATGATCAACTATGCCGCCCGCGAGATCAACTGCAAGATCGTCTACTACGGTCCGGGGCTCGGTGGCAAGACGACGAACATCGAGTACGTGTACGACAGGGTCAATCCCCGGACCCGTGGGCGTCTGATTTCGCTGGCCACCGAGCAGGAACGGACGCTCTTCTTCGATTTCCTGCCCGTCGAGCTGGGTCAGATCCGCGGTTTCAACACGCGATTCCACCTGTATACCGTCCCTGGCCAGGTGTACTACAACGCGAGTCGTCGCCTGATCCTCAAGGGCGTCGACGGCATCGTATTCGTCGCTGACTCGCGCACCGAGCGCATGGACGCCAACCTCGCCTCGCTCCAGAATCTCTACGAGAATCTGATCGATCACGGCTACGATCCAGCAAAGCTCCCCATCGTGATGCAGTACAACAAGCGGGATGTGAGCGATGCGATGCCGGTGACGGAAATGCGGCGAGCGCTGAACGCGCAGGGGTGGCCTGAATTCGAAGCCATCGCGATCCATGGAGTCGGCGTGTTCGAGACGTTGAGGAGTGTGAGCAAAGCCGTGCTCATCTCGCTCGGCTGAGGATCCCATGCCGCTGCTCGAGCGCAGCACTCTGCCGAACGCCATAACGGTGGCGCGGGTGATCATGGCGCCCGTGATTGCCGTTCTCATTTTCGTCCCCGGATTCTGGCCGCGGTTCCTCGCATTCGTACTCTTCCTCGTCGCGGCGGTCTCGGACCTCTGGGACGGCTATCTCGCCCGCAAGCACGGCTGGATCAGTGATTTCGGGAAGTTGATGGACCCCGTCGCGGACAAGCTCCTGCTCGTCGCCACGGTCATACCGTTCTACCTGCTTTCACAGCGGCCCGGTCCCTCGGGTGACCTCCCATTCATCGGCGCGCTTCCCCTGTGGGTCGTCCTCGTGATCCTGGGGCGCGAGGTCCTGATCACCGCCGTCCGCGGGCTCGCTGCCAGACGAGGCCACGTGATCGCCGCAGGCTCAGCCGGAAAGCGCAAGGCGGTGTTCCAGAACATCTTCAGTGGATCGGTGATCTTCTGGTATGCTATCTCTGATCTCGCCCTTGCTGAGGGCTGGTCAGGCCCTGCATGGCGCGCATGGGTGGCTTTCAATGGAGCCGTGATCGTGGCAACGCTCGCCGCGGCCGTCGCCCTCACCGTCTTCTCGATGATGGTCTATCTCCGGGATTGGCGGCGCCTCATGAGGGCGGCATGACTGTCGTGCATCGCCCCGGCAGACTTGCGGGTTCGGTGGAGGTCGTGACGATCGGCGACGAGCTGTTGCTCGGTGCCACGATCGATGAGAACGGGCCGTGGCTGTGCAGGCGACTGGCCATGGCTGGATTCACTGTGACCCGGACGGTCACGGTCGGTGATGACGAACGCGCGATTCGTGACGCAATCATCGAAGCGCTTGGCCGCGCCGGGACCGTGATCTGTGCCGGCGGGCTGGGCGCGACGAGCGACGACCGGACGCGGGCCGCGGCTGCGGCGGCGTTCGGAGTCGGTGTGGAGAGGAATCGGGAGGCCGAAGTGCTGCTGCGTGCGCGGCTCGGGGATTCCCCGATCGACCCTGCCCTCCTGGTCTACGCCGACGTGCCCAGCGGCGCGCGGGTACTGCCCAATCCAGCCGGGCTGGCGCCGGGGCTCGTGCTCGAGGACGCGTCCAGCGCCGCCGCCATCCTGCTTCCCGGCGTCCCCTCGGAACTCAAAGCCCTCTTCGACGCGGAAGTCGAGCCATGGCTGCGGACACGGTGGCCGGACGGCGATGACGGCCTGCGGCATCGCACATTTCGAACGACGGGCCTCACTGAATCGGCGCTCGCCAGAATGATCGAACCGTGGAGGAGCGTGTTCGAGCCGCCACTCGACGTGGCGTTCCTGCCGTACGCGGGCGGCGTGGACCTGCGCCTCACGTATTGGGGGCGTGGCGGGGCGCCCGACGTCGCGGCCGCGTTCCAGAGAGCCGATGAGACGCTGAGTCGCGTTCTCGATGGGTACCTGTACGGGTACGATGGCGACACCCTCGCAGATGCGCTGGGGAGGGCCGCGCTCGACGTGGGAATCACTGTCGCGGTTGCCGAGAGCTGCACTGGTGGCCTTATTGGCGCAGGAATCACCGCGCGGCCGGGCGCTTCGTCGTATTTCCTGGGCGGCGTGGTTGCGTACGCGGATGGCGCGAAATCAGCTCTCCTCGGAGTGCCGCCGGAGATCCTTGCAGCGCACGGCGCAGTGAGTGAACCGGTAGCACGGGCAATGGCAGAAGGTGCCTGCGCGGCGTTTGGCGCGGATGCCGCCGCCTCCGTAACGGGTATCGCCGGCCCCGGCGGTGGCACGACGTCCAAACCGGTGGGTACTGTATGGATCGCCACCGCCGTGGCAGGCGACGTTCGCGCGCGCCGACATCAGTTCAGAGGTGACCGGGAAGAGGTTCGAGCGCGTGGCGCCAACGCCGCGATGGCGTGGTTGTGGCGACGAATCACGGGGCGCGAATCGTCGTAGTACGTACAAAGTGGCAGCTCCGTACTGCCATCGAGGCGCTGCTACGGGCATTGGAGTTGCCCCCGACGTGGTGACCGGAAAGCGGCGCGGGTCTGCCGTGCCACCTGCTCTGGCCAGAAACGAGGATCATGACGGACGAATACGGAACCGACGCCGAGGTTCGCGCGACTGCGGCCGACGGCGTTACCGCGGCCGATGATGGCGACGCCAATTCGGACGTGACGAGCGAAGCTGAGGCGCAGCTCGAGGGTCTCCAGCAGGACCTGGAGGCGCTGAACGAGCGCCATCTCCGCCTGGCGGCGGAGTTCGACAACTACCGGAAGCGCATCGAGCGGGAACGCACCGAGTTGTACGCCCGTGCCCAGGCGGACCTGATCAAGCGCCTGCTCGACGTCGTCGACGACATACAGCGCGTCGCAGCCGTGGATGTGGCGAACACCACTACGGAGACGCTCCACGAGGGCATCGTGATCGTGGAGAAGAAGCTGCGTCACATGCTCGCGTCCGCCGGGCTCGAAGTGATCGAAGCGGAAGGCGAGTTCTTCAACCCGGCGACCATGGAAGCGCTGGCTACCGTGGAGACCGATCGTCCGGAAGAGGACGAAATGGTGGCCGACGTGTTTCAGAAGGGCTACCGGTTCCATGACCACCTGATCCGTCCTGCTCGCGTGCGGGTCAAGAAATACGGCCAACTCTGACAGGCGCATGCCAACCACTCATACCAAGGACTACTACAAGATCCTCGACGTACCGGAGACGGCGAGCGCCGACGATATCAAGAAGGCGTATCGCCGGTTGGCGAAGAAGTATCATCCGGACGCCAACGCCAACGACCCGGGCGCGGCCGAGCGCTTCAAGGCGATAGCGGAGGCGTACTCAGTGCTCTCCGACCCGGAGCGCCGCCGGCAATACGACCAGGTGCGGTCGATGGGTCCGTTCCCCGGGTTCGGGGGTCCGGGTGCCGACGCAGGGCAGAGGGCGCCTGGCGGGTTCCGCTTTTCCATGGACGACCTCTCCGACCTGGGTGGTCTCGGCGATCTGTTCAGCAGCATCTTCGACGGGACCCGGAGACGAAGGGGCCGGACGACGGCGGCGGAACGGGGTCGGGACGTGGAGTACGTCCTGGACATCCCGTTCCTCACCGCGGCGCGCGGGGGAAGGGTCACGCTCACGGTGCCCATCACCGAGGAGTGTGCTACGTGCTCCGGAAGTGGCAATGCGCCCGGGTCACGGCCTCGACCGTGCAGCGAATGCGGCGGTAGCGGGATGATCTCCTTCGGCCAGGGCGGCTTCTCCGTCC
>Ga0180220_1001017_pt1 | contig 23498 bp, 16 predicted proteins | sample eDN5th37CBELigBY_FD_151335 | JGI IMG/M metagenome (GOLD analysis project Ga0180220, IMG submission 151335) | Enriched backyard soil microbial communities from Emeryville, California, USA - eDNA 5th pass 37_C BE-Lig BY (version 2) (version 2) | ecosystem: Environmental > Terrestrial > Soil >...
CGCCGACCGGCTGTTGCGACTCGCGGCGTGATCCTTACACAATCACTGAAAGTGCAGTTGGTGAAATTCGTTTTATTTTATTTCAAGCTTTTCCGCGATGTCCGCGCGCTTGACGCCGCGCAAAAAGCCGAAGGCGCGGCGAAGCCGAACGGAGGGCCGGTCCCATAAGCGAGGCCGCGAGTGAAGCGAGCGGGCCTCGGGACGGGGGGGGCGTCGCCGGGTCGCGGCGATGAATCTCAAACGCGAGAGGAAACCTCAAATGGATGTCGAGCGATACATTGAGGACGTTGTTTTTGGCTCGATCCAAACGGACGACCTCTGGGAATTCGGCGTCCAGGCGCTTGTGGACGGCCTCGATTCCCCTTCGCTGCGCAGGCTCGCCGGCTCCGAAAGAGAGGATGGCCAAACTCAACTAGCGTTGTTCCATCGGTCGCTCGGCGAGTTGGGCGTCGGCATCCCAACGCCGGTCGAAGCGGGCCTGGCGAGGGCTCGCCGCATCGCGTCAAGCGTTCTCCGCGGAGAAACGCCGCCTTACCAGGGCGCGAAACAAATCTGGCGTGAAGTCTCTGACAGGTTTCCGGAGCTGGAGACGCCACGGTACTTCAAAGCCTACGCCAGCGAATACGAGGATGACGTAAAACATCAAGATTATTACGCCGCAGCTATCGTCAATGAATGCCGCGAATTTCTCGCAAGCGACGGACGGCGGGACGCCCCCGGAGAACACGACGAGAATCCGGAGGACGGAAAAGAGGCCATCTCCGTTCCTCCCGGCTTACGGCCCACGCTCCCTCATTCCCACGAAAAACCGCCCGAGGCGCGGCCGAAGCCGCCGCGGGAACACATGCATGAAGAGGTCCACTTCCTGGTTGTTTATACATTGTGCGCGGCGGCCGTCGTGCTGGCCGGGATTATATTGGATAACGAACGCTATTACATGCTCGGGCCCATCGCTCTTCGAAACGGGGCGACCATTGCGAGGAGCTTTGTCGCGATCGCCATCATTGCGACGGTGTTCGGAGTCGGCGCCATGAGGAGGCCGATCGCGAGCCTGATTGGAGCCGTCTTTGCGAGCATCCTGTTTGAGGGGGGACGGTCATCGGAGCCAGTGGACCCGGCGCTTCTTCCCCCCTTCGTCTGGGTGAGCTGGCTTCAGGGAAGGCTGGCTTATTGGATTTTGCGGTTTCTGAGATTCGCCCGCCACCTCATCACGCGCCGGGACAAGCCGACCCCCGACGACGGGGCGAAACCGAACGCGGAGGCTGTTCCTTCGACGAGCCCGCGTGATTGACGACGCTTTGTGCGGGGGTTAGGCTGGCGTCCCGGGCTGAGAGCGCGGGGCAAGTGCTTGGCGAGCGGCTTTCCCGGGAGGGCGAGGCTCCCGCCGAGCCCCACGCAACGCGCCGGCTCGGCGGGAGCCTCGCCCTCCCGACTCCGTTCCGGCGTTCCTTCCGTAAACCCACAACCCTCATCCGGCCGTTCCGGCCACCTTCTCCCGGAGGGGAGAAGGATGCTTTGGCGACGGCCATCGAGATTCGGAACTCCAAACCATGACCGCTCGGCCTCGTTCTTCCTCCATAGTGTGGGCGGCCTGGTTCGTCCTGGGCGCTTCCTCGCTTTCGATCGCCGACGAGCCGATGGCGATGGGCCCCTTGCCGATTCCGGCGGATGAAGCCCCGGCGCGGATGACGATGCCGGAGGGGTTCAAGGTCGTTCCGTTCGCGGCCGAGCCCGACGTCGTTCAGCCGATCGCCTTCACCATCGACCCGAGGGGGCGGCTCTGGGTTGTCGAGAACTTCTCGTACCCGATCTGGAATGGCGGCCACGAGGGGCGGGACCGGATCGTCATCTTCGAAGACTCCGACGGCGACGGCCGGTTCGACAAGCGAACGGTCTTTTATGACGAGGGAGCGAGCTTCACCGGGATTGAACTCGGCTTCGGCGGCGTCTGGGTTTGCGACACGCCCAACCTCCTGTTCATCCCCGACCGCGACGGCGACGACAAGCCCGACGCCGACCCCATCGTCGTCCTTGACGGCTGGGACGTGAAGGCCCAGCATAATATGTTCAACGGCCTGAAATGGGGCCCCGACGGCTGGCTTTGGGGTTGCAACGGCATCCTCTCGAACTCAAAAGTCGGCGCTCCGGGAACGCCCGAGGACGAGCGGGTCGACATCAACACCGGCGTCTGGCGGTATCACCCGACGCGCAAGGTTTTCGAGGCCGTCGCCCACGGCACGACGAATCCTTGGGGCATCGACTTCGACGATTACGGCGAGGCGTTCATCACCAATTGCGTGATTCCGCATCTGTTCCACGCCGTCCCCGGCGCTCGGTTTCAACGGATGTTCGGCGAGGACTTCAACAAGAACAGCTATGGGTTGATCCCAACCTGCGCCGATCACATCCACTGGGCCGGGGGCGATTGGACCGAGTCGCGCGAGGGAGAAGGCCACGACAAGCACTCGAAGGTCGGCGGCGGCCACGCGCACGTCGGCGCGATGATCTACCTGGGCGACAACTGGCCAGACGCGTACCGGGGCGACATGTTCACGTTCAACATCCACGGCCACCGCGTCAACCACGACCGCTTTGAGCGCAAGGGCTCGGGCTACGTCGCCCGCCATGAGCCCGACTTCCTCTTCGGCAACGACCACTGGTTCCGAGGCCTCGAACTGAAGTACGGCCCCGACGGCGCCGTCTATTTCACCGACTGGACCGACATCGGCGAGTGCCACGAGAACGACGCCGACGGCGCCCACGTCGAAAACGGCCGGATCTACAAGATGAGCTACGGCGACCCCAAGCCGGTGAAGGTCGACCTGGCGAACGCGACCATTGAGCAATTGGTCGAATATCAAAAACATAAAAACGACTGGTACGTCCGAACCGCGCGACGAATCTTGCAGGAGCGCGCGGAAGAGGGCGCCGACATGACCCAGGCGCGCGATGAACTTCAAAACATGCTCAAAGAGGAAACCGAAGCCCCCCGCCGGCTCCGGGCGCTTTGGGCCCTGTACGCCATCGGCTCGCTGGACGACGACGCGCTTTTGGGCCTTCTGACCGATCGCGACGATTCGGTTCGAGGCTGGGCGGTTCGGCTGCTCGGCGATCGGGGGCCGGTCGCGGCCGCGGTGGTCGAGAAGCTGGCGGCGATGGCGCGGGGAGAGGACTCACCCCGGGCTCGGCTGGCGCTCGCGTCGGTTTTGCAGCGGGTCGCCCCGGAGGACCGCTGGCCGTTGGCCGAGGTTTTGGCGACGACGCCGATCGACCCGGATGATCCGATGCTCCCGCTGATGACCTGGTACGGCGTCGAACCCGTGGTCGCGCTCGATCTGGACCGTGGGGCGGAATTGGCCTCGCGCGTTCATCTGCCGATGCTTCGCAATTACATGGCGAGGCGGATCGTCGCGGTCGACGCGGCGAAGGGGCTCGCGGCGCTCGGGCCGATTTTCCGAGGCGACCGCGACGACCTCCGAAGCGACGCGCTCGATGGAGCGCTCGACGCCCTTCGGGGCCGCAAGCGCGTCGCCCGTCCCGACGATTGGGCCCAGACCTACGCGGCGCTCTCTTCGGCCCAAGCGCCGGAGGTTCTGGAAAAGGCCCTTCTGCTGGCCGTGATTCTCGACGAGCCCAAGGCGGTCGCCGCGCTTCGAGAGACGGTTCAAGACGCCTCGGCCCCGACCGACCGCCGGAGCCGGGCGCTGGGCGTTTTGGTCGAGCGGCGGGTTGAGGGGATCCACGGCGACCTGCGGGAATTGCTGGGCGACGAGGCGATGCGGGGCCAGGCCCTCCGCGCCTTGGCCGCGTTCGACGACGACGAGACGCCCCGGATCGTCCTGGAGGCGTACCCCCGGCTCTCGACCGCCGAGCGCGAGGACGCCGTCGCCACGCTCTCCAGCCGCGCGGGGTGGGCCCTGGCCCTGCTCGACGCGATCGAAGCCGGCGCGGTTCCCAGGCGCGACGTCAGCACCACGACGGCCCGCCAAATTCTGGCGATCAACGACCCAAGCCTGTCGAGCCGCTTGACCGACGTTTGGGGAACGCTCCGGCCGACCTCGGCCGACAAGGCCGCCTTGATCGACAAGTACAAGGCGCTTCTAGCCGCCGACGAGCCGGCCGTCGATCTCTCGCGGGGCCGGGTGGTCTACGAGCGGACCTGCCTCGCCTGCCACAAGCTGTTCGACTCGGGCGGCGACGTCGGCCCCGAGCTGACCGGCTCGGACCGAGCCAACCCCGACTACATTCTCGAAAACGTGCTCGACCCCAGCGCGAGCGTCGCCCGCGAATACACGGTCACCAACATCGCCACCGCCGACGGCCGCCTCGTCTCGGGAATCATCCGAGAGCAGAACGACGACGCGGTGATCGTCCAAACGGCCAACGAGCGCATCATCCTCCCGCGCGAGGACATCGACGAAATCCAACCGACCAGGGTCTCGATGATGCCCGAGGGACAACTCGAAACCCTCACCGAACAGGAAATCCGCGACCTCTTCGCCTACCTCGCCTCGCCCCGGCAGGTCGAGGCGGCGCCGCCGGACGAGCGTTGAGCAAGCCCGCCCACACCTCTCAAAGGACGCGCAGAGCCATGAACAATCGACCGCGCTTCGTTCGTTGGATTTTCGTCGTCGTCCTCGCGCTGTCGCCCATCGTCGTTCGGGCCGACGAACCGATGCGTCGGCCCAACGTCCTGTTCCTCTACAGCGACGATCAGCGCGCCGACACCATCGGCGCGCTCGGCAATGCTCATGTCCGAACGCCGACCCTCGACGCCCTGACGAAGCGGGGGACGACGCTCACCCGGGCCTATTGCATGGGGTCGGACCAAGGCGCCGTCTGCATCCCCTCGCGGGCGATGCTCTTAACCGGCCGGGGGCTGTTCCAAGTCAAGAACAACATGGAGGGACAGGAGACGTGGCCCCAAGCCTTCGCCAAGGCCGGCTACGACACGTTCGTCATCGGCAAGTGGCACAACGGGCCGCCGTCGCTGCTCAAGGCGTTCCAAGGGGGCGAGGCGATCTTCTTCGGCGGGATGGGAGACCCATACAACCTTCCCATTCAAGACCTTTCGCCCGATCATGAGTTCATCAACAAGCGCGTTAGCGGCGAGCACTCCGCGAAGGTCTTCGCCGACGCCGCCGCCAAGTTCATCAAGGGGCGCGACGGATCGAAGCCGTTCCTCTGCTACGTCGCCTTCAACGTCCCCCACGATCCCCGCGTCTCCCCGCCCGAATACCGAAGTCGGTACGAGGATTCAAAAATCCCCCTCCCGGCCAACTATCTGCCCGAGCACCCATTCAGAAATGGAGAAATGGTCAACCGAGACGAGCGGCTCGCCCCCTGGCCCCGAACGCCCGAGGTGGTCCGCGAGCACCTGGCCGATTATTACGCGACGATCGAATACCTCGACGCCCAGGTCGGCCGGATCTTGGAGGCGCTTCGGGAGTCGGGCCAGCTCGACAACACGCTGATCGCCTACGCCGGCGACCACGGGCTCGCCATCGGCTCCCACGGCCTCTTCGGCAAACAGAGCCTGTATGAGCACTCGATGCGCGCGCCGGTGATCTTGGCCGGGCCGGGAGTTCCCGCCGACAAACGGATCGACGCCCTGACCTACCTGTTCGACCTCTTCCCGACGCTTGGCGACCTGGCGGACGTCGCCGGTCCTGAAGGGAGCGACGGCTTAAGCCTCGTCCCCGTTCTCCAAGGTCGCGAGGCGACCCGTCGCGACGCTCTCTTCACCTCCTACGCAAAGGTTCAGCGCGCGGTTCGCGACGACCGTTGGAAGTTGATCGTTTACCCCAAGATCAACAAGGTTCAACTTTTCGATCTGAAGAACGACCCGGACGAGCTGCGCGACCTGTCCGCCGATCCCTCGCGGGCCGACGAGGTCGCCCGCCTCACCGCCCTGCTCCGCGAACAACAAGCCGAAGCCGGCGACGATCTCCCCCTAACCACCGACGACCCCGAACCCGAGGCGTTCGATTTCAGCCGGGTGAAGTCGTAGAAAAGGCGAGCGGGGGGCTTCACTTCGTCCCGTGAAAATAGACTCCCGCGGCGACGTATAATTGGCCTTCTTCGTCGAGCGAGCGATCGAACCCCGCGCCGTCGTTTCGCAGGTCGCGCAAAAGCGCTTCCATGCGTTCGCGCCAAACGCCTGGCGCCATGTGGTTGAGCATGACCTCCAACTGCATTCGGTAGCCGAACGACGGGAGCTGGTACGGCTTGACGCCGACCGCGACCTCTCGGAACGGCCGAAAGATTTCGCGGACGCCGGGGATCGTCATGTTGAAGAAGTGGAACGGGTCGGAGTGGTACGGTTGCATGAAGGCCGTGTCGACGTGGATCTCGCCGCCCGGCTTGAGAACGCGGTGCAATTCGGCGGCGGTTTCCCAGGGGCGCGGAACGTGTTCGAAGACGGCCTGGCTGACGATCGCGTCGAAGCAGTTGTCGCGATACGGAAGCCGGGGGGTGAGCGACGCCACGTCAACCGTGTCGTACTGAACGGCTTCGTGCAAGACGACGTTGGGCCGCTGCTCCTCCGGTCTCGTGTGCCCCGCGCCGTAGTCGAGAACCACGCCCCGGCGGTATTTGTGAATCAGGGCCTTGGCGTCGTCGCCGTAGGGATGAGTGAAGTGGGTCTCCTCCAGCCGGGAGGTGATGGGGTTCATCGGCGGGGCGAAAAGGAGGGCGCCGGCTCGCCTTGGATAAACCGCGCCGCAACGGCCGCAGCGAACCCGATCGGCCCCGATGGTCACGCGCTCCGAACCGCAATCCGGACAGGCGATCAAATCGGCCAGGCGGAAGGACCGCTCGCGGCGGTATTGGCTTTCGGTCGACGGCGCGTCGTCGACGGGGGCCGACCCGAACCTTCTCCGAAGCTTCCTCGCGGTTCGGGACAAGGCCTCCGCCAACCCCTCCTCGCGCGCCGTTTCGCGGAACCGCGTCGACAGCCGCGCCGCCCGGCCGGCGAGCGACGCCCTGGAAGCGCCTCGATCAGTATCCGTCGGCATCGTGGATCCGTCCTTGAGCAACCTTGATGAAACCCCGCGGCGCTCCGTCCGCGCCATCGCCCGGCCTCGAAAAGTCCCTTCTTTTATTTTTCCGAACCCAAACCGTCAAGATCAAAGCGGTTTGATGAGTAGACGCCCAACGAGGTTGTCAAGGGAGTTTGGGGGGCTTGCCGACTCTGGGCCTGGTGGTGGTTTTATCTGGTCTTCGGGCGCCCCCGCGACCGATACAACCAACAGGACCGCCACGACCAGCTTCAAGTTCCCGCGCGTGGGCCTGGTCTGTTATCGGGAAGGAGCCCGGCGTGCGACGAGAGGTTTGGGAGCGAGCGCGAAGAATCCGGCCCGTGGGCTGGATCGCGTTGATTTTAGCGAGCAGCGCCCCGGCGCTCGCCGCAGATCCCCCCGTTCCCTCCTCGACGTCTCCCCCCAGCGCCTCGGCCCCGGCCGCCCCTCGCGAGGCGCTGCTTGAGGAACGCCTCCAGAGGATGGAGGCCATGAATCAAAAGATGGCCGAGCAATTCGACGCGGTCATTCAGCGGAACCAGGCGCTTGAGGATCGGCTCAAGTCGGTCGCCGGCGAGAACCAGGCCCTATCCGACAAGATCGACGAGCTGACCAAGCGACTGACGGCGCCCTCGCTGGACGCTCGGATTGGCCGGGCCCTCAGCGCCCAGGACGCCCAACCCCCCGGCATCCGAACCGACGAGCCGGGGGCCACGACCAACCTCCCCTTCAGCGACCTCTTCGACGGCCTGGAGGAAAGCGACCAGCCCCCGGACATCCTGACCGACGAGCCCGGCCCCGCGCCCGCCCTGGTTCCGCCCGCCGCCGTCGGGGGGGCCGGCGGCGTTGTTGTGGCGGCGCCCGACGATCAGCCCCCCGACATCCGAACCGACGAGCCGGAACCCTCGGCCGCCGAACGGCCCACGCGGACCTTCTTCCACGAGGGCTTCAAGTTCGAAACCGACGACGGCGAGTTCACGCTCCACTTCCACAACGAGACTCAGCTCGACGTCCGAGCCTACGAGCAGGCCAACTCCACCCCGGTCGATCAGGTGGGCTTCTCCATCCGTCGCCAACGATTCTACTTCAACGGCCGGATCACCAAGCCCATCGAATACACCGTCTCGGTGAACAAGGGCCTGGGAAGCCTCGACCTGCTCGACTCCTACATCAACGTCAATTACGACCCTCGATTCCAGTTTCGAGTCGGCCGCTACCGCGTTCCCTTCACCTATGACGGCTACGCGCTGAGCAACCAGTTCCTGGCGACCCCCGAGCGGTCGGTCTTCGTCCTCAACTATGGCTACAACCGCAACTTCGCCCTCATGGGACACGGCGAATTGTTCGACGGTCGGCTCGATTACGCGGTCGCCGGGGCGAGCGGCCCGCGCAACTCGTTCTTCGATGAGAACGCCAACAAAGACATTCTGGCCTACCTCAACTTCCGCCCGTTCTACAAGTCGGAGCGGTTGGCCTTTTTGAAACACTTGAACATCGGCGGATCGTCCGCCTACGGCATCCAAGATCAGGAGCCGCTGCCGATCTCCTTCCGCACCTCGCTGAGCGCCAGCGAGAGCCGCGGCTCGTTCAAGACCGCGCCGTCGTTTCTGGAGCTCAACCGCAACGTCCTGGAGCGCGGCGCCCGCGAGATGTGGGAGCTGCACGCGAACTACTTCTACAAGGGGCTCTCGCTCATGGGGGCCTGGGACAAGGGGTTCAACGACTATGGATTCGTTGACTCGCCGGCGACCGTCCACCTTCCAACCGACGGCTACTATGGCCTCATCTCCTACCTGCTGACCGGCGAGCACATCGAGCGGCGGTACTTCGTCGAGCCGCTTCGGCCGTTCAACCTCTCCAAGGGCAATCGCGGCCTCGGCGCCATCGAGGTCGTGGGCCGATACTCCGCGTTCAGCGTCGGTAATGAGGTCTTCACCGGCGGCCTCGCCGATCCCAACCTCTGGGCCAACCGCGTTTACGCCATCGACACCGGAGCCAACTGGTATTTGAACAAGTACACGAGAGTCTATATCGGTTGGCAGCACTCCGCCTTCAACCAACCCGTGACCTACCGCCCCGGCGGTTGGCAAAAAACCAGCGACCTGTTCTGGCTCCGCTTCCAGGTCTACTTCTAAAAGCGGCCGCCGCCAATCATCCTTCTCCCCCCGGGAGCGGGGGGAACCCCACTTGTGGGGTCGGGCCGAAGGCCGGATGAGGGTCGTGGGGTTTGCGGATGCGCCTTGAAACGAGGCCGGGCGGGCGAACCGCCCGCCGCGCTTGTCCTGAAATCCGCCTTCGACGGCCGTAAAGGCGCGTCGCGCCGAACGGGAACGGGGCGGCCCGCCCCCGTTGACTTGGGGGGGATGGTCGAATAAAAAGGGTTTCCAAGTCGGGCGGCGCGCCTCCTCGCTCCGCCTTCCCTCCCACCGTTGGAACCCACTCCCATGACGAATCGCTCGCGACCCATTCGAATGCTGGATTGGCTTGGAGCCTTCACGGTCCTGATCGGCTCGGTCGGGGCGGCGGATGTCGTCCACAAAGGGAGGGAGCTGAAGGTCCCCGACGGCTTCACGGTTGAGTTGGTCGCCGGACATCCCCAGGTGGACCGGCCGATCACCGCGGCGTTGGATGAGGAGGGACGGCTGTACGTGGCCGACTCGTCGGGCTCCAACGCGCCGGTCGCGATCCAACTGGAGGAGCGGCCTCACCGAATCGTTCGGCTGGAGGACAAGGACGGCGACGGCAAGTACGAGTCGCAAACCGTCTTCGCCGACAACATGATGTTCCCCGAGGGGACGATGTGGCTCGACGGCTCGCTCTACGTCGCGGCCCCGCCGAGCATCTGGAAGCTGACCGACACCGACGGCGACGGCGTGGCCGACGAGCGCGTCGAGTGGTTCCAGGGCAAGACCCTAACCGGCTGCGCCAACGATCTGCACGGCCCCTACGCCGGCCCCGACGGCTGGATCTACTGGGCCAAGGGAGCCTTCGCCGAGCAGACCTACGAGCGCCCCGGCAAACCCCCGTTCGTCACCAGCGCCGCGCACATTTTCCGGGCCCGTCCCGACGGCTCGGGGATCGAGCCCGTCATGACCGGCGGCATGGACAATCCCGTGGACGTGACGTTCACTCCGGGGGGCGAGCGGATCTTCACGTCGACCTTCATCCACACGCCCGGCGGCGGCATGCGCGACGGCCTGGCCCACGCGGTCTACGGGGGGATTTACGGCAAGGTCAACCGCGTCATCGACGCCCCGGTCCACCAGTGGACCAGCCCTCAGTTGATGCCGATCCTCCTGCACATGGGCCCCGCCGCCCCCTCCGGGTTGCACCGGCTCGAATCCAACGCGCTCGGGGATGAATATCAGGATGATTTGTTCGCCTGTTACTTCAATCTCCACAAGGTCGGCCGGCACAAGCTCGCCCCGGCGGGCGCGACCTTCGCCACCCAGGACGAGGATTTCGTCACCAGCGACGACCTGGACTTCCACCCGACCGACGTGATCGAGGACGCCGACGGCAGCCTTCTGGTCATCGACACCGGGGGCTGGTACAAGCTCTGCTGCCCCTCGTCGCAGCTCTCCAAGCCCGACGAGCTGGGGGGAATCTACCGGGTTCGCCGCGCCGACGCCAAGCCGATCGACGACCCTTTGGGCCTGAAGATCGACTGGGCGAACCAAAAGCCCGCCGAGCTGGCGAAGCTGCTGGCCGACCATCGCCCGACCGTCCGCAATCGAGCGGTCGCCGACTTGGCCCGCGCCGGCGAGGCCGCCGCGCCCGCGCTGATCGACGCGCTCAAGCCGAGCCGTCCCGTCGAAACCCGGCGCAACGCCGTTTGGACGGCGGTTCGGATCGGCTCGCCGGAAGCCCTCGCCATCGTTCGCGAGGGGCTCGCCGACCGGGACGAGTCGGTCCGACAGGCCGCCGCCAACGCCGTCAGCCTGGTCCGCGATGGCGAGGCCGCCGGCGCGCTCGTCAAGATGCTCGCCGACGCCTCGCTCCCGAACCGCCGGGCCTCGGCCGAGGCGCTGGGGCGAATCGGCGACGCCGCGGCCGTCCCACATTTGCTCGAGGCCCTGGCGGATTCGTCGGCCGATGATCGCGTCTTGAATCACTCGCTCACTTACGCCTTGATCGAAATCAACGACCCCGAAGCGACCGCGGCCGGGCTGGCCTCGACCGAGCCCCGGGTGCTTCGATCGGCCCTGATGGCGATCGACCAGATGGAGGGAGGCGGGCTCGAACCCCGTCGAGTCGCCGACCTTTTGGCTTCGACCGACGCCCAAGTGAAGGAGACGGCCTCGTGGATCATCGGCCGCCATCCCGACTGGGCCGAAGCCCTGACCGACTTCTTCCGCGACCGCCTCCGGCGCGACGACTTGGACAACGCCGACCGCGCCGACTTGGAGCGACAGCTCGCCGGCAACGCCGCCTCGTCGGGCGTTCAAGAGCTCTTGGCCTCTCGGCTGACCGACCCCAAAGCCGGCAAGCCGGCGAAGCTCAGCGCGCTGAAGGCGATGGCCCAGACCCAGATCAAGAACCCGCCGGCCGCGTGGCTCTCGGGGCTGTCGGCGATTTTGAGCGGTTCCGACGACGAACTCGCCCGCCAAGCGGTCGCCACCGTTCGGGCGCTCGCTCCCCAGAGCGATCCCGATTCCGCGCTCGGCGGGCCGCTGCTGGCGCTCGCCGGTCGCGACGACCTGGCCGACGACGCGCGGTTGGAGGCCTTCTCGGCCGTTCCGGGAGGGCTGGCGAACGTCGAGCCCAGCGCCTTGTCGTTCCTGGTCTCGAAGCTCGACGAGGACGAATCGGCCGCCGTCCGGGGACTGGCCGCCGACATCCTCTCGCGGGCGAAGCTCTCTCCCGAACAGCTCGACGCCTTGGCCGACGCCCTCGCCGACGCCGGCCCGCTTGAGGTCAACCGCCTCCTCGGCGCCTTCGACGCATCAACGGATGACGCCTTGGGCGTGAAGCTGGTGAAGGTGCTCGGCGAATCCCAAGCGCTCTCAAGCCTTCGGATCGACGCCCTGAAGGAGCATTTCGCCAAGTTCGGCCCCAAGACCCACGAGGCCGCCGAGGGGCTTTACTCCAAGATCAACGCCGACGCCGCCAAGCAGCAGGCCCGCATCGACGAACTCTTGACCAAAATGGCCGAGGGAGACGTCAGGCGCGGGCAACTGGTCTTCCACAGCGAAAAAGCCGCCTGCCACGCCTGCCACGCCATCGGCTACCGGGGCGGCGACCTCGGCCCCGACCTCACCCGAGTCGGCGGGGTTCGCTCCGAGCGCGACCTGCTCGAAGCGATCGTCTACCCAAGCGCCAGCTTCATCCGAAGCTACGAGCCGGTCCTCGTCGCCACCCAGGACGGCCAGGTCATCAACGGCCTCCTGAAAAACGAGACCGACGACGAGCTGATCCTCGCCACCGGCGCCGACCAACAAGTCCGCGTCGCCAAGTCCGACATCGACGAGATCCGCCCCGGCACCGTCTCGGTCATGCCCGCGGGCCTCGACCAGCAGCTCACTCCGCAGGAATTGCTCGACCTTGTGGCGTTTTTGAAGGCGTGCCAGTAAGCGAAGAGCGGGATGGAGGGCGGCTCGCGCGAGAAGGTGGCCGAAGGCAATCCTGTTCGGCGCGAGATTTGAGGCGGCGTGATCGGCTCGCGCGCGCTCGAAATAGCCATCGCCTCTCGGGAAGGCTCAAATCTCGCGCCGAACAGGATTGGTGCCTTCTCCCGCGAGGGGAGAAGGGAGACCCCGACTTCGTCCACCGCCGCCTCTCATTCCGCGGGCGCGCCCGGCTCGCGCGCTCCGAAGGGGCGCGGGGGGGCGTCGGCTCGGGGGCGGAGGTCGCCGCGGTCGGCGTCTCGGAACGGGGGATCGACGAGGTGGATTCCATCGGTCTCGGAGATCGGCAGCCTGGGAATGGGGCGATTGGGGTCGTCGAGGCAGTGCCAGGCGTTGCGGGCGACCGTGAAGGTTTCGGGGGCCGTGTCGGGGCCGATGTTGATGGGAACGGTCATCTCATCGGAGCGGTACGCGATCAGGTTGTCGGTGAACCGGCCATTGCGGCTCGGGACGAAGCCGGGCGCCTTGGTCTCTTGAAGGATCCGGAAAGCCCAGCGCCGGGGGGCGTAAATGGTGTTGTGGCGGGCGATCGCGCCGTCGACGCCGACGAAGGCCAACGGCGCCGACGAACCCAAGAATGTGCAATCTTCGACGACCAGGTCCTTCGCCTCGTACCCCTGGGGCTTGGGTCGGAAGAATTGCAAGCCCGTGCCGCCCCCGAGGTTGATCGCCCGCTCACCGGCGTTCTCGAACCGGCAATGGCGGATCGCGATCTCGCTGGTTCCCCCCTTGGCCTGGACGCCGTTGGAGCCTCTCCCCTCGTCATGTCGAAATGTGCAATTTTGGATGACTCCGCGGTGACAGCCGACCATGTCGATCCCCGAACCTCCCGCCCCCCAGCGCTCCAGGAGGCAGTTCTCGACCACGAAATCCACGACCCCCGACAGCTTGATCCCGTCGTGGTTCCCCTCCGGTCCAACGTCCCGGACAATCAGGTTGCGGAGCGCGACGTGACGCGAAGGGTTGGCGAAGTCGCCGCCGTCGTCGATGTTCAGGCCGTTGCCGGTCGCCCCGGATAGAATCAGGTCGCGGATCTCAACGTGGGCGATCCCCGAAAACTGAAAGGCGTTGTTCCGCCCCTTGAAGACCGGGGGATTCTGGGCGTCGGCCCCCCGGATCACGATCGGCGAGCCCGGCTCGCCCTTGAGCCCCCGGAAATGATGTCCCCCCGGATACTCTCCGGGCGCGATCAAGATCGTCGTCCCCGGCCTCGCCTCGGCGACCGCCCGCCGCAACTCCTCGACGCTCGCAACCGAAACCTCACCCCCGCCGACGCCCCCAGGCATCAACATCACGCAGCATGAAGTAATGAACGAAAATCGAATGGAATTCATCGGAGTCGGCCCCTTGAGGTGAAGACGACGGAACGCGCGGGAGGACGGTTTGGGGTCAAGTGGTCGGTGGTTGCGGAGGCTCGTTGCTCGACGAGGGAGTTTTCGGCTCCTCGTCGAACTCGAACTCGTCGGGGGAAACGAGTTGGACCCGGCCGTCCCTCCAGACGACAAGCGGAACGCCGGCCCGTTTATGAGCGAGCACGGCGTCGCGAGCCGCCTGGTTCATCGCCTCGTCGATGGGCGTTCCGCGCTTGAAGGCGTCCTCGATGTCAACGTCCCTGGGGCGCGTCATGGGTTTCCCTCCGCTTCGATGAATCGCCATGCTCGTGGATCAACGATACGATCCACATTGGGTCCTTCGCCGTAAGCGATCAACCGGGGTTTCCGGTCTTCGGAATTGTCGTACACCCGCCAGCTTGTGGAAATTGGCCGATACAGGCCATGAAAATTTCGGACGCCCGCGACGAAGCGCCTTCGAATCGTCTCTTCGGGGACATCGTGACCGCCCATTTTCACGCGGTTGGCGACTCGGGCCACGGCCATGTCGGCCGAAGGGAGCCAGAGAAACACCAGGTGGAAACGATATCCGGTCTCGGTCAACGACTTGAGCCAGGGGGCGAACGACCGGCTGGCCAGGGTCGTTTCGAAGGCGAAGTTCTCGCGCGCGGCGGCCAGTGTCTTGAGACGGGCGAGCATGATCCGTCCGGCCTGCAGCGCCACGGTCTCGGGCGCGAACCCGGCCAGCCCTTGGGCGATGACGTCGGCGTTGACGAATTGATTGACCGCCAACGTCCCATGAAGGAGCGAGGCCGCGGCCGTCGACTTGCCCGCGCCGTTCGGTCCCGCGAGCACGACGACGCTCGGGGGTCGGCGGGCCTCGTTCGGATGATTCGCCACCGTCCTCGGACCTCCCGCTTGGTTCCGGATTCGACGAGCCGCGTCCGCCAGTTTAACGCCCGAGACGTTCCGAGGGGGAGAGGGTGGCGACCGGGCCGGCCACGCCTCGGGGATTCCAGCCTCCTCCTCGTCCCTCCCGGCATTCGAAACGACGAACGGCCCCGTCGGCTGGCGACGGGGCCGTTTTTCGGCGTTCGGGGAGGAGAACGCGGTTTGCGTTTGCGTTAGTACGAGTCGGAGCTAATGACCTCGCCGCCCTTGGTGGTGCTCAGGGCTCGCCAGGTGGGCAGGCTGATGGAGTTCTTGATGAACCGGACGCTGCCGTCGCAGAAGAGGGAGTTGACGCCCCCGGGGTGCCGGCTGCGCGAGGCCATCATGTTCGGTGCGTCGGCGGTCGACGCGGCTCCCGGAGGGTTGTTCATGAAGGGATACTTAACGTAATCCTCGGTGTAGATCCGGTCGGGGTTGGGGCTGTTGGGGGCCAGGTACGACTCGAAAGCCGAGGCGTCGCCCCAGTGCACGAAGCCCCGAAGGTCCACGCCCTGGCCGATGATGACCTCGCTGATCATCACGGTGTTGCTGGTGCCGTCGGTGATGTCTTGGATGCCGTAGGCGCCTCCCTTGGTCCCCGTCGACGAGTTCTTGGCGATGTCGGAGAAGGGAGCGCCGCCGAACATCACGCCGTTGAGTTCGTCGCGCTGATCGTTGCTGGTGGTGCCGAAGTTGGCCGCGTAGTTGTAGGACTGGATGCTGCCGATCGGCGTGTTGGGGGTGTCGCTCGGGCAAGTATACGCGTTGATTCGAGTATAAGTTAGGGTGGTGTTGGCCGCCCCGCCGTAGGTGAACAACCCGTCCGGATTCCACGCCGGGTTGCCGGTGAAGTTCCAGGTCGCGTGCATCGCGCTCTGCTCCATGTAGGGCAGGACGTAGACGACCCAGGTGCCATAGCAGCAGCCGTTGCGGCCGGGAGCGAACGACCCGTTGGTGCTTTCGTAGTTGTGCATCGCCAGGCCGAGTTGCTTCAGGTTGTTGGTGCATTGGGCCCGGCGGGCCGCCTCGCGGGCCGCCTGGACCGCGGGCAAGAGCAGGGCGATTAAGACCGCGATGATGGCGATCACCACCAAAAGCTCGATCAGCGTGAAGGCTCGACGATTCGATCCAGACATGATGCAACCTCCTTGTCAATGAGTGAGCAAGTGAGAAGCGGGACGAGAGTTGAGGTGGACGACGGACATCGCCCTTATTTCGCGTCGAGATCAAAGGTCAGTTCGTTCGGTTGCCCCGCCTGGATCTCGGCGTTGAGCGTGGAGGCGGCGTTGTATTTCTTCGGGATCCGCTCCGGCTTGGGCTTTGGCGGGGGGCCCGGCGGCTGGGTGGGATCGACCTCGACCTTATGGCGCGAGGAGATCTTCACCGAGTAGGCGCCGGCGGCGGGACCGCGCTCCTTGGGAATGGAGAATTGGCCGTTGTTGATCTCGCCGGACGCCTCTCCCGGAGAATTGGGATCGGTCGGAATAAAATGGATCGACGCCCCATCAAGCGGCTCGCCGCCCAGCGTGACCGTGCCCGAAACCGCCTCGCGGACCACTCCGTCCCCTTCGTCCTCCGCGCCACAGCCCGCGACCGCGAGCAAGACGGCCCAGGAGACGCCGATTCGACACGTTGATGCAAGCAAGATGATCACTCCATGACCAAATGAAGAAAGCGGGCGTCGGCGTCGACCGAAGCAACCACTTACTTACCGCGCCCACGCGGGGGCTATGATCCAAGTGTCGTCATTCGAGGCGTGCGAACTAATGCTATATTAACGAATTCCTAGATTGCAAGGCCCGGCCCGCTAAATCTGGCGATTTTCCCGTCACAACGACTACAAATTCATAGATACCCATTCAACAATGACCGCGTGCTTGCCTCAATGCATTCGTGAACGAGGTTTGAAACATCAGGCGCGGGCTGTCGAAGCCCGCCCGCGGCCAACGATCCCCAATCCGACCTGGTGATTGGGCGAATGCGTTGACGTCACCCGCCTTTCTCGTCGCGTCCCGCGCGGCCGTTATGTTCATCGCGACCGGCGCATGCCGCTTCGGCCATTTCCAGATTCCTGAAATTCCGCGCTACTTCGCGTGGACCTTATGAAATGGGAAGGTCTCGCTCCATCGTGGTGGGGTGGACGCTTGATAAGGACGGCTCGCGGCGGAACGCGAAATAATGCGCGAACGAACCCAAAATCCGATTTCGAGGAAACCGTGAAAACGGCGATGCGGCCAGTGGTTGTGTTTAAAAAGGATGGCCGCGCGCCGAGCCGAACGAACCCAATTCGCCGTGGGCGCGGTGGTCGCGTCCGTCGTGATCGAGGCGAACCCGCGCGCCGTCCGCCGCTTGGTTTTGGATTCGGCGGGCCGGGTCGGTTAGTTTGAGGGACGGGACGAACGAATCCGAGGACTCGAAGCCGGGAGGAATTCCGCGATGAGGGACGGGACCACGATGGGGCGTCGGGACTTTTTGGCCGCGGCGGGGGCGTCGGCCTATTCGCTTTACGTCTTCGCCGGGGGCGAGGCCAAGGGCGCCGAGCTACGCTCGCCGACGGAGATCCGCGAGGCGTTCGGGTCGCTGGTCCCAACCGATCCCGAAGCGGTCAAACGCCGGTTCGAGGGCGAGCCGAACATGACGCTCGTCGACCTGGAGGCCGATCTCCTGGTCGCCGGCGGCGGCCCCGCCGGAGTCTGCGCGGCGCTCGCCGCGGCGCGCAACGGGGCGAAGGTGGTGCTCGTTCAAGACCGGTCGAGGCTGGGGGGCAACTCCTCCAGCGAGGTCAAGATGCACATCGTCGGCGCCAACAATCACCGGGGCCGGCCCGGCTGGCGCGAGGGGGGAATCATCGAGGAGCTGCGGCTCGACGACGCCGCCAACAACCCCCAGCGGTCGTTCGAGCTTTGGGATCTTCTGCTCTACGACAAGCTCGTCTCCGAACCCAACGTCACCCTGATCCTCGACGCCTCCGTCTGCGCCGCCGACGTTCAAGACGGCCGGATCGAGCGGGTGCTCGCCCGTTGCGACAAGACCGAACACATCTACCGGATCAAAACCCGGTACGCCGCCGATTGCACGGGGGATTCCCGGCTGGCGCTTGAAGCCGGCGCGACCATCCGATGGGGGCACGAGAGCCGCGACGAGTTCCGGGAGTCGCTGGCCTTTCCGGTGGCCACCCGAGAAACCCTCGGCTCCAGCGTCCTCTTCACCGGGCGAGACTACGGCAAACCGATGCCCTACAAGGCCCCCTCGTGGGCGCGCAAAATCACCGCCGAGCAACTCAAGCATCGGCCGATCAGCAAGACGAGTTGGGAATATGGCTATTGGTGGATCGAGTGGGGGGGCGAGACCGACACGATCCGCGACAACGAGCGAATCCGGTTCGAGCTGCTCTCAATCGTCACCGGAGTGTGGGATTATATCAAGAATTCCGGAAACTACCCCGAGGCCGAAACCTGGGCGATGGACTGGGTGGGCATGATGCCCGGCAAGCGCGAGAGCCGTCGCATCGAAGGAGACCACATCCTCACCCAAAACGACCTGATGGGCTTCAGCCCCGAATTCGACGACGCCGTGGCCATCGGCGGCTGGGGGCTCGACGAGCATCCTCCGACCGGCTTCGACGACCCCGAACAGCCCCCGTTCATGACCGTCAAGCTGGCCGAGGTCTACAATATCCCCTTGCGATCGCTTTACAGCAAAGACCTTTCCAACATGTTCATGGCCGGGCGCAACGCCAGTTGCAGCCACGTCGCCTTCACCTCCACGCGCGTCATGGCCACCTGCGCCGTGATGGGACAAGCCGCCGGGACCGCCGCCGCCCTCTGCGCCCGGCACGGGATCACCCCGCGCGAGCTGTATCGCGACAAGCCCAAGCTCCGCGAGCTGCAACAAACCCTGCTCCGCGACGACCAGACCATCAAGGGCCTGAGAAACGCCGACCCGGCCGACCTGGCCCGCAAGGCGAAGGTCTCCGCGTCGGCCTCGACCGAGCCCTCCAAGCCCGAAAACGTCGTCGACGGCTTCGTCCGCGACATGGAGGGGGAGATGAATCATCGCTGGATCGCCCCGATGTCTCCCGAAGGCGCCTGGCTCGAACTCGCCTGGGACGAGCCCCAAAAAATCGGCCATATCCAACTGACCTTCGACACCGGCTTTCACCGCGAGCTGACCCTCTCCGCCCAAGACCGCGTCAACGACGCCATCATCCGCGCCCCTCAGCCCGAAACCGTCCGCGACTACCGCTTGGTCGCCGTCGATCCCGACGGCCGCGAGGTGGAGCTCGCGCGCGTCGAGGGGAACCATCAGCGCCTCCGCCGCCACGACTTCAAACCGGTCCAAGCCGCCAAGCTCCGCGTCGAAATCACGGCCACCAACGGGTCGGAGACCGCGCGGATCTATGAGGTTCGATGCATGGCGTGAACCGATAAAATTTTCCTTTGTAGCCGGTTCCGCGAGGCCGGGACCGGCTCGGGACCGAAGGCCCGCCCCCGGCCACAACATCGGCCGTCTGAAATGAGACCCCGCTAATGGAACGACAACCGATGGCCGACTTCACGGGGGTGGTGACCTCAATCTTCGTCGGAACGCCGCGCGAGCTGGGGACGCCGGGGGCCGAGGATCCGATGGACAAGCCCTGGTACAGCGGGTTCTTGAAGGCGCCGGTGGCCGGGCCGGTCTTCCTGGGCAAGATCAACCTGGATGGCGACGGGCAGGGAGACCGGGTCCATCACGGGGGCGTCAACAAGGCCGTTTGCTGCTATCCCGCAAGCCATTATGAAGAATACTGGCGCGATCATTTGAACATCCCCGAGCTAACCCGAGGCTCGTTCGGCGAGAACTTCGCGATCGACGGCGCGGCCGAAGAAGATGTTTGCATCGGCGACGTTTGGCGAGTCGGCGAGGCCGTCGTCCAGGTTTCCCAACCCCGGGGCCCCTGCTGGAAGCTCGCCAGGCGTTGGCGGGTCAAGGACCTGGCCTTGCAAGTTCAGCAAACCGGCCGCGCCGGATGGTATCTGAGGGTCTTGACCGAAGGCCTCGTCGCCCCCGGCTCGCCAATCACTCTGATTGAACGCCCCAATCCCGAATGGACCATCGCCCGAGCGAATCAAATCATGAACCACGATAAACACGACACGGCCGCCGCCGCCGCGCTGGCGGCCGTCCCCGAGCTTTCCTCAAACTGGAGGACGACGTTGACCAATCGGGTCGAGAAGGGCGTCGAGCCCGATTTGGCGAAGCGCTTGGAGGGAAGGGGAATCGATCCGATGGCCGGCGAGTCGTCGCGCGATTGATTCCCTTCGTTTGAAACTCTTATATCCGAATTCATCAAAGAGAAGTCGAGGCGGTTGGATGGACTGGAAGACCGAGATCGAGGTGGCCGAAGCGGCGGCGAGGATCGGCGGGGCGCTGGCGGCGAGCCGGTTTCAGACCGGGATCGTGGGCGGTTCGAAAAACGTGAGCGCCGAGGAGGGCTCGTTCAACATCGTCACCCAGACCGATCTGGAGGCCGAGCGCGCCATCGTCGAGGAGATTCATCGGACCTTCCCCGACCACGCCGTCCTGGGCGAGGAGATTTTCGGCGGGGGCGAGAAGACCGCCGAGACTTTGGCGAGTGAGCATCTTTGGATCATTGACCCGATCGACGGCACCAGCAACTTCTTCCACGGCGTCCCCCACTTCGGGGTCTCGGTGGCCTATTACCACAACGGCTAGCCGGTTTGCGGCGTGGTGGGCAACCCCCCGCGCGACGAGTGGTTCACCGCCGTCCGGGGGCAAGGCGCCTTCCAGAACGGCCGACGGCTTTCGATCGCGCCGAACACTCGGGTCGACGAGGTTTTGATCGGCTTCGGCTACTTCTACGATCGAGGGGCGATGATGGAGGCGACGTTCGACGTGGTTGTCGAGCTGCTTCGCCGCAAGTGTCACGGCGTCCGTCGGATGGGCGCGGCGACGCTCGATTTGGCCTATGTCGCCACCGGAGCCTTCGGCGCGTTCTTCGAGTACGAGCTTTCCCCCTGGGACTTCGCCGCGGGCCGCCTGCTCGTTGAGGAGGCCGGCGGCAAAGTCACCACCTGCTACGGCGAACCTTTGCCCCTGGGAAAATCCAGCGTCCTGGCCACCAACGGCCTGATCCATGAGGACATGGTCGCGCTTTTGACCGAGAAGTTTCCTCGTCCGTGAGTGAAATCCGCGGCGCGCCGCGTTTTGATGGTGGTCAGTCCGCGTCGGGGGATTCGAGGGCTTGGTCGATCGCGCGGAGGGCCTTGAGGGCTCGCTCGGGGATGGAGACGTGTCCGGGGGGGACGCGGGGCTCGCGGGTGTTGATTCGGATCAGGAGCGCGTCGGGATGTTCGATGGCGTTTTGACAAAACATGCGGATGGTGGGCACCGCCGTCCCCGCGCCGCACTCGATGACGACGAGTCGGGCGTCGTCGACCCGGATCGCTTGGAACCAGGCCCGAAGGTTCCGCTCTTGGGCGTCCGACCGCGAGGAATCCCATCCCCAGTCGCCGAACATGAGGATGTTGGGCCGGGCCAGCTCGCCGCAACGGGGGCAGGAGGGGAGGGGGCCGACGGCCCTCATCGTCTCTTCGTCGATGGTCACGCTCCAGTCGTCGGCGGGGAAGAGCCCCTCGCCGCACTCCACGGCGCATTGAAGCGTGTCGATGGCTCCATGAACCTCGTAAACCCGTTCGGGGTCGAACCCCGCGCGTTGAAAGTGGCCGTCGACGTTGGAGGTGACGACGAACCCTCCGCGCGAGGCTCGCTCGGTCCATTGCTTGAGGATCGCGTAGCCCGGATGGGGGGCGGTCGCCCGGTAGAGTTCGAGCCGGTGGCCGTAGAAGCCCCAGGCCAGTTCGGGGTCGTCGCGGAACCACCGGGGGGAGGCCATCGCTTGGAAGTCGAGGCCGAGCCTGGCGTAGGGGGGATAGGCGTTCCAGAACCCCTCGCGCCCCCGGAAGTCCGGCAGGCCGCCGTCGACTCCCATGCCGGCTCCGGCGCCGATCAAAATCGCGTCGGCCGAGGCGATGGCCCGAGCCGCCCGTTGAATCGCGTCGTTGTCGTGCTGGATGGCGTCTTCGTTCATTTTCGCGCTCAAGATCAAAACCTTAACGTGTTTCGATCCATTCTAACGAATCACCCCGCGGGGCGGGTAATTCTCCAGCTCCGGCTCGCTGGTCTTTCGGCTGAAGTTGGTTGTGCCGAGGAATTTTCGGTCGAGGTCGCCCTGGCCGATGATGGTGTTGGAGTCCCAGACCATGTGCCGGGTGGTCGCATCGTAGGCGAAGAGGGCGAGCTTCACCACCGAATTTTGCCGTTGCCGGCGGTAGAGGCCGCTCTCGTTGGTGTTCACCCCGGTCGGCAGCGGCAGCGGCAGCATGCCCACCGAGAAGCCGGAGGGAAGCGAGACCCGCTTGTCGACCTCGTCGGTTCCGTAGGCGCCGATGGCCGACTCCACGATCACGTCCGCCTTGTCCTTCTCGGCGGCCAGCAGCACCCCTTGGCGGGCCATCGCGCGGCGGAGGCTGAAGTTGATCCAGTCGGAGTCGGTCGCCGCGGTCGCCGGATTGAGAAAGACGGCGCGGCCGGCCAGCGGACTGAAGTCGATCGAACCGATCGCCTGGTCGGTCGCCCCCGTCATCAGAAGCTGCTCGGTCCCGGTTCGCGCCGAGTTCGTGCTCCGCGAGGTGACGTTGAGGCAGCCGCTCATGGCCGCGACCAGGGCGAGCGCGGGGATGCTCGCGCGTCGGATCATGGCGGTTGTCCCCGTTCTCGGCGCGTGGAGGTTGTCTGGCGTGATCATGGTATTTGGAATTGTCGGCAAAACCGGAGCAAGGTGTTTAACGGGGTTTGGCGGAGCGCCGCGGCGTCTCATTCCCTTTTCCGCCGGATGGCCCGAGGGGCCGGGCGGGGGTCGGCAAACAAGACAAGACGAGTTTTTATGCTGATTCCCACGGCTCGCGGGCTCCGGCTACAATGGGTCGGCGTCGTCCAGGGTCGCGCGGCCGCCGTTTCCCCGAACACGCGGCCGGAGCAAGCGCCCCCCTCTCGACTTCCCGTGTACAATGAGTCCGAATCGGAGAACCAAAAATCCACGAGGCTCGCCGCCATGAGGCGAGAACGCGAAATGCCCGCCTCCGAGAGCTCGACCGCGACGGTGGACCCCACCCCAAGCGCGCCACCAACGCCGATCCCAACGCCCAACGGGGACGACTGGAACCAGCGGCTGGCCCAAATTACCGAGACGATGCGCGAGATGAGCACGCTCGACGATCCCGAGGCCGTGGTCGCCAGCTACGGCCGACGGATCCGGGATATGATGCCGTCGGATCGCTGGTTCTCCCTCAGCCGACGGGGTTTGGAGTTCCCCAAATACCGGATCACCCGCTCCAGCACTTGGACCGAGCGCGTCAACCCTTGGCGCGAGCCCGAGCGTCTCCCGGTCTTTGAGGGGGGCCTGCTGGCCGACCTGATCTACGGCGACCAGCCCCGGATCATCGACGACATCCTCCCCCTGATGGCCGACGACGATCCGGCCGCCGCCTACCTGGCCGGCCAACGGTCGCTGATGGCGATCCCCCATTTCG